>SAMEA104315420__coassemble_1157_pt1 | contig 12666 bp, 6 predicted proteins | sample SAMEA104315420__metabat2_high_PE_047 | metagenome-assembled genome bin SAMEA104315420 (sample SAMEA104315420) | gut metagenome | biome: Monkey gut; feature: monkey-associated habitat; material: faeces | place: China | collected 2013 | reverse complement strand
CTGGGGCGAGAGGAGAAACCCGTCTATTCCCCATCTCTGTTCATGGAGAGGGGGTGGCCGATATAATAAACCCGTCTATTCCCCATCTCCATTCATGGAGAGGGGGTGGCCGACAGGCCGGGGATGAGGTCAGGGGTGGTCGATAGGCCGCCGGGGGGTGAGGTCAGTGCCCCCCAACAAAACCGCGAGGAATGACTATGGGAATGCAAGCACAAAGCGGCGCAATGGCCGATATCAACGTGACACCGCTCGTCGATGTCATGCTCGTCATGCTCATCATATTTATGGTGGCGGCGCCCGTCATGGAAAAAGCGCGTTCCCAAAAAGAGCTCGAAGAAAACCGCGACAAACAGCAACGACTCGTCGCGCTCAATTTGCCTGCGCTCGACAATTCACAAGCGACGGCAAATCAAGCCCAAACGCTCACATTGAAAATCGACCAAAATTTCGTCGTTTCATTTGAAGGAAAAACGGTTTCGGATTGTTCCAAATTTCGAGATGCCATCGACAAACGCCAATGGACGCGATGTTTCGATGAGGTCGAGGGAGCTATTCGAGCCAATGAAGATGCTAAAGATTCTGGTATCATTGTCGATGCAGATCCAAGCATAAAATTCGGATTCGTCGTCGGAATTATGCATCGCATGCACAAAGCCAACATCGAAAAAGTCTCGATGTTCCCCAAGACGACCGCGACGTCGTCATAGCACGATAAAAACGACGGCATTTTAGATGCAATTGTGCTAGACAACGCGCGTTTTGATGGCACGAACGACGATGTTGACCGAAAGGAGCTTTTTCGTGCAAATGATACCGAAAATAAAGGACTTCATCGGGGCAATGGCTTTGGCGGCAATATGCGCCACGTCGTTTGCGCCCGAGGCGACAGCCGAAACGATAACGCTAGAACGCGCCTATGAATTGGCGCACGCCAATAGCCCGCAAATCGAGGCGCAAGGCTATGCGCGCGATGCGGCACAAGCACAAGTCTCAGAAGCAAAATACTATTGGGCACCAAAATTTGCCCTCAAATCGCAATTCGGACCGATGCCCAAATCCAAAGATATTAGGAGCTCGGAAAACGATATATGGGATAATTTCTTCGACTCATGGGGATTTACGACGCGAAACTCGCTCGAATTCTGGTTGCCGCTCTTCACGTCGACAAAGGTGTATCAGACGCATCAGTTGGCTAAGATCGGGCTCGAAGTCGAAGAATTGCGCATTCAAAATGAAATTCTCAACGTCGAATACGACGTCGCAAGGGCTTATTACGGATTGCAACTGGCTACAGCCGCCGCCGATGTCGTCGCCGAAGCCGAAAAATACGTCGATCAAGTCGAAACGCAATATCGGAAATTGCTCGAATCGGGTTCCGAATCGGTCAAAGATACCGACCAATACCGCATCGATATCGCCAAAGCAAACGTCTACAGGCTCAAGAATACGATCGACGCAAAGCGCACTTATGCCGAAAAAGCGCTCCGCATCCATACGCGACTCGAAGGCCCATTCGAAATCGAAGCCATGGATTTCGACAACGCCAAAGATGAGCTCCTGTCCCAAGACGAAGTCCTCGATTTGGCGCGCGCAAACCGTGGCGATCTCAAATTACTCGACGCTAGCGTCAGAGCTGCCGACAAACAGGCGCATATCGAATGGCTCAATTGGTGGCCCGATCTCGTACTCGTCGGCGAAGTCTACTACAAATTTAGCAATGCCGTCCCAAAACTAGAAGAGAAGAACTTTTATATCAAAGACAGCTATAACGGGCGCGGATTCGGCCTCGGGTTTATGATCAAGTGGGATCTCGATCCCGTGAGGCAAGTCTTCAAAGTGCGACAAGCCGATGCAAAAGCCGAAAGAACGCGAGCACAACGGGAACTCGCCATTTCAGGCATCGAACTCGAAGTCACCGAGCAATATCAAAATACGGCGACGGCCCTCGCCAATATCGCCATCACGTATCAGTCGCGAAGATCGGCAAAGCGATTCCTCACCAAAGCTCTGTTCGACTACGAAGCAGGCGACGGCGATGTCGGCGATATGATTTCGGCGCTTACGACGTTTATCGAACAACGATCGATGTACTTGCAGGCGCTACACGATTATCGAATCGCCCTCGTCAAATTGCAAAAAGTCACGGGCGTCGCAACGGCAGATACTCTCCTGAAACAATAATGCTCCAACTCATCTTTAGTATTTTGGCGCTTTTCGTCGGCGTTGCGCTCTGCGCATCGATACAAAAGCGCCCTTCGTGGCTCTCGTTTTTCGACGCCTTTGTCGTCGTCTCGATCGTCGGGCTCGTCTTATTCCACATCGTTCCACATTGCCTCGAAGATTCGGGGATATTGGGCATGGCGACGATTGCCGTAGGCTTTGGCATTCCCGCTCTCATCCACCGACGTTCCCATCGCCACGAACACGATGCCCACTGCTCGGGCGCACACGACGACGAAAAAAAGAGCAAATTTGCACAATACGCCATGATGGCTGCCATCGTCGTCGGCATGTGTGCGCATACGATACTCGACGGCATCGGACTCTCGATGAGCGACATGGGCGACGAAGTCGGCGCGGCTGGCAATTTGCTCAGCATCAGCGTCTTGTTTCATCGATTGCCCGTCGGCGTATTCCTCAGCCTCATGCTCGTGCCGAGAATCGGCACGCGAAAGACTTGGGTCATTGCCGCCACGATGGCGCTTTCGACGGTCTTGGGCTACGGACTCGGGCACTTTGCCCTCCCCCATCTCGGCATGACGATTCTCAACCTCGTCCAAGGACTCATCGCCGGCATGTTGCTACACGTCGTCTTTCACAACGTCTCGATCGGCGGCGCTCGCGAATTCCGATACGCAAAGGGCATTGGCGCATTATTGGGTATCGCCGCCTTCGCCTTCATGACGTGGATTGTCCCCGTTCACGCCCATCAACACGCCTCTCCGCTCGATCTCTGGATCGGCCTATTCTACGATGCCGCCCCCATTTGGGCGCTTTTCGCCGCCATCCTCGCCCTTGGATATGGGCTCAAACGCCACAAAAACCAGAAAATAGCCCTATTGGGCAACCACATTTGCCAATACATCGATCCACAACAACGCCCCGTTGCCGCGGGCGGCGCCCCACACATATTCTGCGCAACCGGCTTCGCCGCGATCTTTGCCCTGTTCGATACTTGCTTCGCGGCAACTTGGTGGATTGCCGTCGCAGCGGCAGTCATCCTGTCGTATCTCTTGCTCCCCGTCCGCGTCGAATGCTCGATGTGCGAGCGCATCGGGCACTGCGATACCGAAAAATCTTTTGCCTCCTGGACGATGACCAGCTTCGGCACGCTCGCCGCAATCCTCCTCATCGCCTCGATTGTCCCGTTTTTCGTCGCCCCTCTGACCGAATCCCTAGCACATCTATCGCCGCTGGCTACGAGCGCCATCCTCACGACGTTCTCGATCGTCTATCTCGGATTCCACGGCTATATGGCGATGCAACGTCACGGAACACATACCGATTTCATCGGCTACCACGCGCATATCATCATCATGTTCTCGATATTATGCGTGTTCAATTTCGGAGATTTCGGATTGAATCGGTTTTTGTTCGTCGCCCTCATCGCCGCCTACGGCATCGCATTCCTGAGCTATTCCGAGTCGCCATTGGCCATTCCAAGCGACCAACAACGCCAAGCCAAATCTTCGATCAAATTCGCCGCCGCACTAACCGTCGCTCTTGCCCTATTCGTCGCCATCGGCCTCCAAACACACGACGAAAACCGTGCGGCGTTTATCGAAGCCATTGCACCCGACGTCGCCTCGGCCATGATTCACCACGAACACGAACTCGATTCACATCACAAACACATTCCCGAACTCGATTCACATCACGAACACATTCCCGAACTCGATTCACATTCCGAACACATTCCCGAACTCGATTCACATCACGAACACATTCCCGAACTCGATTCACATTCCGAACACATTCCCGAACTCGAACCCGAACACGGGCTTTCGTCGATATTCCTCCCACACGTCGCATGGGATGTGTTCCACCTAGCCCTATTTGTCGTTTTCATGCTAACAGGGCTATACTGGATTTTCCGCGTCGGACCGCGCGATTTATTCCGCGCCAAATCAAAACACCATCACCACGATGTCGAGGCATGATTTTCACCATGACGAGAAACAGCACATTATCGATTATCATCACTTCATCTATCATCGGTACATCGCTCTTCGCTGCGACGGCTTGCACCAAAAGAACCGAGCCATCGACACAAGACGCCCTGCAACTCCTCGTCATTTCGCAAATCGATTTCAATCGTAGCCATCAACTCGCTTGTGCCAAAGATGCCGATTGCTCTTTGCCACTCGTCTGCACATCGGGATTGTGCCAAATCCCACCTTCCATCACGAATAAAGTCGACGATGCGACCCCAAAACTCGCTTTTTCTACGGGCGACGACGCACACAGCGTCTACGTCGAAATCGCCTCCGACGACTACAGCCGTCAAAGGGGCATGATGAACAGAAAATCATGCCACCCCGATTGGGGCATGCTATTCATATTCCCCAACGAACTGCGCCGTTCTTTCTGGATGAGCCACACCTATCTACCACTCGACATCGTCTTCATCGATAAAGATGGCACCGTGTCGAATTTCTACAAAAATGCAAAACCCCTCGACGAAAGGCCGCGATATACTTCAAATAAGCGCGTCCGATACGTCCTGGAACTACCCGCCGGAAGCATCGAACGATTCGGTATCGACAATTCGACGTCTTTCGACACAACCCAATTTAACCAATATAAAGCCGAATAATCCCCGCGACATTTAGCTCCCCCATCGCCTATCGCCCCCCGCTCTACCGATATGGCGATTGGGCTGGAATTCGCCTGCGGGCCCTGGGGGCTTCCCCCCCCCCAGCAATCGTGAGGAGCTCGAATCCCTATGCCATTCCAATTCCGCTTCAAACTCTCCGCAAACCCCATCGACCCGCAACAAAACGCCTCGAGCAACCTCTCGATACAGCTCGATCAAGTCGCCCCATGCGTCGTCCAACACTTCACGACACAAGCACAACTCGCTCTCGTCGCCAATACACACGCCGTCAATCCGTCGAAGCGAAGCGCAAAGTTTGCCATCGATGAAAATACAACTGCACGACTCGTCGTCGAATTATCTTCGATTAAAAACGAGCTCTATCTCGACAAACTCGATTTATCGTTTTCAAAACCGATTCGACTCCTCAACATCTTCACGACACTCGATCAACTCGCCGCTCTCTACGAAACACCTGCCCCTACCCCATCCTCCGACAACGACGAAAACGACCCAAGCGAGATTTCCGATCTCGGCGCAAAACTCGCCAATAGCGAATTTTTTACAAAAGCTAACGCACTAATCGAATCTAATGCAGAAAAACTACGAGTAGGTGCAAAAAAATACGCCGACCGCGTCTCCGATTCGAGCGCTTGGAAATTCCTCAAAGATGCCGCCGAGCGCAGTGGACTCAGTTCCAGCTTCGAGAAATCGAAAGAATACTCCAAAGAACTCTTCGAACGCGGACGCGAATCGGTCGAAACTGCCCTCGATAACGCCCTGCAAAGCGTCGAACTCTCGGCTCTACAAATCTCTCGACATATCAAACGCGATGCCTCTGGGCACGTCGTCCTCGAAGTCGACAAAAACGACGAACTCATCTTCACCATGTCGGGCGAAGTCGCCCTCAATTCGAAGATCAAACACGCCTTCTCCGAATACAAAATTCCAAGCCTCCTCGTGCCCACGTTCAGCCCAAATCTGCGAATCCTCATCGATCAGTTTTGCCTCGACCGCGATCAAGGCGGAAACATCTCGCGCACCGTCTTGGGCATGATCGAAACGATCGACGGCACGTGTCACGCCGATCTCATCGCCAACGACTGGCCCATCGCCATTGCGACGCGCCAAGGCTGGCGCGCCGATGCTTTCCTCGACGCCCACGGCCGCGCCCAAGGACATGCACAATATGCCTTCAAACGCGCCAATGACCTTTTCGAGGCCGACTTGCGCGCCGATATCGCCTATTGCGACAAATCCGGGCACCAACGACACGTCGATTTCGAATTATCTTCAAATATCGACCCCGAAAAACTCATCCTATGCGGCCACGAGCTCAATGCCTCGTGGATGACGACGCCTATCGACGAAGGAAACGATATCATCGGTTCCATCAAACTCAATCCTTCTAGCCACTTCGCCACGCCACATATCGGCGTCCATGCCAAACATCCATGGCTCAAAGACGAGGCACGCGTTCAAATCGAAGACATGCACACCGCTTGCTCGGGCAACATCACTTGGGGCATCGACATTGCCAATCACCAAATCTGCATACACGACCTCGATTTGACGACGCACGGCGAACTCAATCTCAAAAAATTCGGTGAATTCGCCCTGCGCGGACACGATATCGACATGCGAGCTGAATCGTGCCATTTCGATGCTACACTGCGAAAAGCCATCAACGCACCTATCGATATCCATGCCTCCATACAAGCCGCTTTCCACGTCCAAACACAAACCAACGCCACGACGATACCCGAGCTCGATCTCGTCACACCCATCGCTACCATAAACGCCGATGGATTCGCCTATGCCACGTTTTCGTGCCAAATCGACCACTTCTTCGACGACACGATCTGCATCACTTTCGACAACTCCTCGCTCGACCTCGAAATGCACCACCTTTCCTATATCTGGAACCCGCTTTCGATATCGCAAAACGCCTCCTCGAACTTGTCGATCCGCATCCAAAGCGCACAATGCACCGTCGCTGGCCTCTCCGATTGCCATTTCTCGATTCACTACGACGCGCCGCAATCCCCTATCGTCGCCATGGGCCCAAACTCGGCGCCACTCCTGCCCTCCGAACTCCTCGATTTCTCCATCGATGCCGATATCTCAAAACACGGCATTCTCACCTTTTCTAACGGCTCCGGATTCTACAACGCCACATTCTTCAATACTCTACTCCAACCCAATTCCGAACGCGATCACTGGGCAAATATCCTCAAACACGAACCCCTCTTCAAACACATCCTCGACATCGCCCGCGTCGTCATCTTCCCATATATCGACGGCGCCGACGACTTCTGCTCTCACGTCGGCGATTGGATACAACGATGCATCGACGAAGACATCTTCTCCGTCTCCGCTCTCATCCATCCTCCCACCCTCGCACATGCCATCTCGCTACTTCTCTTCGACGACGACTCCGCCACTGCCGAAATCTTGCCCTCCATCGAACGCATCATGCACGCCGATGGCATCGACCGATTCAAAATCGAAGAACTCCTCGAACGCGCCTATCCCAACGCAAATCTCGATAACATCGGCCGTATCCTCAAATGGCTACATCACCTATTCCAAACCGTCCCATATATCGCCCCCGATCACACCGCTTGCCCTCCGCTATGCGACGATCCGCGCTATAGCACCGATATCGAACCGCTCCCCGCGGCAAACGATATCTACGCCACCAAATGGGCGCCCCAAACCGCCCAACGCATCTTGACCTATGCCGCCGGACTCAACATCGCCCAAATCGAATGGATCATCGATCACAAATTCGACCAATTCCCGACGGCAGAACACATCGAAAAACTCCGCACTCTCCTCGATATCAAGCGAAAAATCGCCGACCTCGAGGCGCGCGAAGGCACGTTCATCGTCCAAGATTTCAATATCGCCGTCTTCTTGGGCGCCCTACTTGACGCCGAAAAACAATACTGCGACAAAATCGGCATCGCCTCCGATAGCCCACATATCGCCGACGTCTTCCGCTCATGGCTCGCCCCCATCGACGTCGCCACACTCCTCTCGGCGTGTATCACGAGCCGATATATCGGCTTCTGCGTACAGGTCAATCAGGCCCGACTCTTCGATTACCTACAGCGACGCGGACCGCTCTTCGCCCGCGCCGTCTTCTACGAAATCGGACAACGAAATATTCGCGTACTCGCCAACATGCTCATGAGCTGGCTACGACAAGACCAATCCCTCATCAAAACGCCTATCGCGCGCGCTAAAAAACTCTCCGAACTCCTACAAGTCGGCCTCCCCGACGAAGACGACTACGCACCCTGGAGCGGCACAAAACCCGCCTCCTACGTCGAAGCCATCTTCGACGCCGCACAAAAGATCAACGCACAAAACGACGCCTATGTCGCCGCAAGGCTCAAACTCGAATCCTATCGAGATCGCACCGATAATTCACACGCCACCACCTCCGCCCAATACGCCGATCTCTATTGCAATATCTCTTGCCCCACCTCGACGCCACCCCAACGATCCAATTCTCTCACCAACGCCGCCGATTCAAACCGCGCCCAACAGCTCGCCCTGGCCATCGCCACATTGCGCAACGCCATCGACGACGCCCAATCCGCCACGCAACGGCTTTGCCCCGAGTCCTCGTCTTTTGGCGAAATCTTCGACGCACTCCCAGCCACTGCCATCGAATCGGCACAATCCGCCTGGAAATCCGCCATCGACGCCGCCAAATCTTTCGCCTCCCAAGTCGAAGATCCATGGCAATATCGCGTCTTCAAAGACCTATGGGCTCGAGCCACCGACGCTCTGCGCATCGCCTCGGTCTACGACGATCTCCAAAACGACAACGACGAAGTCCGACGATGGTTCTCCTATCGATACGAAGCGACATACCATCGCCCCCTCCCATCGCCTACCAATCTCACACGCGCACAAACCTACAGCGCCATCATCGATTTTGTTTACGCTTTCGACGACGACAAAACAGCCCTCCGCCGCGATCCCATCGTCTGGTTCATGCCCGCCGCACCCGCCGGTATCGTCGATCTCACGCTCATCACCGCCATGGGCATCGTCACCAACGGCATCGCCGGTCACGAACTCGAAACCGTCTTCAAACGACTCGCCCTCACCCGGCATATTTCGACTATCCGAACCAACACAGGCACCATCAAACCACTACAATACAACGCCGAACAAATCGATCGCGTCATCGCACAAGTCGACGGCCCATTCGCCATGATCGGCTACAGCCAAGGCTGCCCCAACATGATGAAAGCCGAAGCAAATCTCTACAACGGCACGCCAAACCAAAGAAAATTGCTCGACAAACTCGTCTCTCGCAATTTCATTTGCTCCGCTTTCAACGGTTCACCACATGCCACGTGCGGCGTCGTCAAATACAAAAACGCACTCGTCGAAGGCGAAGCCGTCCTCAAATCCTTCTCCTCGTCGCTCTCGCGCCCCCTCTATCGGCTCATCTTCGCACTCGTCAAACGAATCCTCGACACCCCCATCATCAACGCCAGCCTCACGAGCGTCGAATCCATCTCGCCCGAAGGACTCCTCGAACTCGCTCGCGACGCCCAATTCGCCCCACACGTCCCAAGCATCGAAGCCTGCGGCGCCACGCTCGACGTCCCCGAAGGACTCGTCCTCATGGCCAACCACTTCCAAAAACAAGCACACATCCCAAACGACTCCCAAATCGGCATCGATTGCGCACACGCCTACCCCGTCTTCAACGAAAACGACACCACGCGACGACTCAAAGCACAAGCCATCTCGCCGCGACTGCTCAACATCCACCACTGGTCTCCCCTCGTCGAAGAAATCAAATTCATCGAATCGAAAAAAGACGTCCAATCATGCGCATACAAAGGACCAAAATCGCTCTTCGTCACGCCCTGGATCGACGCCCTAATTCTATTTGGCATTCTCAAAATTTGTGATTAAACTCCCCTCCGCCCACGGTGCCATAGCAATCGTGCTGCGCAAAATGATCACGACGATCAAGGATTACGATGACCAACCTCACTCCATCTCTCGAAGATTACCTCGAAACGATTTACCTCCTACAGCAAGGCACAAGCGAGGCACGCGTGCGCGACATCGCCACCGCGCGCGACGTCAAGGCCTCCTCCGTCTCGCCCGCACTCAAACGACTCGCCGACATGGGCTACCTCTCATACATTCAACGCGAGTCCATCCGACTCACCGAAACCGGGAAAATCGCCGCTCGACGCATCTACGCACGCCACGTTCTACTCTTCCAATTCTTCCACGACATCCTCGGCATGCCCGCCGACAAAGCACGCGAAGAAGCATGCGGACTCGAACACGCACTCTCCGACGAAGGCATGGACCGTTTCGTCCAATTCTTCGAATCCCGCTCACTCGTCCCCGACGCAAACGCCGACTCCTGCCCCAAACAATCGTGCGCCTGCACCAGCTGCCCCATCCACAAAACTATCCCACACACCACCCTCGACAAAATCGCCGACGGCCACCCCGTCGTCGTCGCGCAAATCCGCGCAAAAGGCGCAAAACGACAAGCCATCCTCGACATGGGCATTCTCCCTAACATCGCACTCACTCGCACGGCCTCCACCGACACAGGCATCTGCGTCAACCTCAACAACCACACGCTCCACCTCACACACGAGCAAGTCCACGCCATCGTCGTCATCGCACGCCACGACGCATAATCCCCCACACGAGGCACAACGCCCGCGCACCACACATTCACAACTTTGTTTTGGCGAGATAATTGGGGCTCCGGCTATTGCCCGCTACGGGGCAATACGCCTACGCTATCGCGCTATTGCCCGCTGCGGGGCAATACGCGCTCTTTGGGGCTCCGGCTATTGCCCACTACGGGGCAATACGCCTACGCTGTCGCGCTATTGCCCACGAGGGGCAATACGCGCTCTTGGCGCGGCTATGTGCTCACTGCGTTGCGCGCATACGCCGCGCTTATTTTTTTTGCCCCCCCCCCTTGACTTTTCCATTGTCATGTTTACGACTCCTCGCCGGCGCAGAAAAGTCGGCCGTTTTCCGTTCGCGATTATTGCGCCACCATCGCGCGATATTGCTTGACGAAATCGGCACTTTTCACTAGTTTGTCGCCGGCTTTGCGGCGTGAATTTTTTATTTTTTGCCTGCCGCAATAGTCGTCTAATAACCTAAAGGAGTTGTGAACGACATGCTTGACAGATCCAAGTACAAAAACACTTATTTCTTCCACAAAGGCGTAAAATTCCCCGAATTTGAAGGCGTCTCCAAAGACGAACTCAAAGAATTGTTGGGTGGCAAAGGCTACGGCCTCTATTTGATGCACTGCGTCCTCGACATCCGTTGCCCGGTCGTCGTCAACGTTCCGACGTTCCATGCAAACGATCTCGAAAACGGCCACATGAAAAAAGCCCTTCAAGACGAAATCATGCAACGCCTCGAAGAAATGGAAAAAGTTTCTGGGAAGACGTTCGGCGACACGAAGAATCCCCTTCTCGTCTCCGCTCGTTCTGGCGCCAAATACTCGATGCCAGGCATGATGGACACCATCTTGAACATCGGTCTCACCGACAAGATCGTCGATGCGCTCGCCACGGGCGAACAAGCCCGCTTCTGGCTCGATAGCTACCGTCGTTTGCTCCAAATGTACGGCGACGTCGTCGAACAAATCAAAGACGAAAACGGCGAAGATCCGTTCGAAGAAACGCTCACGGAATTCAAAAAAGAAAAAGGCGCAAAGACCGACCTCGACCTTACCGCCGACGACTTGCGCGAACTCATCACCAAGTACAAAGCCATCTACGCCAAGTATGGCCATGAATTCCCGCAAGATCCGAAAAAACAAGTCATGGCTTCCGCCGAAGCCGTCTTCCGTTCCTGGAACAACGAACGCGCCATCTTCACGCGTAAATTGGAAGGCATCCCCGATAGCTTGGGCACCGCCGTCAACATTCAGGAAATGGTCTTCGGTAACCGCACGCCGCGTTCCGCCACGGGCGTTTACTTCACGCGCGACAAAGTCACGGGCATCAAACACGATATCCTCGACGGTACCGTCCTCTTCCAAGCTCAAGGCGAAGACGTCGTCGCCGGTATCCGCAACAGCCTACCCATCGAAGCTCTACGCGATCACGCCGATCCCGCTTTCCACGCCATCTACGAAGAACTCAAAGCGACGGGCGACAAACTCGAACACAAATGCCGCGACATGCAAGATACCGAGTTCACGATCGAAGAAGTCAACGGCGTGCCGACGCTCTACTTCCTACAGATCCGCGACGGTAAACGATCCGCAAAAGCTGAATCCGTGATCGCCTACAACCTCGTCAAAGAAGGCATCCTCACGAAAGAAGAAGCCATCTGCAAAGTCAATCCCGAGCGATTCGAAGAACTCCTCTTCCCGCAAATCGAACCCAAAGATCGCAAAGCCGCCACGATGATCGCCAAGGGTTCCGCTGCTTCCCCGGGCGCTGCCTGTGGTAAAGTCTGCTTCACGCAGGACGAAGCTCTTGCCGCCAAGGCCAACAAAGAAGACGCGATCCTCGTGACCGTTATGACCTCACAGGAAGATGTCAAGGGTATGAAGGCCAGCCGTGGTATTCTGACCACCACCGGTACGAAGGTTTCCCACGCCGCCATTATGGCCACCGCATGGGGTATTCCTGCCGTCGTCGGTGCTTCCGAAATCACGATCGACAAAGCCGCCGGTACCTTCAGCTGCAACGGCCACACCATTAAGCGTGGTGACTACATCACGATTTCCGGCACGACCGGCGAAGTTTACCTCGGCAAAGTCCCCATGACCGTCCCCTCCAAGCTCGAAGAATCGGCTCAAGCCATCC
>SAMEA104315420__coassemble_1156_pt1 | contig 12667 bp, 7 predicted proteins | sample SAMEA104315420__metabat2_high_PE_047 | metagenome-assembled genome bin SAMEA104315420 (sample SAMEA104315420) | gut metagenome | biome: Monkey gut; feature: monkey-associated habitat; material: faeces | place: China | collected 2013 | reverse complement strand
GCGGCTCGCCGATTTCTATGGCGATTTGATATTGGTCGGCATCAGCTACGATAAGCAGAAGGCACACGATTGTGCAATTGAGAAGTTTAAGCGCGAGCAATGACCTCCTCTAGCCACCACTCCATAAATGGCGATGCAAAGAATCATCGGCTATGACGATAAATGCCGAATGCTCGTCGCCCTCTCGAACGCACGCGATTCACGTGATCGAAGCCGTTGCAATACAAAATATTTTTGATGCTTTGGGTAAGCGGTTTGTCGCGGCGATTATCGTCAGAAATTCCATAAAAGCGATTGACAGTAGCTGAATCGAGAGTAAGCTGCAAAGCGGGGGGGGGGGCATTTTGTCAGTGGACTGGTATATTTGAACAGGAGAAGTGGTGTAATGAAGTTAGAACCAGGATTATATGAAATTATTATCAACCAGGCCATTGAAAAGTCTCTTGAATCGCTTAGATCTTCGATGTCGTGTGAATCAGCCAAGTGCTATGCGACAGAAAACCTCGATGTTGCAGAATCACCAAAGCGACTTGCGCAATACTGTGCACAAATCATAGAACGGATATTGAATGAGAAGGGGGATGTTGAGGATGATTCGACGCTCGCACAATCGGTCAAGCATACGGATAAGGAATTGATTCGTCGAATTGAAATCGTGAATCAAATACTATCATTTCTGGGGGGAAAGTCGAATGTGATCGATATGGAACAGTACTGTTTGCCATCTCCGTGCGAATTGTTGCGTGCGATAAGCAATCCCAATGTCGGTCTATTCTCCAATTTTACCAAAGCCACAGAACTACCACGTCCGGTGACATCTATTGCGCAGAGTTCGTTATTTACGGGAAGTGACATCGAGCCATCGATGTGTGCCGAGCTCAAAAAAGAGATAGCATCTTGCAATGCATTCGACATGCTCGTTTCATTTATTAGATGGTCGGGGTTGAGGTGTATCCTGAGCGATTTAAAAGCGTTCACGCAGAACGGCGGAAAATTGCGTATTATTACGACAACCTATGTTGGAGCAACCGAGTTCAAAGCAATTGAAGAGTTATCGCAATTGGCCAATACAGAAATTAAGATTTCATATGATGTTGACTCGACTCGGCATCATGCCAAAGCCTATATATTTCACCGAGATACGGGGTTTTCTACTGCATATATAGGGAGCTCTAATCTTTCTAGAACGGCCATTGAAAGTGGATTAGAGTGGAATATGAAGGTGACAAAGCGTGATCTTCCAGAAGTGCTAGAGAAGGTCATTGCAACGTTTGATTCGTATTGGAACGACAAGAAATTCGAGAAATATGTTGCTCAAGACGAAGAAAGGTTGCGTTTGGCTTTAGATGTAGCAAAGGATCATGGAAGCAGAAAAACGCGACCGTTTTTTATGGATATCGTTCCATATGCATATCAAAAAGAGATACTAGATAAGCTCTCGGCCGAGAGAGAGATACATGGACGATACAAAAACCTCGTCGTAGCCGCAACGGGAACGGGAAAGACTGTCATTGCCGCATTCGATTATAAGCAATTTCGCAAAGATCACCCGACTGAGTGTCGATTGCTGTTTATCGTGCATCGAAAAGAAATCCTCGAAAAGAGTTTAAGCACCTTCCGCGCTGTTCTCAAAGATGAGAATTTTGGCGCGTTGTGTGTGGGTGGAATGATGCCCGAGCAGTGTGATTATTTATTTATGTCTATACAGTCATTTAATTCAAAATCGTTTGCAGAGAGGACATCTTCAGATTATTATGATTATATCATTATCGATGAATTTCATCATGCGGCGGCATCAAGTTATCAGAAATTACTCAGCTATTATCGTCCAAAAGTCCTTCTTGGACTCACTGCGACGCCGGAGCGTATGGATGGTTTTGATATACCTACGGCGTATTTTGATGGCCATATCGCGGCCGAGATTCGTCTATCGGATGCGATAGACCGTGGCATGGTGTGCCCATTTCAGTATTTCGGGGTTACGGATAATGTGGACTTGTCGAAATTGAAATGGACTCGTGGTTGCTATGATAAGGTTGAGTTATCTAATATTTATACCCTGAATCGCTACACAGCCGACAAACGAGCTGATCTCATCGTTGGGTCTTTGCACAAGTATATTGCGAATATCGATGATATTAAGGGGCTATGCTTTTGCGTATCGGTTGAACATGCAAAGTATATGGCAGATCGCTTTTGTGAGTGTTCTATTCCCGCACTGGCAGTCTCGGGGCAGTCAAATGACAGTGTTCGAGAAACTGTCATATCTAAACTTAAAGCGGGGGAGATAAAATTCATTTGTGTCGTCGATTTATACAATGAAGGTGTCGATATTCCAGAAATTAATACGATACTATTTTTACGTCCAACCGAATCACTAACGGTATTTTTACAGCAATTAGGTCGAGGGTTGCGTAGGGCCGAAGGGAAAGATTGTCTTACTGTTCTCGATTTTATTGGCCAAGCAAATTCAAATTATAAGTTTGAATCAAAGTTCCAAGCCCTCACAAGAGGCGGCAATCATCCGCTTAGAAAGTTGATAAGCGGTGGGTTTAATGATGTACCCAAAGGGTGTTTTATAGAACTTGAGAGGGTTGCCAAAGAGTATATACTCGCAAATATTGAATCACATTTAACCAGAGGAAAACGCAAGCGATTTGTGGAATTGCTTTCTGAGCTCTATGCGGAAAATGGATCGATTCCATCCTTACGGCAGTATCTAAATTATTACGACATAATGCCAGGCGACATGTATCGCTATGCACTCTATAGTGAATTGTGCGTCGATGCACATCTTATGCAGTCTACGCATTCGAAATTTCGAACTGGATTTGCTCGACTGTCTCTAACAAATTCGCGCCGATGGATTGCGTTTCTGCGCCAAGAAGTCTTACCGAATATTCACAGAATTGATTTTTCACGATTATCATCTATTCAACAAAGAATGTTCCAGATGTTTTATGTGACAGTGTTCGATCGTACTTTTGAAGAATTTGATGATAGTGTAAAAAGCAATCTTAACCAACTTGCCGATTCCCATGAACTCATGGATGAACTCGATAGCTTATTGGACTATCTCTTTGAACGAATCAATTTTGTCGATAAACCTATTGATGTCGGCTTCGATTGCCCTCTCGACGTGCATTGTGTCTACACGCGTGACCAAGTCCTCGTGGCCATGGACGATCTTCACCCGAAAAACTGCAAAGAAGGTGTGAAGTGGATCAAAGATAAAAATTGCGACATACTCTTCGTGACGCTGAACAAATCCGAAAAGGAATACTCTCCGACGACATTATATCATGACTATTCTCTCAACGAAACGCTGTTCCATTGGCAGAGTCAATCAACGACGCGAGATTCTTCACCGACAGGGCGTCGATATGTCGAACATCGGGAACGCGGATCGCACGTACTGCTTTTTGTTCGCGAATGTAAAAATGACAACATCACAGGACTTGCTGCGCCGTACACGTTCCTTGGCAAAGCGTATTATGTCGAACATAAAGGGTCAAATCCAATGAATATAATTTGGGAGCTCGAAACGCCGATTCCTGCCAAGTTTATTCAGAAGACGAACAAATTGCTTGCCGTATAGCACGCATTGAAAAATTCGCTCACTGTTTGCGAACACTCACCCAACGACGAAGCATTCACATCTGCCGTAGGCAGATGTCCATTCCTCCACGCCAGATTTCTCACATCTGCCGCAGGCAGATGTCCATTCCTCCACGCCACATTTCTCACATCTGCCGTAGTCAGATGTCTATTCCCCCACGCCACATTTCTCACATCTGCCGCAGGCAGATGTCCATTCCCCCACGCCATTTATGGAGAGGGGGTGGCCGACAGGCCGGGGGTGAGGTCATGTGCCCTGGGGTGAGGTCAAAGGCACAATCCCCCGACAATGCGCTTATCGACTCCTATAATAAACATCGTGATCATCTTTAAAGTACATATAATATTCGCTATCCTCAGGCTCATGCAAAGGATCTGTTCGGTGATTGTAGTGTAAGCGACAATCCCTTCCAATCAATTTTAACCAGTAATGCACCTTGTATTGAAATACTATATCATCAAAATAGTATTTCAAATAAATTTCAATAAAAGTATCATCTGTTGAATACTCAAACATACCACACGGATCCAAAAGAGATGCTATATTCCATTTGTAGAGGGGACGATTGTATTTCGTATAGGCAAACATATCGGCCATGTATTCCACCTTCGAAACATCCCATTTGTCGAGCAGTTGATCGAACTTCTTAGCCTTATAAAACATTCCACTCATATATCTGACATTTGAAACATTCCATTGATTGATATCCTGATTAAACTCTTCAGCGAGAGCAAACATCTTCGTCATATTGACTACATTTGACGTATCCCATTTGTCCAGCGGTCTGTTGAACGATTTCGCTCCGCAAAACATCTCTTGCATATTGGTCACATGAGAAACATCCCAATGGTTAATATCGGAATTCATTTTTAATGCATATTTGAACATCTCAGACATGTCTTTTACATGAGACAAATCTGGTGCATCGTTTGCCTCTATCACAGCATGACTCGTATACGCCATGAATAAATGCATGCTACGCCATTGGTTCGTTCCCCATTGATCGACGCTGAGAAGGGAATACCCATCGCCGTCTGACAAACGAATCGACGGTATACGCCCAATCAACGCAATTTGGTGACTTCCCTTTTTGCTATAATGACAACTCGCGATTGTTCCCTCGTATTGCTTTTCAAATACGCCATCGCCATCACAATCGACAGCATAATTGGCGATATCAGGAAACATGCTGAGAACATGTATATCAATAGTTGCATTATCTTTATCTGTTTTGTATGTCAGCTTTAAGGGGGATTCAGAATCCATATCGATCCGATTTTCTACAACATTGTTGTCTGAGCTCGGTTCTCTCGGAAGCAAGTTAAATAAAGACCACCCATCTCGAAAATCCCCGCGATCTTCTAACGAAACAAAATATGATGATTTGCGCACGCTCTGTACTTTTAACAGGAACTCATCGGAATCAGATTCACTCATGATGTTAATCTGTTGGATTCCGTCGTCTTCATAACGACAACTCAAATGAAAACCTTTCTCGTACTCCCCATTATTACGACAATCGACCCCAATTTCGCGCGTTCCCCAAAAAATAATCCTATCCCCTCCCTGCGCCTTTATCACTAGCTTTAATGGACGATGCCGCAACGAATCCGAGGCTACATCATCGTCGTTTTGCTCTCCACTTTCATCACTCTGCAATCGCAGGCTCTCGCCAACTTCAGACTGTTCTTCAACTCTCCCCCCACGACACCCCATCGCGACGACGAGCGTGAGGATCAAAACGACGACTCTAAAATGCGCAACAGTTGGTGTCATAGTCAATCCCTCTCTACCCTACATTACAGATCGGTTTTCCCATCACTCATTAGGCAAGCACGGAAGCCCCCCAATAACGATTCCTATCATTACAATTCCGAACGAACAACAGAATTCACCCACGACTGCTTAGTTTTAGGAATACGCACGCCCCCAACGTATTCACACGCATCGAGTAGCTAAGCCGCAGACACATTAATGTTAATATATGCGTTTGTGTTATATTAAATGCTTTATTTTACAGTATATTTCCTAAAAGAAAACCTACCTCACCACAAAAAGCCCGTAGGGCAATGCGGCGAGTAGCCTCCGGCAACGCCGGGGGATCGGAATGCCCCAACCCACAACAAATGTCCCCCGCGCCACCCACAAAAGCCTGTTAGAGGCTGTCCGCGACCTCACCCCCGGCCTATCGGCCACCCCCTCTCCATAAATGGCGAGGGGGAAAATGTGTTGGGCGATACGAAAATGCGACCTCTCGCCACCCCAAAAAGCCCGTAGGGCAATGCGGCGAGTAGCCCCGCCCCATCGCCGGGGGAAAGCCCCGGCAACGCTCTCCTTTCTTCCACATCTGCCTACGGCAGATGTCCATTCCCCCCTCGCCAAATATCTCACATCTGCCTACGGCAGATGTGCATTCCCCCACGCCAAATATCTCACATCTGCCTACGGCAGATGTGCATTCCCCATCGCCATTCATGGAGATGGGGCTAGGGGGAGATGTCACCAGGAATATATCGATTCTTCGAAGACATTTGGTGTTGAACATGGCGATAATTACATTTATTCCTCCAACTCTTCTATGCCAAATGACTTCTTGATACCTGCCTCATGCTTCTTCCGTGCCTTGCTGTTTGGATCCTTCATCTCTTTCGAGATCTCTTCGCCTAGCGCGATGACACCAAATGCCGTCTTTCCATGGATCTGGTCTTGCCACGTGTCTGGATGCGTCATCTGAATCAAGAACAATGAGCTATTCAAGAGCGGCAAAAGATCTTTGTTGAGCGATTCCGACACCTCGCTCAGCGAAGCATTGTACGCTTCGTCTGACGACGTATCAAACTTCGGACCGCAGCCGACGAGCCAAAGGCACAGCAATACCGACAACAATACGACGATAATCTTCGATTTCGACATCACCAAAACTCCTCACAAAAAAGAGAAACGAAACTCAAAAGAACCGATTCTTTATTCGGGGGAAACATGTCTTTTCGGACGGATCCGATGCGCCATTGTCGTATAACACACTTCGCGTGTTTTGCGTATCTTTTTTTTGCAAAAAAAAATTATATTGTAATATCAATGTGTTACGATCATTTCTGCGATCGGTTCCTCTATCGCTCTATCCCTGTCTTGGGTGGCAAGCGACGAATACCGCCTTCATTCGCTCGCGCGACACGTGCGTGTAAATCTGCGTCGACGATATGTCGGCATGCCCGAGCATCTCTTGCACCGCCAACAAATCTGCGCCATGCGATATCAAATGCGTCGCAAACGTATGCCGTAGCTTATGCGGCGATAAGTCCTTTTTAATTCCAGCAACGATCGCATATCGCTTCAAATTCTTCCAAAACCCTTGCCGCGTCATGCCCCCACCACGACGCGTCGTAAACAACACCGCCGATTCGTCGCCATCACACATGAGCGCAGGGCGCGACACATCTAAATACCGACGAATCCAAGCATTCGCGTATTCACCCATCGGAATCACGCGATCTTTCCCGCCTTTTCCATGCGCCGTAATACACCCCGAATCGAGATCGACATCCCGAACCCCAAGCCCAACGAGCTCCGAAACGCGAAGCCCCGTCGCATAGAGCAACTCTATCATCGCGCGATCGCGCAATCCCTCTGGCGTCGATTCATCGGGCGCATTCAAAAGCGCATCGACTTCGCGCTCCGTCAAATACACTGGGTCGTTCTGCAAATACTTTGGCATATCGATGTGTTCGCTCGGGTCCGTCTCGATGATTCCATCGCCCACCAAAAACTTCATCCACTGTCGTATGCTCACCAAATAACGCGCTACCGTTCGCGGCTTCACCTCTTCATCGTCGAGTTTCGACGACAAAAACTGACGTATCTCATCTTCTCCGATATCTTCGACATTCTCCTTGCCCGCGCTTTGCAACATCGCCATAAACCCCAAAATATCGCGCCCATACGACTCCAACGTATTGCTCGATAAGCCGCGCTCCGCCTTCAAATACGTCGTAAACATCGAAAATGCCGCCTCGATTGATGTCGTCATTTTTTTATCGTCCTTATCACATCGACGCACTAACGTTTCTCGTCGATTATCTGCTAATATGCCCGCCTCGTGTGCCAGCCCATGGCACGCACGGTGCATCAACACGCCGTGGCAACTCTAATTCATCATAAGGACGAATACAAAATGTGCGGGATTATCGGATATACTGGCTATCGAGAAGCTGTACCCATTATTCAAACAGGGCTCGGACGACTAGCCTACCGCGGATACGACTCCGCGGGCATCGCCGTCTGCGCTAATGGCGAAATCGAATGCCGACGAGCACACGGAAAACTCGAAAATCTCATCGATAAAATGGCTCGCGATCCCATCGCTGGCTCCACCGGAATCGGGCACACGCGCTGGGCAACTCATGGGCGACCAAGTGAATCAAATGCGCATCCACATTGCTATGGTCGATTTGCCATCGTTCATAACGGCATTATAGAGAATTTTATGCAGATCCGCGCCGAACTCAAGGAACGCGGACACGTCTTTAGCTCCGAAACCGACACCGAAATCATCGCCCATCTCATTCAAGAAGAATACGATAAAAAGCGCGATTTCATCACCGCCGTCCGCGACGCCCTACACCTCGTGCGAGGATCCTACGCACTCGTCGTCATTTGCGCCGACGCACCCGAACAAATCGTCGCCGCTCGAAACCAAAGTCCACTCATCCTCGCCAAAGGCGAAAACGAAACATTCGCCACCAGCGATATCACCGCTGTTCTGGCCTATACGCGACAATTCACTTTCCTCGAAGACGGCGATATCGCTCTACTCACGCCCAACGAAATCGCCATCTACGACGTACACAATCGCCTCGTTCAACGCCCCACAAAAACTGTGCAATGGGACGTTGCTGCCGCCGAAAAACAAGGCTACCCTCACTACATGCTCAAAGAAATCGAAGAGCAACCTCAAAAAATTACCGACACACTGCGCGGTCGAATTCTCGAAGACGAAGTCTCGATCAACCTCGACGACGCCATCGACGAACTACACCTCGAAAACGCGTCCTCGATACAAATCGTCGCATGCGGCACGAGCTACCACGCCGGACTCGTCGCCAAATTCTACTTCGAAAAATTCGCTCGCATTCCAACTCGCGTCGACGTCGCCAGCGAATACCGATACGCAGACCCCATACTCTCGCCATGCGATGCTTTCATCGCCATCAGCCAAAGCGGAGAAACGGCCGATACATACGCTTGCGTCAAACTCGCTCGACGCGCTGGCGCAAAAATCCTCGCCATCTGCAACGTCATCGATTCGACCATTCCACGCGCTAGCGACGCCACTTTCTACACACGAGCCGACCCCGAAATCGGCGTTGCTTCGACAAAAGCATTCACCACTCAACTCGTCTCCCTTCTCCTGCTCGCCATTCACCTCGGTCGCACACGTGCCACACTCCCCGAAGACGAAGCTCGTCGCGCCTTGCACGCACTACGCACGCTTCCAAAACTCATGGAAGACACACTCGCACGTGCACAAGATATCCCTAAAGCCGCACAAAAACTCCTACGCGCCAACTCTTTCCTCTACCTCGGCCGCAACACGCTCTATCCCATTGCCAGCGAGGGCGCTCTCAAACTCAAAGAACTCACCTACATCCATGCCGAAGCCTACCCAGCCGGCGAAATGAAACACGGTCCCATCGCCCTCATCGACGACCGCCTCCCCGTCATCGTCATCGCGCCTCAAAACGCCACCTACGAAAAAACACTTTCAAACCTTCAAGAAGTCAAAGCCCGTGGCGGACGCATCTTCAGCATCGTTTCGCAAGGCGACGATGCCGTCGCGCGCATCTCCGAACACGCCTTCTCCATCCCTACATGCGACGAAATCGTCCAGCCCCTCTTGTGCGTTCTACACCTACAACTACTCGCTTATCACATTGCCAATATGCTCGGTAACGACGTCGATCAACCCCGAAACCTCGCTAAATCCGTCACCGTCGAGTAGTTCCAGGATGTGTCGGCGAAGATAAAGTAAGGGATTTAGTATGCCTCAAAATAGAGCATGTTTTATCCCCAAAGTGCTCACATCATCGCCAGGGCTGGGAGCGGATGGATTTATTGCGGTAGCCCTACCGCTACATCGACATGGTCGTCGAAAAAGAAGGTCAATGGCGTAGGGCGCCCTATCGCCACGGGCGATACGGGCACCCGCGCGGTCTATGTGCTCGGGCTGTCGCCCTGCGCGCATACGCCGCGCTTTTTTTTGCGCTACGCTATCGCCGCCGTTGGCAGGCGATACGCTCCGCTGCGCGGTCTATGTGCTCGGGCTGCCGCCCTGCGCGCATACGCCCGCGCCAACAATTCCCCAACGAAACGAAGACGGCATATTGATGATGCTTAAGGCATCGCTTGACCTCTTGCCATGCTTGATGTGCTGTTTCAGCGGAAAAAGTAAATGCGGTATCCCTTGGGGCAGCTGAATAGTTACTAAAAAATTTTTTTTGTGTTAAAAAATGTTGCATTTTTTTTTTTTTTATTATGATGCCGTAGATTTATGGTCTCTTTTAGGTCATGAATCATGGCGACGGCTAACATCATAGGAGAGCAACTGTATAATTCTCTGTGGTTGATATGTCATCATTCAAAGATTTCGACTCAATTGCACTTTTGGCTGGAATAACACAAAAACGCACAAATACTCTCGGTCATTTTTATATATATTCATTTTTTGTTTAGTGAAGGAATAGCGTAATGAAACACTACAAACATTATTTATTGTCGCTCGTGGCAATCACGTTCATCGCCATCGGATGCGATGAATCGAGCACAACTCAAGACGATTCGACGACATGCACCAATGGCACTTGGAATTGCGACGACAACGTGCTTTTTAAATGCATCTCCAACCATTGGGAAACGATTAAAACATGCGGCGATGGCATGATGTGCAATGCCGAAACCGCTGAGTGTGAGCCCAAAACGATCCCTGAAGAAAACGGAAATTGTACAAACGACGATTGGAAATGCTACAACAACGAGCTTTTTAAATGCATCTCCAACCATTGGGAAACGATTAAAACATGCAGCGATGGCACGACGTGCAACGAACAAACTGCGTCGTGCATCAAGATAACTAATCCCGATGTCCATTGCTTGACCAATGAGCATCTTTTTGCTGGTCGTTGCGAGCCAGACGACGTGAACCATTGCGGTTCGCACCTAAACGACTGCACGAAGATATCGGGCTGGAAGAGTGGTGACTGCATTGACAAAGTATGTTTCGCCGAAGAATGCGCCCCCGATTACCATTTGGCAAGTCTCGTCGATGACGGTGAAGAGAAAACGATATGCGAGGGCGATACAAAAGACGCTTGCGGATCGATCAATACGAAATGTCGCGACGATGAAGTCTGCGTGCAAGGGAAATGCGCATGTCCAATGGGCAAAGCGTTGTGTCAAGGATCGTGCATCGACGTGCAGTCGGATTCTGCTAACTGCGGCGCATGCGATAACGCTTGCGATATCGGTCTTATTTGCTCAGCTGGACAATGCGTCGGTAGCACGCTATGCAATGGCAGAAAGCACGACACACAAAGCGATTTAGATCATTGCGGAGCATGTAATAATCGTTGCCCCGATGGTAAGATTTGCAAAGATGGACAATGTACCAGCGGCGTGGGTTGGGCATATTGCGATGATGTTAGAGTATGGGTTGGAACGCTCGATCGATGCGCGAGTTGTACAGATCGCTGCGCCGATGGACTAACATGCAAAGATGGAAAATGTGTTGCTGAGTTTGGTAGCGCGTATTGCAACGACGAAATCGTAGAAATTGGAAGTGACGTTGATCACTGCTCAAGCTGCAACGATCGATGCCCCGATGGCAAGATTTGCAAAGACGGACAATGTACCAATGGCGTGGGCAAAGCCTATTGCGATGGCGTGATTGTCGAAATTGGTAATAGTGTTGACCGATGCACGGGATGCAATCGATGCCCCGATGGCAAGATTTGCAAAGACGGACAATGCACCATCGGCGTGGGCAAAGCCTATTGCTATGGGGAAAAAGTCGCGATTGGAACGATCGAACGTTGCGCAAGTTGCATAGACAAGTGCGCCGATGGGCTGGTTTGCATAGAGAACGAATGCAAAAAGGGGAACGGAGAACGCGTGTTTTGCAGTGGCAATGTCGTTGATTTGCGCAAAGATTCAGCGAATTGCGGCAAATGCAATTCTAAATGCCCAGCAAATTCAAAGTGTAATGAAGGAAGCTGCTACGCGGGCACCGGATACACGTATTGCGACGGAGCAGGAATTGACACTTCAAATGACTCTGCAAACTGCGGGCAATGCGGTAAAAAGTGCGATGTAGGCGAAACATGCATAAGTGGAAAATGCGAAATTGGTACAGGATGGACGGATTGCGACGGAACAAATATTAACACTTCAAATGATTCTGCCAACTGCGGGCAATGTGGTAACAAGTGCGATGTAGGCGAAATATGCAAAAGTGGAAAATGCGAAACGGGCACTGGATACACGTATTACGACGGGGAAGGGCTCAACACATCAAACGATTCTGCGAACTGTGGGCAATTCGGTAACAAGTGCGGTGCAGGCAAGATTTGCATAGGTGGAAAATGCAAAACGGGCGTTGGACAAACGTATTGCAACCGCCAATCGATTAGCACTTCGAAGGATTCCAATAACTGCGGGCAATGTGGAAACAAGTGCGGTGTAGACGAGGTTTGCAATAGGGGAAAATGCCAAGCGGGCAATGGATACACGCATTGCGATGGGAGAGTAATTGACACATCGACGGATTTATGGAACTGCGGACAATGTGGCAATAATTGCGATGACGGCGAGATTTGCAATAAAGGAAAATGCAGTTAGTACGAGTTATTCGATCGTCTATTTCCAAAGATTGATTGCAACAGGCGAGATAGGGCGACAAAAGTTGCGCGTATTGCCTGCCGGCAATAGCGCAACAGCGTAGGCGTATGCGCGCAAGGGCGCCAGCCCGAGCACATAGCCGGAGCCCAAGCGCCGTAT
>SAMEA104315420__coassemble_1097_pt1 | contig 13167 bp, 6 predicted proteins | sample SAMEA104315420__metabat2_high_PE_047 | metagenome-assembled genome bin SAMEA104315420 (sample SAMEA104315420) | gut metagenome | biome: Monkey gut; feature: monkey-associated habitat; material: faeces | place: China | collected 2013 | reverse complement strand
GCCCCACAGGGCGGGGATGGGCGCGAACTGCGCCTATGCGGCGCAGAATCCAAACCCCACGGGGCGGGATACATCGAATTGCGCCTATGCGGCGCAGAATCCAAACCCGCGTGATACGTGCAAATCGCCGCGTGATACGGGCGAATAGAGAAAAATTCATCAATACAGAGAATTGAATCGAGGAACGAAAAGGAGTCGAGATGAATCGAAGCATCATTTTGGCATCGGCGTCGCCACGTCGAAAGCAATTGTTGGAATCGGCGGGTGTCGTGGCGACGGTAGAAGTCGCCGATATCGACGAATCGCATGGCGACGGCGAAAAAGCCGCCGATTACGTGGCGCGCATGGCGCACCAAAAAGCCGAAGCCGTCGTGCGGCGACATTTGGGCGATGATTCGATCGATAAATCGGCCGGATCGGATGTCGTCGTCGTCGCCGCCGATACGATCGTCGTCGTCGACGGCGTGATATTGGGCAAGCCCGCGTCGCGCGACGAGGCGTTTTCGATGCTCAAAAGGCTCGTGTCGCGTCGTCACGACGTCATGACGGCGGTGGCCATCGCCGATTTGGCAGGTCGTGCTCCAAAGTGGCAACGATTCGTCGTGACGACGCATGTCGAATTTGGCGACGTCGACGACGCGCGACTTTGGGCATATGTCGACTCGGGCGAACCGATGGATAAGGCTGGGGCGTATGGGATTCAGAGCGGTGCGGCATCATTCGTGCGCTGTATCGAAGGATCGTATACGAATGTCGTGGGGCTACCCCTATACGAAACGGTGAGCGCGATCGAGGCTCTCAAGTGCGCCAATAGCTCGAACGATGCTAGCACAGATGGGGCAGGAGTACCGCTCTGACGCAGTGCAACATGCGTCATAATAAGCAATGGTGGGGTTTTGAACGTTGCGTGCTTTTGTCCTAATCGATATAAGCGGCAACGGAGAATGGTTTTAGCGAATGCTAGGCGTTGCAGGCAATGGCGTCGCAATATAGGGGAAGAAATCGTGAAAAAGCGCTTTAGAAACGTCGTTTTGTTATGTGCTTGTGCATTGTCGATCGTGGCATTGGGCGGTTGTTCGATGCAGAAGATGGCGGGCAATGCCGTCATCGAATATTCTCACGACGAAGCGATACCGTATTTGATGTCGCAAGGCGACTTGGCATCGGCGTGCCAAATGGGGCAGGCGATGGGACCCGTGCTCATGTCGTTTCATCGCGTTGGGCTCGATCCGGCACAAATCGGGATTGGTACGCACATGGCGGCCGGAATGTGTGCCGAAATGGATCAACGCGAGCGCGAATTGGCGCGATATCGGGCACTTTATGAGCAACGTTCGACCGAGGCACAAGACGCCCTTGTGCGCGAAAAACAGGCGCACAGCCTCGCTGCGAGCCGCATGATATTGGCGTATGAGAATGCCGTTGCCGCCTATGGCGATTTGAGCGAAAAATGCCCAGAATACAAAAGCGATACCGATGCCCTGCTTTCATTATTGGGACTAGCCTCGGGCGCTTTGGCGATTTTGCACGATTTTAATAGTGAAAAAGCCGTGGGCATATCGCTCGATATACCGGGCAAGATCGAAAAAGGCGCACAATGTTTCGACGACGATAAATGGTGGGGAATGCCGACGGCACTTCGCGCCGCCATTTGGTTGAGCATCCCCGGGAGTGGACCCGAGGGCGTCGATCCGATCGAGGCCATGAAAACGGCGTCGGCAAAAGGCGATGCGCAAGGCGTATTTTTGGCACGAGCTATGCAAATCATGATGTTGGCGACGATCGGTCAGCTCGAAAACATGTGCCAATCGATGACCGAAGCGAAGCTCAAAGACGGCAATGGCGACTTCGCCATGCTCAATGCCTATGCGCGAAGCATGATTCAGCATCAAGCCGATATCGCTTGGACAAAAGCCAAGGGATATCGAGCTCCGCTCAATTGGGCACAATGCCCCGTTGCCGAGGCGGCGAGTACGATGGACGAAGAACGAGCCAACGATTTGCTCGAAGGCTTATTCGACGATGAAGACGTCGACGCCGACTCCACGCCGGCGGATGCAGTTCCTGCCGAAACACCTACAACCTAAACTGCGCAATTTTTCGATTGAACCGCGCAATGCTTGAGAAATGAGGAGCAATCTCAATGAAAAAGTCATTAGCATTATCGGCCTTTTTGATGGCGTCACTCGTCGGACTATCGGCACAAGCTGGTGAATCGCGCACACTGTGCGTCTACGATCCATCGGGCGCCAATGGCGATGCTTATGCGACGATGAAAGAATACCAAGTAGCGGCATCGCAATGGGGAATCGATTTCGATCTCAAACCGTATACGAACGAAAAGACGGCGAGCGACGATTTCAAGGCGAAGAAATGCGACGCCGTCTTTTTGACGGGGTTGCGAGCACGCAATTTCTCGAAATTTGCCTCGACGCTCGAAGCGATGGGCGCATTGCCGAGCTACGAACTATTGGGCGATGCCATCGCTCTATTGGCGCAGCCCAAGGCGGCGAAATTGCTCAAAAATGGCGCCTACGAAACGGTCATGGTCATGCCCATGGGCGCCGTCTATCTCATGGTTCGCGATCGATCGTGGAAATCGATCGAAGATATCGCAGGCAAACGCATCACGACGATCGACTTCGACGAAGCCGCGATTCACATGGTCAAATTGTCGGGCGCATCGATGGTCTCGGCCGATATTTCGACATTTGCGGGCATATTTAACAACGGTGCCGCCGATATTTGCTACTCCCCGACGACGGCGTTTAAGCCGCTCGAACTCGAAAAAGGCGTCAAAGAAAAAGGCGGTATCGTTCGGTATCCGATTGCACAGCTGACGGGGCAAATCTTGACGCATGCCGATCGATTCCCCGCCGATTTCGGCGAAAAATCGCGTCAATACGGATCGGAAAACTACAAGAAGATATTGCAACTTTCGACGAAATCCGAAGCCGATATCAAAGATTCGTATTGGATCGACATTACAAAAGCCGACAAAGATCGATACGATCAAATCTTCCTCGACGTCCGCGTCAAATTGCGCGACGATGCCAAAGTCTACGATAAATCGATGCTTTCGTTGATGCGCCGTTTGCGCTGTAGCGCCGATAAAACGCGTAGTGAATGCGCTCAAAAACGCGAATAGCTATGCCGCGCGCATCGAGCGCGGAACTCGTGAAATAAACCGCGCCTCGAGCGCGGTTTTTTGTTACGCATAGGGCGAAAATGGGATTTTTGCGCGTGTTCATGCTATTGCGCACGGCGCGGCGTTTGTGCTATGCAAGCGCGGTTATTCGCCTCAAAACAGTATCTTCGTTGGCGTAATTCGTATTCAGAGAGCGTTTTTGGTCATGTCAGACGTCGTAAAACCAGATCTTCCCAATCCAGGTGACCGGTTAGCCGATCGCTATACGATAATTCAGCGGGTAAGCCTTGGCGGTTTTGGTGCGGTTTATCGCGCATTACAAGACAATCTTGGCCGCGATATCGCGCTCAAAGTTTTGCTTCCCGATGTCGTGTCGAATAACGCCGACTACGTCGAGCAATTTCGCCAAGAAGCACTTCTGACGAGTCAGTTACGCCACCCCAACACGATAACGATATTCGACTATGGTCAAACCGAGACGGGGTTGTTGTTCCTCGTCATGGAATGGCTCGACGGCAAGACGTTGACTGAAGTGCTCAAGAATGAGGGCGCTCTGAGCTACGATCGCTGTTTGCACATCAGTCAACAAATCCTCAAATCGTTGAGCGAAGCCCACGAGCGCGGGATGGTTCACCGCGACCTCAAACCATCGAACTTGATGTTGTGCGTGCAATATGGCGAGCAAGATTTCGTCAAAGTCTTGGATTTCGGACTCGTCAAGAATTTGTCGGATGAAACGCTGAGCATTCGCGGCAAAGCCGTCGAAGCGCCGCATTTTACGGCAAAGCGTCGCGCACCCGGGACGCCGCACTATATGGCTCCCGAGCAAGCCATGGGCAAGGGAACGACGACATCGGCCGACGTCTATGCCTTTGGTCTCATCCTCTACGAAATGCTCACCGGGAAACGCGCATTCGATGGCACCGACAAGATGGAAGTCTTGCTCAAGCAAGTGCGCCAACCTTGTCCGCCTCTGCCCGATGAACTCGTCGATACGTTCTTGGGCAAAGTCGTCGCCCAATGCGTCGAAAAAGATCCGCTCAAGCGTCCGCAAAGCGCGACAGCGCTTTTGCGCGACTATCAATTGAACGAAGAAACGCGCGGCATAGAAATTCACAACGGCGATTTCGAAGCACAAGCTCGCTGGAAATCGCTCGCCGAGCCGCGCGTCGTCTCCGACGTGAGTAGCTCGCTCAAAGAAATCTTCGTCGGGCGCCGCGATGAAGTCGAGGAGTTCCGATCGATCATCGAAAAGGGCATTGCCGAACGACAAGGCACGACTTTCGTCGTCACCGGTACGACGGGTATCGGCAAAACGGCTCTCGTCAATAAGTTTGCCGATATCTTCTTAGAAGTATCGCATGGGATTCGGATAAGTACGGCATTTTTGCCGCAAAATTACTTGTCGTTCTCGGCGATTCGATTTGCATTGCGCAAATTCCTCAACGTCGCCTCGGACGATGCCTCGGTGGCGCAGGTCGAAATTAAGCGCGCTTTGTCGCGCTACGAAATCAGCGATTCTTATCTCGTGACGTTTTTGACGCACTTCATCGTCGGAAAATATGGGCAATCGGGCGATGAACGCGAGCAAGCCGAATTGCGTTTGGAAGAGTTTTTCGACGCGCTTTCGCGCGTCGCCCCCGTCATGTTATCGGTCGAAAACATCCATTGGGCCGATACCGACAGCTTGAATTTGCTCTGGAAACTGGCGCTTGCCGTCGTCTCGAAACATCGCCCGTTTTTCTTGGTCGCGACGTTCCGCCACCAAAAACTCGCCGCTAATCGCGAGCTTCAAATGCTCCTTGAGCGATTCAATCGCCTCGAACACGTCTATTATCGCGAAATGCAGCTCGCTTGGCTCAACAAAAAAGATTGCGCCGCGATTATCGAAAACGCCGTCAAAATGCAACGTCCGATGGCGAATCAGTGCATGCAATTGTCGAAGGGCAATCCGCTCTTCCTCAATCTCGTCTTGCACTATATCGTCGACGAAAAACAAACCCTAGGGGCCGATGAGGCTCAAAAACTCGTCATTCCCAATTCGATCGAACGCATATCGCTCAAGCGCATCGATCAGATCGTTCGCAAATACAATCAGCCCGAATTCCGCGAGATCTTGCGCCATGCCGCCCTCATCGGCGAGACCTTTTCACTCGCCACGGTCGAAACGCTCCTGCGTCGCGATGGCAAATATTCGCTATTGGATTGTACGAGTCGAGCGCTCGAAGTTTGGCGTCGCGAGGGGATCTTGCGCCGTCAATGGGACGCCGATATGTCGTTTGAATTTATCCATCCGCATATCGTCGAATTCTTCAACATCGATTCGACACCCGAGCTCCATCTCAACGTGGCGCGCACGAAAGAAGCACTCAGCGAGACCGATCTCTATATCGATTACGAAGATATTGCGCGCCACTTTAAGCTGGCTGGCGATAAGAAAAACGCGCTTCGATTTTTGGATTGCGCCGCAAATGCTGCACTTCAGAACACGAATTTGCTCAAAGCGCGACTGCTCTACGAAGAAATGTTGCCGCTATTCGAAGCCGATGAATCGATCGAGCGACAAAAGAACGTCTATCATCAATTGGGCGATTTGACGTTGCGTTTATCGGAGTTTGGACCGGCAAAAGACTATTTGCAAAAGACGGTTCAGATCTCTCAAGAATCGGGCGATCATCAGCTCGAAGGGTTGGCTTATTGCGGGCTTGCCGAACTCGCTTTGGCCCAAAACCAACTCGAAGAAGCGAGCTCGAATTATACGCGAGCTAAAAATACCCTTACGGCCGACGATCCAAGCGTTCAGAGCAAGCTCCTACTCGGCATGGGCAAACTATCGAAGCTCAAGGCCGACTGGCAAGCCGCACTCGCTTGTTTCCAAAAGGCATACGATTACAGTTCGAATGCGGCGAATTTCGATCTCATGGCGAGTGCGCTCTACGAGCTCGGCGTCATCTATTTGTCGTTGGGCGTCGTTCGCCAAGCGCACGAATGCTTCGTCGCTGCACAAAAGAATTATCAGACCGTGGGAAATACGGCCGACGAAGCAAGCGTATTGCTCGCTCTTTCCAAGACATACGGCATATTTATGCGCCCCGACGATGCGCATATCTCGAATGAGTCGGCCATCGAAATCTATCAAAAATTGGGCGATCAACTCGGGTTTGCCAATGCTCTTGCACAGATGGCTGAAATCAACATTCAGCAACTCATCTACGACGAAGCGCAAAAGTTCACGCTTCGCAGCATGCCCATCTTCAAAGATTTTCACGATGCCCTGGGCAATGCCCGTTGCCAATCGCTATTGGCGCAAATCGAGCTGGCTCATTGTCAACTCGACAATGCCATGACTTTGGCTGAACAAGCATTCGAACAATACAAAAAGACCGATAAATTCAATGCCCAAGTCGATTTGTCGATATTTATCGGCACGGTTCAGACGTATCAGAACAAATTCGATATGGCACAAGCCAGCTTGAACCAAGCAGAAATGTTGCTCGATATCCATCAATCGAATGCGAGTCGCCCAGAGCTCTATAATGCGATGGGGCTTTTGTACGAATGTCGAGGCGATTTTGCAAACGCCGACCGATATTATCGCATGGCGCAAGATACGGCTCAGTCGATGGAATACCTCGAACAAGTTTACGTGGCGCGGATGAACGTCATCAAGGTCAACATGTTCTTTACGCCAGGGCGTTGGTACTACGATGAATTGCTCAAGATAGCGAATGAATCGCGTACCTATGGCCTCAAAAATGCCCAGATTCACGCGTTGTTGTTTATCGTGTGGTTCGAGGGGGTCTATGGCGAGCAACGCACCTGGGAGAATCTCATGGGCGAATTGACGCGATTCGTCCAAATACAGCGATTGCCAGTGCAAGGGCTATTGCGTCGCTTCGAATTCGACGTCGACGTTTTGAAATACGTCGGTGCCGACTTATCGGCCGCATTGCGCCGTAGCGCAGGATGGATTCGACAGTATTTGTGTCCGTAGGAGTCGACAGACGAGAGCCGAACGAGGACGTTGAGAATCGTAGCCTTATTTGCGTGCGTTCGCCGCGCGAATAGGGCTTTTTTTGGCACTTTTTTCGGAGAGAACACGAAAAGCGCATGAGTCGTCGATATTTGATTGATAGAGAATGATGCGTGCGATAAAGTGAAATGTGGTGTGCGATGATTTAGGTTTTGTGCATTGGTGAGAGAGCCTAAGCTTATGGTGATGTCTGGCAAAAAGTGTCCGAAATGTGGCGTAGAGCTCGTCAAAGGTGCGAGTTATTGTCAACGTTGCGGAACGCGAATATTCGAAAACGACTTTGGCGATTTATCGTCAGATCCGTATATCGGGACGATAATCGACGATACGTTCGAGATTCAATCGATACTCGGAACGGGGAGCATGGGAATCGTCTACAAGGCGCATCACCGTGCGCTCAATTGTCCTGTAGCGATCAAGATATTGCGCCACGACTTTTTAAACGACCGCGTCGTTCAAACGCGGTTTCAGCGCGAGGCGCAAGCGGCGAGTAGCCTTTCGCATCCGAATATCATCCAGATTTACCACTACGGTCGCACGGCACTCAACGCGCCCTATATTGCGATGGAATGCCTCAACGGCAAAGAACTGTCGTCGCTCATTCCCGAACAATTTCCGCTTTCGCCCAAGCGCGTTTGCCATATCGCGAGTCAGACGGCGCATGCGCTAAGCGCCGCGCATCATGCGAATATCATTCACCGCGATCTCAAGCCAGCCAATATCGTCGTCACGAATCGTTGTCACGACGATTTCGTCAAGGTTCTCGACTTTGGCATTGCCAAGATCGCCGACGTCGAAGGCGAGGGGTTGACGCGCGAAGGTGCGATTTGTGGTACACCGGCGTTTATGAGCCCCGAGCAGGTCTTGGGTCGCAATATTACGCCACAGTCCGATATATTTAGCCTGGGTAGCACACTCTACTACATGTTGACGTGTCGACTGCCGTTCCATGGCGATAGCCTCGTCGATATGTCGCGATCGGTCTTATCGCTCAATCCGACGCCACCGAGCCAAGCTCGAATCGACTGTTATGTCGCGCCCGAGCTCGAATCGATATGTCTCAAGGCCCTCGAAAAAGACCCAGCCGACCGATTCGAAAGTGCCGATGAAATGGCGGTAGCGCTCGATAGGCTTTATTCGCAGTTGCCCGACGATACAAGCAACATCAAGCCCAAGATCGTCATTCAATCGACCGATTGTGCGGCAATCGAAGATTTATCGGGAGCAACGGCTTGCATTAAGGCCTACGACGAAGACGACGAAGACGACGAAGCTGGAACAGTCGTCGAAATGCCGGCATTTCCAAGCGAACCATCGATGTCGTCGGTTCACTCGACGCATACGAATACCGATTCGCCTGCGATGAAAAACCCGATCGTCTATGCCGTCTCGCAGGTGCTCGACGTCATCAATCCCAATGCGACGCCAGAATCGAATTCGCTTTTGATGACGCCGACGAACGACGAAGAAGTCGTCAAGTCGCGCAAGCGCTTTTTACTCGGGATCGTCTGCATCGTCGTCGGCGCTTGTCTCCTGCTCGTCATCGTCATATCGTTGACGGTGTTTGCATTGCGTCCGAGCACATCAGATAGCGGAAAACAATCGGCCGAAGAGTCGAATAAAGAAGCTGCCGCAGTAGCCGAAGATTTTGAAAAACGCCCAAGTCTCGATACGTTGATGAAAGTCGATACGGTCGTTGCCTCGATTCAATCGGGGGTGACCTATGCTACGGCCTATGGATCTTTGCGCCTTGCCGACGAAGATCGCGCGCGAGTCGCAGGCGATAGTGGCGACGACAATGATGATGGCGCCGAGGTGGGCGACGAAGGCAACGCCGATGCTGTCGAGGCGGCCAATGTCGAACAAGCGCCTAAACCAGCGCCGAAGCCGACAGTTGCAAAGACGACGAAACATGCGCCAAAATCGGGGGCGACGGCAAAGAAGACGACGAAACATGCGCAAAAATCGGGATCGACGGCAAAGAAGACGACGAAATCGAAGGCGTCGAAATCAAGTGCTTCGAAAAACCAAGGGCGTGGCAAAGTCTCGTATGCATCGCAAATTGCGCAAGCCGAAAAGCTCGAAAAACAAGGCGATAAGGTAAAAGCGTGCTCGATTTATCGTCAAATTTTGCGCGGCGAAGGCATTAGTCAGAGCGAAAAATTAAAAGTTCAAGCGAAGATAAGGAATTGTGGGCGCATTTCGATTTAATCGTCAATCGACGCTCAGAAAGAGTTGAGGGATAAACGTGTCGCGAAGAAGCATAGCGATGCGCGATCGACGCGTGCGGTTATGGATATGGCTTTCGGTCATTGGCATAGGGATTTTCGTCTACTTTTGCCAGCATCCCATTCGCATTAAGCAAGAGGCGAAGATATCGCAAGGTGTAGCCATGACTCTCGATTCGACGAGCGATTATCTCGTCGTCGTCGACGAAATGGCACTCAATGCCACGCCAGAATCGTTCATGGAAATGTCGTTTTCCTATGCGTGGATCAATACATTCCAACAAGAAATCGGTCCGGTGTCGGTCATTGGAGCGCAGCAATTTCCGCAAGCCGATTTGAGCGGTTTCAAACTCGTCGTCCTGACGCGTTCTGTATCGGAGCGCGGCGATTGGGTGCCGAAGATTCGTAGCTATTTGGAACGCGGTGGCAACGTCGTCTTAGAAATGCCCGGAGCCAAATTGCGAGCATTGGCCTCGGCCGATGGCAAAGGAGGGTTACGCAAGCCCCAGACTTTGACGTATGCCCATGGCTTGATGCCCGAGTTTCAGAAGGCGTTGTCGGCGATAAAATTGAGCGAAATGACGCAGATCATCGGATCGGCAGGGCCGCTCGACGATTCGCAAACGTGGATGACGATCGATGGCGTCCCCGTCGTCTATACGAAGCATTATTCTGCGGGCAATGTGATTACGGTCGATTTCGACTATGGCATGCTTTTGACGTCGTTACAGCAGGGGCGTCCGCTCGACGATTTGACGATTCGCAACATGCGCGGCAAGCCCCAAATCGAGACCGAAGATTTGGCAAAGCTCGACGTTCCCGATATGCCGATAGCCGATATCCTCGAGCGGTTCATCGTCTATGGTGTCGTCGGGCATAGCGTCGCCGTCGCCAGTTTTTGGCCGTTTTTCGATTCGATGAACGGTGCCATTGTCGTGACGCACGACGAAGGCGGCATGGGCGACGCAGCACTTTGGACGTCTCAATACGAAGCGACGTTTCAGGCTTCTTCGACGTTATTTGCTCGCGTTCCGCTTCAAATGACCGAATACGGCGTTGGGCTAACCGATAAAACGCATACCGAGCTCGGGCTTTCGTTTGAACTCAATGCCGACGACAAATCGAGCGCGCAAGAGCCCATGGGCTGGTTTAAGTTTTCGCCGATATGGCGAACGTATAACGTCGATCAGCAAACGCAACAGTTGCGCCAATGGATGCCCACTGGATCGCAGCTCATCTCTTCGCAAGCGAAAGATGGTATATGGACGCCCGAATATACGCGAGCTTTTCGCATGATTGCTGCGGCAGGGTTTCGAAACGATGCCTCGTATCGTGCGCCAAAAGACGTTCCTGGCTATGTCTTCGGATCGGGTTTCCCATTCGTTCCGCTCGACGTCAACGGCCGTATCTTTAACATCCTCGAATATCCGGTCGTATTCTCATCGCTGCAGACGCAAGCGGAAAGGGAGTTTTTCGAAACCATCGTTGCGGCGAGTGCAAAGCAGACGCACGAAGTCATCACCGTGAGCTTTTCGCCGCAACGCTATACGACGCACCCCGATTACGAAATCTTCGAAACATGGCAAGAAGCATATCGGATAGCGAGTGAACACAAGCATTGGATAACGAGCATATCGAATTACTTTAGGTTTTCGCGTGCGCGATTTACGGGCGAATTGCGTTCGCGTTCGACCGATCTCAAGATTGGCAACAAGACGTCGCATTTGCTTCGGATCGAATTATTGGCGCCCGAAAATGGCATGTCTATTTCGGTACCCAAGACGTTGCGCACGCGCACGTTTAGCGAGGCACGACGCGGATTACAGCGCGTCAAAGAAGACGTGATATTACCCGAGGTCATACAGACGAGTGCCGTTTCGGTGATGGGGTACGAACGCATGATCATCCCATTGCAACGCGGTTTTAATGCCATCGACGTCGTATACGAATAAGTAGTAATCATATGCAGGGCGATTCATCATTTATCAAGCGATTCAAAATCGATTTTATCTTGCTCGGTGTGCTTGCATGCGTTTGCTTGGGCTATGTCGTCGATGCGCATCCGATCCGGATATCGCGCAGTGATACGCCGGGGGCGGCATCGATGCCACAACAACTCGGGCAATCGAATATCTTGCTCATCTTGCCCGATACGACGCAAACTGCCGAATCGTATCCAGAGATGGACTTTTCCTTTGCATGGTACAATGCCATGTCGCAAGTCATCGGTCCGTTTTCGATTGCGCTCACGCGTCAAATCGAGTCGTCCGAAGACCTAGCGCAAGCGCGTCTCATCGTCATACCGCAGAATGCTGCCGAACAAATGAACGAAGCCCAGATCCAGAGTGTGGCGCAAAGCGTCCAGCTCGGGGCATCGCTCATACTCGAAATGCCCGGTCATGCTTGGGCTCCTGTGACGGGGATGCGGCTCAATACGCGCGGAAATGCCACGATAAAGCGCGTCACCGATGCGCCCAATTCGCCACTCTCGGGCACGTATAAAGACCATTTGCTCAACACCCCTATCGATACGCGCGTCATGCGCATGGATGCTTCGAATCCCGAGGCTTTGCCATCGAATGGATTATTGCTCGAAATCGATGGCGCCATTGCGCATGCTAAACGATCGCTGGGCGCTGGAATCGTCCACATATTGGGGTTTAATTTTGGGCAAGCGATGACTTCGCTTCAACAAGGGCGCCCGAGCGATGCGTTTCGCATCGATGGAGAAGAATCGCCTCGTACCTCCGACCTCATCCTCAACGAGCGCATGCGCACGAATACCGTGCCTTATGCCGATTTGCTCAAGATGCACGTATTTGGGAGTGCATTCCAAGCGGCGCCATTCCCCATGCTTTGGCCCATTGCCAACGGCAAAAAGAGTGCCCTTATCGTCAGCCACGAAACGGGGAATCTGGGCGATGAAGCATTTGCGTCGGCAAAATACGAGTTGGAATTTGGCGCACATGCGACATGGCTAGCGACTGCGTCGACGATATCGAGTGAGACTTTGCGCAAATACGCAAGCGAGGGCTTCGATATCGGTGCTTCGATCCATCGCCCTCCCGCCGATCGGATCGACGAGCCTTGGGGCATAGCCTTTTTTAAGCCGATCGCCGTCGAGCAAACGGTTGCCGATCAAAGACGCGCACTGATGCAGCAGATTTCGAGCCCCATATCGACGTGTAAATATGCCAAGAATGTCTGGTCGCGCGATTATACGGCGTTTTTCCGGTATTTAACGGCGGCGCAGTGCCAAATCGATTTGTCGTATGGCCCCGGAACGGAGGGCGATTACGGCTATTTGTTCGGATCGTCGTATCCATTTTTGCCGATTGAGCGCAATGGCTTGCCGTTCCCCGTCTATGCATTGCCGACGACGATAGACGACGGCGTCGGGCTCGGTTCGATCCCCGAACACGCGCCGTTGCAAATGCTCAAAGATGCCGAATCGACGTGGAATGGCCCGATCGTCGTCAACTTTAGTGCAACGGCGATGCAAGAAACGCCGAGCTATCTATCGCCGCAAACGTGGCACGAGCTCTTGGCCTATGCCAAAGAAAACGACGTTCTCATGCCGTCGGCAAAATCGTTTATGCAGCACTACACGCTACGCAAGCAATCGCACTTGCTCTATACGTGGAATCCCAATGCGCGAACGTTGCAAGCGCAAGTACGGCTCCCAAAGGCAGATTTTTCGTACACTTTGGCGATTCCAAAGCGCACACAAGCGGGTGCGCTCGACACGTTGTGGCTCG
>SAMEA104315420__coassemble_991_pt1 | contig 14175 bp, 13 predicted proteins | sample SAMEA104315420__metabat2_high_PE_047 | metagenome-assembled genome bin SAMEA104315420 (sample SAMEA104315420) | gut metagenome | biome: Monkey gut; feature: monkey-associated habitat; material: faeces | place: China | collected 2013 | reverse complement strand
GTAGGACGTCGATATGATGATCGACGATAGCTTGGCGCAACCAGTCGAGCCAGCGCTGAAATTCATTGGTGCGTTTTTCGTCGTGTAGAGACGCCCCCAAATGCCAATCGGATGTGTGTAATACGCGAATCATCGTAACCTCCTGATTAAACCCCAAAACGACGCTATCGAAAGTCGTCGGCGTACTTCATAATGGTATTGCGATGGGTGTTAAAAAGTTCATGCCAACGCGATACCGAATCGACGTTTGAGTTTCTACAACAAACGCTGGTAAGAGTCAAATAAAAAAGCGGTCAAAATGTTCATGCGATTCTAAATGACTTTGCCAGATGATTAGAGTCGAGAGCTCCCGTTCTAAATGGTCGTTTGAACGATGTGGGAACAACTTTTTTTTTCGTTGGGGAGGAAATGCATTTTCTATATGATATTATCGGGTGAAAGTGCAATGGGGTTTCAACTGACTAAACGTTTTGTAAAAAAAATGATTCAAGGCTATTGCAATTCAAAAAACGGCGGTTAGAATGACGCTGTGTCTGATTCTGAATCTTGTGATTAGAGGCGTTTGACACGGTTTGTTGGGACAATGGGGCGAACAAGTCATTTGTGAGACTCGATTTTGCGATAGGAATTTTACAGAAGAATTTTGCGTGAAAATTCTTGCAGAAGAATTTTCAGTGAATCGTTTGTGAGGATCGACGAAGTGAAAAATTTGCGAGAAGAATTTTGCAGAAGAATTGTGGAGGCGAAATAGATTGAAAAGGAAAACAGAATGAGAAATGCGAAGATATTGAAGCAGCGTTTTGCGAATCATTGGTTTTGTTGGGGCTCGGTTGTCCTGCATTTGTTCAACACTAAAATAAAGGAAATTGTTTATGTTTTTTCAAGATGAAAGACGAATTGGCAGAATACCATTTAAGAAGAAATTCATGGAGGTATTTATTAGGGTGCGCGAACACAATCCAGCGCACGTTCACATTAAGTTTGAAGGAAAGGAGGGGAGCTTCACAATATCGGATGGAGAATGGATGGTAGGAAGAGGATTCACGGAGAAGGAAAAGCTGAGTATTAAAGAGTGGATAAGGGATAATCGTATGTTGGTGAAGAACGAATGGAATAGATCCAATGCACTTTTGAGAATGGATGTGGCATTAGTCAAAGGATCGACGCTAGTATTTCGACGTGCTCTTCGTCAATGGTCGGATTGTCTTATTCGTGAGGTTAAAGATGGCATTGAAGCGTCTAGACGGAATGAAAGACTAGAGTGCCATGCGTACCGTGTGGCTGATGCGGCACGCATAAAGCGGAGAGAGCGGATACTTGATCGGGACATCAATCGGTGGCTAATCATTATCAGACGAGAATTGCAAGAGAGTATGATAGAAGACTTGATGAGTAAAGTGAATAAAATGAGCAGAATGCTAAGATCTGTAAAGTCTTGAGAATGGTGGGATCGCGCAATCAGGTTGAATTTGCGAGTAACTGGAAACGAATTGAGTATAGGGGTCGATATGGGACGGAAACGGAGAGAAAGAAGGTATAGGGAACGAATGAAGGCGGAGTTTGCTGCTTACGCGTGGCATTCGGTTAAATGGGCAGTCGTCGTCGACAATCGAACGATACGAGTCGGTTTTGATGATGGCAAAGAGGTTTTATTTGATTTGATTAATTATGTTCATGATACGATGACTAAGGATGAGCAACGTGAGTGGTTACCCATCATAGACGAAGGTCTCATTTTTGAAATGCAATATGATTATCTTGGCGTGGATTGGTTATATACTGATATTGGCATAGGTGGCGCGATACTTTATCACGAAGGTGAAGAAGTCGTTCCGCCGCACGACATTGCCGATGACGATGAGGATATCGGGGTGTAGCGTGGTGAGCAATGCGAAGTATGAAAAAGTCTTGGATGGGTACGAAGAGAATGATGGCGAAGATGGGAGACTTGAGCAAGTTGAAAGAGCCCGTATTGCCCATCGGGCAATAGGGCGACCAGAGCCCGTATTGAGCGCAAGCGAGATAGGGCGACCAGAGCCCGTATTGAGCGCAAGCGAGATAGGGCGACCAGAGCCCGTATTGCCCATTGGGCAATAGGGCGAAAGAAAGCAATGATAAATGCGGTGTTTAAGAGACGTTTGGGGGCGTGCAGTAGCGGATTTGAAATTGACAAAAAAGCGAGATAGAGACTATAGAAAGCGAGCATTTTGGCGTTGCGCGTTGCTATGGCGGCGATGGTCGTTTGTGATGCGCGGCGTCTAGGGCTGGCATTTCGCCGATTTTACTGAAAGGAGAACCGATAAGATGGCTTATTTGGATGGCATTAAACGCGTTGAAGACCTCGATTTAGATGGCAAGCGCGTGTTTGTTCGCGTCGATTTTAACGTACCGCTCGATAATGGCGTGATAACGGATGATTTCCGCATTCGCCAGGCGATACCGACGATTCAATACATCATTCGCAATGGTGGCTTGCCCGTCGTGGCGTCGCACTTGGGGCGTCCGAAGGCGAATCCGAGCCCGGAATTTTCGCTTAAGCCCGTGGCGGAAAGATTGTCGGAATTGTTGCCTGAACGCGAAGTCATTTTTGCAGAAGATTGCATTGGCGATGGCGTCGTCGAGCAGTCGAAGCGCCTCGAACCGGGTCAGATTTTGTTGCTCGAGAACTTGAGATTTTACGAAGAAGAAGAGGGCAAACCGCGCGGCAAGTTCAATAGCGACGAAGAAAAAGCGGCTGCCAAAAAGGCACTCAAAGAGTCGCAGAAGAAGTTTGCCGAGTCGCTCGCGGCGCTCGCCGATGTCTATGTCAACGATGCATTTGGCACGTGTCACCGTGCGCATGCGTCGATGGCGACGATGGTGCCGTTCTTTGGCGAAAACAAGGGTTGCGGTTATTTGCTCGAAAAAGAAATCAAATTCTTGGGCAATATCGTCTACGATCCCGAGCATCCGTTTGTTGCAGTCATGGGCGGTGCGAAGGTGAGCGATAAGATCGGCGTTATCGAGAGCTTGATCGAGAAATGCGACCAGATTTGCATTGGCGGCGCGATGGCATACACGTTGTTGTCGGCGAAGGGCGTCGATGTGGCGTCTTCGCGCGTCGAAAAAGAGGCGATGGATATTGCGAAATCGATTCTCGATAAGGCTGCAAATTCGAAGTGTGAATTGCTTTTGCCCGTCGATCACGTCGTTTCGACGGCGCTCGACGATACGACGCCGTGCGAGACGGTCGAGGCGTTTGGCGCGGGTCAGATGGGACTCGACGTGGGCCCGAAGACGCGTGAATTGTATGGAAACGTCATCCGCAAGGCTAAATCGGTGTTCTGGAATGGCCCGATGGGCGTGTTTGAGAATCCACGTTATGCCGATGGTACGATTGCCATCGCCAAGGCAATGACGGAATGCGCGGGCACGACGGTCGTCGGTGGTGGCGATTCGGCGGCCGCCATTCGCCAGTTTGGCATGGACGACAAGGTTACGCACGTGTCGACGGGTGGTGGTGCAAGCCTCGAACTCGTCGAGGGCAAGGCGTTGCCCGGTGTCGAAGCACTTCGCATTAATGGTTAATCCAAGTTGAATCAGAGGCGGCGCGGTAAGTTATCGCGCCGTTTTGTCGTATCAATATATATATTGGAGAATTTGAAAGATGAGAAAGCCCTTTATCGCAGGCAATTGGAAGATGAATAATACGCGCGAAGCGGCGAAAGCGCTTGTGAATGCCCTTGTACCGCTCGTCGCCGATGTCGAAACGGTCGAGATGGCTGTTGCGCCGACGTTTACGTGTTTGCAAGACGTTGCCGAATTGCTTCGCGGCACGCGAATTGAGTTGAGTGCGCAAAACATTTCATACGCCGCCAAGGGCGCTTATACGGGCGAAATCAGTGCCGATATGCTCAAAGACGTGGGATGTACGCATGCGATTATCGGCCACAGTGAGCGCCGCCAGTTTTTTGGCGAAACAGATGAAGGCGTTGCGCGTCGCGTTCGCGCCGCACTCGATAACGATATCGTGCCCATCGTCTGCATCGGCGAATCGTTGGCTGAACGCGAAAGCGGCAAGACGTTCGACGTCGTTTTGGGGCAACTCGTCAATGGCTTGGCGTCGGTGAAGCGCGAAGAAGCGGCTCGCGTCGTCGTCGCTTATGAACCCGTTTGGGCCATTGGCACGGGCAAGACGGCAACGCCCGACCAAGCACAAGAAGTTCATGCGGCAATTCGTGCCAAGTTGAACGAACTCTTCGGCGCAGAAGTCGGCGAAGCGATGAGAATTCAATACGGTGGTAGCGTCAAGGCTTCGAATGCCAAAGAACTGCTTGGTCAAAAAGACATCGACGGTGCACTCGTCGGTGGCGCCTCGCTCGTGGCCGAAGATTTCGCCGCCATTATTAAGGCTGCGATTTAATATAATATATATATAAATATATATTGAATTGACCTCACCCCCGGCCTGTCGGCCACCACCTCTCCATGAATGGAGATGGGGAATGGGACCTCACCCCCGGCCTGTCGGCCACCCCCTCTCCATGAATGGCGATGGGGAAAGACATCTGCCTACGGCAGATGTGATAGATTTGGAGATGGGGAAATGGGACCTCACCCCCTGCCCCCCTCTCCATAAATGGAGAGGGGGAATTGACGCCCGCAAAGCGGGCGTTTATGACATGCGATGGGGAATGGGACCTCACCCCCGGTCTGTCGGCCACCCCTTCTCCATGAATGGAGAGGGGGAATTGACGCCCGCAAAGCGGGCGTATGTGTGGCAAGGGGGTAAACTCCCGCGTTTTCGAACTTTTAGCCATTTAGAGGTATCATGGTAACGACATTCACGACAGTAGCGAAGTTTATCCTCAGTGGCGAGCATTATGTCGTCACGGGGACTCCTTGTTTGGCGGTTCCTGCGCCGTGTTTTCGGGCGCGTATCTCGCTGTATGAAGATGAGTCGGTACGCGGTATTGAGACGCATTGCGAGTTCGATACGGAGCAGACGTATGAAGCCGATGAAATCGCCGAATATGAACAGACGCTTTCGCGGATTATCGCATACGCGCTAGAGTTGTATGGTCTCGATCCAAAAACGGCGGGAATGCGCTTTGTCATGAGATCGTCGATACCGCCGTCGCAAGGCGCGGGATCGTCGAGTGCCGTGTGCCAAGCTGTCGTCGGCGTTTTGGCGAAGCACTTTTTTGCGCGTTCCGAAATGCCTACCGATTACCTCTATTGCATGGGGAAGATGCTCGAGACGTGGTTTCATGGGAGAGTTTCGGGTGTCGATAATGCCGTCATCGCCATTGGCAAGCCGATTTGTTTTATTCCAAACGATTCTTGCTCGGTGATTGCGATGCACGAGCCGTTTTATTTCGTCGTCGGTTCGACTGGGGCTCGTCAAAGCCCATCGCCCTACGAGGCAGTGCGCGAAATACGCACCAATGCTCCGAATGCCTATTTAATGGGGAGCAAAGATGCGGCGACTTGTGTCGCCGAAATGTTTGGAACATTATATAAAGGAGAGCATCAGCGCGCGGGCGAGCTCATGCTTTCATATCATCGCATGATGAAGAGCATGAGTTTATCGACAGAGGATTGCGATAAGGCGGTCAATACGGCGATGACGTCGGGGGCATTTGGTGCCAAAATTACCGGTGCTGGGCGCGGTGGATTCGTCATCGCACTCGCTCCGGTGTCTTGCATCGAAAAAGTGCAACGCGCTTGGATCGAACTCGGGCTCAAAAATGTTCGCAGCTTCTGTATAGGGGATGATTATAGAATGGGCTAGGGCGTGATCGATCGGCAAGGGGGATTTGAATGGTGCGCGGTCGATCCAAAATAGCCGTGCGTATGCGCGCAAGGGCCCAAGCCTGAGCACATAGCACGGCAGCGTAGGCGTATGCGCGCAAGGGCTCCAGCCCGAGCACATAGCCGGAGCCATGGAGCCCGTATTGAGCGATAGCGAGATAGGGCGACTCGTTGCGCGTATTGCCGTGCCGGCAATAGCGCAACCGCAGGCGTATGGCAAAGCCATAGCCTGCGAACCAATATAAAATGTTATATATATATTAACATGCAATGTATGAATTTATGTTGTTTTATGTGTAAAAGTGTATAATTGTGCGTGATTATGTGTGATGTTGTATTGTTTTATATGTTGGTGCGGATATATATAATATTGCGTATTGTTATCATGTTATGATATATCATGATATAAAATTGTCATGCACAATCCGCGCGTGCGGTGTTGATGTTACTGTTGGTGGCGTTGCGCGATGGAATGGCGTGCGATGCCGAGGATGGCTGCGGCGATGGCAAGGTGGCCAATGGCGAGTGGGATGGAGGAGAGCTGAAGTAGAGTGAGGCGCTGCGGGTCGATGTGGGTGACGAGTGGGGCGATGGCTTCGGGGTGGATGCCGCCGATGAGGTCGGTGGCGAAGTGTGTGAAGACCATCGAGGGGAGGCCGAGGATGATGAGGGGGGCTGTGTAGCGGATTTTGTTTGGCGTGTCGTGGCCGACGATGGAGCAGCCGATGCGCCAAGCGGCGAATATCGTCGTCATGAGGAGCATGCCCGTGAGGCGTGGTTCCCAGACCCATGCGGTGCCCCAGGCGTCGGTTGCCCAGACCATGCCCGTGATGAACGTTTCGAGGGCGAAGATGAGGCCGGCATCGCAGAGGGCAATGGCGGTCGATGGCGTGAGCAGTGTGCGGAGAAATCGGCGCTTGGTGGCCGATTGTTCGGGGGATGATGGGGGGGTGTGAATATTTTGCACGTAGAGGGCGATGTTGATGCCTGTGCAAGCGATGAATGCGATGTAGGTGAGGATGGCGGCGCAGATGTGATAGGGCAAAAGCTGGATGAGCAACGGATCGGAGGGGCTCGCTTGGCCGATGAGAGCGAGGCTTGCCGCGGCGATGAGAATGATGCCGATGATGAGAAGTGCGTAGGTGAGGCGTTGATTCATGAGAGCAATTAGCAATTAGCAGTTAGCAATGAGCAATTAGCAGTGAGCAATGAGCAATGAGCAATGAGCAATTAGCAGTGAGCAGTTAGCAGTGAGCAGTTAGCAGTGAGCAGTGAGCAATGAGCAATGAGCAATGAGCAATGAGCAATGAGCAGTGAGCAATGAGCAGTGAGCAATGAGCAGTGAGCAATTAGCAATTAGCAATTAGCAATTAGCAATTAGCAATTAGCAATTAGCAATTAGCAGTGAGCAATGAGCAATGAGCAATGAGTGGCTGGTGGCTGGTGGAGTAGGGAGAGTGGGGCGAGCCAGGGGGATTATAGGGGAATTTGAGCCGAATGGGGTAGAGAATTGGGAGAGTATGGAGGGGGAAGTAGGAGACTTGGGGGGGGGCGTTGTGTTGAGATTGTTGGGGATGCGGGGAGTAGGAGACTTGGGCGGAGTTGTGTTGAGATTGTTGTGAGGCGGGGAATTTGGTGGGATGAGAGAGGCAGGGCGGGGGATTGGTTGGGATGAGAGGGGCGATTAAAATGGTTGCGTGGTGAGTCGACACTATGTAAACGCAGAAACTACATGACGTTTGATATCTTTTGAGATAGAAAGCGTGGCAGGTTGCGCATGTGGTGAATTTTATGCGCAGTAGGATGAGACGGAATGCGATCATGTGAATTTTTTTCGTCGCTAGATGGCGATTTGTGTATTGCATTCAAGATTAGAGGCAGACGAGAAAAGAAGGAACGAAGATGTTGAATGGTATTAAGCCAGAGTTTTGGCTGGCAAACGCGCTAGAGGCGTTTGAGCGTCTTGCGTATTTTGGTATTCGCGCGGTGTTGCCGTTGATGATGGTATCGACGACGTCGGGTGGTTTGCATTTGAGCTATACGCAGTTGGGCATCATTTACGGCGTTTGGGCATTGTTGCAGTGCTTGATTCCGATGGTTAGCGGCGGGTTTAGCGAATCGTTTGGCTACAAGAAGTCGCTGTTTGTGGCGTATTTGATAAATATTGGCGGCTATGTGCTGATGGCCAACATATTGCCGTTGGCGTCGCTGTTTGCGGGTACGACGGAGAGCTCGAGCGTCAATTTTGCGTTGATGATGTTTTCGGGATGCATGATTGGCGTGGGCACGGCAATATTCAAGCCACCTGTTCAGGGCGTCGTAGCGAAATCGCTCAACGAAAAGAATTCTGGCTTTGGTTTTGGGCTGTTTTATTGGGTCGTGAACGTCGGTGGTTTTTTGGCGCCGATGTGCGCGAGTGCTTTGCGCGGAACTGAGGCTGCGCCGACGTGGCATTACGTGTTTTATAGCGCGGCGATTGTGACGACGTTTAACCTTATCATAACGCTCTTCTGCTTCAAAGAGCCGAAGATTTCTGCAAAAGAGGCGGCAAAGCGCGAAAAAGAATCGATGGGCGCTGTTTTCGTCAAGACGATGAAGACGCTTTTCGAAGACAAGTCGATGTTGTTCTTTTTGCTCATCGTGTCGGGTTTCTGGTTCATGTTCATGCAGTTGTGGGATTTGTTGCCGAATTTCCTCAACGAATGGACCGATCGGCGCGGGGTTGGTGAAGCGCTTTTGTCGGCCGCGATGTGGATGGATGGATCGACGCTCGAGGCGCCGGGGTGGGCTGTGCGCTTTATCAAGTCGTTCTTGGAATCCAATGGAGCGCTCAAGCCAGAGATGATCATCAATATCGATTCGGCGGCGATTATCATCTTCGTCTTGCCGCTTTCGGCTTTCTTTGCGCGTTATCGCATGATGACATCGCTCATCTTGGGCATGGTCATTTCGGTCGTCGGGTTTGTCCTTTCGGGGATGACGATGTCGGGTGGCATTGCTTGCCTCGCGATATTCATCTTTGCAATTGGCGAAATCATCTGCTCGCCGAAATTTAGCGAATACATTGGCATGACGGCGCCCGACGACAAAAAGGCGGTTTACATGGGATTTTCGAATATCCCGTTTGCAATCGGCTGGTCTTTGGGCAACATGATTTCGGGACCTTTGTACGAGGGCCTTGCTTCGAAAGCGACACTTGCGCGTAGTTGGCTCGTCGAAAACGGCAACGGCTCGCCCGAATCGCTCGAAAATGTCAAGCTCGATGAATTGATGCAACGCGTCCAAGACGCGCTCGCCACGACGCAGGGACATCCCGTCGATGCCTATCAGGCGACTGAAGTCCTCTGGGATGCCTATCATCCTTCGGTTGTTTGGATGATCTTGGGCGTCGTCGGTGTGGCGTCGATGATTGGCATGATCGTGTTCTATTACAAGAGCGGTATGAAAGAAAAAGAAGAAGCTCGCGAAAAAGCAGCTAAAGAAGCCGCCGAAGCCGCCGAAGCCGCCGAAGCCGCTGAAATCGCTAAATTGGTTCAATCCGAAGAATCGGGAAAATCCGAAGAATCGGGAGAATCCGATGAATCGGGAGAATCCAAAGAATCGGGAAAATCCGAAGATTGGTAAGAATCCGATGTCAAGGGATAAATAAACTGCTCTTGACCCAAATGCTTTCTAGCCATGGGATTGTGACCAAAGGTCACGGCGATGGCTAGAAGGCGCAATTGGCGCAACCCCATATTATCGATGGAGTAGGAAATGTATCTGAATGGATTTGAATGGTTTATCTTTGGGCTTTGCCTCGTCTTGATCTTGGGCTTGATGAATAACGTGGCAGTGAGTCAGACACTCGCCAAGTGCATCGCGAGCAAACGGGCGAAGACGCGATGAAATCGAGCGATGCGGTGAAGGAATCGCGTGGAGAAAAGATGAAATCGAGCGATGCTGCGAAGGAATCGCGTGGAGAAACGGTGAAAGAACGCATTGCTGCGGCATTGGTCGAGTTTCGTCGCTTGTTCGAGGCATTCGAACGGGCGGGATTCAAGCTCTATGCCGTCGGCGGCTGTGTTCGCGATTGGGTATTGGGGCGTGTGCCGAAAGACATCGATTTTACGACCGATGCCTTGCCTTCCGCGACGAAGGCGATATTGGCGGCGAATCAATATCCCGTCATTCCCGTGGGCGAAGTTTTTGGCACGATAGCGACGAATATCGATAAGAAGACCTACGAAATCACGACGTTTCGCGTCAAGGAGTCATATACGCGCGGGTCGCGCCACCCCGTCGTCTGCTACGGGCGCGATTTAGCGCTCGACCTCGAACGCCGCGACTTGACGATAAATGCGATGGCTGCGTCGATATCGGGCGAAATCGTCGATCCATTCGATGGGCTCGGCGATTTGGAACGTCGCGTTTTGCGCGTTCCGCGGAGTTCTTACGAACGATCGGTCGATATCTTTTCCGACGATCCACTTCGGATATTGCGTTTGGCTCGATTCAAAGCTCGATTGGGCTTCGCCGTCGACATCGATGCGCAACGCGCCGCGCGCGACATGGCCGGAACAGTGCTCACCGTGAGCCACGAGCGTTGGTATTCCGAGATCGACGGTCTCTTGTCGGCGGCGCATCCCGAGGCGGGGCTCTCGTGGCTCGACGAAGTCGGCGTTTTGTCGCTCATCGTCCCCGAAATGCGCTTGCTCCATGGGGCGCACGTCGCGCCGCCATCGCTCGTGCCCGGTATTGCACAAAATTCGGATATCGATCTATGGCATCGAATTTTATCGATATTGCCATCGATACCGCCAGATGGCGATCTCCGGTGGTGTATCCTATTGGGAACTATCGGTTATGCCGTTTGTAACCAAGGCGCCTGGGCCGATAGTGTGTCGACGATGCTCGCTCGGGAAATTTGCCAGAGATTCAAATTTTCTTCGGCAAGGGCAAGTAGTATTGAAAGAAAATTAGTTTCGATACCGAGCGAATCGCCCACCTATCGTTCGGCACGCGAACTCGCTCAAGCCGTCGTGCCCGACCTCGACAGCTGGATCGCCTACCAAAATTGCAAATGCGCTCTGCTTCCCGCCCCTAGTCTTGCGCACCAAAAAGCCATACTTGCCGCTTGGCGCGACGCCCTCGATCCCTACATCGAACGCCCAGAATTGGCTGCGATTCGGTTGCCAAAAGATTTGTCGCAAAAATTGATCGAAGCTTTTGGCGTCTCAGGCAAAACACTCGGGCTTTATTTGTCGCACTGCCGCGATGCCGTGCTCGACGAAATCGTCGCCGAAACGGCACCCGCCGAAGATTTCGTCGACTTTTGTCGCGCCAACGACATCGACGAGGGCGCGTGTTAAATGGCGTACAACCATAAAAAGCGCATGAATAGGCGTATGAATCATGAATAATTGTAGAGTTCTATAAAACCGACCAGTCGCGTACAAAACCCCGACCCGTCGCGTACAACGTCGAACGATGGGTTATGCGCGTCCAACGGCGAGTTTCCATTGTTGTCGGGTCGTCATACGCCAGTCGTCGGTTTTGGCGGGAGCGAAGCGGCGCTCGATTTCGTAGGTTTTGCAGACGTCTTCTTTTGTATCGTAAATGCCCGCGCCCAAAGCGGCGCACATGGCGGCTCCGAGCGCAGTCGTCTGCAATACGCTCGGGCGTATGAGCTCTTTTCCGAGCAAATCCGACTGCATTTGCATCAATAGGTCGTTGACGCATGCGCCGCCATCGACTTTGACGCGCGTCAACCCGTAGCCCAAATCGGCCGTCATGGCGTCGAAAAGGTCGGTATTCTGCTGGCAAATGCCCATGAGAGCAGCGCGTGCAATATGTGCCTGCGTCGAGGCTCGCGTGAGCCCACAAATCAGCCCGTGAGCATCGGAACGCCAATGCGGAGCGCCTAGCCCTGTGAGCGCCGGCACGACGACGACGCCACCACAATCGTCGACGCTTCGAGCGAGCGACTCTACTTCCGAAGAAGATTCGATGATTTGAAGCCCATCTCGAAGCCACTGCACAATCGCCCCGGCGACAAACGCACTCCCCTCGAGCGCATACGTCACTTCTCCATCGATCTTCCACGCCACCGTCGAAATGAGCCCACTCTCCGAATGGACGACTTTCCGCCCCGTATTGAGCAGCAAAAACGCCCCCGTGCCAAACGTGCACTTCGCCGCCCCTTGGTCAAAACAGCACTGCCCAAAAAGCGCCGCCTGCTGGTCGCCCAAAATCCCCGTAATCGGTATCCCATCGGGTAGCCCCGGCACACCGCGCGTCGTGCCAAACACCGCACGATTGTCGAGGATTTGCGGCATCATCACCCGCGGAATCCGGAACAGCGCCAACAAATCGTCGTCCCACGCCGTCGCCTCCAAATTCATCAAAAGCGATCGCGAAGCATTCGTCGCGTCGGTCGCGTGCGATTCGCCTTGCGTAAGCTGCCACAAAAGCCAGCTATCGACGGTCCCAAAACAAAGATTCCCCTCTTGCGCCGAATTTTGTGCGTCACAATTGTCGAGTATCCACCGAATCTTCGTTGCCGAAAAATACGGGTCGCACAGTAGCCCCGTCTTCTCGCGAATCATCGGCTCAACGCCCGCCGCCTTGAGTGCCTCACACGCCGCACGCGTTCGCCGGCATTGCCACACAATCGCCGGATAAATCGGCTTCCCCGTCTTGCGCTCCCACACAATCGTCGTTTCGCGCTGGTTCGCAATCCCAATCCCCACGATTTGCCGCGCATCGATACGCGCACGCGCAATCGCCGTCCCAATCGCCTCGAGCACCGACTGCCAAATCGTGTCGGGGCTATGTTCAACAAATTCGGGTTTCGGGTAAAATTGCTGAAATTCCTGCGACGCAGAACCGCAAATGTGCAATTTTTCATCGACAATCAGCACAGTTGTCGAAGTTGTACCTTGGTCAATAGCGAGTAAATAGGGCATCGGTTTGATCCTGGGATTGGGTTTGTGTGGGGCGCGTCTATGGCTGGCGCCATACGCCGCGCTATTTGCCCCGTCTATGGCTAGCGCCATACGCTGGGGCGTGCGTCTATGGCTAGCGCCATACGCCGCACGATTGGCTCGCCTATGGCTCAGGCCATACGGCGAGCTGCGCGTCTATGGCTAGCGCCATACGCCGCGCTATTTGCCCCGTCTATGGCTAGCGCCATACGCCGGGGCGTGCGTCTATGGCTAACGCCATACGCCGCACGTTTTGAATGGCTGCCAATCAATAGAACGACATCGACCACGGGTGACGCAAAAATGCGCCAGATTCGGCGATATTTGTACATATACACCGATCGGCGCGCATCGCGAATCGAATAAAATGGACTGCATAGCCGGTCTATGCTTGAACGCAAATTTTGGATGTTATAAATAGGAGCGATGTTTTTCAGGCGCGGGAGTGCCTATTCTTAATTAGGGGAAGCCATGAAAGAGCAAATTAAAGCATGCCAGGAAGCATTGAAGAGGAATCCAAACGATCGAGAAGCGTTTAGCACGCTTGCGCAGTTGCTCAAGCAAGCGCGTCGCTGGAAGGCGATCATTGGCTTGTATGAGGCGTATCCAGAAATGGCTGATTGGACTGACCTCGTTCAGGCACTCAAAGAACACGCGACGCAAGAAACCCAGCCCGAGAAACGCAGCGTAATATTCCATATTATGGGGCAAATCTTGGAATTCAAGATCGGCGACACTAATGATGCCATCAAATGCTATCAATATGCTGTCAAGACGTGGCCTTTGCGTTCCGAGAGCTTCGACGCTGCGCGTCGCTTGTATATCAGTCGCAATAACGTCAAAATGGCGGTTAAACTCATCGAAGTCGAATTGAGCTTCGAGAATCTTCCACTCGAACGCAAAGCGAAGCTCTATGCCGAAATGGCGAGCATTTGCACCGAGTACGCCAATGCCCCCGATAAAGCTGAGAAATATGCGGCTATGGCAAAAGCTACCGAACAAAGAGCACTCGAAATGGCTCAACAACGCGAAGCCGAGGCCGAGGCTAAAGAAGCCGAAGTCGCAGAAGAAGCTGTAGTCGTCGAAGAGCCCGCCGCAGTTGCAGAGGAGAAGTCCGAAGAGGTCGCCGTCGAAGAACCTGCTGAAGTCGCCGTCGAAGATTCTGCCTCCGTTGCAGAGGAGAAGGCCGAAGAAGTCGCCGTCGAAGAGCCCGCATCCGTTGCAGAGGAGAAGGCCGAAGAAGTCGCCGTCGAAGAATCTGTCGAAGAAGAGCCCGCCGCAGTTGCAGAGGAAAAGGCCGAAGAAGCCGTTGAAGAACCTGCTGAAGTCGTTGTCGAAGAATCTGTCGAAGAAGAGCCCGCATCCGTTGCAGAGGAGAAGGCCGAAGAAGTCGCCGTCGAAGAGCCCGCCGCAGTTG
>SAMEA104315420__coassemble_983_pt1 | contig 14233 bp, 9 predicted proteins | sample SAMEA104315420__metabat2_high_PE_047 | metagenome-assembled genome bin SAMEA104315420 (sample SAMEA104315420) | gut metagenome | biome: Monkey gut; feature: monkey-associated habitat; material: faeces | place: China | collected 2013 | reverse complement strand
GGGGGGGGGGGGGGGGGGGGGGGGGGGGGGGGCGGGGCAAGGGTGGCCAACAGGCCGGGGGTGAGGTCAAGGGTGGCCGACAGGCCGGGGGTGAGGTTAGAAGCTAGGAGATGATGCCACATTTCCCCGTCTCATCATCAAAAATGAAATCCGACGTGAACGACCGTTTGCACAGCGTGAAAGCCAGCCCCCGACTCACCGCTTTTTAAAGAAATCGCCAAAGAATAATCCAACGCAATCCCCAACGATATGAGTTGAGTAACTCGAAAATCAAAATCAAATCCAGCCATTAAACCAAGTGTATGAAAATTGGGTGGGTTATCGCGATCCTCACTCGTATCCTCAATGTAGTGATACATATAACCAACGCCAAGTCGCTGGGAAAACTCAAAAAGGCTCGATTCATAATATATAAATTGATGCGTCCAATACGTCACCGATCGATATACACTTCGAGTGTTATCACACCCTATCGACACGCGTTGTTCAACGCCCATACGGTAAAATGAAGCAAGGCGATAGTCAAACGCCAATTGAAAATCGACGAAACCCCATCCGTATGGCAAAATATAACTACCAACACCTACTAAAAACCGAGCCAAATCATCTCTATCTTGATTCTCAATGACATCTTGTGACGATTGTCGCGCCATATCACCGTCGCTATTTTGAATCTCCTCCGAATATGCGCAAATGGGGAATAGAATAAAAACGACGAGGGCAAAAAAGCTTATAAGTCTATATATATGTTTGTTTGTGTATTTCATCATACTAGTCTCCTAATAAAATGATTAAAAGATGAACTATTATCACCGACCGGATATTCCCGTACCTCACCCACCAAAAACGGCAAAGCAGACCAAATACCAACACCCAAAACGACCTTTAACTTCAGCTGTTCTCTCATTTTTCGCTCCTACAGCGCAACATACACCACGGCATCGATGCCGATATGCGAACTGCATTTCGACATACACTTCGCCTGCACTCTAGTGAAGTACCACCACAAAAGCAAGAATAGATGATACACTTGCAGACCAGCAACGCACGACTTCGAAGAGATGATGAGCAGTGATATTGTAAACAAAAGTCGAATCACGAGATCGCCATTGCAATTAAATCTTTGGCTGTGTCGTACCGCGCGGGCGCGTTCCCTTCTTCTTGAGATAATAATCGACAGCCTTCTGGTGTTCGGCATACGTCTTCGAAAAGTAATGCTTTTTCGATCCATCTTGCCGAGCGACGAAATAGAACAAGCTAAAGGCATCGGGGCCTTCGTATGGCTTGAGCACTGCTCGCAACGACGCCTGCGACGGCGTATCGATAGGGCCTGGCGGCAAACCCGCGACGACATACGTCGAATACGCATTGTCGGGATCTTTGCAACGATTGGGCGTCGGCTTTTCGCCCAATTCCTTGGGCGGATACACACATGTCGGGTCGGACTGCAACTTCATCTTTTTGCGCAAGCGATTGAAAAAAACTCGCGCCACGACCGGCCTCTCCCCATCTAAAATCGCCTCCTTCTCGACGATACTCGCTAAGGTCACGATCGCGTGATCGCTCATTTGCCGTTCGCCCGCGTTTTCATAAGCACCGCGGTTCTCTTCGACGATGCTCTGCCATTGCGATCGCCAGCGCTCGTGCATTTGGCGTATCACCTCTTGCGGTTGAACACCGGGCTCAAACGTATAAGCCCCTGACGCCAAATACCCCTCAAGCGACGGTGCAGGAATCCCGAGTTCGGCGGCAAACGCTTCATCGGTCGACAATCCGATAAACAGCGTTTCATCGGCAATTCGGTTTTCTTGCATTCGATGCGCGATGTCGTAGATGTTCATGCCCGGCAAGATTTGAACCGTCAATCGAGCATATTTCCCTACGCGCGCCAAAAGATCGGGCAATTCCGTGGGCTTTATTCCCTCGGTGAGCACGATCGTCCCTGGCTGAATGCGCTCCGCCAATCCGCTATTCTTGAGCACATAAAGCATCATCCATCGATTCTCGACGATCCCAGCTCCGGCTAGAATATCGACGACGCCTTTGGCGTGCGTTCCTGCTGGGATTTGCACGACGCGCTCCGATGAACCGAGCGACAAAGGCGTTTCGATAAATTGACGATATTCGATATAAGTCCACGCACCGATACCCGCAACGATCGACAATAAAATGGCAAGGATGGCGAGTATTCGGCGCATTTCGGACTATTTACAGTGTTGGGCATCTAAAAGCCAACGATTCTTGTCGGCGTTGAAATTGTCTTCGACGACTTTTTTAAACGTATCGCCATATTTCCAAACACCAGCCTTAGCCGCAATAGCTTTTTTTTCGGCTGCGCAATACGCGCTGGTGCGCTGCGAAGTAAAGTCCGTATAGGCCATGGCATAACCCGCACGTACAGTTTCTTCGGCTAGGTCGACGATTTTTCCACCACTTCTGACCTTAATATAAGCCAAAAACCGATTATTCGTCGAATCGGTCAGACACGTCGCATCGGTGGCACTACGCGTTTCGCATTCGACAAAGATTTTTCCCTCATTCTCTTCCGAGAACACGAGACTTTTGACGAATTCACCTGCTTCGTAGCCTCCTCTTTCGTTCTTTTCCTTATTCGAATAATCCTTAGATTGTTCTATATCACAAGAATTCGCTTTATAGCTCGGATCGACACTCGACGTCGTTTGAGCTTTGAGGCATTCAGGCGAATCGATGCCGTGCATACGTATCGTAAGCGCTTTCGATGCTTTTTTACCTGCATTTCCATCATCGGTTATCCGAATCTTAAGCGTATCACCATCGACGACGAGTAGTACTTGTCCTACAGTCCCGTTCTTGATGATGCATGTATCTGTCTCTGTAGTACATGAGCTCGAACAACCGTCGCCGTTTGCCGTATTGCCATCGTCGCAACCTTCGCCTGGATCGAGCGTACCATTGCCGCAGTTAAAATTCTTATCCTTGCCAGTGGCGTCTTCGGTCCTAAAAACGCATTTGCCTTTATCTGTAGCGATACACGCTTTAAGATTGCCCTTGCGATCGGAATATTGACCATTGTAAGCGGGATCGCACACTTCCCCCGCCTCGTGCTTGCCATCGTTGCAACGCGTCTCTGGGCCGGGGTTCGGCGTTACGTTGACAACGAAATCGACCTCACCGGGTTGAGCGGGCGTCGTCGTGTCTTCGACACACGTTCCCTGTTCGATCTTCTTGCAATCTGCCGAGCACGCAGCGGTGCCACCGGCTTTCCACGTCTTATTGGCGTCGAATTTGTCGCACGTCAACGACTCTGTCGCTTTCGTATCGCATACTTCGCCCTCTTCGACGACGCTATTACCACAAACTGGCTCAGCTTTGGGGCTATCGTTCGAATCCGAATCGTCACAAGCTGTAGCCAAACAACAAATCGCTACAAAAACACTCAGTTTCTTAAGCATCTAAACCAATACCTCCACCTACTCCTCGTCGTCATCCTCATGATGCAACGGCTTGGGTGGTTTGCGAGGACGCGGATGGTAATACCCACGCTCGCGTTGTTCTTCGTTTTGCTTGCAATCGATGCACTGGCGAGCTGCCGGGCGAGCGAGCAAGCGTTTAAATCCAATTTCTTCACCGCACGATTCACAGTAACCGAAATCTTCCGAATCGACCCAACGCATCGCCTCGTCGAGTTTCTTGAGCAAACGGCGATCGCGCGACTGCAACCGTTCCATCGTCAAGGCTATGCCCTCCGAATTGGCAATATCGGCTTCGTCGCCACGAACTTCGGGCTCATACCCCTCTTCGCAACGTTGGTTGAGTTTATCGAGGATTTCTTGCCGCTGTTTGTCGATCGAATCCTTGATTTGAGCAAGTTGTTCTGGTGTCAAATACATCACGTACCCCTATTTCTTCGGCTTAGCCGCCATTGGGAACTATCACTCGCACGAAACTGTATGGCGGTAAAATGCGCGCAACATTTTACAGATGCCAAAATCGCATGTCAACGCCTAATCGACACCTATTGCGCGTTGCCGAATATGGCTCAAATCCGACTCGCATCAAAACCATTGATCTCGGCAAGCTCGCGCATTTTCTTCAAATACCCTGCGGCGCGACTTGCGCCATCGCCCCGGCTCCTTTCAAATTCTGCACATATCCCCCAATAGACCATCGTGCGATGGGCGCGTCGCGCCGGATCCATCGCCGGAGCAAGCACAGCTACGACTTTTTCAAATCGTGCAACGTCGCGTTTAAGCGCATATATTCTCAATAGCCCTAATCCCAACGCCACCATACCGGGCTCGCCGTGTTGCACGCAACACGTCTCGAACTTTTGCTCACAGCGCTCAAATACGTCGTTTACGCAGCACAAAGCCCCTAGCGGCGATTCATCGCCCACGACGAGGCAAAGGCGATAGGCGATTAAAAAGGCGGGCAATGCCTCGATTTCGCCGATATAGCGGCGCATAGCGCCGTAGACTTCGACCGACTCGGTGGCGACGCCTCGCGCATTCCCCTTGCAAATCTCGTTCTGGCAAAGCATCGCTCGCGCTCTCACGGCTATCGATGCACAATCGCGAAACGTCGCCACCTCGTGAATCCAATTCAGTATCTGCGCCGATTCTTCGTATTTTCCACGCTCCATCTCCAGTTCGGCATCGATAAATCCTCGATGGATCTGCATGAGTATATTGCCATCGCCCTCGCGGCTATCTTCGTCGAACAACCGAGCCATTTCATGCGCCATAGCCTCTGGATCGTCGGCATTTTCATGGCACTGCTGCGCACTTGTCGGCGCACAACGCCCCGTTTCAACCGCCCACTCATAGCGCAAAAGCGCGAGCGTCTGTTGCGTGGCGCGATCGTCGGTCGCCGCCACGCAACGATCGTAGACACGGCGGGCGCCTTCCCTTTCGCCCGATGCCCATAAACTGCGACAATCTTCGATATCGACGATGATATGCTGGAGTTTCTGCCGTTTCGCATCGGGCGATTCGCCGCCATTTGCTGCGCGATATATCGACGTCGATTTGAGCATATCGAGGATATCTCGAACGTTTTGGCTATCGAATTGCGCCGAAGACTCTCGTATTTGTGCCAACAAAAAGGCGCAAAAGTCGTCTTCTCGACACGCCTTCCCATTCTGAATCCATTCGCCCAAACGGCTCAGGCACGATCGAGCCGCTTCACATTGCCCTGTGAGCTTTTCGATTTCGTAGAGCCCCATCCAGATGGCAGGCAAATTCTCGTCTAGAGCACCTTCGGCCATGGCGGCGCATTTTTCGGCTCGCACGAGTGCTTCGCTCGCATCGTTAAACCGATAGAGCCGAGTGTGGCAATTGGCCAAAGCGAGCCCAGCTGCAATTTCGACGGCCCAGTCGCCAAGCGCTTCGGCATGCGGAAAAATCGATTCTAGCGCATCGATTGCCGCCTGCCAGTCGGCGCGATCGAGAGCAAACTGAGCCTTGATCTGCAACGCCTGCACGATGCGCGGAGCGCAACCCCGATCACACGCCGCCTTGTAATACGCCTCGGCCATCGCCTCGGCACTCGCGCGATCTCCCAATCCCGACTTGGCGCGAACGCGCCACACGAGCGCCGTCATATATATATTGTCGAGCGTCGCAACGTCGATTCCCATCGGAGGATTCGCCCCATCGCCATCGACGACAGCACCAATCCACTCGCACAACTTCTGCGCCCCATCAAAAGCAACGTCAAACGCCCCTGCCCCAAGTGCCCCTTGAACCTCCCCCACCACTCGCTTGATTTCTTTCACATCGATCCGAACTGACTTCGAATGAAGCAAACGCCGTTTCTGCCGATTATACGTACCCATCTCAATCGCCTCCCTACCTCATGCGACAAAACTGCCAAACGGCAAAAAATATCATATCGTTCGATACGAGACAAGACGGTTACAAACCGATACATTCCTCTATCAACACATGCGGTCCCCTTGCAAAATGCCATATTATATTTCAGCACTCGCCCTTTGCATTTTTCTTTGCATGATATTCTTCGAAAAAGCGGTCGACAATATATGGTGCCGATTCTGCCCACAGCCCATTGTCGACTTGAGTGAGGTCTTCGCAAATTTGCGACGGATAAAACAACTCCGCGGCATCTAAGAAATTGATATTCAATTCTTTCATAATAATATTTGTAACATCGCGCATTTGCATACACACGACCCAAGTGATATCTTTGCCATTAAATGTATAAAGCGGATCAGTCATATTGTTTTCTCCTCAATCGTCAAGTCTCAATCCCCCATGCTCTCTATACCCAAAATAAACGGCGATGGCGAGTTATCGTCGCTTTTTTTTTGATGCGACACTGGTCGCAGGCTCTCTCAACCTCGCTCTGCACTCGCCATAGGCGTTTCCGACAAGCCCCCCAGATGCGCCCCCATCTACTCTCTCCCTTTCTGTGCCCTGCGGGCACAGAAAGATGAGCGCAACTCCCGAGAAATTGCCCTCCAAGACCGCTCAAAACGTGTATTTCCAAGCCTCAAAAAAATTTTCATTTTTCGTTAAAAAAGGATTGCTTTTTTTTTTTTTTTTATGATGCAGTAGATTTATAGCCACTTCGTGGCTGTAAATCACGACAATAGCTAACGCCATATAATTGACGGCAGTGATGTTTTATATATTTCAGTACGCGTCACTTGTATAAATGGAGAAATTGCGTCATGAAACAATGCAAATTCTATTGGATCTCGCTCGCTGCGACGGCACTCCTCGCCGCTGGTTGCGCCGACTCGATCTCGCCAGAAGACGAGCCCTTGAATCCGCCTAACACGACGCCATGCACCGACGGCACTTGGAAATGCGACGACAATGTGCTTTCGAAATGCGAAGCAGGCGGTTGGGTTCTCAAACAAACGTGCGATGCAAATTCGACGTGCAACGAACAAACTGGCATGTGCGCCACAAAGGGCGGCTCTACTTGCACCAATGGTACTTGGAAATGCGACAAAAACGCACTTTCGAAATGCGAAGCGGGCGGTTGGGTTCTCAAACAAACGTGCGATGTGAATTCGACATGCAACGATCAAACTGGCACGTGCGAACCAAAGGGCGGCTCTACTTGCACCAATGGTACTTGGAAATGCGACAAAAACGCACTTTCGAAATGCGAAGCGGGCGGTTGGGTTCTCAAACAAACGTGCGATGCGAATTCGACATGTAACGCTCTGACGGGCGCATGCGCACCAATGAGCGACTCCAATTGCACCGACGGCACTTGGAAATGCGACAATAACGCGCTTTCGAAATGCATGGCAGGGAAATGGCACAAGCTCAAAACATGTGGCGACAATGCGCAATGCAACGATCAAACTGGCACGTGCGACCAAAAGGGCGACTCCACTTGCACTAATGGAACTTGGAAATGCGACAAAAACGCACTTTCGAAATGTGAAGCGGGCAATTGGGTTCTCAAACAAACGTGCGATGTGAATTCAACGTGCAACGAACAAACTGGCACGTGCGACCCAAAGGGCGATTCTACTTGCGCCGAAGGCATTTGGAAATGCGACGATAACGCACTTTCGAAATGCGAAGGGGGCGAATGGGTTCTCAAACAAATGTGCGATGCGAATTCGACGTGCAATGCCAACATCGGCGATTGTATCCTCCTTACCCCACCAGAAATCAAATGCCAACCGGGCGAACACCTCTTTGCAAATCAGTGCGAGCCCGACGATGTGAATCACTGTGGCACGCACACAAACGATTGTACCCAAATCACTGGATGGAAGAGCGGGAGCTGCATTGACAAAACGTGTTTTGCCGATGATTGCGCATCGGGCTACCACATTGCCAGTAGCTTCGACGAAAACGGAAAAGAGAAAACGATTTGCGCAGCCGATAGCCACGATGCATGTGGATCGATCAACACCCAATGCGGAATCCATGAAATATGCTCACAAGGCGAATGCAAAAACAAATGCCAACCGGGCGAGGTCGTTTGCAATGGTTCGTGTATCAATCCGAAGTCAAATTCGGATTATTGTGGTGCCGATGCAACGTGTCGCAGTTACATTCCCTGTTCCGAATTCCAATATTGCATTGACGGGAAGTGCGTTTTGTCGTCGTGCCAAAAAGCAGAAGAATCGCTTTGTACGGGAATCGATCAAAACGTCTGCGTCGACGTCCATGGCAACAATCCTTATCACTGCGGAGCATGTGGTTCGACTTGCGTCGATACAGAAACCGCCAAAACGACCGGATGCAATCAAGGCAAATGCACCTATATGTGCAACGATAACAAGATAAACTGCGGTTCGAGCACCGATCCCCTTTGCCTGCCACTAGAACAACTCAAAACCGATGCCATGAACTGCGGTAGATGTAACAAAGCGTGCGAAGCGAACGAACTATGCCGAGATGGGCAATGTATACTGAGCTCGTGCACGGGCAATGCCTGCCTCTACGACAATGCCTGTGTCAATCTCAACGACCATTGCGGCACGCAATGCACGAATTGTAACACGGCAAATCACGCCGCTGCTGGCTATTGCCAAAGTGGAACGTGCATCATTACGGCGTGTGCCAACGGCTACCATCTCACGACAGCTGGCACGTGCGAAATCGACAGTGCAACCACTTGCCCCAACGGGCATGCGACTGGATCCGACGACTGCAATGCGCTCGAATATACCGAATCGGGCATTTGCGAAGACAAGATATGCAAAGCCAAATCTTGCAAACCAAACGCTCACCTCGAAGGCGATGTCTGTGTCCCCGATACGACGGTATCGTGTGGTTCGAGTGGCACCGACTGCACCCAAATGACGGGATGGAATGCAGGGAAATGCGAAGACGGACTCTGCGTTGCGACGACGTGTCGCCCAGGATTCTGCCTCAATCCGCTACTCAGTCAGTGCACGAGTGCGCAAAGTAACACGACATGTGGCATCGACGGCGGCGCTTGCAAATCTTGCACGACCAAGCAAATCTGTTCCGAAGGCGCGTGTATCGACAAAGTGTGCGAAGGCAATGTCTGCCAGCAAAAAGCAGGAGCAAACCAAGAAGCCTTCTGCCAAAACGACAATGCCCATTGCGGGTCGAGCTGCCAAAACTGCAATACATTTACGAGCCACTCCATCGCGGGCGTATGCAATGCCGAAGGCTATTGCCAAGTCACAGCATGCGAAAAAGGATCACACCTATTCAACAACGCTTGTGAATTAGACGATATCGATCACTGCGGAGCGCATGGCAACAAATGCGATAAACCAAACGCGACGAACTCTTGCAACGACGGCACGTGCTCGTACACATGCAAGCCAAATTATCACGTATACATGGATCAATGCGAGCTCGATAGCGCTGAGAATTGTGGCGAGCACGGTAAAAGATGTAATGTCGCAAATGCGACGAACGCTTGTAACGGCGGCAAGTGCTTATACACATGCAATTCTAATCATCACGTCTACTTGAATCAATGCGAGCCCGACAGCCCCGACAACTGCGGAATTCACGGCAACAAATGCGACAAAGCAAATGCGACAAATACATGCACTGGCGGCGTTTGCAATTTTACATGCAACGATAAATACCACAAGTACGGCGATATATGCGAACTCGACAGCACTGAGAATTGTGGCGAGCACGGTAAAAAATGCAATGTCGAAAACGCCACGAATTCGTGCGAAAATGGCACATGTTCATATACATGCAAACCTGGCTATCACCATTACAACGGAACATGTGAGAAAGACGACACCGACAACTGTGGCACGCACGGAACGACGTGCCATGCAAACGTCGCAAATGCGACGGATACGTGCTCAAACGGCGTGTGTTCTTTTACATGTAATCCCAATTATCATATCTTCGAAGGCGCGTGCGAAGCCGACACAAAAGACAACTGTGGCGAGCATGGGAAAGCATGCCGTGTAGTCGAAAATGCATCGAGTGCATCATGCATAGGCGGGCAGTGTATTTATACGTGCAATGCTGGATACGAACAATCGAATGATGCTTGCGTTTCGACATCGTTCGTTAGTGAATGGAAGGATGATTACTCTTATTTATACTTTCCAATTCAGGGAAGAGAAGGAACTATCATCATCGACTGGGGTGATGGAAAGACGGACACTATTTCTAGTGGAAATGCAGCATTTATAAAACACTATTACGGTGCCAGTGGTATTAGACTAATAACAGTAAAAGGAACGATCAAACAGTGGAGTTGCAAGGCAAAGTTTAATGACAGTTGCTCTGGCGACTCCTGTTATCTTTGCAATGACCTTCTCAGAATTCGTTCTTATGGCAAAGTGAGATTTGGCCAACATGCATTTTACAAGGCAAAAGAACTTGTAAGTCTTCCGACGAATGAATCTCCAAAGTTTTATAGCAACGAAATGGTGGGCGTATTTTATGATGCGACAAAATTCAATCAATCTATCAATCATTGGGATACATCCAAAGTACTGACGATGAAAGAGATGTTCTATGGTGCATCGAGTTTTAATCAGCCATTAGACAAATGGAATACATCCAATGTTCGGAATATGGCTAGCATGTTTGCCAACGCCACCGCTTTTAATGGTTCTTTGGACAATTGGAATACGTCAAAAGTCACGAGTATGAATTACATGTTCTCTGGTGCAGCGTCATTCAATCGCCCAGTGAATCACTTTGACACGTCAAATGTCAATAGCATGGTGGGCGTATTCCAAAACGCATCAAAGTTCAATCAACCATTAAACAATTGGAACGTTTCAAATGTCACGACGATGGCATTCATGTTCAATGGTGCCTCGTCTTTCAACAGTTCACTAGCAACTTGGAAAACATCAAAGCTTGCAATGATGAGATCGATGTTCGAAGGAGCGACCACTTTTAATCAACCCGTAGAACACTTCGACACCTCGAATGTAAAAGGCACCTGGGCTATGACGTATGTGTTTAAAAATGCCGAAAACTTCAATCGCCCCCTCAATGGCTGGAATACATCGAATGTAGAAGACATGGAAGGAATGTTTACAAATGCGTTTTCATTCAATCAACCATTGGATAATTGGGACACGTCAAAGGTCACGTATATGAATGAGATGTTCAAATCAGCACGCAGGTTCAACCAATCGCTAGATAATTGGGATCTAAGTGGAGTATATGGATTTGTTCCTTATAAAATCGAAGACATATTCCTAGATTCTGGGCTCGGGGAAAAGAACTACTGCAAGTTGTTCAAAGGGAAATCGAAAGACATTTGGACAACATTTGAATTCGTACTCGGCGTGTCGCACAAGTGTAACTAATCGTCGATATCGCCGTCGGGCAAGTCGCCCGACGCGATGAAGTGGACTGTAGAGACGGCCCATTTTACATCACTCGCCGTTGTGCAAAGCCGTTTGCATTGGTGGGCATTTGCACAACGATCATTTCATTAGGAGAATAGAAACACATGCAACTCAAATCCGTAACGATCAGCAATTTTCGACGCTATGCAAGCGCTGTGACGACCGATTTTGGAAACTTTACTGCGTTTATTGGGAAGAATGACGCAGGGAAATCGACCATTTTGGAGGCATTGGACATTTTCTTTAACGACGGGAAAGGCTGTGTCAAACTCGACCAAAACGACGTCAATGTGGCGAATCGACAGCTCGAGCGCCCCAATACCGATATCAGCATCGGCGTCTGTTTTGAAGATTTGCCCAGCGAAATCACCATCGACGATACGAACAAAACGACGCTCGAAAGCGAATACTTGCTCAACGATCGCGGGCAACTCGAAATAGTAAAGGTGTATCACAATGCGGGAAAGCCCAAGGTTTTCATCCGAGCCCTTCATCCGACGAATCCCAATTGTGCGAAGTTGTCGTCGATGAACCAAAACGAACTCCGCCATTTGTTAAATGCAGAAGGCATCACCGCCAACCAAACGCGAAATGCCGACATGCGCAAGGCGATCTGGGCGCATTATTCAAACGATTTAGATTTGAAAATGACCGATATCGACATTACGTCGACGACGCTATGGGACAAACTCCAACGATATTTGCCATTATACACGCTGTTTCAAGCCGATCGGCGCAACACCGATAACGATAGCGAAGTACAAGACCCATTGAAAGCTGCTGTAAGAGAAATCCTCAACGACGAAGACGTTTCCGATCATCTCCGCGAGGTCGCACACATCGTCGAAGAAAGGCTGCGAGCAGTTTCAGATCGAACGCTGGCGAAATTGCAAGAAATGAATCCAGACACTGCAAAAGCCCTCAAGCTGGTCATTCCCGATTATACAAATCTGAAGTGGGCAGATGTCTTTAAGAGCGTGTCGATAACTGGCGACAACGATATCCCCATCAACAAGCGCGGGAGTGGCGTCAAGCGATTGGTTTTGTTGAACTTTTTCCGAGCCGAAGTCGAGCGACGCCAACAAAACTGCAACGCGCCGAGTACGATATACGCCTTCGAAGAGCCCGAAACAGCTCAGCATACCGACAATTTGATAATGCTCATCTCATCCCTCTTGAAGTTGTCAGAAACGCCAAATACGCAAATTATCATTACGACACACAATGCAAATGTCGTATTGAGACTCCACTACGACAATTTGAGATTGATCTTAAATACTAACGAAATAGCGAGCATTCAAAGCGTTTGCAGATGTCAATTACCGTATCTGTCGTTGAATGAAATAAATTATATCGCCTTTTCAGAAATCTCAGAAGCATATCACGATGAGTTGTACGCATATCTCATTCTCAATAATCTCTTAGATGCATATAAAGCAGGAAAGACGACACGACTATATATCAATATTCGAAACGCTCGCAACCAAAGACAACAAGTCATTCTCAGTGAATATATACGACATCAAATCCACCATCCCGAAAACCAAAAGAATCCCCATTACACGGCAGAAGAGTTGCGCAAATCGATCGAGATGATGCGCGACTTTATCGCCAACCATCGGGCAAATCAGGGTTAGAAGAGCCGCGTGCGGGCTCTCTACGGGGGCTGGGGGAGAAAAGAATCAGAGTCGAAGAATTCACGCCTACTTAGATAAAAACACCTAATCAAATTTTCATTGATCATTTTTCCTTGACATCAAGGTCATTTTGCCCTGTAATGGGTGTATATTCGTTGGGGATAGATTCCCTGATGAAATGCCTTGAGATTTTGTTTCGATGGTCATTTTATTGACTTTTACAAACATATTATATTAAGGAGGTATCAATGTCGTTTATTATTGAAGATGGATTAGTTCAGATTAATGAATCATCAGAGCGTAGAATTACTAACTTTCATCTAGAGCATGGGTTTGCAATTCTAACCGCGTTTCGTGGTGAACATGAACTTTATAAAGATCTTGAAAGTCGTTTAAAATCATTAGGTTATCGTTACATAAGAGTTATAGGTAAGTATATTAAGAGTGGTATTCCAAATAGTCCAGTAGTTCGGAGGGCAAAATCGAGATCGGGTGGTGTCACTGTTCTATCGTTCTTAGTTCCAATGTATGACAAAAAAGAACACAAGGTTATTGCTGACTTTATTACATTTAGACACCACATGTGCGTTTTAGGCAAAGAGTTTGATCAAGATACTATATTTGTATCTCCGCCACCCAGTGTGGGTAGTCCATCATTTGTCGTTACAAATCGCCGTGTACCCCAACCCATTCGTCCAACAGATTGTACTTTTAGTAAATTCACACTTGCAGCTGTTGCTAAAGATTATTCCACAATGATTGCACCGAGTATAGATAAAGTGCGTTCCCTGACTCAAGATGGTGCTAGCGGTTTTCAATTTGAGTCTGCGTGGCTTACTGAACCAGCACATACAATTAATGGAGTGCGATATATCGACTTTAGAAATGAGCTGGCTCCGTTTGGCAGCTATCTCTATTCCAATTCCACTCTTCACGATGTAGTAACATTAGAGCAACAAGTTAAAAGACTTGCGGACCGTGAACATTTTAAACAATGTGAACGACAAAGACGACTCGAACGACTGGCTAGAAACGAACTGACAGAGTTATAAAACTCGTTTTAAATATCATTTAAAGGCGTTGCTTGGGGCTTCCCCCCGGCGTTGCCGAGGCTTTCCCCCAGCGTTGACGGCGGCTTTCCCCCGGCGTTGCCGGGGGCTACTCGCGGCAACCCCTACGGGGTTTATTTTGTACGTTCCCACCACATGAGTAGCGCAGCTGACGCAGTAGGTACGCCAGCCAAGCACAAAAACAAAAAAAAGCCGGTGACGATCTACTCTCCCACATAGCCTCCCATGCA
>SAMEA104315420__coassemble_953_pt1 | contig 14597 bp, 10 predicted proteins | sample SAMEA104315420__metabat2_high_PE_047 | metagenome-assembled genome bin SAMEA104315420 (sample SAMEA104315420) | gut metagenome | biome: Monkey gut; feature: monkey-associated habitat; material: faeces | place: China | collected 2013 | reverse complement strand
TTCTCCCTGCCTGCGGCAGGTCCGAGCATACGCGCAACTGGCGCGGCTATGTTCTCGTTTCACTGCGAGCATACGCCGCGCGCTCTCATGCGATTCGAATCTCCTTTACCAGATCTCCGAACCACATTTTTCGCAGTTCAAGACCCTTATCGCATGTATCGAACCGATAAAACAACGATTTATAACCCACAATAATCAAATAATTGTTCTACGCCCGTGCCACGTAGCAAATTCCGTGCATCCAATAGCAGACTACCTGCCATATTCCGACGTATTTCTGCCCAATCCAACGACTTATAATCGTCCCATTCCGTCGCGATCACTATCGCATCCACACCTCGCACCGCCTCCTCGGCCGTGTCGAAAAACTCAAATCCATTCTCCGCATAAATATGACGCGCATTCTCCAAACCCTTCGGATCATGCACGCGCACACGTGCACCTCGCTGCACCAAAATATCGGCGACTTCTACCGACGGACTATTCCTCACGTCATCCGTCCTCGGCTTAAAGCTCAATCCCAATACCGCTATTCTCTGACCGACCAATACATGCAAATGGTCGAGCAATTTCAATATCAGTCTATCCTTCTGGCGCGAATTGACTTCGACTGCCGCCGTCACTATCGGCATCGGATACGAATAATCTTGCGCCATGTGCAATAATGCTTTCGAATCCTTCGGAAAACACGAACCTCCCCAACCCAAACCCGAACGCAAAAACGCCGGTGCTATCCGCTTGTCCATTCCCATGCCGCGGCTCACATCCGACATGTTCGCACCGATCTTTTCACAAAGACCTGCGATTTCATTCGCATAGCTTATTTTCAATGCTAAAAACACATTCGACGCATATTTCACCATTTCCGCCGATACCTGATCCGTATGCAAACACTGCGGCAACGTCCGCTGCTCGGGGCTTTCGACCGCCTGCGGCGGCTCAAACGTCTGCATCAATATTGGCTCAAATAGCTCGCAAAGCATCGAATACGCCTTTTCATCCTCCGTCCCAATCACAAATCGATCCGGATAAAACGTGTCGTGCAACGCACAACCCTCGCGCAAAAACTCCGGATTCGATGCAAAATGCAAATGCGATACATCACCACCTCGTGCCCCTACCGCGCCGCGTATCTGGCGAGCTATCATCGCATTCACACCAACCGGAACCGTCGATTTGACCACGATTGTCACGTCATGCGTCGGCGTCAAAAGCCTCCCTATCTCATCAGCTGCACTCAAAACATACGATATATCCGCCTCGCCATTCGCCGCCGAAGGCGTACCAACCGCTATAAACACGACATCCGCATCGCCTATGCAACTGCCCAAATCCGACGTAAACGATATTCTATCGTCAATCGCCAATAATTCATCGAGACCAGCCTCCGATATCGGAGCTCGGCGCGACTTCAAAAGCGCTACCTTCGCCTCATCTACATCGACACCGACGACGCTATGACCAACATACGAAAGCGCTACCGCCGTGTTGATCCCTACATATCCCGTTCCTATCGTAACGACTCTCATCGATTTTTTGCTCCTATCGGCGCACCGAAAAGCTCAAGCTCCTCAGATGCGCCCTTCTCTCGTTAAACGCATTCGCCAATCGGCTCACGCGAATACTCCATCCGCGCGCCCAATTGCCAACAATATGCCACATACTTTAATTCCACACTTTTTTTCAAGACTCACGACACACGCCCCATCGATATTCACCCCATCGCCATCATCGTCCATACATAACACCACTTATTGCTCACATCACTTACGCAAACCATATATAGCTCTCGTTTTATATATCACCTAACGATTCAACATCCATATACTTAAAACATCATACAATTCATACAATTTATATGCCTTATATACTTTCCAGCAACTCCTCATCGTTTCACCACATTGCCAGCTAGTTCTAGATCATTGCAACGCGAATAAATATATATGCACAGTGCCCACACATGCAAAATCCCTATTACCATCCCGTGAAACTGCGTTTACACTACAGCTCGAAAATTCAGCCAGTTCGCGTCGACTGGCTAACCCAATACGGAGGTCCTCATGCACTCAAGACATTCGCTTTCGATCACGCAAGTTGTTCTCCGTCGACGACGACGAAACCCTCCAGTATTACAAATCCATAGGCATCAATATCAAAGCCGTCAAAGGCAAATTCTCGACTAAAGAAGAACGTAACAATTGGCTCATCGAAAATACCAAAAAAGCCGTCGAAGACATGGCTTTCTAGCGCGTTGCCCCATTCACAATCTGTGAAACGCGCCAGATCTATATTTACACAGCCTAAGCCCTTTGTTGCCTTCTCCGTTTGATAAAGTCCGACAAACTCACCTTCAAAACGAATCGCGTATATGCCCAAAGTGCAACGATGATTATAACGGCCTCGATGCAAATATGCGTGATTTCTGAAAACGGCAACATATCCCTATATATATAGGGCAATGTCGAGAGGGCAACCGTAAACAAGATAAACAAGAACGAATGGCTTAAACTCTTGGCAATACTGCGCATCGTAATGTCGATAAAATTCGACGCAAGGATTCGATGCGGAACTGCAAACGATGTCAATAAAATCAACCATATCAACATCATGGCATATAGACTATATTGCTCTGGTATATAGTTCAAGCAAGCCGACCCCAAAATAAATACACCTCCCGCTTCGATGAGTTGGAAGCGAATCGGCCACTCGGGCTTCCCACAAGCACGATACAAATCCGGGTACGTTTGAAGCTGGGTCTTGACAAACGAAATGGCGAGTACAAACGGTATGATCGGAATCGTTGCCAACCAATCGGGATTCGGGAACAAGCCAAAGATATCGGGGGCACAAAAGAATATGGCAAGCGACGGAATGGCGGCAAACAACGCCAAATTTCGTTGGTTCCACGCAAAAAGCGACGACAATTCGCACCGATTGTCTTGAAGCCGAGCAAACACGGGGAATGAGCTTCGCGCCACGACGTTAAACAACGCCAACGCCGGCGTCATCGCAAGCTCATAAGCAATCCGATAAATCCCTAAAAACCCTTCGCCAAGGAATTTACCGACGACTAAATAGTGAATGTTTTTCGTCACCTGATCGAGCGCATTGCTCAGCGAACACTTGATTCCATACGTCACAAAGTGTTTACACTCTTGCCACGAAAAATGTAACGCCGGTCGATACTTCGAAAAGTAAAATGCAAACCCTATCGTCCCCAAAACATACGATGACTCACCAATCACGAGCGACCACGCCCCGCATCCCGCAATCGCAAGACCTATCTTTATCACCGAACACCCAAGCGATGTCACCGTTTGATATATGCTAATCTTCTGATACTCAAACCGTCGATTGATCAGTTGCAACGGTACCGAGGCAATGCTCACAATTGGCATTTTCAACATCATGACGAGGATCATCGGCGCGAGCATCGGAATCTTGTAAACGCCCTCCAGTATCCAAGCCATCGGCATAAACACAAGGTACGTCACAATGCCAAATCCCGCCGAAAACCAAAAAACCGAATGCGTTTCGTTTTGCGTCAGCTGTTTGGCCTGCAAAAATGCCTGACCAGTACCAAGCGCGTTAAACGCTTCAAAAATGACACCCGTCGCCACAGCTATCGTCGCTATTCCAAGCTCGTCTTTCGTCAGAAATATCATGAGGATCAACATCGTCGTGGCAGACAATATCTGCGACAACGTCGACGCTATCCCTATCCAAAAGAACCCCTTGCGAATGCTCTTCTTCGGGTCTTGTTGCAGATTCGAATCGTAGGCTTGATCGACTTTTGCCGCTCCATTCCCCGACCGATTCGCCTCTGCTGGCGTCTCTTCCTGTGTTTGCGTCTTTTGAATGGCGTCTGAGCGGCTGGCGTCGTGATGTGCTGTATCTTGAGTCATGAGATAAACGATAAACAAAAGAAAAATCAACGCGTAGACGAACCCGCGCAGGCGCAAACCCTATGCGCTCTTCGCGGTTATTAACGCCAAACGAGACGATTCGACAAGATAAATAGCAACGACCGACTTCCGCTTTTCGTAACGGTTGCCTCTTCGCCACCTAAGCCGCCAATTGTATACGATGTTTGAGAAAGTGCGCCTCGCAACGTGCAATCGCTTGCGAAAAACATGGCTTTTTCGTAGTATGATGCGTTGCGCAATGCGGCTTTTGGCGCTTTTGCGTGCTCGATAATATCGGCATTTTTGTTTTTTCTCTATGAATTTGAGTCGGAAGGGGGTTCGGTTTTGAAGCTCTGCCATAAGCGAATGATTGGGCAAACGCATAGGCGCTTGCAACAAGCCATTTTGCGAACCGTTATGTGTGGGTCGATTTTTCTAGCGTCTTCCGCCTTGAGCGGATCGGCTTTTGCCGATCCCACTCCCGAAATCGCCAATCATCACGCCCAAATCGATCGACTCATGACGCCCGGGCCTAAGCAAAAAGCTGGCCAATTACAGAGAAAAGAAATTCTCCTTGCCGCCCTCAACCGCGAAAAAGTCGACAAAAACTCCGCCCGACTCGCCATCCAAAGCATGGCCGAAATTTTCGATTTCAGGCTTTCGCGAGCCGGCGATCGATACGTCTACGAACTCGGCAATGGGCGAAAAATCGCCATGTTGCGATACGAACGCAACAAACGAATCTACGAAGCTCGTCTCAATGCCGATAACAAATACGAGGCGCGGCTAATCGATATCGCCGAAGATTCCCACGCCATGGCTCGCTCCACTGCCCCCGACGCATTCGACGACGATGGAGAAATCGACGTCGAGCGTCAAGCTATCGTCGCCGCCCCACAACCACCAGCCCCAAACGCGCCTCGTGCCGCTCACGACGACGCCCTCGCTGCGCGTCCAAGTCCCGATAGTGCCTTCCCCGATGCTCTCCCACTCCCCGATGTCACCGACAATCCATCTTTCGACGACGATGAGTTCGACGCGCCAAGCGTTGCCGATGCCGCTCAAGATGACACCGACAGTTCAACGGCAAATGACGAAGCAGGCGATGACGATGCGAAATCCGGCAACGCGCTACGCGCCCTGAGCGGTTCAAAGATGAATTTGCCCCTCGACGACGCTCCCGAGCACGAGGCCAAAACGATCACAAACGATGATCACGGCAACGACAATGCTCAAATCCCCACCTCACCCCATAGAAGCCAAACGACGCCCGAACAAAACGACAATACGCAATCGATTCAACTCAAGTGCAAATCCGACGACAAAACACAGAGCGTCATCTCGGCATTAATGCTCGCCATCGGCCTGTTGACATTCGTCATTTGCTTCATCACCGTGATACTGCCTGCAATCCGAATGCGACGCCGCGTGCGGCAGATGGGGCTAGAAATCGTCGATCGCATCTGGATTTCGCGACACCAACAGCTCGTTCACGTTCGATGGAACGACCGCGAATTTGTGATCATCGTCATGCCCGATAAAGTTCAATGCCTCGTCGCATCCGACAAAGCAAACGACCTTTTCGACTTTTTGCGAGCCAAATCGTATTGGAACGGCATGGCCGATCAACCCCTCTCCGATCGACAACTCACGTCGCTACTAGCTGCATTCAAAAACAAATCAAAAACGACGCCGTGCGAACCCGATATGACAGTTCAAGTTTCCCCCAATACACACGACGTTACAGCCCATGGCTTCGAAGCCATTTCTACGCCCTCGGCCAATGCCTCGCAAGATGAGACCGTTCAAGGACTCGACGCCGACGACATCGTATATATCGACGAAGAATCCGATCTTTTCGACGATGCACCGAAAAACGGCACCGGCGATGGCGATAAATCCAAAGATCAAAACGGCTAAACTGCAAACGAACGACCAACGACGGCAAATCATGGGAGATTTCGACGATGAATGCGATCAATACCGAATCAATAAAAACGAGAGGCTGTCAAATGCTCTTGTGTGGAGTTTTATGCCAATGCCTAGCCATCTTTGGCTGCGCCGCGTCGCAAACTACGCCGTCGCCCCAATCGCCGACGCCACAACCCAATGCGCAAAGCGAACCAAATGCCAATGCCAGTCAAGCGGCTGATCCCCAATCGGTTACCCAAACGCCAACTCCCAAATCAAACGCCAATACCGACAAAACCGATACAGCTCCAATGCTCGAGAGCCTTCAACGAGCTCAAGCCGCTAACGATATCGATGCCATCGAACGATCCGCTCGCGATATCGTCGAACGCGACACGAATTCCCCAGCCACGCAACGAGCTCTACTCGCTCTAGCCGAGATCGCCGCCAAGCGTGGCGCTTACCGCGAAGGCATTTTATATGCCGATGCCCTGATCAAATTCGGTTCGAACTCAGACGATGCACCACTCATCAAAGCTAAATTGTATAATAGTAGTCATCTGTATGATAAAGCACTCATTGAGTTAGACAAAGCTCTACAAATCGATCCAAACAACGTCGATGCTCTTGCAATGAAGGCAAAAATTTTGCTTTCTTTCCTCGACATTGACCGAGCTTTTGAGTCGGCAAAAACTGCCTACGACTTGTCGCCCGACGACTGCAATCTAAAAATTCTATATGCCGACCTGCTCTATGCAAAAAAACTATACGACAACGCCATCGGCATATATGAATCGGCAAACGCATGCAAACGAACCGAAGCATGTCTCCGAAATATGGCAAAGATCTACGAAGTTCACGTCATCAGCCAACCAAAAGCATGCGCCATATATCGCGAATTAGTTTCAATCGATCCCAATAACGCCAATTATAAAGCCTCGCGCGATTATCAATGTAATTGATATTCAAATCAATATATAAGGCATAGATGAGATGGCTTTTATCCCAAAAGATTATCAACGATTTCGCATCGACGGGCAAAACATCGTCCCGCAATATATCAAAGCTACGCCCTCTATCGTCGCTACCGTCGATCAACTCCTCGACTGCTTTCGATTCGCCGTCGGCGAATCCTACGGCTCTTTGCGCGATTCCTACGAACCTCTTTGTATGGAAAGCCAACGACATCGGCTCATTCGAGGTATCATTCATCTATTAGAATCGCGCCTACAATTCGAAGCCCCTGCCGATGCCGATATCGTCGGGCTACGCATGAAGATCTTCGAACGCGCCGCTCAAATCGATGGCGACGCATTTGTCAATCGTTCCAAATGGCGCGACGATCTCCTCGACGAATTCGCCTCAGAATCCCAAATGTCGCGCCAAGCACTCGAAGATAACCTCTATGCCGATCTCAAAGACGAACGGCAAATCGCTTCTTTCGAAGACGCCGATGCCGACGAAATCGTCGCACATTACAACTTATCCTTGACAAAATCGCTTCTCATGTATGCTCGTTCCCTCGTCTTCACCGTCGTATTCGATACGGCAACGGCACAGAGCGTGAGAAAGCTCTTTCAATGTTTGAAATTTTACAATCTCCTATTCGAAGCAACGCAAATCACCGAATCGGCTTGGCAATTCACCGTCGATTGCCCAGGATCCATCCTGCCACAACCTCAAAAATACGCCATTTCCCTAGCTTCTTTCCTCCCTACGCTCTATCACTTCGCTTCGTGGCATGCGACGGCCGATCTCTCTCTCGATGGCAAAAACGTCATTTGGCAACTCAAACCCGACGATTTCAAACCGCCCAGAATGGTATTCCCCGAGCGACTCAGCGAAGAAGCCGACCGATTGGCTCAACGACTTTGCGAAATCGACCCCGATATCACCATCGATTCACATGTCCCGCTTCTCAATCTCGGATGTCAATCTGTTTGGGTTCCCGATTTCTCGATGAATCACAAAGGTTCAAAAAGAAAGATATACGTCGAAGTCGTCGGTTTCTGGCGCGCCGATTATTTCAATCGACGATTGCAATCTCTCGATCGCCCCATCGATGACCTCATCATCGTCTTAAGCGAAAAAATGAAAATCGATAAATCGCAACTCTCCAATTCGCCTCTCAAAATCGTTTATTACAAACGAACACCACGTCCGCAAGACGTTATCAAAGCAATTGGTTCTTGGTGATATATATTTTCTGATTCTAATCTCATCCGCCGATATCAAAGCGATACGACAAATCCCTTCAACCCTGTCTTCTTTTCGATCGTCGCTTGTAGCGTCTCGGCTTGTTCGCGCCTGATTCCTCCGTCGATCCGAACGCGATACCACGTCGCACCGTTGACGCTATCGTTGACGATGACCGCATGGTAACCTTGTACGTTGAGCTGGCGCACGAGCGTTTGAGCATCGTTGGCACTCTGCAACGATGCCACTTGAATGGCGAATTTCCCCGACAAACGATCGAGCGCATGGCGCTGTCTCGCCTTCAGGGCCGGATTCTGACCGAGATCGATTTCCGGTATATCGCGATCGGCGATCGGTTGATCGAGCAACGTAAAGAAATCGTAGTGATAAGGCTCGTCGGCTATTGGTTTAAGCGCGCGTCTCTGATTGTCGTGGATATTCGACTGTATGGCGCTCAGATCGAACAATTCGGGTTCCGATATGCGGCCTTTCATCCACGATTGCACGATGACAAATGCTACCACACCACAAATCGCCAAAACAGATACAGTCAAGATGAGACGGAATGTCGATTTTTTATTGCCCATGTCATACCTCCCAATAACGAGCTCAAACATGGGCGTCTCTATAGATCAAATATCGATCATGGCAAATTTTGAAGGTTTAATCCCCTGTCGTTTTTAGAACCAACGATTCAACCGTCTGCCAAACGAATTTACCATTATGTGCATTGTCGATATCGAGTGCACCATAATGCGAAAACATACGCCATTGCGTAGAATTATCGGCTAAATACCACGATTTCAAGTCGGCATCGACGATGGCTATCTGCTGCGTATTCTGATGTCGGAAAGCAAACGCGTATCCTCGCGAAAATGCAACGAGCGCTCCCAACGAACGCTCATAGATGCCATTGAGCACAATTGTCTGGCGCGTATCGTGGCGATTTTGCTTCGCCGGATATATCGCATCGATCTTAAAAGTCCCATCGTCGCCTTGCCAAGCAATGGCGAACCGATCGGCACCACGAGCCAGCGACGGGCGAATGGCCGTCGACGCGCCCAAGTCGATGACATTGCCCGGATCGTCGAGAAATGCAACATAAGCATGCGCATTCGACATCCATGCGACGAGTATTCTATCGAACCCCTCGATAATTGAAAGCGATCGAACTGGAGCTTGTGTCGCAATGCTCCCCAAATGCGACGACTTTCCCGTTGCAACGCCGACCGATTGACAATCGATTTGATGACTCGATTTGAGATCGTTCAAATCGAGCGCTCGACACACGACGACGCGATTGTCTTCTTGAGCGGCGAGGGCGATTTGATGGCATTTCGCCTGCGGCGACGTCAAATCGAGTCGAGCTGTCGTCGTGCCATCTTGGTGAAATATCGCCAATGTTTGTCGCGGCGTATCGCCCGCATAAACGCCATCGCGTATGGCAAACGCAAAATATTGACCGACGCTTTCGACGCCATCGACACGAGCCCCCGACTGCGTATCCGATTCATACAAATCGACGCGCATCGCCGCATTGGGATTGCGACGCGTCGTCAAAAGCGCCGTTCCCCGAAAACATATCGGCAACTGCGTCTGCACGCACTGCGACACATCGCGCACATCGCTTTGCATCGCTATGGCAATATGCGTCTCAGTCGCTGCAAAATCAAATATCTGCGTCGGAAACAGCGCTTCGCTGCGCACGAGGAACGGACCCGCCTCGCCAGGCGGCGCCGACAATGTCGCCACCTTCTCGACGTCATGAGCGCCCGTCGAATCGACGTCGACGGCATTGGGCGTTGCCGGATTGGGCGACGACTTCGAGTCGCATCCAAACACGCAAAAAACCAATGCGCTATAAAACAAGATGCGTCGCATTCGACGTTCTCTGGCGTTCATCTAGGCTCCTATTTCCCGATATTGCGACTAAACCAACCACCCGTCAATGCATTGAGCGTCGCCGTCAATCGTTCCATTTCGAGCATATCATCGAGTTGCTTGGCTACACTCGTTTGTGGCGCCGTCAACATGTTGATCTGTAGCTTACGGCGTTCGTAATAAACTTTCGTCACATGCTTGAGCAATTTATCGCGCTTGTCGACCGATGAATTCATCAACGATGTCACGCGCATTTGATCCGAGTTATACACGAGCTTACTCAAATCCCACTGCGCTCTAACTTTGTGATTCATATAATCCGTATCTTCTTGATACTTCGTCGTCTTGCGCTCTGTCCACTTCTCCGTGTCTCCATCCTTAAACGTATACACGTCTTGCGGACGATTCCGATCCTGATCGCGATACGTAAACTCATACGACAAAACCTTCGGCAATGCATAAGCTCCTGCCGCGCGCGAATTCATGCTGTCGAATCGTTCCGAATCCAATCCCGCATTGCGCAACGCCGCCGCCATCGTCTCTTCTATCGTCGGCTCATTCCTAAAATGCGCCATCACCTCCTGGGCACTATCCTGCGCAAAAAGCGTCACTGGCGTCAAAGCCATCCCGATGAGTATGCAAATCCATAATACGCGTTTCATTTTCCGTCTCCCCTTACTTATACATTTGTACGACATTTCGTAACAAACGATTGACTATTGCTTGTTTCTCACCGCCGGAATGTAAAATCCACCAGTGAGATAGTGTAAAGTCGCCTCCGCTTCTTGCATGGCGAGTTCGTAGTTAATTTCATCTTCGAGAGATTGTTTCCCGACTTCGATCTTTTGAATGACTTGACTGATTTGCAAAGAACGCCTCTGATCGAGTGCTTCAATGACGTCTTCGACGACGCTCTCTTGCTTACCTCGCATATCTTCAAGCCGTGCAACTGCATAATCGTTCTTATACGCCTGACCAATGCGCAAATCCCAGAGCGCATAAACGCCCCATTCATTGCGCGTATCGCGTTCATAATAAAACTTCTGCGTCCGCGACCAATTCGAAGCCTTCTGATAATCCGTATCTTTATCTTGACGATATTGACGGTAGATGTATTCACCCGTCACTTGCGGCAAAATCCACGCTAACCGCGAACGCAAACGCCAATTCTTATCGAGGCTACCATCGAGATAATGGGCCGCCAACGCCGCTTGTATCGTATCTTCATACGACGGCTCGCGTTTCCATTGCTCGACCAAGGCTGCGTATGCCTCGTTTTCTTCGATGCTCTTCGAATGATACGCAAAATAAGCCCCTGTTTCCGTCGTCACAATCGCCAAACGATTATTCTCGACCAACGGTGCTATATGCGCATTGCGCAATACGCCAATGCCCTTCGATTGATCAAACCAACCGTTATTGTATTCCAATATCTGCGAATCGGTCACGACGATAAACGACTGCAACGACGAATCTTTCACGTATATATCGCGTATATACGAATCGTTTAATACATCCGCCCCAATCGTAAACCAATTGACGAGGTCGGTCGTCATATAGAGTCCTTCGCCCGTCAACAACATGATATTGCCCGCATCGCCTTGGTATATATGGAGCAACACTTCGCTCGGCGCAACGGGCAACGCAAATCGCGTCCATTGCAATGCCAACGACACGTCATTCTGATCGCCTTGTTCGGCATGTATATTCGCCGTCGTAAAGACACCACGCGTCGTCAAAGCCCATATATCCCCAGTCGGACCAAAGCGGATTTCATAGACCGCTCCGCGCACATTCTCGCCCGTCCGTTCCCACGTCGATCCACCATCTTGCGATATGATCAAGCCATTCGACACGCCAATCGCTATTCTATCGAAATTCGGTGTCACGTCGATCGACAAGAAATACTCGCCCTCAGCTGCTTGTAACATCGCTTGCCAAGAATTGCCCGAATCATGCGTCACGAATATCGCCGACGAAGTCACGGCATACGCCGTCGCGCCAATGGCTCGGATTTGCCAAACCCCCGGCGACTTCGCCGCTTGCTCTATCGCCTCGGTCGAATCGCTCTCATCCTGAGCCCTACGCGCCATACGCATCCTTCGTATAAAACTGTCGTAATTCGACAAATTCGTCACTTTGAGCGTGTTCTGACCACCGACCGGCGCATTGCGCAAATCGTTGTCCATGTCGAGTTCCAAATCTTGGAACGGCTCCAAATCCGTGACTTCGTCTGCATCGAGCAAATCTTCGTCGCTCACTTCGTCGAGCATCGACTCGACATACGTATTGTCGAATTGTTCTTCGAGATTGACGCGTAAATACTCTCGCAACGCTTCGGCGCGCTGCTGGCGTCGCAATGGATCGGCTTCTGCAAACGATACGATTGGATCGCTCTCAGTGCCTGCTTCGAAGCGCAAAGACTGCCTAAACGTCCGACCGCCATCTTGCGACACGACGACGGTTCCGAAGCTGCCAATGTATATCGTCGAGGCGGCCCCTTCGGCGACCGCTAATGCCGTCGCACCAGACCGAAGTAATGGCGCATCCGATACTGACCAAAGCCATTCTCCTGCCTCGACACCACGTTGTGTGCCTTGCTCCATGCCTCCGACATCCGACGCCGAATTTTCTTCTTGCGCATAAGAAAGTCCTGGCGAATGCGCCGTGCAAGCAAGGCAAATCAACGAAAACCACAAACTGCGAAAATTCATGTGATAGTTCCACATCCTAGATGGGCACTTCCGATAGTGCCGCCGCGCATTACCTACCAGTTTGAAACGTATCAAAAAACCATTTTCAGCAAAAAACTCTCAAAAATCGCTCTTTTCATCCTTCGAGCGACTTCCAACGCCGACTAGTCGGGCGCCGTCACGCGGCAAACCTCGGTCAAACTCGTCGTCCCCTCGAGCACCTTGTTAATACCCGCCATGCGCAACGTCTGCATACCGAGGCGAATCGCCTCCGCCTTGAGCTCTGCCGTCGACCAGCCCTGCAAAACTGCATTGCGCAATTCTTCGCCAAACACCATGACCTCGTAAAGCGCGATTCGCCCCTTGAAACCATTGTTGCACTTGTCGCATCCAGGCCCCGGCTCATATACTTGCGCCGTCGGAATCTTATCTTCCGGCACCTGCGCATTGCGAAGCGTCTCCGCATCGACCACCGCCTGCTTGCGGCAAAACGGGCAAAGCTTACGCGCAAGTCGCTGCGCCAATATCAAGTTGACCGACGATGTCACCAAGAACGGCTCAATACCCATGTTCAACAAACGGCTAATCGTCGAGGGCGCATCATTCGTATGCAACGTGCTCAAAACCATGTGCCCTGTCAATGCCGATTTAACCGCGATTTCCGCCGTCTCAAAGTCTCGAATCTCGCCGACCATGATGATATCGGGGTCTTGGCGCAAAAACGAACGCAACGCCGCCGCAAAGTTCAAACCTATCGCATCGTGCATCTGAACCTGGTTAATTCCCATCAAGTTAAACTCAACAGGGTCTTCCGCCGTCGATATATTCTCCGTCACCGTATTCAACTCGCTCAACGCACTATAAAGCGTCGTCGTCTTACCCGAACCCGTCGGCCCCGTCACGAGTACCATCCCATACGGACGGTGAATCGCCTCTTTGAAATCCGTCAACGCACGCGGCTCAAAACCAAGCTTCGTCATATCGAGCTGCAAATTCGACTTGTCGAGCAAACGCATGACGACCTTCTCGCCAAACAAACACGGCAACACCGATACGCGGAAGTCCATCTCGCGACCATGCCCCAACTTCAGCTTAATACGACCGTCTTGCGGCAAACGACGCTCGGCGATGTCGAGGTTCGACATGATCTTAATACGGCTCACTATCGCATTGCGCAATTTCAACGGCGGGCGCATCACTTCCTTGAGCACGCCGTCGATGCGGAATCGAACGCGCATCGATTTCTCATACGGCTCCAAGTGAATATCCGACGCATTGTTGCGGATGGCGTCGACCAAAATCGCATTCACCAGCCTCACGACAGGCGCCTCTTCCGCCATGTTCTGCAAGTCGACCGCATTGACCGCTTCTTCTTCATCGCCAAATTCAACGTCATCTAAGTCGAACTCATCGATGCCACCCCCAAAATCGAAGTCCTCCGCACCCTCATTCTGCGCATTCGGCGACGCCTTCTTCGCATAAAACCGGTCAATCGCCCCCAAAATCGCCTGCTCACCCGCCACGACGACTTCGATATTATAACCCGTCATGAACTTCAGATCGTCGATCGCAAACATATCGGTCGGATCGCTCATCGCCACCACGAGCGTCTGCCCCACGCGATTTATCGGCAAACAACTATGCTTCACCGCCTTGTCGCGCGGTATCAGCTTGAGCAAATCTTCGCCAATCTCCTGCACTTCGTCCAAATGCACGCTCGGCACGCCAAACTGACGACTCAAAAAATTCGTCATATCCTGCTCGCGCACATACCCGAGCTTCGTCAGTTGCCCCGAAAGCCGCCCCCCCGTCTTGCGCTGCTCATTACGCGCCGCCTCGAGCTGCGCCCCCGTCACGATCTGACTGCGCAACAACAATTCGCCAAGTTTTTGCTCTTTTACCGACATGATTCCTCCAAAAAGCGAAATGCCATACTTCACGGCGATTTCGATGATTGCCTGTCTTTTTGCCTTCGCTTTTGCCCGGTGGGCAATACGCTACGGCGGCCGAG
>SAMEA104315420__coassemble_933_pt1 | contig 14989 bp, 8 predicted proteins | sample SAMEA104315420__metabat2_high_PE_047 | metagenome-assembled genome bin SAMEA104315420 (sample SAMEA104315420) | gut metagenome | biome: Monkey gut; feature: monkey-associated habitat; material: faeces | place: China | collected 2013 | reverse complement strand
CGGACCTGCCGCAGGCAGGGAGAACATAGCACGGCAGCGTAGCCGTATTGCGGCGTGAGTCGCAATAGGCGGAGCCCAGAGCGGCGTATTGCGGCGCAAGTCGCAATAGCCGCCAACGAAGCCGTATTGCGGCGTAAGTCGCAATAGGCTGAGTTTTGACGCCGTGCGTATGCTCGGACCTGCCGCAGGCAGGGAGAACATAGCACGGCAGCGTAGCCGTATTGCGGCGCAAGTCGCAATAGGCGGAGCCCAGAGCGGCGTATTGCGGCGCCAGTCGCAATAGCCGCCAACGAAGCCGTATTGCGGCGCAAGTCGCAATAGGCTGAGCCCGCACGGCGAGAGCCGGCGGGGCAGAGGGGGCTTCGGGGTTGAATGTGTGAAAGAAAAAAAAGTAGCGAGTGATTGAAGAAAATAAGATTGTATGGTGGTTAGAGCGAATAATAGACATAGAGTAAGCCTAAAAGAGCCATCTTATGCAGATTACGAGCATTTTTTCGACACGCGATTCAGCGACGAGGTGGTGTATTGGGCAGACGATGGCCCGCAGATATTGTCGAAAGACGAGTATGCGCGGACGCGTTTAATGATGTTGCGGTTTGGTCAGGTGATAGAGCGGGTGATCGTGCTCGATGGTGAGTCGATTGGGACGGTATCGGCGCGGCCGTGTGAGCGGATAGAGACGCAGTGCATATTGAGCATCGTGATAGCGATTCCGGAGCTTTGGGGGCTGGGATATGGCAGCGTGGCGCTGAAGTTGTTTTTGGTGGAGCTTTGGGAGCTCGGTTTTAAGGTGGCGGTGTTGGAGACGTATGCGAATAATCGTCGTGCGCAGCGTTGCTTTACGAAACTGGGTTTTGTGAAGCGTCGAGCCTATTTTTCGGGGCATACGGGGCGGTTTGTGTTGGAGATGGTTTGCGCGTTGGCGCGTCATCGTGCGATAGGCGAAGTCGTTCGCCCAGGCGATCCGCGTTGGAAGCAGCCACTTGGCAAAGGAAAGGAAGGAACATGAGTTTGACGAAGAAGTGGATCGTTTGTGCGGCGACCATGGCGCTTTTGTTGGGCGCTGGTTGCAACAAGAAGGAAGAAGAGAAGGCGCAAGAGGAGGTCGCAGAGGTGACGGCAGATGTGCAAGAAGTCGATTTGTCGCAGCTGGATCGGAATGCGTTTAATCGCGCGGCGATGCGTTTGAATTTGCCGATATTCTGGCAATACGAAGAGACGGCGTCGAAGACGGTTCGTCCGGAGGTTTTGTCGACGCTCAATTTCTACCCGACGACGGAGACGTTTGTTTGGAAAGATGCAGACGGGAAGTTTACGAAGGCATTTTATGATGCATACGCGCTGATGGTCGAGGTGATGAAAGACCCGACGATGGGTGCGCAAATCGATGATGGCGAGAAGGCGCGTCGTTTGAAAGTCGTGGATGAGCTGGATCAGGCGGCTGTGACGGTGGTGGCGTCGGATTTTTCGGGTTCGGATGCTGCCGAGAAGGCGTTTGTGGCGAGCATGTTGAAAGTGGGCAAATCGATAGATGCGCTTTATGCGAAGCAGACTGGGCTCGACAAGGTGATGGAGAAGATCCCGGCCGATGACGTTTTGTCGCAGAGCATGGCGCGTCGGAATTGGGGGATTATGCCCGAGAGCCCGAAGATGAAGCCGGATGCGGGTTGCCGAGCGTTGGCGGGGGATGCGAAGATCGCGGTGGGTGTTTACCCGGAGTCGATTCAGCAGGAAGCGGATTTTTGCACGAAATTGTCGCAACGCGCCGATGCGGAGAAGTTGTTGACGCCGTTTACGGTGGTGGTTGCCGACGAGAAGGGAGAACTTCGCGCGGAGCCGTATAGCACTTATTTCAAGGCAGAAATGGAGCAGATAAGTGCGGATTTGCGTGCGGCGGGCAAGGCATTGGCGGGCAATGAGAAAGAAGTTGCGTTGCAGAAGTATTTGTTTGCGGCGGCCGATGCGTTTGAGACGAACAATTGGGATCCGGCCGATGAGGCTTGGGCGTCGATGAATTCGACGAATTCTTCGTGGTATGTGCGCGTAGCGCCCGACGAAGTGTATTGGGAACCGTGCTCGCGGAAAGCGGGCTTCCACATGACGTTTGCGCGCATTAATCCCGATGCGTTGGCGTGGCAAGAGAAATTGACGCCGATTCAGCAGGACATGGAAGATCGGCTCGCCAAGGTTGCAGGCAAGCCGTATAAGGCTCGCAAGGTGAGCTTCCATTTGCCCGATTTCATCGACATCGTGACGAATAGTGGCGATGATCGCGATGCGTTTGGCGCGACGATTGGTCAATCGTTGCCGAACTGGGGCCCCGTGGCGAACGAAGGCCGAGGGCGCACGGTGGCGATGAGCAATTTGTATACGGATCCGGATAGTTTGCGCGATCGCAAGACGTTGGCGCAGTCGATGTTTACGGCGCAGGATACGGCTCTGTTGGAAGATGCGACGGGGCCGGGGCTTTTGAGCACGATAATCCACGAGGCGGCACACAATTTGGGGCCGGCGCATGAATACAAGGTCAAGGGGAAAGTCGACGACGAATTGTTTGGCGGTGGCTTGGCATCGATGGCCGAGGAATTCAAGGCACAGACGGCGGCAATATGGTATTTGCCGTATTTGGTCGAAAAAGGCGTGATATCGCAAGAGTTGGCGAATAAGAGCTATGCGGATTCGATATACTGGGCGTTTGGCCACATATCGCGTGGAATGACGAATGCCGAGGGTCGGATTCAGCCGTATTCGCAGTTGGCGGCGATCCAAATCGGGATGATGCTCGAGGCGGGGGCTTTGTCGTTTGAAGCCGATACGATGGCAGCCAATGGCACCGATAAGGGTGCGTTTGTGATTCACATGGACAAGATGGTGGCTTGCGTCGATAATATGATGAAGGAGATTGCGACGATCAAGGCGAAAGGCGATAAGGATGCGTTGGAGAAACTTCGCGTCAAGCACGTCGAGGGTAAAGAGATTCCGTTCAAGTTGATCGAAGAGCGGATGTTGCGCTTGCCCAAGACGAGTTTCGTCTATAGTGTGAAGCTGTAGTCGATCGCGAGTTTGTGGAATCCATGTGGTCGTAGAGATCACGTTTGGAATGCGCGCCGGTGCCTTGCAGGCATCGGCGCGTCGTTTGTGAAACGCGCGATAGGCGAGTGGAAAGTGCATAAAGTTAGGCAAATTTTGCTAGAAGTGAATTTTATGCACGATTAAGGCGTAAAAAGCCGTATCTTCTGAATAATCTGCTCATAGCACTTGACAAAATGCGTTGCGAATCGATAGAAAGTGAAACCTACATGTGGTGAGGGCTCTTAGAGAGGGCGCTCGAAGTCGCCACAACAGAAGGTGTGTCGGCGTGTAGCCGTGGAACATAATCGTAAGGATAAAGATGATGAAAGCCCGTGTGATAGAGTCGGCATTGCTCGCAACGGCGTTGATATTTCCAGTCGTGGCCCAGGCGCAGGATGTCGCGGGGTCGTTGAGCGATGGCGTAGCAGAAAACGACATCCAAATTTTAAAAGAGAATACGAAAGAGATCGAGCACGTCGTCGAAGAAAATGCGACGTTGTCGGAAGGCGCGGCGAAATCGGCCGAAGCTGAGAAAACGGCAGAAGAAAGCGCAAAGACGGCCGCCGAAGCTGGCAAAGTGGCCGAAGACAAAGCTTCGGATGATGTTGCGAAAGTGGCCAATGACGCGGTGAAAACGGCCGATGAAGCCGGCAAAGTGGCTGAAGACAAAGCATCGGATGATGTTGCGAAAGTGGCCAATGACGCGGTGAAAACAGCCGATGAAGCCGGCAAAGTGGCCGAAGACAAAGCATCGGATGATGTTGCGAAAGTGGCCGATGATGCAGTGAAAACGGCCGATGAAGCGGTGAAAGTGGCCGAAGTTGAAGAGAAATCGGCTGGTGAGGCTGTAAAAGTAGCCGAAGAAAATTCGGTCGACGATGCGGTGAAAGTGGCCGATAAAGGCGAAGATAAGGCTTCGAAAGATGGCGAGAAATCGTCGAAAGACGATGACGACGATAAGTCGTGGGGCGTGAATGCGGCGATCGGTTTCGATCTCGGTTTGGGTGCATTTACGAAGGACGAATATGCTCGCAAAGTGCGATCGCGTTTTACGATGACGCTTGGCGGATATTATACGATTCCAGTTATCGATACCGATATCCATTTGGAGACGGGCTTTAGCCAATGGATGAGCAAAGCTGGTGGTTCGAATGGCAAGTATGAGTTCCGTTGGTCGGATACGACGATAGGTTTGTCGCGCGAAATTTGGAGCTACAAATCGGGCGAATTTAGCGTGGCGTTTAATGCGGATTTGAGCTTCGTATTGCCGACGTCGAAGGCATCGATCAACGCGAATTTGTATACGTCGATCGTTCCATCGTTGGCGGCGTCGATCAAGTTGTGGCGCTTCTCGTTGGCGTATGGGATTACGTATAGCTACAATGCGCACAAATACACGAGTGTGACGTTGGATCCAGACGATATCGACGTGTTATCGAGATCGACGGGTAACGAGATCATCGATTCGCATAATATTGCGATAGGTGGTGTTTTGGCCGAACACGATTTGGCAAATCAGTTTGTGCTTGGAATTGAATGCATAAGAAAGGTGCTCGATTTGAGCATTGGATTTGCGTTTGCCGATTCGTGGACGTATGACAATGGGACGATAACGTCGGATGATGAATTCGTTGGGAAGCATGCGAAGGTGGGGCGTGGTCATTCACAATATAGCCAAGGATCGCTCGTCTTGTCGTATAAACCGATTAAGTATGCGACGGTGAGTTTTGGCATGGTGAGCACGCAACCGTGGAAGACGGCCGACAACAAGACGTTGCGCTTCCCGTGGTTCGATACGGAGAGCCCGTCGAAGAACTACACGAAGTTCTTGTTGAGTGCGACATTCCAGTATTAGTTGCGCGTAGATGAATAGCGGTTGGGTGCTTGAATGCGCTCGATCGATGCGGATGTGACGCAGAAAATAGCCCCTTGGCGGTGAGAATCGCCATGGGGCTTTTTCGTTTGCCGGGGTAAGGTGGACATAAAAGTATTTATTTTGCGATCAAATAGGCATAATAAGGTGGCGTTCGAGAATGAATAAGCGGAGTGCATCTGCTGTTTTTACTTCTTTTGTGTGGTGAAGTGATGAAGATGAATGGTGACGAGACGCAGACAATCGTCGGTCGAGCGGTCGCATTGAAGATACACAAGTATCGCTTGAGTGCGCAGGGGCTAGGTGCTCATGCGACGAAGAGTTTTCAGAAGCGTTTGGTCTTTATCGGTTCGCATCCGGATTGCGATTTTGCGATCGACGATGCGTCGATATCGCGTCACCATGCACGAATAGAGATCGACGAAACGGGTTATCGACTCGTCGACAATGGGAGCAAGAATGGGACGTTTATCGGCAATTTGCGCGTCAACGACGTCTATATCGAGACGCCGACGACGTTTCGCTGTGGTGCGGTGGAGATAAATTTCGAAGTTCAAGACGATGCGATCGACGTGGCGATATCGGGTGCGACGCATTTTGGCAACATGCTTGGGCAATCGGTGGCGATGCGAGAGATATTTGGCCTTTTGGAGCGAATCGCGCCGACCGATGTGACGGTATTAGTCGAGGGAGAATCGGGTTGTGGTAAGGAATTGGTGGCGGCAGCGATACGCGAGCATTCGCCGCGCGCTGGCAAGCCGTTTGTCATCTTCGATTGTTCGGCGGTTTCGGCAGATTTGATCGAATCGGAGCTGTTTGGGCACGTGAAAGGGTCGTTTACTGGGGCGGTATCGGATAGGAAAGGGGCGTTTTTGCAGGCCAATGGCGGAACGATATTTTTGGACGAGATCGGTGAGTTGTCGCTCGATCTTCAGCCGAAATTGTTGCGCGTTCTCGAGAATCGTATGGTTCGCCCGGTAGGCAGCGAGCGGACGTATCCGGTCGATGTTCGCGTCGTGGCTGCGACGAATCGGGTTCTTTCGAAAGAAGTCGAAAACGGCACGTTTCGCGAAGATTTGTATTATCGGCTCGCGGTGATCAAAGTCGATTTGCCGCCTTTGCGTCAGCGCCCCGAAGATTTGCCGATGTTGGTCGAGCACTTTTTGCAAGAGGCATCGAAGAAATTCCATCGCGCGGCGCCGACGATAACGTTTTCGACGATGCAGAAGTTGCGCAATTATGGTTGGCCTGGGAACGTGCGAGAATTGCGCAACTTTATCGAGCGCGCGTTTTTGTTGTCGAACGACGACAGAATCGAGACGAAGTTTTTGAATGCGAAATCGCTAGAGCAAAAGGTTTCGGACGATTCGCAGCCGACGTTTGTGGGCGATGCATTTGTGCAGCACGTGATCGAGAATCAGTTGCCGTATAAGGATGCCAAGCAAGAAGCCATCGATTGGTTTGAAAAGACGTATTGGACGCATTTGCTCGAAGTGACGGGTGGGAATATATCGAAGGCGGCGCGTTTGGCGGGAATTCATCGCAAATCGGCAGAGTATATCGTTCGCAAGCTCGATTTGAAGTGCGCCAGCAAGGCTGGATTTAGTGGCGACGATTGAGGTTAGCGCGTGGGCATTGAAGATTTGAGCATTATCGAGTCGCAGTGGCGGGTTCGATTGTCGGAAGATCCGGCCCCTGCGCTATTCGATGGCATTGGTGCACGGTTGTCGCAGTATTATTGCGGGGCAGATATCGAACGCGAATCGGTGAATCGCGATTTGATCGGATTTGCGAAGGCATTTGTCGGCTGGAGTGCCGATCCGAAATCGGATGAGCGGATAAGGGAGATTTATGCGTGCGTGGGCGAGGATGAGGAGCGGACGAGGATCGTGCGATCGTGTTTTGGTACGTATGGGCCGTATCGCGTTGGGCATGGCGATACCGATACGAACCTCGCTCAGACGTTGATCGGTGAGCCGTTAGGTGTGCAGAAGATGCATGCGCGAATGCACCACCGCGGACGCCATGAAGCCTTATTTTATACGCCTTGGCCGTCGGTTGTCGGAATTTTATGCCAGAATCCGTCGATCCATGAGAGAGATATTCTATTCATGGCGGCGCGTCGCCCGACGCAGAATTGTCTTTTAGAAGCGATATTGATGAGTCGTTGGGCGTCGTCGCCCGAGATACGATTTGCGCTTGCATCGAATCCGTATTTTAACGTAGGTCATGCGTTGCGTTGTGCGAGTACCTTGAATCGCAAATACTTAAGGGACTTATCGCAATCGCCCGATGTTCATGTATTTGTGCGCGATCATGCGCTTGGATTGCTCGCTTTGTGATCGAATTGTAGCAAATCGTATGAATCAAAAGGCACATAAGTTTGCGTTTTGTCGAGAATCGTGTAATTTGTAGGCACATTTTGTGTGTAGCAAGATAAAGGAAGGGGTTTTATGAAGAAGATACTCATCATCGATTCGGATGTGGATTTTTTGAATATGATGAAAGGGGAGCTCGAGGCTGCGGGCTATGAAGTCGTCGTGGCGCAAGATGCGGCGACGGGGCTCGCGATGACCGAGGGCGTTTCGCTCATCATACTCGCCGTGGAGCTTCCCGACCAAAATGGTTTCGTCGTTTGTTCGCTTTTGAAGCGCGATGCCATGACAGCCGACACGCCCGTATTTATTACGAGTAGTGCCGAGACGACCGAAGCATTTGAAAAGCACTTGAATTTGGCCAATCACGCCGATGGTTATTTTCTCAAGCCCGTCGATGTGAATGCGTTGTTTCAAGAAATGGAGGCGTTATTCGAAGATCAACGCCTGATGCAAGAGGCGACTTCGGCGGCATGCGACGAGATGATCGACGTCAATGCCGGAGCGATCGACGAGAACGAGGCAGCCGATAACGAAGTCATCAAGGCGTTATCGGACGAAGATATGAGCTTGTTTGGCGAGATCGATTCGAAGGACTTGATGGGGCCTGTCGACGAAGATTTGTTCGATGCGCCCGAGACGCCTGCTGTGGCAGCCGTGCCGCCGGTGCCCGCGGCGCCGGCGACGCCATCGGTGCAGATCCCCGTGCCGAGTAGTAGCGTTTCGCGGACGGTCGCGGCGCCACCGAGGCCGGGTTCGAATATGCGTTCGTCGTCTTTGCCGACGGTTGGTGCACGCGCTAGCGCGGCGCCGTCGCCGATAGGAAAGCCATCGGTTCCGCCAAAGCTCGGGCCGACGAATACATTGACGGGAATGTCGCCCGTGGCTCCGACGACGAATGCATCGTCGATTGGGCTTCCTCGCACGCCATTGTCGGCGGGGTTGCAGGGGAGTCGACAAGTCAAAGAAAACAAGCCGTTTTCGGGGAAACCGCTTTCGAGCGTGAGCCAGATGGCGATTCCGGCTGCCGACATGTCGCGCATGTCGGATGAAATCACGGTGCTCAAGAACGAAGTGACGGCGCTGAAATCGGAAATTACGGCTCGCGACAATCGGATTACGATGCTTCAAAGCCAATGCGACGCATTGAATACGCGTTGCCAGAATGCCGAGGCGATAAGCGAGGCGCTCAAGAACGAAGCCGAAGAAGCGCTTTCGAAACAGAACGAAACCGAATTCAATAGCCACGCGCAAATCGAAGAACTCAAGACGTCGCTCGACCATGCACTGGCAGAAGTCGATAGATTGCGCGGGTTGATCGCCGAATTTGGGACGGTAGCGCAACAACTGATAACGTCGGCGGCGGTGTAGGGGATGAGGGGCAAAAGCCCCGTCGATTGCGCATTTGGCAAATCGAATCGCCAGTCGAGATAGATTGACCAAATGCGCAAAGCCACTTATGATAGCGCTGTGCCTCACAGCGCTTTTTTTTGTTCAGATAGGGCATCTGCAGGTCGGGTATCTCGTTGCAGGATTGGAGACGTCGAGAGAGAATAGGTGAGTTATGGCAATCAGACGGAATCGCAAGAAATCGCATTGGCAACGTCGCGCGATGGCGCTAGGATTTTGCACATTGTTTTGCCTAGGGCAAGGTTGCTATGAACAAAAAGTCGTCGATCGCGATACGTTTGGGCCGGTGCCCGATGGCGACGAATACGAGGTCGATATCTACCTCATCAGCGAGTTGGCAGGCCGGTTTTTGGCGCAAAAGAAATCGGGCGAAACGGTAATATGTGGGGATTTCGGAAAAGAAGTCACCGAAACGAATACATGTGCTATGCCGTCTTTTTTGTTTTACCAGTCGCCTATCGTGAAGGATGGTGAGAATGCAGGCGTATGGAATCCTAGCGATGGCGATGGAAAATTCGTGCTTGGCTCGGAAAGCAGTGACGTCGTGATAGCTTCTAATGGGGAGGGGGGAAACTGTCAATATACGTTAAAGATTCGTCCGTATTACGATTCGGAAGATGAAAAAATGAGCGGTAGGACGATTAGTTATGAAATAAAAGCGAAATATGGTGAAACGGATTTCAATTTACTCAAAAAGATATCTGGCAACGATCTTGAATTGGGGTGGGGCAACACGGAAGAGAAGTGCGTTCCTGGCGATGCCGTATGTAGCAACACCAAGGTTGATGTATATGTTTATGATGTGAAGAATAAAGAAAAGAGGAAAGATATTGGTGCAAATGTATGCAGAGATGAGCTTGAATTCAAAAATCTAGAAGATAACAAGGATTATGAATGTCGATACCGACCGTATTATGATTATTTTGAGTCCAAGCTGGATGATTCTAAGTATAAGTGTTACAATGCGACGTATTCTTATGCGACGACGGGCGTAGATAATATATATCGCGTTTGGGATAAATATTACGGACATACGCCGAAGAAAGATAGCAATGCGATTCGCGTAGGAGCGGGCGATAGTTATGGCGTATCGATACCGCAATCGTCGGCATTTAACGACATTCCGACGGTTCAGACATTAAATGACATGCTTTTCTCTGCTGATACTCTCGGGAACCATAGCTTCGATACTAGTCTGGATTTTATGAATCAAATCGTCGAAGAAGCAAAGTACAATTATGTTTCTTCGAACATGGCGTTTATGGCGCAGAATTTGAATAATCGAGCGCGTCGATATGCGATATACGATATTAAGCCGAAGAATGGGAATGGAAACCCGCTTCAATTAGCCGTATTGGGGGCGACGGATCCTGGGGTCGTTCGCTCGGTATTCCCCGGGCGATTTGGAACTATCGAATTTGGCAAGAATTATTGCGAATTGCTCCAAGCGATGGAATTGGCATACAATCGCAACGCCCGAGCATTTTTGATCTTGGGGCATGTCTACACGGAGCGAACGTTTCTCAATAAATTCCTCAACGAGTTGTTTATCCTCAACGACAAAACACTTGCCAAAGAAGATTCTCCGGCCTACAAAGTGGTTAAAGAAAATAGTTGGAAGGTCGAAGAGCAGTTGAGCTTGGATTTATACGATCACGTACAAAGTATTGCGACGTATTGCCCGAGCAAGCTCATCGTCGATAAAGATGAAATCGCGGAACTCAAAAAGCTCAATCCCGAGAAAACGAAAAGTGAGCTTGAAGATATGCTCATCGTCCAGAAGCGCAGAGATATCTTTTCGGGGTTGATCGGCGTCTTTGGCGATGCATCGGGTGAGCCCGAATTGTATGAATATAAGAAGTTGGGCACGAATTCAGATCAATACGAACGGTTTTTCGACGATCAAGTCGCTAATCAATTGTCTTATCGTCGACTCGATCACAAGACGTTTTATGGTTCGATGCGGGCGGATTATTCGACCAATGCGACGAACGATGAAAAAGATAGCGTTTCGTATTTTAGGATACCCAAAAATGGCGAATATACGGGGAGAGTAAAAGCCGTTTTGAAGCCCAACCCATCGGAGGGGGAAGGCGTCGATACGCATGGATATCGAGCGACGATTGTAAATATGGACGTGCAACCCGTCGTTGGCGATATGTTTGAGTATGATACCCCCAGTGGGTGTTCTGAGCTAAGCGAAACATCTGGCGCATCATGTGCAAATTATTTTGATTTGGTGAAGAAGGCGGCTGGGTTATTGCGAGATGACGCTGGTAACGATCCCGCAGGTGCGCCTGACGTTAGCGTTGATAATAATGATAATGTTGATAATAATGATAATAGAGAAGAAACGTATAGGGCGAATATGTTATTGAATGATAAGTATCGGGGGTGCTATAATTCTATAATAGACTATGAGCCTGCTAAAGATAAATTATATGACAACTTGAAAAAGCTAAGAGAGTCGGATGCAATAACGGGGCATAAATATGCCGAAATATACTTGAACCAATTGCGCTGGGCTTGTACGTATAATATTACGAGTAAGAAATCATGTATTGAAGACGATCGAGATGATTCTAAGTGTTCTGGCGATAATATGGATAAATATTATTCTCCATACATATTCAAGTTTAGTAATGATAAAATTGATCAAGAGGATAAGTCTACGCTTCGCAAACGCACGACAATTACTGGTAACATTTTGACGCTGGCCGTTTGGGATTTGCTCAACGGCGAAGTCGCCCAAGATGATTCTAAAGAGTGGCGACATTTTTATGATCAATTAGACAAGACAAGTGGTGGTCAAGGCGATAATACTCACGGAACAGGTGATGAAACGACAGAGCCAGCTCAGGTGACGTATGACGTCGTTTATCTCAATGCAGGCGGCATCGTCGGTGGAAAGGAATATGATGGGATCGATTTGGACTGGGTGCTTCAGCAATTGCCATACGGCAATACGGTCAGGGTCGTTTCGAATACGAATACAAAGTTGCTCGTCAGATTTATTGAACATGGTTTGACGCAGAAGGGAGGGGCATTCCCGATGGTTGGCGGAATCGTCTTCTCGTATGATGGCAATAATAGGGTATGTGAGATTTGGAAGACAAAAGAAGATATATATAATAACGACTATAGAGTTGAACTAGATGAGATATTATATTATTTAGATGCTAAGAGTTGTCAGCATATAGCAGAAGTGAATTTTGCTGAAAGTGGTTCGAGTGGAAAATATAATATTACAGGTCATTCATCGAACTTGTTCACTCTGAATGCAGATTCTGATTCATTGGCGGGAAGGACAGAGTTTGATATGGTAGATTCTGAAGGTTATAAATCATATACATCAACGAAATCTATAAATGTTCTCATCCCCGATTTTTTGGCAACCGGTGGCGATAGTTATGGAAAGATATATGAAGAATTGAGCGATGATAATATACAGATGAGAGCTTCATTTATTCCAACAGTATCGAAAACAGCAACGACGGATGAGATCATTCTGGCATATTATAGAAATATTCAAAAGAAAGAAAAAGAGTGGAAAAAGAATCAAAATGATGAGCTTATTGGAAAGTTTAATGATGCTTTTTTGAAAGCCGTGTGCTTGAATAGAATTTATAATAATGATAGAATGAATACTTGTGTTAATAATACTATCTGTACTACTAAATTGGGCAATTATTGCAAAGAAAAGCCATCAAATACCACAAAGGGTAGCAGTCAGGACACCGAATAGGACCACATAACGTCGATAAGGAAGAGATCATGAAAAAGATATCAAACCGATGGCCATTTTATAGCGCAATCGCAGGTATATCGCTGTGCGTGGCGGCGCCATCATACGCGCAGATCGGTCCAGAATTGATGCCGCCTGGGCTATCGCCCGATCATCCGGTCAATTCGTATACGGTCGATGGGAAGAAGTCGCCGTCGGATGACTGGCGGCACGAGGCGGGCTGGGAGCTCAATGCCTCGGATATCGTCTTCTCGGCTGCGAAGAAACGCCAGCTCATTAGCGAAGCGCCGTCGACGATTCACGTCATTACCGACCGCGATATTGCGGCGCACGGCTGGCGAACGCTTGCCGAAATATTGCGCTTTGTGCCCGGTGTACAGACGCAGACGACGAATTCTCGGTTTCAATCGGTCATGATTCGCGGGCTCGTGGGTAGCGAAAACAACAACTCGCGCATTTTATGGCTCCAGAATGGGGTTCCGATGAACGACGTACGCGACTCGGGCATTTGGCTCGACGAGACGTATCCGATCGAGATGATCAAGCGAATCGAAGTCGTGTTGGGTCCTGGCTCGGCGCTCTATGGTTCGGGTGCTTTCCAAGGCGTCGTGAACATCTTTACAAAAGATGCCTCCGATATCAATCAATATGGCGAGTATCGGGTATCGATTTCGAACAATTTGACGTTTAATGCATCGGCGATAGCGGCTTATAATAGCCCGAAAAAGGATTTGGGATTTTTGGCGCACGTATCGGGGAATACGACGCAGGGCCCGGGGCTTTTGGGTAGCTATATGTATGAAGAGTATTCGCTCGTGCAAGGTGGTGCAAACGTCGGTGCAGGGAAAGCGGCCGATTCGATCTACTATAGCCATATCGGATCGAATTCCGATAAGCATTGGTATAATATCGATTTGAAATTCAATTATAAGAAATTCAAAATCGACATGGGCTTTACCGATATATATGCTGGTGCCGATGGATCGGAGTATTTGAATTATATTACGCTCAATCAGAATCGCATCAATTCGGTGACGAATTCGAAGACTGCGGAGACTTCGGAAATATACGATAAGAAAGTGCCGACGAATCCCGATTATCGCTTTAATCGTCGCGAGTTTCATACCGACTTGATGTATGAAGCGGAGTTTGGGGATTCGGTTTCGTTTTTGTCGGTCATATCGTATCGCATGAACCAATACCGATTTAAGAATTTCAATGGGTTTTCGAATCTCTACGATATCGAACAAACGAGCAATTCGAAGGGTGGGGATGTCGATAAACCGCAAAAGTACTTCAATACGAATTTCGATTCGTTGCAGCAGAAATTATATGCGCTGGCTCAAGTCCAATGGCGTATATACGAAGCGAACGAATTGATTGGCGGCGTCGTTTTGGAGTATCACAATATCGATGCAGGGAATGAATTCAATGGCGGCAAGAAATCGGGGGATCGCCGAAATTACAACAAGATCGATTATTTGACGCCATCGATCTTCTTGCAAGACGAGCAGAGGTTTTGGAACGATAGGATCATCTTGACGTTGGGCGGGCGTTTAGACGTCTATAAATCGACGATGGATGAGCGCGATATTGCGCCATCGTGGCGTTTTGCATTTTTGGGAAAATGGACCGATTGGATGACGATGCGTCTGTCGTATGGTTATTCGTTTAAGGAACCGTCGCTCTACCAATTGTATAGTAGCAATATCGACTACGAAGGGGATCCGGATCTCAATCCCGAGAAATTGCACAACGTCGAATTGTCGTTTTTGTTTACGCCGTTGTACTTTATGAAGATTCGTCTCGATGGATTTGCATCGTGGATTAGCGATTTGATCGTCGTCAATTACAACACAAATCTTGGCGATAAAGCGCATGGGATCGAGGGTCGATATACGCCCAAGCAAGATGGCGATGCGCAGATATACGGTTTTGAATTGAGCCTGGATTCGGCGATTGGCCAGAATTGGAGTATCTATACGCACTATAACTTTTTGTATTTGACGGGCGATAAAGATTTGAACTCGGGCGATGCCATGCACCGATTCAAACTTGGGGCGACGTTTATGAACGATTGGGTTACGGCCGACGTCGCGGCGTTCCTCGTCGGTGGATCGCAGAAGATCACTTCTGCATTTGATTATCGCGGACGATATGCCGTTCCGTTCTATGCGATATTGCAACCGCAGGTGACGGCGCACGTCGGTGCCAATATCGGCGTCATGTTGCAAGGGAGCTATGCATTTTCGGAGGGCATGCTCGATTCACCGACGAATCGATTCTATTACGAAAAAGAAGGGATACCCGTGAATCGGTATTCGGTGATGTTGTCGTTGATTTATCCGTTCCGGTCAAATTGATCTCACACTTGGTCTGCCGGCCACCCTTGACCTCACCCCCGGCCTGTTGGTGAGCCTTGACCTCACCCCCAGCCTGCCGGCCACCCCCTCTCCATAAATGGCGAGGGGGCAATAGACGCCCGCGTTGCGGGCGTTTGTGTGTGGAGAGGGG
>SAMEA104315420__coassemble_924_pt1 | contig 15100 bp, 14 predicted proteins | sample SAMEA104315420__metabat2_high_PE_047 | metagenome-assembled genome bin SAMEA104315420 (sample SAMEA104315420) | gut metagenome | biome: Monkey gut; feature: monkey-associated habitat; material: faeces | place: China | collected 2013 | reverse complement strand
ACTCGCCATAAGCCCTACGGGCTTTTTTTTGGGGTGCATCTCGATTCCTTTTTTTTTACGGTCGCCCTATTTGTTACGATATTCTGATCGCCCTTTCTGGACTTATTTTTCGGAAATCCCTAGTGGGGCATTTCCATACAAACCCCGTTAGGGGTTTGCGGCGAGTAGCCCCCGGCAACGCCGGGGGTAAACGGGCCGCCCATCCATATAAACCCATCTATTCCCCCTCTCCATTTATGGAGAGGGGGTGGCCGATAGGCCGGGGGTGAGGTCAGTGGAATGGGCGCGGGTAGCCCACCAGCAACGCTGGGAAAAAACCGCCAATGCTGAATGGGGGACAATAAAAAAAGCGCGGCGTATGCGCGCAACGCAGTGAGCACATAGCCGCGCAAAGTGCGCGTATTGCGCAGCGCGCAATAGCGCACTGCGTAGGCGTATTGCCCCGTAGCGGGCAATAGCCGGAGCGACTAATAGAGCATGTATCCGAGGCCGATGAGGATTTCGTGGTACATGTCTTTGGATTCTGCGCCGACGGGTTCGGCCTTCTCGGCGCCGATGGTGCCGTTGCCGGCGAAGTTCGTCTTCATGAGGGTGAAGTCGTAGCCGACGCGAGCGTAGATGCCGCGCCAGATGTCGTAGATAAAGTTGATGCCGGCGGAGATGCCCCAGCTCGAATCGATGGAGTTGCCCCATTTGGTCGTTTTGTGGGCGTCGCCTTGGCCGAAGTTGCCGTAGACGTCGAAGTGGGCGGCGGCGCGGAGGTTTTTGAGCCCGAGTGGGGCGGAGAAGCGGAGGCCGAAATCGATGCCCGAGTAGCTGTGGCCGTTGTAGAGGCTGTTCTTTTGGATGTCGAAATTGGCGTATTGGTAGCCTAGGATGATGTCGAGCGCCATGCCGTCGGGGTCGAGGCGGTTTGTCTTCTTTTGGAAGAGGAGTTTGTAGATGATGCCTGCGCGGATGCGGACGAAAGACGTTTCGCAGACGAAAGCGGCGCGGCCGTCGGACGATGCTTTGCCGACTTGTGAGCATTCGACGTCGGTGCCGGCGTTGACGATTTCGAATTTGCTGTCGAGGAAGCCGAAGCCGGCGTTGAAGATGATGCCGAGGCCTTGGAGGTAGTCGACGTCGAGCCCGATGGGGAAGGGGTAGAATTCGACGTCGAACGAGTAGAGGGCGAATGTTTCGGCGGTGTAGCTGATGGGCGTGCCTTTTTTGGCGGTCGAGCTGAGTTTGCGAATCGTGGGGGCGACGTTGAAACCGACCAAGAAGATGGGGCGACCGGTGCCGCCGCCGAGTTTGCCGATGTAGTCGGGTTCGTAGACTTTGGCGTGGAGGTTGACATCGTAGCGGAATGTCTTTTCGAGCGAGATGAGTTGCGTGGCGGGTTCGTGCTCGGGGTAGGTGATGACCCATTGTTCCGAGGCTCCGGGGACTTCGGTCGTCGTGTATTCAAATGGCGTGGTGCCGATGGCGACGCCATCGCGCATGACCGAGGCGCCCGACGGGGTCGAATACACCGAAATCGTGATTTCTTGGTTGTATTCGATGGGGACGATGTCGGCACAAACTTGCGAAACGGCCTTGGCAATGGCCTTGGCATCGGCCGTCGAAACGACGTTTTTCTTTTTGAGGCGGCGTTCGAGTTCGGCGATTTGCTCGCCCGTATAGGCATTGTAGACGTTGATGACGACGGATTTGTGTTGATTGACGACGCGCACGACGGCATCGTGTCGCGCATAACGGTTGACTGTCGCGATATCGCTGGAGTTGCGCCAATATCCGTCGCCGAGTTGGGCTTGCGCAGCGGCGTTGATCATTTCTTCTTGCGAAAAGACGATGTGCCCTTTGTCGCTAATCGCCTTGCGGATGGCTTTCGTCATCGAGTGATTCGATCGGTCTTTTTCGACATTGGGAACGTCGATGAGCCGCGCAACGTCTTCTTGCGCCATGACAAGGGCTGGCATGAGGCATAAAAAGACGAGGAAAATGGCATGTGCCAACTGTTTTAAGCAGAGCATAAATCCTCCAGAACTAGGGTGAATTCCCGATCCTGCATTATCTTACAAAGCTCACGCGTCGTCAACGTGACAAACGCGAAGAATTGAATACGTCTCGATATTTTGCACAAAGCGACAATTTATATACTTCGCGTTGAATTTATCGGCCGATTATGTCGCAAAATGACCCATTATCGCACCAAATATACTTCCCATTGTTTTTTCGTATCGAGGGGCGAACGCCGCGAAATAGCTCATTATCGCCCCCCTCTAGGATTACCATTGCGTCAATTCGCGAAAGTGAATCTTTAGACCGTTTGGCATTCTGACGATTCCAGGGCGCGACGACGATTCTAGGAGCCAAATCCATTCTTCGAAGAACCATATCGATCGCGCGGCATCGAAATCGATAGACGATGGGAGTCGATCGCGCAGGGGCGCTGGATCGGTGAGGCGTATGGCCAAATGGCGTGGCGATCGAGTCTTGTAGGCAAATGTCATGTCGTCGTATAGCGTCGATCGCATGGCGACGTCTTCCCAATCGATAAACACGAAGGGCGATTTTGCCTCGCTCGATTCGGCATGTTTTGCATTCGATGCAAAAAACGATTCTATCTTCGAATATAATGCGTTTTTAGCGGCATTATTTTGAATATCGACGAGTATATTGCCGGGTTGGAAATCGCCGTGCGACATGGCCATGGAGATTTCGTGGCATCGATGGATCGATTTGATGACGTCGGGCAAATGTCGATCGAGAAGCGCGAAACTGGCGCCTTTGAACGCGGCGGCGAAAGCCTCTTTGGCGCGATCGAGTTGTTGCGTTTTGATGGCGATGTATTCGCTGGGCGAAAGCGCGTGGGCGTTGATGGCGTGCAGTTGGTCGAGTGCGCAATAGATATGGGGCATGAGCGCATCTTGGGCGCGACTGGGCATGCGGTTGAGCGGCACGGCGTATTGGAGATCTTCCGAAAAGGCGTGATCGCGCGGCAACCCTTGACAAATGGGAGCAATCCAATGGTATTGGCTTGCATATTTTTCACGAAAATCGATTTCGCGATCGATGCCCTCGGTCGAGAAGTTGGCCTTTGGAAAGACGTAGACGCGGCGACGCGCAAAGTCGAAATACCGAAATCGATGATTCCCAGGGAGCCAATAGCTGTCGTTGGGGTGAGGCGTGGGGCTCGTATCGAACGCGGGCTCGAGTGCCCTTTGAAATATAGGCGATCGTGTTAATGCGATAGCCGCGGGCATTTGCACGAGTTTTCGCAACAAATTTGGCGTTCTACAGAAGTTTGTGCAAAGAAACTCTCTAACTTGCGAAGATAATTCATGGGTCGAATACGTGCCGAAGACGGGGTGTTCAAACCACGAAATGGCATCGTTTGAAGAAACGGTATCGGCGCCATCGTTCCAGCCCATGCGATTGCCGATGTCGATGGCATTTTGCACGGTAGCGATGAGATGGCGATCGTAATCTTCGCGCACTTTGAGTTCGGCAATTTTCAACTTTTTTCTCTTCGATTGCCCGATCCGAGGTGGATCGAGCAAGAGTGGGCGATGGATGTTTAGAACGTCCAAGTATCGGTGCTGAGGAATTTGACGTCGAGGATTTCGAGATTTCGCTTTCCCTTTGGAGCATTGAGGACGGCTTCGTCGCCGGTACGTTTTCCGATGAGCGCGCGCGCGATGGGGCTCGTTATCGAAACTCTACCGTTTTTGCTGTCGGATTCGTTTTCGCCAACGATGGTATAGGTGATTTCTTCGTCGGTATCGACGTCGAGCAACTGGACGGTGGCGCCGAAGACGACGCGATCGCCCGATAGCGTGGCGGGATCGATGATATCGGCGGTGGCGATGAGAGCTTCGACTTCTTTTTCGCGTCCGTAGATAAAGCCTTGCTGTTCTTTGGCGTAGGTATATTCGGCGTTTTCGCTCAAGTCGCCATGAGCGCGCGCCTCTTCGATCGCTTTGACATTGGCGGGTTTGTCGATTTCACGGATTTTTTTGAGCTCAGCTTTGAGTTGTTGATAACCATAGGGGGTCATAGGATGGCGTTCAACTGACATGATTCTCCTTTCGATTTGAGATCATCGAAAAAGTAAACGAAAACCGCCGAAACACTGTCGTGCTCGGCGGCTCAAAAGTCGCAAGTGCCTATACGGCAATACTGCCGATAATACAAGGATAAAACGCGGTTGCTATAGCATCATACACGCTTTGGCGTCTTCTTCGCCATTGCAACTGGGGCACTGCGCGGCGAGGAATTCGCCGACCGAGGAATCGCCACCGCTGATAAAAGAACAGAAGCCGATCGCCTTGCCTTCGTTGATGCAAAACGGCATGGCTTGGGTGGCAGTATCGCACGTGGCGGCTTTGGTATAGGTGACTTTGAGGGGGTTTTGTGGGTCGATGGCACAATCGCCGGCGGGTTTGATGCGAACTTTCTGATCGATGTCGCAGATGAGTGCGTAGTATTTATCGATGCATTTTTCTTGGTATTTCGAAGCATTACACGGATCACCATAAGTGCCACCTTGGGTGAGTGCATCGGGGTCGGCGACGCGATCGCACGTAATGGCGCCTTTTTTATCGACACTGCACGATTGATTGGCACATTGCCAAGTCGTGTATTTGCCCTTTTGGCAAAGCGTGACGCTCGATTTATCGGCCGAGCATTCGGGCACGACTTCGCTATCTTTGCATTCTTTTTCTTGTGGCGGTTTGGGGGCTTTTTTGGGGCAATCGACGATGCCATCTTCGCCATCTTTGCACGGAGCTTTGCAAGTATAGCGCTTAATCCTATTGCCATGGCAGACGATGGCGTTGTTTCCGTCGGCAGTACATTTGCCAAAGCCATCGGGATCGGAGCATGTAGCACCGATCTCGAATTCATTCATGCATCCGCCGCCTTCGCAGATTTCTCCGTCGGCACAAAGCGCATCGACGAACTTGTTATTTTCACATTTTTTGAGCTTTTTCGGGTCGTTTTCGTCACAGACGGAGACCGTACATTCGGCGTTGGGATCGACTGGTTTGCAAGCGTTATCGGTGCACGTTTTGCCTTCGCCGCACGGGGTTTCGGTCAGTTTGCCATTTGTACATTTATAGAGCGTGTTGGCGTCTTTGCACGTATCGGTGGTACATTTATCGCTCGGATCGACAGATTTACAAGCGTTATCGGTGCACGTTTTGCCTTCGCCACACGGGGTTTCGGTCAGCGTGCCGTTTGTACATTTATAGAGCGTGTTGGCGTCTTTGCACGTATCGGTGGTGCATTTATCGGCGGGATCGACAGGTTTACAAGCGTTATCGGTGCACGTTTTGCCTTCGCCACATTTGACTTCGGTCGTTTGGCCGTCTTTGCACTGCAAAAGCACCGAGCTATCTTTGCATTTATCGGCGGTGCACTGTTTTTGTGGCGTATCGGTATCGTTAGAATCGGAATCGTCGCATCCGACCATCGACAAAGCAAAAGCAACGGCAAAACACGTCAACCATTTGTTCATTTTGAAATCTCCTTCGAATGAAGTCTTTGCCTCGTTTCGTGGCGATAAACGATGCACCACGACAAACAAGAGCCAATCCCAAGTGTCGCTATATCACCGAATAATCTCCGACACCTACGAATAATCATCGATACACGCGAATAATTATCGATACTCGTAAATCATATTCGATACGAGCGAAGAACCGTCGTCGCTATGCCTTTGGCTGAGCTTTTGGAACGCTGGGATTGGCGGCTTTGGGATCGCTGGGATTGGCAGCTTTTTGAACGCTGGGATTGGCGGCTTTGGGATCTATGACTTGCGTAGGCGCCGTTTTGCATTTGACTTTGAGCGTGCGATGACCGCGCCCCAAAAAGACGACGTGAAGGATCATCAACAGAGGAACGAAAGAGTAGAGTGCGGTGGCGACGATGAGCAAGAAATTGCGTTGATGCGCGAGCTGTGGATTGAAGATGATATCGAGGAAAGCCCAATCGACGAGCGCCATGAATATGCACAAACCGATGACTTGGATGACGCTAAGCGCAATGCGCTGGGTGCGATACGACGAATCGTAGAGCACGACTTGGATAAACGACACCGCGGCGACGACGAGGACAGCTAAGAGGTAGTTGCGCGAATAGACGGCGAAATGGATAAACGAAGCGCACAAGGCGATGATAATCGCCAGCGTTTCGAGCAAGCTACAAAGCGTAATCGACATGCGCCCTGGGACGGTGATGCGATCGGTTTGTAGCTCGATGCCCTTTTGGTGTTTGAGTTCGAACTCGAGAATCGACATTTGGACGTCGTAGAGTTTTCGCTCTTTATCGTCGAGTTTTTTCGGGTCGAGTTCGCCGTGAACGATATCGTATTCATCGACGATGGTAGCGCCGTCGACGTCGTCTTCTCTTTGCTTCGGATTGGGATCGTTGGCGACGATATGGCTCAAGTTTTCGTCTTTTCCTGCACCATCGTCTTGTATTTGCGCCGAGATATCATGTTTTTGCGCCGAGATATCGCTTTTCGGTGCATTTGTCGCATCAATCATCTTCGTCATCGTCGTCTTTGGCGTCTTCTCGAATTTTGTCATGTTTTTTGGTGGCATTGGCATTTTTGTCAGCGTCGTCGAGTCCGAGTTCTTTTCGTCGCTTGCGCTCTCTTCGCTTTTCGCGTTCGGCAGATTTTTGGGGTGTATGACACGTTAGCGCATCGAGCCATTCGTATAAACTATCGATTTCTTCAGGGCAACCGATCGTCTTGATCAATAGCGTCGGCTCCCAAGATAACGGCATCGTCACCGTATATTCGATGCCACGCCAGGGCCTGAGGAGTTGTTTTTCTTTAAACGCGAACTTGATTTCGTCGAAGCTGATGGCTTTATTCAGTTTGAAGATGGCTGATGGGATGAGTTTTCGCTGAGTTGGGTTGACGTAGAAGATGGTAGAGCTCAAGGCGGTGATGATGAGCCAAACGAAGGCGAGGACGAAAAAAATGGCCAAAAATATGACGCCTAATCCAATCGCCATTTTCAATAGCTTATCCGTCAGAACCTCGCCATGGCTCGCATAAATCACGACATCTGCGATGATATCGACTAGGCCCAAGACGGGGATGATAGCGGCGAGTAGGGCACAGTCGACGACTCTATAAGCATAGAATTTCGGTTTTTGCGTTGGGTGAAGTGTGATCTTGTACCAAGATCCTCCGTTCGACGCATTGCCTTCTTCGTAGGGCTGAATCTGTATCGTTTTGGAGACGTCGGGAACGCAAAGGGCTAGATCGTCCTTGCTAGAGTTTGATTTGCGCGTTGATGCGGGTTCTGCATTGCCAAAGACGTCGAAATCCAAGTCTTCGCGATATTCGTTTTTGTCGCTCATGCATATTCCTTCGATTGATTCGTCGCTAGCCTAGGCCCAGCGGTCACGGTTTTGATATCTTTGACTTCGTATTCGCGATAGCGCGACAACCAACGCAACATGGGGGCTATCGAAAGCGACGATTCGATAGCGCGTTGCGTCACTGCATCGTCGCAGGCGATCACCCAAGTACCATCGATAACGGTGCGAACTTGAGATGTCGAGGCGATTTCGGCGCCAGCGGCGAGTTTCCAAGCGAGTTCGTGCCATAGATGGATGGGCATAGACTTGATGGGGAGCCGGCGGAGCATATCGATCGTAGCGACGGGAATTTGCGGATGTGCCGTCGTATGACCCGACGATTGGAAGACGTCGTTGAGATCGCGATGTGATCGGGCTTGCGCCGATGTGACGGCATCGGGAACGGGGCAGATGCTTCGAATATAGGGGAGTTTTCGCAACGAATCGATTTTGCGCAAGTTATAGAGGACGTCGTTGTTTTTTGTCAGCGTGGCGATGTCTTTGGGGCTCGTGCAAGCGACGACCCAGCGCCCGTGGCGAATCGAAATGATGCGCGTCTTTTGCGTCGTAATGCCATCGACGGCGGCATTCCATGCGGCAATTAGCCATTGCCGATCGGACATGGCAGAAATGACGGATTCTGGCAATTCTTCGATGTACATGTCGTTTCCTGTGTTGACAAAATCGCATAAATCACTAGAACGGCGTTCGCTCTGCGATGCGTATTTTGTCGCTCGCGGGTTCTGCTCATACCACAGTCGGTATGTGCGGCGTTATCTTTTTAATAGTCGAGGAATATCGCATGAAACAACGTACCCTTAGTATCGTCAAACCCGATGCCGTTCGTGCTGGCAATGCCGGCAAAATCATCGCCGAAATCGAAGCGCAATTCCGCATCGTCGCGATGCGCAAACTCCAGCTTACGCGCGCTCAAGCTGCCGCTTTCTATAGCGTCCACGCCGGCAAACCCTTCTACGATGAACTCGTCGAATTCATGATCAGCGGTCCGATCGTCGTCATGTGCCTCGAAGGCGAAGATGCCATCGCGCAATATCGCAAACTCATGGGCGCGACGAATCCCGAAAAAGCCGAAGAAGGCACGTTGCGCAAGAAATACGCCGCTTCGATGTCGAACAATGCCGTTCACGGCAGCGATGCCCCTGAAACGGCAGCCGTCGAAGTCGCCTTCTTCTTCCCCGGTTGCGATTTGCTCTAGTCATATTCATATTTTTGATGATGCGATGGCGCGACGAGGTCGTGTAGTCATGAATTGTGAAATCGAAAGAAAATTCCTCGTCGTCGAGGGCAATACTTCGTTCAAAGGCGAGGCGATTGCGCAATATGAGATTGCACAGGGGTATATCTGTCGAGATCCGAAACGAACAGTCCGCGTTCGCATCCGCAATGACGAGGGATTTTTGACGATCAAAGGCGCCTCGGATCCGACGGGGACGACGCGATTTGAATGGGAACGGCCCATATCCCTCGACGAAGCTCGCGCGCTCATGGCGCTCTGCGAGCCCGTCGTCGTCGAAAAGACGCGCTACGTCGTCCCCTTTGCCAACCACATCTTCGAAGTCGACATCTTTCACGGTTCCCACTCGGGGCTCACACTCGCCGAAATCGAACTCACATCGCCCGATGAACCGTTTGAACGCCCCACGTGGCTAGGCATTGAAGTTACAGGCGATCCGAAATATTACAATGCACAGCTGAGTAGAGCTGTGAATTGATATAATGGGTATCGCGCCCATTCCCTGACCTCTCCCTCGGCCTATCGGCCACCCCCTCTCCATAAATGTAGAGGGGGAATAGACAGGTTTATATGGATGAGCGGCACGATTCCCCCGCCAAACGTGGCGGAGGAACCGCTTCCTACATCTAGAAGCACTCTCTCAATATATATTCGATATCACTCGCTTCGACGCGTCGATATCCGCCGCCTGGGACAGTCGATTTTGCAATCTTTGTAATCATGTCTTCGGTCGTTCCCAAATCGCGCAGTCGCGTTGGGAGCCCCATTTCGACGATGAATTTTGCCAAAGCATCGATCCCAGCGAGTGCGGCTTCATCGTCGGTTAAATGATCGGTATCGATATGCCAGACGTTCTTTGCAAAGCGAACGAATTTGGCAATCCCATTTCGATATATATATTTATAATATGGAATCGATACGACGGCTAAGCCAGCGCCGTGTGTGCAATCTGTATAAGCGCCGACTTGGTGTTCGATTGCGTGTACTTCCCAATCTTGTTCTTTAGAAACTCCCGTAATTTTATTGAGAGCCATCGTCGCACACCACATAATATTGCTACGAGCATCGTAATCGGTTGGGTTTTGTAGCGCAATGCGCGTGCTGTGTATGAGCGAAAGCAATATAGCTTCGATGATATAATCGGTTGTATTGTCGTCGTCACCGCTAAAGTACTGCTCCATGAGGTGCGACATGATATCGAATATACCGCTGACCATCTGATATTTCGGCACGGAATACGTATATTCGGGATTGAGTATTGAAAACTTAGGATTGACATCGGGAGAAAAGACGCGCCCGCCTTTGATCATCTTATCTTCGTTTGTAATGACCGATCCGGCATTCATCTCCGAAGCCGTTCCCGTCATCGTCAAGATCGAAGCGACGGGGACGACGCGATTTGCGACGGGCTCGAATTTTTCCCAATATTTTTCCCACGGATCGCCGTCGCAATATGCAGCGACAGAAATCGCCTTTGCACAGTCGATAACCGATCCGCCTCCGACAGCCAATATCAAATCGACGTCGTTTTCTCGCACGAGTCGTGCCCCTTCCAACACCTGCGCATAAGTCGGATTCGGTTTAATTCCCGCCATATCGACGATTTCTTTGCCCGCTTGCGTCAAGATTTCAACGACTGTGTCGTATAGCCCCATCTTTTTAATCGCACTTTTGCCATAGGCCAGCATGACGCGCTTGCCATAATGGCGCAATTCCGCGGCTAAATTGTCGATAGCATGGCGCCCGAAGTAAATCTTCGTCGGATTATAAAACGTAAAGTCATTTCTCATAATGCATACCTCGTGTAAAAAACAATCCGTCTATCTCCCCCTCGCCATTTATGGAGAGGGGGCATGGGAGTGAGGTCCGAAAACAACCGATACATGATGATAAAGAATGAATATCATTCATTCCATCTCCCCCTCGCCATTTATGGAGAGGGGGGCCGGGGGGGGAGGTCCGAAAACGACCGCTAGATGTCGAGATTGTCGATCGACTGCGAGTTTTCGATGATAAATTCGCGTCGAGGCTCGACTTCGTCGCCCATGAGCAGAGTACACGTAGCATCGGCTTCGATGGCATCGGTAATCTTGACTTGTTTGATGATTCGGCGCTCGGGATCCATCGTCGTTTCCCAGAGTTGGTCGTGGTTCATTTCGCCCAAACCTTTATATCGTTGGACTTTATGCGCCGATCGAACGTTATCCATGGCGGCATCGAGGAGCGATTCGATCGAATTGAACCGCTTCGACGGGCGCGATGGATCGCCGAAATAGACGAATTCATTGCCCAATGTCTCGTGCACGGTTTTATAGGTGCGGTAGAGCTTTTGGAACCGGTTGTTTTGTATAAACTCTTTAGAAATCTTCGTGCGCTTGAGCGTACTCGATTGTCGCGTCGTAAATTCTGCATAGAGCGATCCATCGGCAGCCGTGCAGACTTCGGGCGTGACGAAGATCGTATCGATGTAGGCGTGATTGAGGTGAGCATTGAGCTCTTCGAGACGCGCGGCAAAGGCCTCGGGCGAGCTAAAGTGCGACTCGTCGAATGGAACGCTTTTGACGATGGCATCGACGATGCGCGTATCGCCGTCTTCGGTCACGCGCGGCAAATACTGCTTGAAGAACAAGATATTGTGGAACAAATCGAGCAGATCTTGGTTGTGGAGCTCTGCGCCCGATTCGGTGACGACGTATCCGGTCGTAATCGCGCAGTTGAGGATGTATTCGTCGAATGCGCCTTCGTCTTTGAGGTATCGGCATTTGTTGCCCTTTTCGACTTTGAAAAGCGGCGGCTGGGCGATGTAGACGTATCCGCCTTCGATGATCTTGGGCATTTGACGGAAGAAAAACGCGAGCAAAAGCGTGCGAATGTGGGATCCGTCGACGTCGGCATCGGTCATGATGATGATCTTGTGATAGCGCAATTTTTCGAGTTTGAAATCGTCGCCGACGCCCGTACCGAGAGCGCTAAAGATGATGTTGACCGTCTTAGAATCGACGATTTTGTCGAATCGCGCCTTTTCGACGTTCAAGATCTTACCGCGTAGCGGCAAAATGGCTTGGCATTGAGCATCGCGCCCTTTCTTTGCCGTGCCGCCTGCCGAATCGCCCTCGACGAGGAAGATTTCGCATTGCGCCGGGTCTCGATTGGCGCAATCGATGAGTTTATCGGGCAACGAGAACGAATCGAGTGCCGTTTTGCGGATCGTTTCGCGAGCTTTTCGAGCGGCTTCGCGAGCCTGCGCCGAACGAATCGTCTTTTCGATAACGGCCTTGGCTTCGGCAGGCGATTCTTGCAACCACGTATCGATGCCTTGGGCGACGACTTGCGCCATCGGCGCCGTAATATTGTTGTTGAGGAGTTTGTCTTTCGTCTGGTTCGAAAACGTCGGATTGGGGAGTTTGACGCAAATAATGGCATAGAGCCCTTCGCGGATATCTTCGCCCGTAATCGAACCTTTGAAATTCTTCATGAGCGCTTGCTGTTGCTGTGCATATTGGTTGACGACGCGCGTGAGTGCCGATTTGAACGCCGCTTCGTGCGTGCCGCCGTCGCGGTTGCGGATGTTATTCGCAAAGCAAAGCAATATTTCTTGATATGCATTCGTCCATTGCAGAGCCAATTCGATCGTAATGCCTTCTTCTTCGAACGTCTTGACGATGTGGATTGGCGTGGCGTGAATCGGTTCTTTGTTTGCCGTCAAAAATTCGACATAGCTACAAAGCCCACCTTCGAAGTGGAAGACTTGCTTTTTCTGGTCGCCGCGCTCGTCGTTGAGGACGATCTTGACGCCCGAATTGAGATAAGAAAGCTCGCGCAATCGCTGGCACAACAAATCGAAATCGTAGTCGGTGATCGAGAAGATCGAATCGTCGGCCATCCAATGAACAGACGTGCCCGTCTGATCGGTTGGGCCTTCGTCGCGCAGGGCAAACAAGGGCTTCCCCTTTTCGTATTCTTGGTGATAGTGGCGCCCATTGCGGAAGATATCGAGGTCGAGATGTTTGCTCAATGCGTTGACGCACGAGACGCCGACGCCGTGAAGACCGCCCGAAACCTTATACGAATTGTTGTCGAATTTGCCGCCGGCATGCAAAACCGTCATGATGACTTCGGCCGCCGAAACGCCTTCTTTCTTATGGATTTCGGTTGGGATACCGCGCCCATTGTCGCGCACCGTGACGCTGTTATCTTCGTGGATATCGACGATGATTTCGTTACAAAACCCAGCCAACGCCTCGTCGATAGCATTGTCGACGACTTCGTAGACGAGCTGATGAAGCCCAGAAATATCGTTGACATTGCCGATGTACATGCCAGGGCGCTTGCGCACTGCCTCGAGCCCTTCCAATACTTGGATCGAGTCGGCCGTATACGCCCTCGAACCATCGTCCTGGTTCAAATCATGAGACAAATGAAATTCATCCGCCATTCTATTACCCGTTCCTTTCTACAAAATACGTGCGCCTAGTCGCGCAATACGACTAGGCATGAACAAGCACTATTAGCACAATTTGGCGACGATGTGGGCAGTTTTTTTGATCGCCAAAAATTCTCCAATTTGGACTGTAAGTCTTTGTTTTTACTAATGAATCTTTTGCATTCACCGTTTTTTAGTCTATCCTCATCGAAATGTCCTTTCATGAAGGAAAGGTGAATTGAGTTGCAGGCCATTTCGTCGTGCGAATCGATCGTTTTGAATGCATCCACTCCGCATGATTTGTGCTATAAGTGGCGACATGAACGACGACGAACCGTCTGCATCGACGGCTTCGATATGCCTATAAGGAACGATACAAAATGCAGTGGGATGATGATGATAAACGCGTCGAAGAGAAGAAAAAGAGCAAGAAATCTCCGTCGAACAAGTGCCCAAACGATGTCAAGGTCAATGTCAAGATATTTGGTATCACGGTCAAGACATTGAATGTCAATGTCAAGGTATTGATCGTGTGCACCGTTGCCTTTGTTGCGCTCATCGTCATCGCCATTGGCGTGGGACTCTATAACAATCGTCCTTCGCGCCAAGAGAGATTCCAATCGTGCTGGGGGCTAAGCAACGGCCAAACAGGGTGCACATACCGCGGTATTAGCCTCGTCGTTGCCCCATGCAAAAATGGGCATTGGGATTTCGACAACGCCGAACGTTGCTGGTCGAATGGGTGTTATCAATACGCCGATGTTGCCGAATGCGGAAAAACAAAGTCAGATCTGTGTAACGGGCGCACTGATGGAATTTGCGGTCGTCTACCCGACTATAGCTATTTGGGTACTGAGGTTTACGATAGAAATTGGCGCAAAAATATCGATTAACTTAGGACATAAGAGAATTAAACATGGATCCATACTCACCGGTCAATCGCTCGCGCAATGGTTATGCGGAGCGCAAAGAAAGAATCGAGATGAAGAAGTCTTATGAGGAGTTCCAGAAGGAGGAATTTCACAATAAGAAGTTGCCTTGGCGTTTTTGGATTGTGTCGATCGTCGTGATTGCCATTGCCGTTTGCGTGACGGCGATAGTTTTGTACGAGATACATCCCGATCGGGAACGCCGATTTAAAGTTTGCCCAGCCGAGATGGAGGGCAAGACGGGGTGCACGTTTGTCGGATCGAGACTCGTCGTGGCGACGTGCGTCGGTGGGGTATGGGACAAAGCTAACGCCGAATATTGCTACCCGTCAACTTGTTTTCAGTATCGCGATAGCGCACGATGTGGCGATCGCCGTGAATACGTCACTTGCGGCCCCAAGATCTTTGGCTACCGTCGGTGCACGCCCAAACCCGATTATTCGCATTTTGGGAGCGAAATATACGTCGTAGAATAGCCATTTTGCCCACATTTTAGGAGGTAGAGAGATGAGTCAAGACACAGAAAACAGCACGATCGAATCGAGCGCATCGAAAAAGACGACGTCGGTGGGGAACGTCATCAAGACGATTGTGATATGCGTCATCTTAGCCGGTGTCGTCGGGGTATATTTTTATTTTGGGCATCCGTCGCATCACAAGCGGTTCCAGACGTGCGAAGCCGAGATGGAGGGCAAGACGGGGTGCACATTCGACGGGCTCGATCTCATGGTCGCGAAGTGCGTCGGGGGCGTTTGGGACAAAGCCAACGGCGAGCGCTGCGAGCAAGATGCGTGTTATCAATATCGCGATCATGCGAAATGTGGCCGCTTGCGCGATGAAATATGCAAGGGTATCAAGGGCGAAAAGAGTTACAAATGCTCGCGCCAAGCCAGTTATTCGTACATGGCAAAAGAGGTCTACGATATCGATTAGATATTGGGCATCACCACCCGCGCCCTGAAAGGGCGCCAGAACACAGCCCGGGGTGTAGCGTAGCGCAACCCCGGGTGACAGGCGGCGTATTGGCCTTGTGCCAATAGCCGCCCATGAGCCCGTATCGCCCAACGGGCGATAGGGCGAACAAAGCCCGTATTGCCCAACGGGCAATAGGGCGAACAAAGCCCGTAT
>SAMEA104315420__coassemble_905_pt1 | contig 15464 bp, 10 predicted proteins | sample SAMEA104315420__metabat2_high_PE_047 | metagenome-assembled genome bin SAMEA104315420 (sample SAMEA104315420) | gut metagenome | biome: Monkey gut; feature: monkey-associated habitat; material: faeces | place: China | collected 2013 | reverse complement strand
GTTCTTGCGACGCCAAAGGCGCTCGCGTTTGCGGCGATTTCGACGGCAACGGCTGTTTTGAATGGTCAAACTACACGCCATGCCAAAACGGCTGCGACGGCGATGTCTGTAACGGCTGCACAAACCGATGCCAGCCAAATCAAAGATCTTGCGACGCCCAAGGCGCACGCATTTGCGGCGATTTCGACGGCGACGGATGCTTCGAATGGTCAGACTACGCGCCGTGCCCAAGCGGTTGCGACGGCGACGCGTGCAAAGCCGCTCCGAGCTACGAACCGACGCGATACCCAGGCAATGCCATACTCTCCCCCATCACGCCATACGTCGTCGATAAAATGAAAGCCATCCGAAACAAAAACAAATCGCGCAACGACAATTCATTCATGAAACTCGGCGATTCTCACATGTACGAAGGCTCCTCGTTCATGTATTGTTTCTCCAACAAAAGCCCAAAACACACCGGATACGACCTCGCCGGAATCCCCGTCACCGACGCCGTCTCGGCGTTTCAATCCTCTTTCGACGCCTTCGCTCGCGTCTCGGTCACCACTGTCCTCGGAAAAACGGCAAGCCTCCCCATCGCCAACGGAAACTCACTCCTCAATCGAGAAATCTCCGCCACAAACCCGCGATTCGCTTTCTACGGATTCGGCACAAACGACATGGGATGGTTCGACTACCGAAAATTCAAATCCAACAACCAAGGCGGCTATTTCGCCGCCATGCAACTCTACTATCGAAACGTCCTAGCCGCCATCGACGCTCTCATCGCCGCCGGCATCATCCCCATCGTCATCGGCACCGGATGGCGAAACGAGCATGCCAAATACTACGGCACACAAACGCAAGTCGCCGACAAAGACCTCCCCAAACATTTCGTCACCTCTTTCAACGCCGTCTCGCGCGGCATCGCCGAATACTACCAAATCCCCTACTACAACCTGCAACTCTCACACGACAAAATCAAAAACTTCGGCCTCAGCACCGACGGAATACACCACAAAACCATCCACAACGGCTGCGATTTCACCACAAACGGCCTCACCGCTGGCGCAAACCGCCGAAACCGCTACGCCATCGAACAACTCCAAAACGCCTGGCGCACCACCGTCAAATCCTCACCCGCACCTGCCACCAAAACTCACCCCTTCCAAGGCAACGGATCACACGCCACACCCTACATCATCCCCGATCTCCCCTACACGCACATGGCGTCGACCGCCAACGCCGAAACAAAATTCGACACCTACAGTTGCAACACTTCTGCCAAAGAATTCGGCCCCGAAAAGCTCTACAAACTCACCATCTCCAAACAAACTCGCATCCGCGCCTTCGCCATGAGCGCATCGGGCGTCGACGTCGACATTCACCTACTCTCCGCCCCCAACGCCAACGCCTGCCTCGCACGCGGCGACAAATGGATCGAAGCCAAACTCTCCGCCGGCACCTACTACTTCGCCATCGATACTTACAACTCAAAACCCACCAACGCCAACGCCGGCACCTACCTCTTCGGCATACACACTTGCGACCCAGACGACGCCGACTGCGGCTCACGCAATATCGGCGAGTAGCCCACCACTCTTCTTGCAAGGAGCCCCCAATGGAAACGAATGAACGACGAACTGGCCAACAATTGCGCAACGCCTACGACGCCGAAATGAAAAACATCCTCACAAACAAACGCGTCTTGGCAAATATCCTCATCGGATGCACCGATGAATTTGCAAATTGTGACGTCGAAGACGTCATCAACAAGAGCTTCGACACCGAACCAATCTATGGCGATGCGACCGTCGAAGAAGACACGCAAATCTCTGAACTCGCCGCGAAAGTCATCGCCGGCGAACATGCAACTTTTACTGAAGGAAAAGTCGTCTACGACACGCGCTTCGAAGTACGCGTACCAAACACCGACACCCCCATCGAACTCATCGTAAACGTCGAAGGACAACGAAACACCAATCTCCCCTACGATCTCACGCGAAGAGGCATCTATTACTCTGCAAGACTCATTACTTCGCAAAAAGGCTCAGTCTTCAAAAACGACGACTACAACGCACTCAAAAAAGTCTATTCAATTTGGATTTGCACGAGTCCTCCACCTGATGCACGTGGCACATGCCAGCGCTATGCCCTCTGTAAAGAAGACTTCATCGGATTATACAATGTCGATCCAAAACAATACGATCTCATGACTGTTGTCGTTCTATGGGTTGGAGATTCTACCGATCCTAACTATAATAATAGACTGATGAGAATGCTCTCCTTATTCTTCCGCGCAGAAATTCCCCTAGAGCAAACGCATCAAATACTCACCGACGAATACGGATTTCAAAAAACTTTTTTAGCTGAGGAGGTCCAAATGAAAAGCTGGGCTCGTGAAATTGACAACGAAGGTTACGAAAGAGGCGTTAAACAAGGGCTAGAACTGGGCATCAAACAAGGCATCAATCAAGGCGAGAATCGAGGATTAGCCAAAGGCAAAGCCGAAGGCATGTGCGATGCCGTCAAACGCTTCATGGTATCGATGAACAAATCGCTCGAAGATACGATGGCGATCTTGCAACTCACCGACGACGAAAAACACTCCATACGCGCGTGCTTCGTTTCGTAGCACGGGGGGAAGCCTCCCCCCGCGCGGCTATTGACCTGCGGCCAATACGCCGCTCCCCCCTCTGCGGGCGCTCAATCGCCGCGCCCGCAACGCCCTGGCTCAAATTCCATCAAAACACAAATCCAAGCTCGATCCCCGGCGAAACGTCGAATAATTCGATCGAAAAGACGTCTCCCAATCCCGAATAAACGGGAAACGAAGCAAATACTTTGAACCGCGCACGCCCCATCCACGTCGACGCATGCCGATCGGCGACGAACTCAAACCCAAGACGTGCATCGAAGGCAAAAAAACCACCCCGATATCGAATAAAATACGCCGTCGCCTGCATACCTACAAATATATCGACATTCTTTGGCAATAAATAAAAAGAAAATTCGGCGCCAATTCCAACACCCGAAACGAACGACGTCGACACCATGCGATTGTGATGCGAATAGGCGAGTGACATCGTCGATGCATTCAATTCGATACTGGCAACGAGTCGCAACGAATAATGCGACCAATCGTTATGCAATCCAAAGAAAATGCCATTCACGGCAAATGCATGGCGGCTACTCGCTCTGGGCAAATCGAGGCTAAAAAGCGCGAGTCGATGCGAAATCCCCGTAGCGAGGTATGTCGTCGTCGACGATAATTCGGATTCCCTAGGGTTGGCATGCGAAGGCGAGCTAAAGGCAAGTGCGATGAGCCAACACGCCAAAATACTCGTATAGAATGCGAATTTGCGATGCGTATGCATGACGAGATGCGCCCCAAATCGCCAAAAAAATGGCAAAAAAAAAGCCTCGTGCACATGGCACAAGGCTTGTACAGGGGTGGAAGGACTCGAACCCTCGGCCCACGGCTTTGGAGGCCGTTGCTCTACCAACTGAGCTACGCCCCTATCGATTCGCCATCTATAGGCAGAAATCGCCAAAAAATCAAGCAAAAACGACATATCGATCGCTTTTCCTCGTGCGCAAAAGTACGGATTTTTGCCACGACATCGATATGCCTTTATAAGTCGCATCAGAAATCGCCACAATGGCGAATGGGTTCATGGACGATTTGCGCACAAGGTATGTGCGCAAAGGTCGCCACCCTAGCGGCCTAACAAGAAGGATGGGGCTATGTTAACATTGACGAGAAAACCCGACGAATCGATCATCATAGGTGACGGTGAAGATCAAATCGAGGTGACGGTCAAAGAGATACGTCGCAACCAAGTACGGCTCGGCATCACTGCACCGAATCACATTAAGATCTTCCGAAAGGAGCTACTCGACCGCGAAAACGAAGCATGTGCAGGCAACATCACCCACATGCGACGCCCGTCGGACTTCGATTAGAAATCGCCTCGGCCCGTGCCGACGCCTTCGATTGCATTCTCGGCACACACCCTCGCTCGCCCTCCGATCGCACGACATCGACATGGGCTTGCCGGCGGCTCGTTCCGCGTTCTCTACGTTTTCGCGCAAGGCGAGTAATGCGTGCATTCGAGCTTTATCAATTGACGTCGTCGAATGAGACGTGATAAATAGTTTATTTGTTGGATATTGTATTCACGACCAACGCACTATGCGGGGTATGCGCAACTCTCGAGATTGTTGCAAGACGCCGCGCGCATTGATTTCTGGAACTATTTCTACATAGAGGAGTTGCATCCATGATTCAGGCCTTCGTATCGCTCAAACCGCAACAACCACCGCGTACGGAGTCCGGAATGAGAAGCTTTTTCGAGGCTCTCCAGGGCGCTGTTTTTAGTCAACCCACGATATTCCGGACAAACGCTGACCAATCGGCCCGCCCTTATTCTTTGGATGCGATCTGCGAAGCAGCGCTCAATCCGCGTTGTAAATTCGTCGTGCTGAGAGCTGAATGCGAGAAGTTTTGGCAGTGCACGTTCCTCCTACCCGATAAGCAAGGGATGGGCGCTTTATTTTTTGATTTGCAACGCGTCCAAAATCCAAGACGACTCTCCGCCGAGTCGCTTATCGAAATGTTCAAAAAACTCTATACGTCGCTCTCTCCGCGACTCATCCGCATCGGCGATTCCGAAGCTCGCGAAAAATTGCGTAGCCGACACGGGCTCGTCATGATGCCAGGGCTCGGACGCATCGAATGGCTACAAATCGTCGCCCCTGAAGTCTATTCCGATATCTATAACCCAACCGACCTCGTCGTCGCCCCGGGCTATCAAACCGAAATCTGGGACGATGGCGCACTCTTCATGCGCGTCTACGACGACCCCAACGATTGGGATAGCGAAGACAACATCTCGCAAGCAAACTTCATCCCAGGATTCCTCGCCGGTGTCGCCAAAATCCGCGACAACGAAAAAGAAAAAGAAACCCTCCGCGAACTCGAAAGATTGTGGAGTCGTGCCGAAAAAACAGCCGAAAAAGCATACGAAGTTCTCGACGCCACCGAAGGATCGGGCGCCGTTGCCGCCTCCGAACAAGCACAAACCCAAATGCGAGCCACTCAGCCCGTCGAATCCGCCGACCTCGACCGACTCGTCGAAAGCTCAAACGCTCGTCTCGATGCTGAAGACGCGCGAAAACGCTCCGTCGTCTTCGCCCGACTCAAATCCGAATACGCCATCAAAGAAGACAACATCTTCAAAGTCGGTGAAGAAGGCATCTGCACCATCTTCAAAGCTATCCCCGACAAAAAAGCACCCTTCTTTGCCTCCTATCAAGACCTCGATAAAAAAGTCTTCATCCTCAATGCCATCGAAGATTTGGCGCGTTTTATCTCCGTCAACGATTGTGCCCTCAACGACGCCAAACTCCCACGCATCAAAGAACTCATCAAAACCTACTATCACCCCGAATACGCGATGCTCGACTCCCTCGACGACTTGCCCAGCAACGTCGTCCGCGACCGTCGTGTGCCACAATTGCGCGAGCAATTCAAAACGCCTGCTGTCGAAGATATCAACGACAACATGACGCTGACTTTCTGGTTCTACAAACCCGATACGATGGGCGTCGAAACTCTCACACTCCGACAATACCAAGATTGGCCCATCCAACTCGAGGTCAAAATCCAATGCACCGACATGGAAAACGAGCCCGAAACGCCCGCGCCCACCGTCGACGCAAAACCCGAACCCGCGCAACAACCCCTGCCCGCCGCTCCCGAACAAACCGCCACCGAAAAAGTCGACGACGGTGCCACCACACTCGATCCCCCAAAAGCGACTCCCGTTCCGCGTCGCAGCACGGCCTCCGAAGCAGAACAAAACCTCCCCGTCCCCAAAAAGAGTGGCTCCAATGGCGCAAAAATCGCCATCATCGCCGTCTTCGTCATCGCCATTCTCTATATCGCTTTCGTCTTCGTCCTCAATGGCGGCAATTGGAATCCCATGGATTTCATCAATACGCTCAATAAGTAATCCATCACGACGCCACATGCGCACGGCGAATTCAGCTCCGCGCATGTCGTCGTGATCGCTTGCTTTTGCGACGCCCCCGTGGCGCATCGCTCTACGCTCGGCAATCGCACACATTCCGGGCTTTTTTCTTGCTTTCTTGCGGTCTTCGCATCTGTCTTTCTCACATCTACTCTCGCTATTTCGGATGATATATGGGTGTTTTCGAAGGAAGTCTCAGTTTTAAAACGTTCTACGTCGAGGGCGAGCCCCCCAACGGATTCCATCAAGATTACTTGGCAAAATTGCAAAAGCACTTTTTCGTGCCCCTCACCCCCGTCGGCGAAGAAGATCGATCCGTCGGATGGGTCCCCGTCCAAGACCCCATCGCCGAATCGTTCACACACGACCAAGTCTTCTTCAATCAATACGTCGTCTTCGGTATGCGCATCGATAAATGGGCTCTCCCCTCGGCCTGGGTCAAAGCGATGACGCGACAAGCCATCGCTCAACGGCTCCCACAAGTCTCGAAAGAAGAAGCCAAAATTCTCGAAGACGATGGGAAACTCCGCACAAAAGCGAAATTGTCGAAACGAGAAAAAGACAAGATAAAACTCGAAATCATCACACTCGTCAAACAACACATTCTCACCTCGATGAAAGTCATCGACGTCTGCTGGAATATCGCCGAACGAAAACTGCGATTCTGGTCGCAGTCTCAAGCCGTTTGCGACGAATTTGCCGAGCTCTTCAAAGAGACATTTGGTCTAGAAATTCACGAAGATTGCCCCCTGCTCATGGCCAAAGACTTGGGCATGACCGAAAAGCAACTCGATGCCATGGTCGATCTCGATCCGTGGTACCCTAGCTTCGAATCATAGGAGATTTCCCCATGGATTTATTCGATAAAATCGAACGCACGCGCCATTTGGGCGAACTCTTTTTGCTCTGGCTCTGGTACAAATCGGCCACCAACGACACCGTCTTCTATCTCAGCGACGAATCCGTTCTCGCACTCGCCATCGGCGATCAAATCGTCTTCGAAGCACGTCTCGCTCAAACCGAAAAAACCGTCCTCTCGGGCGGCGCACCCGCCGAAAGCCGCGAAGCCTTCGAAGCCCTCAAACAAGGAAAAGCTGTCTCTGCCGCAAAAATCGCCATGACACGCGACGAAAAAGCTTGGCAATTCACGCTCCAGTCGGCAACGCTCTCCATCTCAGGGCTCAAAATCCCCGCTCTCATGACAAAGGCCGACGACGAAAAGATCTTCGAACGACAAGCACTCATCGAAGAAGCCGATAGCCTCGTTCGCGGACTCTATGAATCGTTCTTATCGATGCGACTGAGCGACGAATGGGAACGAGAAGCTAAAAATATTACGCGATGGATCGACGATAACGCGCAAGATTAATTAAAGTATGGATGCTTTTATCGAATTTATTTCGCCGTTTGCCCTAGCCATCTTGCAGGGCATGACGGAGTTTTTGCCCGTATCGAGTTCGGGGCACCTCATATTGCTCAACGCCGTCTTCGATACCGATTTGGGCATCGTCTTCGACATCGTCTTGCACGTCGCTACGCTCGTCAGCGTCGTCGTATTTTATCGCAAAGATATCGCCAATATCTGCATCGGATGCATCAAAGAATGCAAATCGTCGAACGATAAACCCGATAAACCGAATCTCAAGCTCGTCGCCGCACTCCTTCTGGCGACGGCTATCACGGGCACGATCGGGCTTCTGCTCAACGATTTCGTCGAATCAAAGCTCCGAAGCACGCTCATCGTCGGCGCCTTGCTCATCGTCAATGCGGGCATTCTCTGGATATCTCAGAAAAAAGGTGCTCTACGCCTCACCGCCGACGGTCAACTCAACTTCAAAACCGCCGCTCTCATCGGGCTAGCTCAAGGTTTTGCCGTACTCCCCGGCATCTCGCGTTCGGGGTCGACGATTACCACCGCCCTATTGCTCGGCGTGCGCGGCGAAGACTGCGCAAAGATCAGCTTCCTACTCTCGATCCCCGTCATCCTCGGCGCCGCCATTCTACACTTGCGCGACCTCTCTAGCGTCGATCACCTCGACCTCCCCATCATCCTCGGCGCCGCCGCGCTCGCTTCTGTCACCGGGTATTTTTGCCTTATATTATTAGATAAAATGTTAAAAAAGGCGCATTTCCATCGATTTGCTCCCTACTGCATCGTCGTTGGACTCATCGCCATCGTCGCCCACTTCGTCGCGTAAACGATCCCCATGCACACGCCATAGCCAAACCTCCGTTCGAGCATTGAATAGCCCAATTCTGGGATATTTCTGAATATTATTCCGAATAATTGAGATAAACAGTACATTATGCAAATTATTCGATAAAATTCGGATTGATTCACATTTATTGGAACGAATGCGATATTGTGTTATAGGGGGGCTCGGATTCGGGGGGAATTACGGTATCACTAGCGATGTTAACGACTCTCGTCATAAAAGATTTTGCCATTATCTCTGAGTTAGAGCTCACTTTTGATGGCGGAATGTCGGTGCTCACGGGCGAAACGGGCGCCGGTAAATCGATTATCGTCTCGGCGCTCACCCTCCTCTTGGGCGGCAAATCGTCGACCGATTTGATCCGCAATGGCGCCGACGAAGCGAGTGTCGAAGGGCTCTTTACAGTCGACCGACATCACGCACCAACGATGGCCATGCTTTCGGCAATCGGCATCGACCTCGACGACGACGAATTCGTCGTGCGACGCACGATAACACGAAAAGGACGCGGCAAAATTTTCATCGGCGGCACGCTACAAAGTCTGACGACGCTTCGGAATTTGATGCGAACTGTCATCGATATTTCGGGGCAACACGAGCACGTCAGCTTGCTCGATGCAGCTCGTCATCGAGCGATACTCGATAAATTCGCCGGGATCGAACCCGATGTCGAAGCCTTTTCGGCACTGTTTGCGACGTATACGCAGTTGCGCCGCGAACGCGATACGTTGGCGGCATCGCTCGATGAACGGACAAAACGATTGGGATTTCTCGATTACCAGATCGAAGAGCTCGAAAACGCCGCCATCAAGGCTGGCGAAGCCGAATCGACGATCGAAGAGCTCAAACGACTCTCCAACAGCGATGCACTCGAACGCGCCATCGAATCATCGGTCATGGCGCTCTACGACGACGATGCCTCGCTCGTCTCGGCTCTTTCGCAACAAATTACCGAATTGACGAAACTGCGCAAAAACGCGCGCGAACTCAACGATGTCGTCGAAACGCTCAAAACCGCCTACCACGCTATCGAAGACGCCGTCCACGATCTCCGACATATCCACGTCGACGATGCCTCGCCCGAACGCATCGCCTATCTCCAAGACAGACTCTCTCTCATCGACAAACTCGAACGCAAATACCGCGTCAAAGCCGATGAATTGCCCATACTCCAAGATTCCCTCGTCGCCGAACGCTCCGCCCTCGTCTTATCCGACGAGCGAATCGATACACTCGACAAAGAAATCGCGCAAATCGCCCAAAAACTCACAGCCAAAAGCGCCGAGCTTTCTGCGGCGCGACAAAAAGCGGCACAAACACTTAGCCACGAAGCGACACAAGGACTCCATCTCTTGGCAATGGAAAACGCCGCTCTCGAAATCGTCTGCCAAACGAATACCGACCTAAAAACGATGCACGCCACCGGTGGCGACGAAATCGAATTTTTGCTATCATCCAACCCTGGCGAGCCGCCTCGGCCTCTCGCCAAAATTGCCTCGGGGGGGGAATTATCGCGCGTTCTACTCGCGATTAAACGCGCTATCGTCGACAAAGACGATGTCGCTTGCTACGTGTTCGACGAAGTCGACACGGGCATCGGCGGACTGACGGCTGCTCATGTTGCTCAAATGCTTAAAGAAGTCAGTCTATGCCACCAAGTTTTGTGCATCACGCATTTGGCGAGCATTGCGAGCTATGCCGATGCCCATTTTAAAGTATCTAAATATGTGGTGAATGAACGCACACAAAGTCGGATTACTCGTTTAACCGAATCGGAACGCGTCGAAGAAATTGCGCGTATGTTGGGGGGAACTTCGATCACGGATAAAACGATGGCCCACGCTGCCGAGATGATCGAGCAAGCAAAAGGGCTCAACGAGGGGGCAAAATCCTAGGCATGCGACGAACGCGTCAAATGCTTGGCTTTTCTCGTTCGATCACCCGTTCGATAGAGATATCCATCTTATGTCAAAAGAACAATATACCTTATCCTTGGTCGGAGAAAAACGCTCCCGTCACCAATGGATTTGGCTTTGGGTTGGGACTGTTGCCGCCGCCGTCGTTTCGGCGTGGCTCATCATCGCCCATATTCCTTCAGACGACACGATTATCCAAGCCCCTCCCGTCGACATGGCGACTCTCGGCGCTCAAGAATGGTACGACCACTCCGATTTAACGCGGCAAGATATCGCGCAAAATATTCAGTTCGATAACGAATCGAGCGAAGAAAATAACGCTCAAACCGACCCATTCCACATAAAAGGCAAAATTACTCGAAATCAGACGCTTTTTATTGCCCTCAAAAATCACGGCTTAGATTTGAGCGATATCCACCAAGTCATCGCTTCGCTTCAAGAAGTCGTCGATTTTAAGAAATCTCGGCCGGGCGACAAATACGAAATCGAACTCGACGTCGATAGGCGAATTACCAAATTCGTCTACGAAATGTCGCCCGAAGACATCAGCGTCTCCGTTCGCGATGGAAACCGATACAGAGGCGAAAAACTCGCCATCGATAAACAAGTCAAAATGCTACGACTCACCGGAACGCTCGATACGTCGCTATATCAGGCGTTCCAGAACTTGGGCGAATCGGGCGATTTGGCGTCGCATTTTATGCAACTCTTCAAATACGATTTCGATTTTGCTTCGGAATCCCAGCGCGGCGATACGTTTACCATGCTCATCGATAAGATTACGCTCAACGGCGAATTTTATCGTTATGGGCGCGTATGGGCGGCGGCGTATACTTCGGCGGCTCGCGGAAAATCCCTCGAAGCCTACTATTACGACGACGACTCGCCCGATTATGCCGGCTACTACAATGCTCAAGGGCGCGCGCTCAAACGGACGTTTCTCAAAACACCCGTCGTCGGTTGCCCGATGACGAGCCCCTATAATCCGAAGCGACTCCACCCCATTCTCAAACGCATCCGCCCACATAATGGCATCGACTGGGCGTGCCCAACCGGAACACCCATCATGGCGTTTGCCGATGGCGTCGTCTCGTTCGCCGATTGGAAAGGCGGCAACGGAAACCTCCTCGTCATCGAGCACGCACACGGCTACACTTCGCTCTACGCACACATGTATGGCTTCGCACGCGGAATCAAAAAAGGCGTGCGCGTGCGTCAGGGGCAAGTCGTCGGCCAATTGGGCAGCACTGGGCTCTCGACAGGCCCACACCTCCACTTTGCCGTTAAACGAAACGGGCAATACATCGACCCATCGGCTATCGATACGAAACACGCCGTCACGCTCTCGGGAAACCGACTCTCGGCATTTCACACCGCTCGCAACCAATATCGATCGACGATGAGTCCAAAAATGCATCAAACCGATACGGCATTTGTGGAAAATTCGGCACAGTCCAATCGCGCCACTGTGGCAAATTCTTTAGCCCCATGACATGTAGACATGTGTCTACAGTCAAAAGGCGGGCGTATTGCCCCCGGGCAATAGCACGCCCAGTGCGCCGTATTTCGCAGAAATAGGCGCACCGCGGAGGCGTATTGAGCGATAGCGAAATAGCCGCGCCGCCCGCAAGGCGTATTGAGCGATAGCGAAATAGCCGCGCCGCCTGCAAGGCGTATTGAGCGATAGCGAAATAGCCGCGCCGCCACCTATGCCGCGCCATAGGTGGCGACAAAACACCTCGCTTTTTTGAATCATTTTAGACGATATGCGTGTAGGTGTTTTTGTTCATGCGCGCAAAATGCCCACATGAACGCGCGTTTGTGAAAACATGCTTTTTTATTGAGATTTGCATATTTTTTGCATGATTTTGGATGATTCATCGTTGTATGCGCGTCGTCGCGGTGGCGAGTTGAGGTGTGCAAAGTGCGCGGTTGACTTGAAGTTGCGCGGCGGGTGGCTATAATGATCGGATAGCGAATGTCGTAGGTGGCGCCGATGAGAAGTCGGCTATCGGAGCAAACATGGACGAACTCCCCGAAGGACTCCCGTCATATTTCGAGCCTGTGCGCCGTCTCGGTGAAGGCGGAATGGGTATCGTTTGGTCTGTGCACGATACGCGCATCAACCGGATTGGTGCGCTCAAGGTCATCCGTCACAAGCCTGGGCTCACGAGTGTGGCGGTGACGCGTTTCGAGCGCGAAATCCGCAATTTTGCTCAACTCATCCACCCCTACATCGTGCAGGTCTACGACGTCGGTCAAATGACGACGGGCGACCCTTATATTTTCATGGAACAAGTCAACGGGCAGCCGCTTTGCGCCGGATGCTTGCTCGGGCACACGTTCGACGAAATCATGGTCTTGCTCGACAACATCCTCGAGGCACTCGGCGAGGCACACGCGCACGGGCTCATTCACCGCGATCTCAAGCCCGATAACATCCTCATCGCCGAAGACGAACACGGGATCTTGCGCCCCAAACTGATGGATTTCGGCTTGGCACTTCGCGCCGACGAAAACGACATGCGCATCACGTGCGATGGAATGGTCGTCGGCACTCCCATCTATATGGCGCCCGAACAGGCGTGCGACGAACACTACCAAATTTGCCCCGCCACTGACTTCTATGGCATCGGTTGCATCCTCTACGAGCTGTTTTGCGGCGTGCCGCCCTTTAGCGGTGCCAATGCCGTCGCCGTCATGGTCGCGCAAGCCAAAGAGCCACCGCGAAAGTTCACCCCACTGCCCGAATTTTCCGAGGCGATTCGGCTCTCCAATATCCTCGACCGACTCTTCGAAAAAATGCCCGACCGGCGATTCGAAACCGTCGCCGATTTCAGAGCCGAACTGCGCCGACAAATGCTCGTCCACGACGGAAACACGTTCGGCGTGCAGGCACTCAAAAACGAAAACGACACCGTGCTCGATATCGCAAAAGCCGAAGATAGGCCGTTTTTGTCGTCGCAACAAAAACACCACACGTATCGCACCATTTTGCCCGAAATCTCGCACGCCAACTACAACTATTCCGTTCTATCGTTGCGCCCGCCCGTCTTCGTCGGGCGAAATAGTGCCAAACACATCCTCGACCGCTACTTGCGCGACGTCTATTTGTGCCGCCGCACGGGCGTCACGCTCGTCACGGGGCGGCCCGGCGTCGGCAAATCCCGTTTCCTCGAGTCTTTCGTCCAAGATTGCTACAAGCAAGGCACGGCCACGGCCCTCCTCGTCGATGGCTCCGTCTGCGACGACTTGCGTTTTGCCCTCTATCGCGCCCTCTTTGCTCGACTCTTGCTCAAAACTCTCACTCCCCCCCAAGTCACCCTGGCGCTGTGCCGATTCATGCAAACCGACGACGACACCGACGTGCGCGTGCGCCATTTGCAAGCCATCTACGCCGCCGAAAAGGCATCGACACCGCCACCCATCTCGCAGATGGAAGCCGTGTTCTGCGACATCTTCGCAAAATTCACACAATCGCGCCCCCTCGTCTTGGGCTTCGACAACATCCGCCCCGATCAACGACTCGATTTGTGCCGACTTTGCCGCGAACTCACGTGCAATCTGCGCATCAAAATGCCAATCCTCATCTGCGTCATCAACACGACGATTAACGAAATGCCGACCGATCTCGAGCTCACGCTCGGCAACGAAAGTGCGCTTTGGCTGCGCCGGAGCATCACGATCGAACCGCTCTCAAACGCCGATATGCACACGCTGTCGCGCCATAGCTTGGGCATTTGCGACGAATTGTCCGACTACATCGACAGCCTAGCACTCGGTTTGCCACAAATCGCCGTCAATTTGGCGCGTCAATGGCACTTGGCCGGATTGCTCCAACCCTCCGAATTCGGCTATCGAAGCATTCGCCCCGTCGATGCACTCCCCATCCCAAACGTCGTACACGAAGCCATCCTCAAACAAATCAAACTCACCTTCTCCGACTACGCCTACGATTCGTGGGCACCCATTGCAACGCTGGCGGCGGCTTTTGGCAATAGTTTCACGCCAAAACTCTTGTCGTGGGCTATTCAAAACTTGGCCAATGCCACATCGCTCATCAGCCATAGCACGTTCATTTCGCTCGGTTTGTCGGGCGGCGTGCTCAAAACACTCGACGAAACGACCCTGGCCTTTAACCACAAACTCATGCAAGATGCGCTCTTGGCCGTCGTCGACCCATACGCCTTGCGTTCCTATCACAGCGCCATCGCACAGGCCCGAAAACGACTCCCACACACGCCCGAAAACGAACGCGCCATCGCCAACCACCTCATCTGCGCTCACGAAGACGCACAAGCCTATATCGCTTGCCGCAACATCGCACGACAATGCGTCTTGTGTGGCAACTACGAAGAAGCCCAGTCGTTCCTCGAAAAAGCACAAAAAGCCATTATGCAGCAGTTCGGCTTCATCGAGGCACGTACCCCCGAAATGTCCGATATCTGGTTCATCGAAGCCGAAATCGACATCGTCATGAATCGACTCAGCGATGCCGAAAAAAAATTACAATGGCTCGACTACGCCATTCAAATCCACAATACCCCCATCCGTATGGGGAGCTTCCTCGTGCTCAAATCCCACATCGAGAGCTCAAAAGGCAACGCCATCGCGGCTCAAAAATGCCTCGTCGAAGCCGAAAATATCGTCGCTACGCTCAAAGACCCTCTCGATCAAGACGAACTCGAATTCAAATTCCAAGTCCTGAGCGCCAAATTCCAATACGACGCCTCGGTCGCGCAAGATTTCATCGATACCGCTCGCCAACTCAACAACGAAATCTACATGGCAAAGGCTTTCTTGGCCTTCGCTCGCGTCGCCGTCGCCGCCGGAAACCATACACGCGCCACGCGAATCCTCAACATGGCCATCTCATTGTCGCACAAACACGGCGATACGCGCACCGAGGCCGATAGCTTGCGGCTGCTCTCACAACTCCAAACCGAGCCCAACGACAACCGCATGAAAACCCTACAAGACGCGCTCACGTGCTACGAAAAAATCGGCGATTTCAACGCACTCTCCTCGATTCATGCCACCATGTCGCAAATACTCGCCGCCTCGGCCCCCGACCAAGCTAAACTCCATGCACAATGGAGCCGCGTCTTGAGCACCGAATAACCCCGCCCGTTCCCCCAAGGCTACCGCATCGACTTTTTCCGTTGAAACATCATGGCGGGGGATATAATAAACCTGTCTATTCCCCCTCGCCAAATTTATCACATCTGCCGCAGGCAGATGTCTATTCCCCCTCGCCAAATTTATCACATCTGCCGCAGGCAGATGTCTATTCCCCCTCGCCATTTATGGAGAGG
>SAMEA104315420__coassemble_788_pt1 | contig 17205 bp, 10 predicted proteins | sample SAMEA104315420__metabat2_high_PE_047 | metagenome-assembled genome bin SAMEA104315420 (sample SAMEA104315420) | gut metagenome | biome: Monkey gut; feature: monkey-associated habitat; material: faeces | place: China | collected 2013 | reverse complement strand
TTGGGGCAATACGCTCCGCATTTCGCCCTATTTCGCTTCGCTCAATACGGGCTTTTTTTCGCCCTATTTCGCTTCGCTCAATACGGGCTCTTTTGTACGCATACAATTCTCAAAACCGCGCCAGTGGCTGTTTTGCGATAGTCGTGTAAAAAAATCGAAAAAAAAACCGTCACATTTTTTATTCGACGCCATGATTAGATTGAGAAGTGATGCAATAGGTGGCGCATTGTTGCGTTATCTGTCGCATCCCCATCCCACAATAGGAGGATTTATGGGTGCAAAAGATGTTCGTGAAAAGCATTTGCTTTCGCTCAATGATGTGTTCGCCGCAATGTGGAACTTTAGGTCGAAGTATCAGATTACGCCCGATGGCTTAACCGATGCACCGACTGAATTCATCACGCTCGTCAACGAAGGGTATGTGCACAGATACCGCGATATACTCAAATACTACCGCAACGAATTCGGGTTGAGCATTGCCATGTTTGGGCTCGAGAATCAAACCGATCAAGACAAGACGATGGCCGTGCGAGTCATGACTTACGATGCGTTATGCTATCATGCGCAGTTGAATAGCGTGAGAATGGGTGAAAAGCTCATCCCGGTATTTACGCAAGTGCTCTATTTTGGGTATCATGAGCGTTGGACGGCACCGCGTTCGTTGCGCGAACAGTGCAATTTGCCAAGTGAGTTAGCTGAGCAGTTTCAAAACTACAAGATCGAAGTCATCGAGCTGGCATGGTTGAGCGACGAAGAAATTGAGAACTTGACTGGCGATCTCAAAGTGGCTGCGATCTTCTTGCGGCAATTGCGCATGAAAGATAAGTGCAACTGGCCCGATATCGAAATTGAACACGGCAGTGAACTCCTCGATCTATTCACTGAAATCACTGGGAATACAGTTTTTCGACAAATGAAGCGTAGCTGCGCGAAGCGCAAAGGAAGGTTAAAAATGAACCATCTACTCGGCAATTACGAAAAAACTCTCATCTCTCGTGGCGAAAAACGAGGTAAAAAGCTCGGGCTAAAGGAAGGCGAGCTCAATAATCTCCTAGCATTGACAAAGCGCATTATGCGAGAAGATGGCAAATCGCTCGAAGAGTCGATGCGCTATTTACGCTTGACAGATGATGAGAAAAACATCGTTCGCAGCGGATTGGCAACGTGATTTGGGATTTGTCGTCATCGTCGATTTGTTGTAGAAGGGCGGCGTTGCGCTAGAACGCCACAGATGTATATCGGCGTCTTGTGCCTCGTTTGTTATTCGATGATGTAAAGGATGATGATGAGACAATATCACCTCGATCTCGACGAAAGCGATGTCGGTCGATACGTACTCATGCCAGGTGATCCGCATCGAGTGAGCGCCATAGCTGCCTATCTCTCCGATGCGCGCGAAATGTCGTTTCACCGCGAGTTTTGCACGTGGACAGGGTATTTGGGGCAAACGCGCGTATCGGTCGTATCGAGTGGAATTGGTGGTCCGTCGACGGCGATTGCACTCGAAGAACTCGCGGCGCTCGGCGTCCATACCGTTATCCGGACGGGGACGTGTGGACTACTTCAGCCAGGCGATACTCGCGGCGCCCTTGTCATTGCAACGGGGTGTTATCGCGGTGGATCGACGGCTAATGCCTACGTACCGATCAATTATCCGGCGATTGCCGATTTCGAGCTCGTCGAAGCTTTGTGTACTGCGGCACGATCGCGCGGCGTATCGCCGCGCGTCGGTGTAATCGAAAGCAAAGATGCTTTTTTTCTCGAATCGCCACAATATTTGCCCTGCGTCGAAGAAGCGACGATGCACTGGGATATCATGCAGCGCGCGGGCATATTGGCAACCGAAATGGAGAGCGATACGATTTTCGTCATCGCTCAGCTTCGAAAAATGCGCGCCGCTTCGATCTTATTCGGGCTCGGTTCGCATCACGGCGTCGAAGACATGAGCCCCATGTCGAGTGACGAACTCGATACGCTTAGTCGCGTCGCCATCGGTGCCCTCGAGGCAATTATAGAGAGCGATAAGCGCAAGATATCGATAGAATAGAGAATGGGAAACCAGATCTGCTTCGATAGCTTTGGGCGTTCTGGAAAACTCCATATAAGACGGGCGAAAAGCATCGATTCATTGCCCGGCGATTTTATAGCCGCCATCTTCTTTTGTTTTGCGGCATCGCCGGAGCAATTTCGAACACGACTGTGAATCATTATACAATTATACGACGAGCAAAAACCGCGCTATAATCGTCCGTATATCGTTGGCTGCGAATTGAACGGCGATTTTGTGCCCGCCCGATGCCTTTTCGATGCGCACGACAGTCCCGACGCCGTGAATGGCATGGCGGACGTGATCGCCAATAGATATCGGTTTGTCGTTTTTGTCGAGTGCTTGCGTCGTCGCGTTTTGCGTCGACGTCGCATGTTTGGGCGTGGCGACTTTGGGGATTGAACTCTGGGACTTGTCGTCGTACGAAATGCAGTGTTCTTCATAGAATTCGCTGTCGCTACCGAAATCGCTATGGCTACGATTTCCCTTCTTGCGTCCAAAAGTGAGAGCGACACCGCCCCCGACTTCGTCTTCGAACGAAGGCTCTTTGCGATTTCGCCCGAAAGCGTGAGCGACACCGCCCCCGACTTCGTCTTCGAACGACGCCTCTTTGCGATTCGATGGAGTAGGGGACTTCTTAGTCCAAGCGAGTTGTGGGCGTTTAGAACGCGCACTGCATTCACCCCACGATTCATCGATCATCCCAGGGGGATCGTCTTTGCGCTTCATTTCGCCGAGGAATTGGCTCGGCGTATGGCTTTGCAGACGACCGTACTCGTAGCGCATTTCTGCATAAGAAATGTTGAGAACCCGTTTCGCTCGCGTCATGGCGACGTACATGAGGCGTCGCTCTTCTTCGATATCGCATTCGCCACCGCGCGATAGCGGTAAGACGTTGTTTTCGACACCTGCGATAAAGACCGTATCGAATTCGAGTCCTTTAGCACCATGGATAGTCATCAGTTTAATCGAATTCGATTCTTCGTCGGATTCTGGGTGAATGAGCGAAGTCGTCGATAAAAAGCTGATCAATTTCTGTTCTGTATCGACGCTGTCGGCATCGCAATCGTCGAGCGTCGATTTTAGCGCATCGATGCGTTCCAAGGCTTCATCGAAATCCATGGCATTTTTCGCCATCTGAGCCTTCAAATAGGTCAAATACTCCGTCTTTGCGATGATGATATCGACGATACGGCGAAGTGGCATCGATTTCCAATCGGCGAGTTCGACGAGGAGTTCATAGAATGCTCGGCAACCGTTGAGCGTCTTTTGCGTGGCTCTGGGGAGCTTACACATGCCTTTGACGATATCTTGGAAAAGCCGAAACATCGCTTCTTGTGGCGATAGGCTAAATTGCGCCTTTTGTTCGATCAGTTCGATGAGCTTTTCGGCCGTCTTCTCGCCGATATTCCGCGCCGGTTTGTGGATCGCTCGCCGGAAGGCGATCGTATCGAGCGGATTGGAGAGTATGCGCAGATATGCCAAGATGTCGAGGATTTCGGCGCGTTCGAAAAAGCCGAGACCTCCGACGACTTGATACGGAACACCCCGTTCTGTACAGGCCGTTTCAAATCCGAGCGATGTCGCGTTTTTCCGATACAAAATGGCGTAATCCGACCACTTGTCTTCTCGGTCTTGGTGCGATATGGCGATCTTTCTCACGATATCCCAACTCTCATCGCGATCGCCTTCGTATTTGACGATGTGGACTGGCTCACCGCCCTCGCGGTCGGTCCAAAGTCGCTTTTCGGTTCGCGCTACGTTGTGATCGATGAGATTGGCTGCACTATGGAGAATGGGCTTCGTCGATCGATAGTTTTGTTCGAGTTTGAATACGGCACACGATCCAAATCGCTCTGAAAATGCCAAAATTGCCTTTGGATCGGCTCCGCGCCACGCATAAATCGATTGATCGTCGTCGCCAACGGCAGTCAATTTCGTATCTTCTCCCATCAGTGCCGACAAGAGTTCGAGCTGTACCAAGTTCGTGTCTTGAAATTCGTCGACTAATATATGGCGATATCGACGATGGGTATTTTGGCGAATATCGCTGAATTGTTGGATCATGCGCAACGGCCACAAGAGCAAACCCGCAAAATCGACGGCATTGTTGTCGATGAGCCGAGTTTCGTAGATTTCGTAGACTTGAGCCGTCAATTTTTCATCGGGGAATCGCGCTTTGGCTTTCGCTTCGCTCGGCAAAATGCCCTTTTCTTTGATCTTGGCAATGGCGTCGACCGTCTCATCGATGAGTGCTTTGTTTTGTTTGTGTTCGTTTTCGATGGAGTCCGACGATGTCTTCAAAAAGCCGCGCTCCTCGAGGATTGATTTCACGAGCGCTTTTTGATCCGATTCGCCATAAATCGAAAACTGTTGGGTCAAACCGATATACTCGGCATAGCGACGGATAAACTGCGAGCCAAACGAGTGAAACGTCGACAAATGCAAACCCGTTTTATCGTCCGATCCGATGAGTGCAATCGCACGCTCGCGCATCTCACTCGCCGCTTTATTCGTAAACGTAATCGCCAATATCGAACGCGGTGGTACGCCCTGCGATAAAAGCCAAGCAATCCGATGCGTCAAAACACGCGTCTTGCCACTGCCTGCCCCGGCCAATATGAGACAATGCTCATCGCCTTCATAGGTGACGGCTTCGCGTTGGGCTGGATTGAGACTGTCGAGACTATCGAGTGAAAGCATAACAACTCCCGTTCACATTGACATCTGGTAAAATGTACACCCACTGTGGCGCTCTCGATACCATGATCGAATCACACGATATCACCTGTTAATCCATAATCTAAACGATTCATACGCATTTGTACATATAAAAATGAAGCTCATCTTCAATTGTATATCAAAAGCACTTCGATTTCGAAAAACAAACGCAAAAAAAAAGCCGCGTTAAAAACGCGGCTCTCAAACAGTGCCGGAGGCGGGACTTGAACCCGCACATCCACAGGGGATAGAAGATTTTAAGTCTCCTGCGTCTACCATTTCGCCACCCCGGCCCTGCCTCGGCTATTCTCATACCCAAGGCACGTCGCCTAATTAAGCGAATTGGCATCAGACGTCAAGAAAATTCCATCTGCACGCTCAATGATTGAGACTGCCACGCCCGGCGTTCCCCGCGTCGCAAATCTATCTACCCTCCGATAACCCGAATCTCGCGTGCAATCGCGCCTTTCTCATTTTGCCCCTCGATATAGCAAACGCGATTGTTGTGGCGCAATTTGTCGAACGAAGCATCGACCAAGTCAGCATAATGGAAGAAAATGTCGACATCGCCAGCCTCGGGCGCGATAAAGCCCCAACCTTGGCTGTTGAGCAACACGATCTTGCCCAGCTTCTCGCCCTCTCGCAACTCGATTTCTTGCTCCTGAGCAGGGGCTTCGGCTTGTTCCTGTTGCTCGTCGTCGTTTTGATCCGACCAATACGATTTATCGTTATCTTCGCCATACGTCTCGGGCGCACGCGATACGAACAAGCTCAACGGCGCTCCTGGACCATAATTCTGCGTCTCGATCACATCCGACATCAAAATCGGATAAACCGCACTGCTCATCAATTTGCGAGCCACGTGCGTTTCGTGATGCGTCCCGCGCTCGTTCACGAAGTCAAATTCCCAGCCCAAAACCATCACGCGCGTACCCGTCGCTTGGATCTTCTGCACCAGCGGCGTGTAATCACTATCGCCAGCCACTAAAACGCATACGTCGTAGTTCTTCATGTGCGTCATCTCATACGCTTCGAGCGAAAGAGCCACCTCGACGCTCTTTTCTATGCCATCGGTTATCGGCCAGAAATGCGTCGTCACACCATTATACATTAACACGTCTTCGAATATTCTCTCGCCTCGTATCCAGCCCTTCTGCTCGCTTATCGCCGTCGGATAACGACCTCGGAAATAATGCGCATCGACGATCTGACAATATTCCGCCCGCGTTCCCTCGAGTTGCGCAAGCGCCTGCCGGATGTACTCGTGCAACCCTGAAATGCTCAATCTTTCGCGATAGCGATGATGAAAGACGTAATAATTGCTTACGTGATACAGATAATTGCCATCATAAAACACGCCAATTCGAACCATTTTGTCTGCCATTGTTTCATCCATTAATCGTTCGAGCTATCCACAAAACGCCAATAGCTCGAGTTCTCATCATTCGGTGAAGCCGAAAGGTCTGCAATAATCCACAAAACCCAATGCGAGCATACTATTTTTTCGCCGTTCGCGAACGCTTTTTTGCATTCGCCACCTCTTTTAGCAAAATGATTGCGCTACTCTCCATAAACGACTAATAAAAAATTGGTGCTATGTAGATTAATGTGCGCCTTACACGCATATTTTTTGCATCGTTGTCGATTCTCAAGGCACGGAATGCGCCATTGCCCGCGTTGCCGTGTAACGATCAAAAAGGAGCATGACTATTGAGTTCTTTCATTCAGACCCTCAAAGGGCATCCAGGAGGGTTGTATCGTCTCTTCTGTACCGAAGCGATGGAACGCTTCTCGTACTACGGAATGCGAGCAATCCTCGTCTTGTATCTCGTCGCCGAGGCCACGAAAGGCGGCATGGGCATGGAGCGTAGCGACGCTCTATCGGTCTACGCCATCTATACGAGCCTCGTCTATCTCACACCTCTCATCGGTGGTATGCTAGCCGATAAATATCTCGGTGCTCGAAAAGCCATCTTCATCGGCGGCATCGTCATGATGTTGGGCGAAGTCTGCCTCATGCTCGGTGCTAGCACGCTCAACCTCGGACTCGCCCTACTCATCCTCGGTAACGGTTTCTTCAAACCCAATATTTCGACTATCGTCGGGCATCTCTACGACGACGGCGACCCGCGCCGCGACGGCGCATTTACCATCTTCTACATGGGTATTAACGCGGGCGCCTTCTTCTCGCCTCTTATCTGCGGCACGCTCGCCGAAAAATTCGGCTACAGCTACGGATTCGCCGCCGCTGCAGTCGGAATGGCCATCGGCGTCATCATCTTCTTTTTCTCTCAGCGAAGCATCGGAACCGCTGGATTCCCTCCCGAACGAGACCCAAGAGCCGCTAAACTCGCAAAAGACTCAAAAGCCGATAAAGCCGATAAAGCTGATAAAGCTGATAAAGCCGAAATAGCCGCTAAAATTGAACGCGAAAAGAACGAATTTGACGAAGATATCGAAGTCGAACGCGCCGTCGAAGCTGATTTAGAAGCGTCTCTACGCGAAGACGATTCCGATCTCGTCTCTGAAGTCGAAAAAGCCCCCGATGTCGTCTGCAATTGCAAGGGCAAACTCGACGAAAACGGCAACATCGAATGCGAATGCAAAAAAGCCGGTAAACCTTGCGCCAAATCTAGCGGCAAATGTTGTTGCCACGGCGACGACGCGAAAAAAGGCGATCATCCCTCGGCCCACTTGCTCAGTCTCAAAGATTGGGGCGACATTGCCATCTACATCATAGGCGTCATCGGCATCGCATTCGCAGCTACGAAAGCCCTTCCCTACTTTGGTCAAGTTATCGACTCGATTCCCGAAGTCGTCAAATCGTGGGGGGGCCCAGCCGTCCTCGTCGCCGCCATCGTTTGGCTCTTCTGGTACGCCTATACTGGTGGCAAAAAAGAAGGCGGCAAAACTCAAGCTATCCAAGACGTCAAATCCGTCGCCGTCATTCTCATCCTTTCGATGTTCGTCATCTTCTTCTGGCTCGGCTTCGAACAAGCCGGCGGCACCATGACGCTATTTGCCGAACAAGAAACCGATCGCACTATCGGCTCGTTCGAAATCCCCGCCTCCTACTTCCAGTCGATTAACCCCATCTTCATTCTCCTTTTAGCTCCCGTCTTCACCGTGATATGGACGAAGCTCGACAGCTCGAAGTTCAAATTCTCCGTCGTCTACAAGTTCGTCCTCGGACTCGTCATGCTAGGGCTCGGATTCGTTCTCCTCTACGCAGGTTGGGCGAGCATTCACGACGGCGACGGTGTGCTCATCGCCAAGGCAAGCCCACTCATCCTCGTCGGCGTCTATCTCATCCATACCATGGGCGAACTCTGCCTCAGCCCCATCGGGCTCTCGCTCGTCACTCGCGTCTCCCCACAGCGCATGGTCTCCCTCATGATGGGCGTCTGGTTCATCAGCTCGGGCGGCGCTAACTACTTCGCAGGCAACCTCGAAGCCATGCTACAAGCCTACGAAGTCAATATCTTCAAATTCCTCATCGTCACGTCGTTCCTCGCAGCCGTCTTGCTACTTGCCGTTTCACCGCTGCTCCACCGCTGGATGAAAGAATAAACCCCATCCAACCCTCACAAAAGCCGCTGCGATTCAACGTCGCTAGCGGCTTTTTTTCTGTCTTGGTGGCGCCCTATTTCGCCCGTTGGGCTCAATACGGGCTTTTGGCTCCGCTATTGCCCCGTTTGGGGCAATACGCTCCGCATTTCGCCCTATTTCACTCTGCGGGCGTCCATTCCCCCTCTCCATTTATGGAGAGGGGGCTAGGGGGTGAGGTCACGCCCTATTTCGCCCGTTGGGCTCAATACGGGCTTTTGGCTCCGCTATTGCCCCGTTTGGGGCAATACGCTCCGCATTTCGCCCTATTTCGCTTCGCTCAATACGGGCTTTGGCTCCGCTATTGCCCCGTTTGGGGCAATGCGCTCCGCTTTTCGCCCTATTTCGCCCGTTGGGCTCAATACGGGCTCATTTTGGCGAGTTTGCGCCGGCAACGTCGTCTGCGCATTGCGACATGTCGTGTGCCGATCCAAAGAAAACGAATTGGTGATCGTCGAATGCCGTAGTCGGTGTGCTAGGCTCGTGAGATGTTAGCCATTTCACGCCAAAGAGCGAACCAAACGACGATCGGTATCGACCATTGGGATCGTCGAAGATGCGTTCGCTCAACATGAGGTGTGTGAGATCTAACGCGTGCCCATCGCATTCGATCACTTGATCATCGAATCGATATCGGCATCGCCTATCGGGCGATAGTTCGATCGATTCGCGACGATTGTCTTTCGATTCGATTTCGCTCTCGGGCAATGGCGCGAAGCGTATAGTGCTCATGTCCGCCTCGGGAAATCGTGGATGAAATCGATAATGCATGTCGACTTCGATAAACGATCCACTATAAGCATAGGCCAACGACCATCGACCCATTGCATCGCCGGCGTGTGGGCGTAGATTGGCGATAATTGAATAGGTGTAGTGCCGCGTGCCAGGGAGGTGCGTATCGGGATTATCGACAATGTACTTTTCATAGGGGCGGCAAGCTGTCTTTAGGGGCGAGAGCACTTGTCGTAGTCGATAATGGATTGGAGATCAAGAGACGGCGATGAAACAGAAGCCACTAATCGATGCCTATCGTCGCTCCTACGAATAGTTGAAACCCAGGTTCTGGATATCCAAACGATCGTGCATAATTGTAGTCGAGCAAATTCGTACCGCGAATATATGCCGTAAAATACGCCGTTCTAAAGTCGACTTGCGCATCGAGGGTAAAAATCCCACCAAGCCAAGCACTTTTCGACGACAGCCAAGCCTCGGTGCGGCGCTTCGATTCGTAAACACCACGCAACGATAACGTGACGCTATCGATTGGCGTATACGAGATTTGCGCGCGCAAATTGTGTTCGGGGCGATCGGTCAAAACGAGATCGGTTTTCAAATCGCGCGAAAACAAAAAGCTATAGGCAATGTCGAGCGATATCCCTGCATAAGGTCCAATGTGCGTCGAAAAATCGACGCCTGCAATGCGCGCCTCATCGACGTTATAAGCCTCTTTTATCCCCGATATATAATGGAAATTGATGAGATCTTCGACTTCCGAATCGTAACCCGTCACTTGAAATTTCAATTTATCGGTTGGTACGTAGTCGACTTGTAGCTGGAAATTCCAAGCGATTTCGGCGTTGAGATTAAATGCATCGCCACTACTGCGCAAGAACTGCTCTTTGAGCGTTGGCATGCGCAAGCGCCTTGCCGCCCGAAACGATACTTTCACCTCGTCGGTTGGAATATAATCGATACCTGCCGAAAACCCACCGTTATATAAATCGACGAGCCCCACCACGACATCTTTGCTCGTATCGGCATGTGCCAATTCGATATCTCCAACAGCATAACCCGATGCACTGATAAATAAACTCGGCAATATCTGCCAATTGATCCCCGGGCGAATGTCGAACGTCAGTCGCTCCGACGACTTGTCGACGTCGACATCTTTCACGATTTGGTGCTCGCTCGATTCGTGCGTCTGATATCGAAATTCGGCGCGAAGCGATGCATCTATGTAACCGAGCACTACCGAATATGGCTGCGACGATAAATATAAAATTGCACCGATATCTTGGTCCATCCATTCCGAATTGTTGGCGACGAGCGTCGCTTGCGTCGTCCGCGACGGCGAATCGAAGACTTCTAAGCGGTTGCCCTGATTCTGATACCAGGCTTGCAAAAATCCACGGATGTATTTCGTATGATATGACCATTTGGCTTGGGCTAAACCGATGTGGTATTCCGTAAACTTCCAATACCGATAATAACCCGTGTCAATGCCCGTTGGCACGTCGCGCGGCGCTTGTGTATATCCGCCCGATATCTCCAATTTGCTCCAATCTCCGAGTGAGCGCGCGACTTTGCCATAGATATTCGCACCATAAGACTGACTCGCGTCGCGCAAGCCTCCATCTTCTTGCTCGGTCGGCTCGAATGCATGCGAAAGCCGAAAACCGTTAGAGTAGTGTGCACCGGCGGTCAATGCCCAATCCCACGCACCATACGACATGCCATGGCCGAGCGCAAAGCGCCCGCCTGTCATCGTCGTCTCAAACGATGCCTGCATCTTCTTCGGCATCACTGGGTGCATGATGATGCTTCCACCAAGGCCAACGGCATCGTCAGAATATGCATCGGCATGCTTGATTTCGCCTTTTCCAATCCAGTTCATCGGGATTGCATCGAGCCCCGTGATGCCATCGTAGCCCGTATCGATCGGCATATTGTCGAAGCGCGCCGTGATTTGGCGCGTCGAAAAACCGCGCACATAGACTAAACGTTGACCCTTGCCCGTCGAATCGCCAAATACGCCTGGGGCTTGCTCGATCCAATCGTTGATCGATGCTACAGTCTCGGTCGGTATCGTTTGGATAAATGGCGAGCTTTGGCGGTAGATATCGCGAGCATGATCTGCCTCCACGCGTATCGTATCGACGACGAGCGGATCGGCGATATTGATATGGCGCGTGTCGTTCTCAAATGTGTATATGTCGTCTATATCTTCATGCGCTTCGGCAACGCCTTTGTCATCGCCATGATTCATGGTATTGTTTTTTATATCATATTGAATCACGCCGTCATCGTTTATATCTTGCGCAAAAACTCGTGTCGACGATATCGACATTAATGTGGCAATATAACAAATTGTATAAAAATGTGTTCGTCGGCGCATCGTCTGAAGTGTACCCCGTGTCAAGGACACTTTTGGGGTTAGGGGTTAGGGAGTGAGGTCATACGCCCGCGTGCGGGCGTCATTCCCCCTCTCCATTCATGGAGAGGGGGCTAGGGGGTGAGGTCAAAGCAAAGCACCTTACCCATCGATCTTCTTGACGATAATCGTTTTGAAATCTTTGACTTTCAAACACCCAGCGGGCAAATCCGTCGACAATTTCTTATCTTCGACGACGAGGATAATGCTCTCTGCATCACTACATACGCGTGGAGGATTGCAGTCGCTTTTTGCACTCGCTTTGAATCCATCTGCCGCAACGTAATCGCATGTATACTTATCGGCAGCATAACCCTCTAATTGTGCAGCGGCAATGATTTCACTTGCGGCGATCGTCTGTTTGCCTTCTTTCTCGACGAATTTTGCTTCGAGATCGTAAACATTGACTTCTTTCACCGTCTCTGTGCCATCGACTTGAACATTGACGATATACGATTTAGGCGTCGGTTTCTGGTCGTTATCGCTACCGCTACCTCCTGCTTGTGAATAGATGAGGATCGTCGTAATATTGCTCACGTTATGGCAATTCTGTTTTTCGGCATCGGTCATCGACATTTTCTTCACCGTGAGATCGATCTTTGCAGATTTGGCATATTTGCAACTGCGAATCTCTTTGCACGCACTCTTCGACGTCGGATCATAGACGCTAATATTGCCGTTTTTTTCGTTTTGACCGAGGTAATTGCATTTGTAATCGTCGAGGTTGAGATCGGGTTTGACTGCGGCAATCACATCGCTCGCCCAAACGTATTTGCTACCATTCTCGTCGAAGATCTTATCGCCCAACGTTTTGGCATTGACCGTCGCGATTTCTTTGTCGTCGAGCTTCACGGTGATATTCAATGCGACATCTGTTTCGGGCGTCGTCATATAGAGCGCTTTGGCGCTCTTCATTTCATAGCAAGCCGCTTTCTTTGCCGCCGTTTCGTCGACGATGTTTTGCGACGATACTTCGATATATCCTTCCATGACGTCGTTGCACGAACGAACGGGGCACGATGCATCGCTCGACATCTTCTTGCCCGATTCATCGGCTAGATCGCACTCGTATTTGTCGTACTTCTTATTCGGTTGCATCTGCCGGAAGACGTTGGCCAATTTGACGAGCTTTTTGCCGTCTTTTTCGACGATCAAATCGCCCATGGTCGACAAATCGATCGATCCATACTTTGCGTTGTCGATGTAGAGCTCAAACAACTTTGCATTGGCCTTGACTTCGGTGAGCAATATCTTGCTAATGTTTTTGACGTTGTAGCAGCCGGGGCGATCGGTTCCGAGCTCGTCGCCATAGACCAAATTCCCCGTCTTCGTATCGATATAACTATAGAAGGCTTTGCTACAGCTCACTGGCGCACATTTGTCGCCCTTGTCGGTCGGACGGAATCCGTCTGTTGCCGATTCGTAATTGCACGTATATTTCTCGAGCTCCGATTTCAAATCGGCATCCTTTATCTCGAGTACGCTTTGGATGATGCTCGCTATCGAAATGACGCTCGTCTCCGTGCCACCAATCGTTACCGTATTGTAATAGTCGCCGTCGAGGTCGTAGGCGTCGACAGCGCCCTTGATATCTTCATTGACGCGGAGTTCGACCATGCGAGTACCCTCGGGCTTCGTATCGTCGGTAAGTGATTGCGACGAATCGCAAGCATAGAGCGATGTCGACATGAGCGAAAAAAAGAACAACCGACGAATCGTTTTCAACTGCATAAGAATTTCACCTCAAATTCTTCAAAATCGTATCTCAAAAAACAAAACGCAACACGGTTGCGTTTTTAACGCGGCGTCCCTATCATTTTTTCAGACCATGGGCAAATCATTTGTTTCTGATCTGCTGGATCGATGCGCGTGAGCCTGTTGCCTGCCCATCAAAAGTGCGAATATCAGCTCATACTAAATCATAACGCCTTGTTTTTTCTGGAATACATCGAAGCATTAGAATGCTATCTCCGTCGTGTTCGCGTTGATTCAGCGCGCTCATTTTGCTAGATGGAGGCTGGTTAGCAGATGTTTATGTGCTAACCGATTGAGTTTGGAGGACAAAATGGTTGGCTTGAATCGTAAAAATCTGTTTATTCTCGCGTTCGGATCCCTAGTTCTGGCGGGGTGCGGGGGCAACGACGACGTGATTGCCGATGTCTCTGGCGGCGATACGGGCGCGACATGCGGTGATTCGGTGTGCAATGCCGACGAAAAATGCGTCGATGGCGTGTGCAAACCCAAAGACAATGCCGACACGGACACGAAATGCGGTGATTCGGTGTGCAATGCCGACGAAGAATGCGTCGATGACGTGTGTACGCCCAAAGGCAACGGCGACACGGGCACAAAATGCGGCAATGTAGTGTGCAATGCCGATGAGGTCTGCGTCGAAGACGAGTGCAAGCCCGCCGCGCTCAAATGCGGGAGCGTCGTTTGTCGCGACGATGAAGTCTGCTTCCAAGGCGCCTGTCGGGCAACAGGCGACTGCGGTGGCGCTCAATGCCAAGGCGACGAAACGTGTCACGATGGCATGTGCCGAGTTGCCGGCGATTGCAATGGCGTTGCCTGTTACCCTGGCGAAACGTGCTTTTTTGGCGAATGTAAACCCAAAGGCGATTGTTGGGGCATAAAGTGCGCCGACGACGAAGTGTGTTACGACAATCTATGCCGCAAAATTGGCGATTGTGGTGGCGTGCAATGCGACGAAGTCACAGAGTATTGCTACAACGAAACATGCTACATGAAGGATAAATGCGGCGATGTTTATTGTGACGCCGATTATACGTGTGGCGATGACGGCTCATGTGTATTGCGCAACTATTGTCTCGACGGTCGCGTGCGCTGTGGAACCGATTGTTGCGATCTAACGCAGTTTTGTGGATCGCGAAAGACGTGTTGCGATGCTGATAACAGCTGCGGTAACGACTGTTGCCGAGAAGGCGAAGTGTGCGAGTTTGCGGCATGTCAGAAAGATTGCGGTACGCATCAAAGGTGTACGCTTACCGATGGAACGACGGTGTGTTGTGGCGATGGCGAAATCTGCACGTCGAATCAATGCTTTAAGCCGTCGGTAACGTGTATCGACAATTATATGTGCGAAAACAGCGAATATTGCGATCAAGCGACGAATACTTGTTTGCCAAAGCCGACGGGCGAGGCGTGTTTCATGACGCAAAAGGGCGGCGAGGTCCAACCCACGCTCTTGTGGTATTGGGGCAAAGAAGCCCCTGCAGAATTCCCTCAACACGTCCAAGTCATGAGCTCTCCCATGGTCATGGATATGGATGGCGATACCATTCCCGATGTCGTCTTCAATTCATTCTCTGGGGGAGCGTATCAGGGCAATGGCATTATACGCATCGTCAATGGCAAGACAGGTGAGCTCATTGCGAGCTCGACGGGCAAAGATAACGAGGGCAATGGATTTATGACCGACGGCGGTAGCCAAGTCGCTTTGGGCGATCTCGACGGCGACACGATCCCCGAAATCGTCACATGTTCTGACCAATACAGACTCGCGACCTACAAATTCGATCCAAAGACAAAACAGATTTCACTTCTGTGGAAGAGCAATAATCCCATTCAGGAGTGTGGCCAAGGTGGACCGGGCATCGCCGATTTCGATGGCGATGGAAAACCCGAAGTCTACGTGCGCTATCACATTCACGACGGTGCGACGGGCGAATTGCTCGGTAGTGAGCGTTGTTTAGGTGTCAATGGAGATTCATTCGATAGTCTCGCGGCGCATGCCCCATGTGATTATAGCGTCGCAGCCGATCTCGATGGCGATGGGGAACTCGAACTCGTCGGTGGAAACGTCGCCTATAAACTCGACAAACAGAGCAAAAAGCTCGTCGATTACTACAATCGAAGAAAAGACGGGCACCCCGATGGATACCCCGCTGTTGCCGATATCGATCTCGATGGAAAACCTGAGATATTCGTCGTTCGATCAAATGAAGGGAATACTGTCATGGTTTTCAACCACGACGGCACCGACCATTGGAAAGCCCCGATACGGCACGATGTCGGAGGCGGTGGGGCTCCGACGATTGCCAACATCACGGGCGATGCACACCCCGAGATGACGTTTGCTGGTAGAACTGGCTATATCGTCTTTGATTACCTCGGCAATGTTCTATGGCGACGTACGACACAAGACGATTCGTCGGCGAAGACCGGATCATCGGTATTCGACTTCGATGGCGATGGCAAAGCCGAAATCGTTTATGCCGATGAGCTTTTCTTGCGCGTTTATAATGGCGACGATGGCGAAACCGTCTATTGTCAATGCAATACGTCGGGCACGCACTGGGAATACCCCGTCATTGCCGACGTCAACAACGACGGACATGCCGAAATCATCGTTTCGTCGAATAATTCTATGACTGAGAATTGTCCGAATTCGCTTTCAGTAGAGAAAGGATGGGATAAGTGCATTCAAGGAATTTTCGATAAAAATGATCCGAGCTTATTGGAAGGCACGAATGGCGTTCGCGTCTTTTCGAGCCCCAATCGAGACTGGGTCAATACGCGAAAAGTCTACAATCAACACGCCTATAGCGTGACGAATATTTCCGACAATGGCACCGTTCCCAAACATCAACGTGCCAATTGGAATATCGATGGGCTCAACAATTTCCGACTCAACGTACAACCCGGTGCAAATTACCTACCCAATCTCAAGATCACCAACGTATCGAATCCCTATACATGCGATAATCCCAGCGATGCCGTTATCTATTTCGTCGTCGAAAACGTCGGTTGGGCAACGGCCGAAAAGGGCATAACGGTTAAAATATATCGCTCCGATACGGCACAAGGCGAATATAAACTCCTTGGATCCGTTCAAACGATTTCCGATATCCGCGCCGCCCAACGCGAGCAAATGACATTCAAACTGCCCGATGGCGAGAAACTCGCCAATGGCACATATATTCACATTGCGCTCGGCGACGACGCTCCAACGCAATGTAAAGTCGATGGCAATTCGGTCACGTACGAACCCAAATGCCAAGTCGTCGTCAACTGATGCACCATTGGCGCATCCCCTGTGCGTTATAAACGTCCGCCCAAGGGGCGGGCTTGCTTTTCTCGAACAACGTCTGCCCCTTGGGCGGGTGATCTATCCCTTGTTTGGTTTACAGTTCAAACACAGGAGAACAGAAGTGATTACCAACGAACAAAGGGAAAGAATACTGGCAACTTACCGTCCATGGATTTATGGTTACAAGAGGATTGCTCGCGAACTTGGACTTACGAGAGACCAAGTTCGGCAGGTAGTCGTTACAACAGCTAACCAGAGGCGGCGGAAGCAGATGACATCGTTTGAACCCAATGATTATCGAGTAAAGAAGGCAAATTCGGCATACGAAGATCGTGATTTGTCAGGTTATGCAACGGATGCTGAGAAGATAGAACGTCTTCAAGACGAAATCCGCCTTTTGAGGTCTTTGATCGTTGAGTACCAAAAGGAATTTTTGCCTGAAGCATTGTCTGAATATCCGTTGTTTCTGTCCAAAGATGAAGTACCATTGGACACGCCATCTGAAGACGATGGCAAAGAAAAAGACGATGGCAAAGAAAAGAAGCCTAGGCGAAGTTTAAAAAAAAGCTAAGACATCGCAAAGAAGCATAAAACAGCTCTTCTTTGATGCTCTGATAGGCTGCAAATGTC
>SAMEA104315420__coassemble_786_pt1 | contig 17222 bp, 10 predicted proteins | sample SAMEA104315420__metabat2_high_PE_047 | metagenome-assembled genome bin SAMEA104315420 (sample SAMEA104315420) | gut metagenome | biome: Monkey gut; feature: monkey-associated habitat; material: faeces | place: China | collected 2013 | reverse complement strand
TTTATGGAGAGGGGTGGCCGACAGGCTGGGGGTGAGGTCAAGCATGTCACAAACGCCCGCCGTTGCGGGCGTCTCTCCCCCTCTCCATTCATGGAGAGGGGGTGGCCGACAGGCCGGGGGTGAGGTCAATTCCCCATCACCAATCACAAACGCCCGCAACGCGGGCGTCTCTCCCCATCGCCATTTATGGAGAGGGGGTGGCCGATAGGCCGGGGGTGAGGTCAGCTAGCCATCACATCATCTATCAGCTAAACAGCTCGCACCCATCCGACTTAAATTCCTCGATTTTATCGATGATATCTTGAACCGTACATTCGAAATACTCAGCTAAGCAATCGAGGCAATAATAAGATTTCGTCGACTCGCCGAGCAGTTTGATGTTGATCCCCAAGTCGTTGCGCGTCGTGATTTCTTTCGCGCAAAACGCACAATTTTGCTTTTTGAGCTTTCGCTTCGCCATCCTCCCCCCCTATGCATCCGAATCTGCGCCGAAATCTCTCACTCGACATTGCGGCAAATCGCTCCCCCGCAAACCTTCGTCGACGATCCCCATCTGCGTGCGAATAATCGAACGCATGTTCATCGCAGGCACTAGGCAATACATTTCGAATTCGCGTTTTGAAATGTCTCTTGGCTGGCGTACATGCGGGAAGAGCAATTTCAAATACGCCGTCGAAAGGCGGCGTATCGCCTCAGAATCGCGCGTGTCGGCCTTCTCGGGCATGACGACGAGTTCGTCGACGATAGCTCGATACGTCGGATCTTCACGCAATTCGTGCATGATCGACGAAAAATACTCCGAGTTCAACGCCCAGCCCTTTGCCTTGAGATCGTCGTCCATGCGCGGCAATTCCCAACCCTTGATAAATCCATGGATTCTATCGAGGAATTGTGACTGCCGAAATGGCTTGGGTAACTCGACCATCATGTTCTTGTATTCATCCATCAACGACGATTCGATATTACCCAAAAATATAATACTCGCGTCGATATTGACTTCGTGATTGTCGGTCGCCCGATACTTGCCATTTTCTAGGAATCCTTGAAACGCCGCTTGGAGCTCGGGTTCTTCGAGATAATCCGCTTCGCGGATTTCGTCGAGTGCGACGAAATCGCGCATGGCGACGATGCCATCTTGTTTTTTCGCCACGTCGTAGATGAGCTTTGCACGGCTGACTTTTCCCGTCACAAGCCACCCATAGCGGCTAATGTTGCCAAATAAATACGTCTTCCCCGTTCCCGGCGGTGCCAATTCCAATAAATTGACCCGTTTTTCGACAAACGGCAACAATCGTTGAATCACGGCGAGTTTCTGCGCTTTGTCGCTATATCCAAGCGCATTGTAATCGACGCCCCCCAAGATGACGTCGATCCATTCGTCGAGTGTAAATTGGCGACGCGCATCTTTGTATTCGTCGAGATCGACGTCGTAGGGGCAAAAATCTTTGAAATCCATCAATTGAATTTTGCCCTTTCCATCGCCGTCTTCGGGCGCGATATAACACAATTCGATAACGCCCCAGCGCTCCTCCGACTTGACGAGCTCTTCGCCTATGCTCTCCATCAGCCTGCGCGGAATCACCGTATCCTTCGATCCCAAGCCATAATCGGGCAATCTAAACGACGTCTCGCCCTTGGCTATGCTGATGTCGATGCCGAGTTTCGCGAGGATCTTTATCGTCTCGCCTTGATTGACCATGCGGTTTTGAAGGGCATTCCAATCGTTTTTATGTGGTAAAAACGTGCGAATAAACTCCACTGCTTCGTCGACGTCGACGACGCCATCGTCGTCTTGAAATCGCTTCAATATGTAATCGCGCATGAACGACGGCAACTTAAACGACGAAATAAAACTATTCTTATTCAAATCTTTATACACGACCATCGTGTCGAAATACGATTTGAGACGCGCGACGAAATCGTCATTTTGTATATTTTCACTCATTTTTCTATATCCTCAAATGCCATCGCTACAAATTATAAACCCAAATCTCTTTGTTTAGTCTTGCGCTCGACGACGAAATCGAACACTTGCCCCGTATTCGTATTGCCTTCCCAAACCGTCGCACGATACGCTTGCGCCTTCGTATGCTGATCGACGTCGAATCGAGCAGTTCTGCGATCAGAGTCGAGCGCGCCTTCGTAGAACACGCCTTCGATTTGTATGCGCGGCGCATTCATGGGCATATTGCAACAAAGCGCCAGCGTCACCTTGCCCTGGCTATATTTGACTTTTTGATCGACCAAATGGTACTCGACTTTTTCGGGGCGCAACGTCAAAGTGACGATGGGCACGACGACTTCTTCGAGGCTTGCACCGCCGTGCACCTCGACTTGGGCCTTATTCCCACCTTTGAACCGCTCGTAATTCGCCAACACTGCCCATCCATTTTCATAAGCAGCCTGATCGAGATTCGGGCTTTGCTCGCACCGGCAACAACGCCCGCTATGCTTGCCCTTTTCTTCGAGTTCTATTTTCTCGTTTTCGTGTCTATAGATGACGGCGAGACGACTAGCACCGTGATCGGAAAAGATGACGGCCTTTTGGGCGCCATGAGATCGAAGCAAATCGCGTATATTTCGCAACTCTTTATCGATCACTTTGAGCTCCTCGAAGAGATGGATGGGTAACTGACACCTTTCGTAGAGATAAATCGTACTATGGTGTTTCAAATCGTCGAGATCTTTGACATCTCGCGTTTCAAATCTTTCCTTGAATTCCTTATTTATACTCGTAATCGACGGCAATTCGCAACGTACAATTTGAATATCCGAAATCATGCCATATTCGCGACATTTTGCTTGAATATATCCCAAATGCTCTGCTCCCAATGCATCGATAAAATAGGCTTGTACGCCATCTTTATCGATCGTGCGCGTCACAGCACTGCGACAACGGAGTTTATTATAAGGTCGTTCTATGGCATATTTGTCGACATATTCGATAAAATCGTCGTCAATGCAATTGCGAATCTTCTGATATTTATAACGATTGAAATAATACGTCAAATCGTCGGCAAGCGATATATTATCATTCTTGAGATGCGAATTGTACGAATCGAAGACAAATGGCTCGATATAGTACGACAACTCGCGCGATGCATGCGCTATCGCCTTTTCGATCTCTGCATCGGTCCAATCGTTTTCGTCGATCGTCTTCATCCATTGACGGCGCTCGTGATCGGTCGAATCGCTCAAATAATATACGGCATCTTTGCCATAACGCTCGGCAACGCTCTGACAATAAAATTGCATTTCCGTCGAATTGGCTGGCAACAATTTCAATAATTCAAGGCGTTGTGCAAAAAACGACTCAAATCGACTGTCCGATCTCGCGACATCGGCGAGCGCATGATAAACGCGGCGAATCCAGGCTTCGCACGACGTCGTCTGATCGAGGCTAAAACCCAAATACGTGCCCGATCCCTCGCCAAATACGCGCATCGCAAGCCACAATAACCATCGTTCATTGCTCGATTGATTGTGAAACACGTCGTCGATCTGTTGGCACAAATCGCGCGTCGATCCCCAACGTTGGGCAACGAGCGACGAAAAATCTGCATGACTTTTCGATTGCCCCCTTAACCATTCCCATTGCTCACAACTCGCCCACGATTTATCGGCAACCCGCTTGATTTCGACGTACTTATCGACGAGCACGACGAATACATCGCCGTGGTCTTGTATCGCATATTTCGATCGACCAAAGAGATCGGCGTCGTAGGGCATGACAACCGATATCACCGGGTTTCGCGCCATCGACTCACCACTCATATCCTCGAGCTTCTTTAATAGCCCTTTCATGCCGTCGACATGCGCTCCATCGCAATCGTCGCCCTTTCGCACAAATCGAATCGTCGGAAGATCACAACGCTTCCCATCGACGACGACGATGCGACGATCGCGACGCGGATCGCGCGCAAAGTATTTGTCGAGCAAACCACTGCAATGCGTCAAAACGACGAAGACGTGACCCCGAACCGATCGGTCGATGATTCGGCGCAAATCCGACACGAGCGCTTCTTCGCCCTTGAGCATCGAGCTCTGAGAAATCCCCCATACGACGCTATTGTCGGCTTTATCGGCCGCCTCGAGAACACCCAAAATGTCGGGGAAGCCGTTGCCATGCGTGTGATCCGATACCCTTATACACGCCTTCGACGCATCGGCACAAAGACTCGTGCGCAACGATGCATAATCGGCATAGTTTTCGACGTCGACGACGATCGGATACCCCGTCGACGAACTATTGGAAAATTCTCCTATGTGCGACAAGCACGATTCGATCGAATTGCAATGCATCGCCCACCTCCTTAGCCCTTCTTCTGCTGGCTTTTGAGTATTTCGATGCCGATATTGACGTTGTCGATCAACTCTCTCAAGTATTCGCGCAAATCGTCTGCATTCATCTCGTCGATAACTGCCCTTGCCCGCGCTTCGCCATCGGTCCTATACAATCTATCGGCATAAGATTTCACGCAATCTTTCACTATTCCATTGTCGATCCAATCGTAGACTTCGAGTCTACACGCCTGCTCTTGTATATATTCTTTGAGTGCGCCGATGTCGTCGATCAATATCTTGTAGTCGCCGACGATGACATCGATAAAACATCGATCGCGAGCTTCGGCATCGGCGAGTTTGTCGTAGAATGTCGCACGCTCGAGATACTCGAGTGCATTTTTGGCGTCATTGGGTTGTTGAAACCCGCCGAGCATCGTGTCGAAAACCTTTTTCGCTTCGATCCGGTCTTCGGGTCCAAACATACACAAAATCGGAACCTCGTTGTTCTCCGACCACACTTTCGGATCTTTCGTTCCCGTCTTCTCTTTCCACAACGCCAAGACCTTCGTGCGCAGTTGTTTGCTCAAGAACTCTTTAACCGCCACACCAATCATGCTGTAGTATTCATTTTTCGTCTTCGTATATTGCCCCTCGGCGAGGTCTTTATTATAAAAGCGCTCGATTTCGTCGTCGTTCATCTGCGTCACAAATTCGCTCACGACCGATTTAAACAATGGCAACGGCGAATTATACAAATTGTCAAATTCAACGCGGTGTTCGCACAACAATTCATAGAATTTCGATCGATTCTGATCTTCTAACTCGCCGCGCATACACATCGTATAAATGATTTCCAAAAACGGTCTCAAATTGCCGACGCTCTTTTTCATCGCATCGAACGATATCTTGATGCGATTGGCGCGCGATGTCCAACCTTTCACGACACTATTGATGCTATCGCAATTGGGAATGCTCTTCTTCGACTCTAAGATAATTTTGTAGTCTAAGATGACGTCGTCGATCTTCTCCTTTGCCGTATCGGTATTCCAAACCCAATTGGCATCGCTTGCACTAAACCGCTTTTGCACCTCTCTGATATATGCACCGTTGTCGCCCAATTCCGACGCCAACGAAGGCAATTCGCCATTGCGATATTGCGCAAGATAAGCTGTCATGCCTTTGCAACAATTATCGGCGACCAAAACCCGCGACAAATCGTCGACGATCTGCCCATCTTCTCGCACTATCTTGCCTATGCGCGTGGCAATTTCACTTTCGTTGCCGATTTGTGCATTATTCGTGTTGGCGATATGACAATACGAATCGATGAGCCCTTCTAATACGCTCTCTTTGCCCGATACGCCTTCGATTGCCGGCAACGCATATTTGACGCTCCAAATCGGGAAGGGCAACGCCTTCATCGCGAGCCTAATCTGGCTACCTACGCTTTCGATCGATCCGCATCTTTCGGGCGCCAAATGGAAGACTTGGGCACTGCACTTCAAAAATGCCTTCTGCTCGGCACTCATCGCCACGATGTACTGCGTCGCCTTTCTCGACGACGAATTGCCATCGTTCATCGCATCGGTGACCATGCTCTTCATCTTCCCGATGCTCATCGGCTCGCTCGTCGATCCATCGCTCCAAAAGTAGTTTTCGTTGACATACTCTTTGAGCACAAATCCGAGCACAAATGCCGTCATACTGCACTGCATCAAGCCAAACGGCGGCTCTTGCAACGCCGAATATATCGCATCCATGCTCACGCGACCCGACTCGCTCTCGAACCCACTCGCGATCACCTCTTCGACTTTTTGCTTTATCTTGACGATCGCCAGTCCTTGCTTTGCGGGGTCTTCCCAATAGCGCTCGACTTTCCACGCACCTTCGAGTGCTTTAGCGGCTCTCGACGCCTCGTTATATACATTGCTGCCCTCCTGATTCACCCCACATTCCACGCCTTTTCCCATCTGATTCAGGCCAAACAGAGGATTGCTCACATCGTAATGTTCGAGCCCGTAGGGATACTTTTCGCGATCGATGCTTTGGAACGTCTCTTTCAAATCGTTCATATTTGCCATGCGCTTGCCAGCAGGATCGTCTTTCGCATAGAGCCAAAACGAGCCATCCATCATCGCATCGCGCCATTCGCGAAGGCAAGCATCGGCATCCGCCATGAATTTGTTCGACCGCTCTCGATCTTTCTTGGTGTAATACTCACTAAGCGCAACCTTCTCGATATAACGTTCGAGTCTATCGCGTCCAAACGGCGTAGCACTCGCATCGACGAGCAACACATCGCCTGCGCCCTTTTCAGCCTCATCGGCTATCTTCTTTTTGACCTTCTCGGCTTCGGCTTCATCGCGAGCAAAGCCGACTAAGACTTTAAACTTATTCCCCTCATCTGCCGATTTGAGCTCCGATATCTTCCTGCTCAACGTATCGACCGAGCAATAATCGATCTTAAACCGATTCTCCATCCTCTCGGGCACGGCAATCGCCTTGTGCAATTCCGCATTTCCAATCAAATCGTAAGTTTTTAAGCGCTTCTCGACTTCCTTTTTCTTTTCGCTGATTTCAATACTACCGCCCGATATATTGGCAATCTTGTATTCACAAGATCCGTCTTTCATCGTTACTTTATACAAAATGCCATCGCGGCAGAGCTTTTCGGCGATTTGCTTTCCAAGCCCTTTGGGCCAATTGGTGCTCGCACCTACAAACGACAAATCGATGTTTTTGTCGCTCGGGCGCACCATTTCCGTATCGTGCATGCGCATCGATATCGCATTAAACAACAATATCACCTTGAGCACGCGGTGTTCGTCGTTGTTGAGCTTCTCGCCCGATATCAAACGATACGAATCGAGCACTTCGCGCACCTCGGAATTGAGACCGCTTTGCGAATTCGTAAAGAAATCCCACAACATATCGACGGTGAGCAAATACCAAGCACTCGTCGGGCCCGTGTTGGCGATAAACCACTTAAACGCCTTTGCCTTGCTGTTGTCGTCGATGACGAAGTTAAACATGCTGCGCTGGTTCGACTGATACACGACCGCGATGTGTTTGAGTACGATAGCCGCGTATGGATGAATCGGCACGACTTCTTGCATGTCTTTGTCGGCAACTACCATGTTGTTATCGCCGCCGCGCCGTGTCGCGCTGGCGCGAATCGCATCGCGCACGGGTTTGAGCAAAGTGTTGATTTCGCCCTTATACCCCTCCCATTCCGAGAGCAATGCCAAATCGCTCGTCTTGCGCATCGCTTGCGCCAGCAGGCGAAACGCTATGTTTTCGGGGAGCTCGATCTTCGCGCGCACAAATCGCGCATCGATCTTCTTTGCCAATTGAGTATCAGCAATCAGGCTATGGCTCTCGTGCGTCACGATCATAAAATAGAACGGGCTCGATTGGCTAATCTCGGCAATCGTCTGAAACCCCGTCAATTGGCTGGAATTGTTTTGAAAATACTCGGTAAACTCATCCCAAACGAAGAAGATCGACGACAACTCATTCGCTCGAATGACGTCTTTGATCCAGTCGACCAACGACCTGATATCCATGCACAAAAACGACATGCGCTCTTCTTTGGCAATGGCGAGTATGCCTTGCATCAATTCGGTCACGCGTTCGCTCGATCCCGTTTTGAGCTGCTCGACGACGTCGTCGATGTGGAGTTGCCCCTCCCACGCGTGCTTTTTTTGCGCCATCTTTTTGCCCAAAAAATCGCGATGGTCGGCGTCTTCGAGCCATCGAAGCGCAGCATCTTTGAGCGTCCCCTCGGCGCGGTTTTCGATACCTCGCTCCGATAACGCCCTATCGATGCTCTCTTGTATCGCCCATATCAAATCGCTATCGGAGCTAATGCTACTCGACCCCATTCGATGGATCACGAGCACTTTGCCCGCGTTTTTCGCCGTCAAAAACTTCTCGCACAAGTCTTTGTCGAGCTTAAAATCTTTGAAATATGCTCTCACATCGTCGTCGGAGGCTTCGAGTAGCGATTTCACCGTCAACGCCGCATGCGACTTGCCCGTGCCATAAGCGCCTTCGACCCATATCGAACGCGGCGTCTTGCCCGATAATACGGCGTGAACCGTCTTGAGGAGATCGACAAACGTCTCGTGCGGATAAAATCGCTTCCACGAAACTTCGCCACTGGCGACCAAATCGGCCGTGACTGCCGGAAAGTATTTCGGATCGATGTTAAAATAATCGCGATACAACTGCTCTGCCATGACGAACTCCAATTCTCAAATAAACGATAATGATTATAATAGCCCCAATACATCGCGCGACGATTTGTCTTCGCGCAACGTGATGTTTTCCAAATCGAGCGTAAACGATGCCGATATGAAATCGGGATAATTCGCCGATAACCCATTGAGTATCCCGATCATCGACTTCCGATCGATCCCAAATATCTGCGTCGGACTCACCCCCTCGCGCTCTATCGTTTCGTCGTATAACGTCTTGAGCGAAAATTGATAATACCCACCACACGCCTCGGCAAATTTATATAAACTATACAAAATGACTTCAGAGACTGGGTGCTGCCAAGACGTTCTGCAAAAAGATAATACACTTTTACCTTTATATTCCGCCTTACCCACACCTACATTGCCAAGAGGTAATTGAGATATGCGCCCAAGCGATAAAATAATATCAGATACGGCTCTCTCTCCATCGTTATCTAACATAGAATCGATGAGAGAGCGCTTATATATTCTATCAAATTCGAGTCTAGTCACATACCAACGCAATTGAGGAGCATAGCATAAATTTACGAAAACGATCCCCCAAAAAGCCTCGCTCTCGAGTCCAAGCTTATCTAGAATTACTGCCGTTTGTGAAAACCCTGTATTATCCCTTAGCCCCGCATCACGCAAGAAGCGCTTAAAGAAGTTAAACATTTCCGATCCAAGACTATGATTATTTTCAAAGTCGTTTTTGTATTCAAAATATTGCTGAAACCAATCAATTCGCGGTGCATGATGCGAATAACAATTCAAACTATTGCGTTTACCGGCCATAATACCTCCCTTTGGCATTTCCAATGATTTATAGACCAAGCATCCTTTATCGGGTCTATGACATTGCATACAGTGTTTACAATCATCCGACACAACGACTTTGCCATCGACAAATTTCAAGCATCCACTTGAACAATCTGCCTGGCACTCTTGGCATCCTATGCAACAAGCAGATTTTCTAAACACAATCTTCAGATGCTTTACGAAGTCTGGATAATCGTGCGCCGTCATCGAATCGACAAGTACTTTAATTGACTCTTCTTTTTCGACAATAGAAAACCGTAACAAAGCATCTCGATAATTCATCACATAGCTATTCAGATCGTCGCACGTTACAACGCCAATAGTTTTAATCCACTCGCGCCAATCTGTTCGCGGATGGTCAAGTGAGATCTCAACATTCTTTTGCGAATCAAAATTATCGGCATAATTCACACGAATCGACAAATCGCGCCCATTCTTACGAGCCTTCCAACCGCCATTATTTATAAATTGCTCCAGCCCCTTTTTAGACTCAAAATTATGCGCATACTCACTTCGTATGACATCAACAAAAGGCTCTGCCTCTTCGCGATAACAGTGATAGTTCATATAGTCGTTACGCTCAGCTGCTCTTGGACAAACTAAACACCCCGCTCGACGATTGCCCTTTTTATATGTTTCATTGATGACGAGGTTATGCGTATAAATATACAAAAATATCTCAGCCGAGTTCCAATCTAAAATTGCGTTGCAAGAATACTGTCCAAGATGTTTCTCTCCATAAGAGACATAATCATACTTACTTCTCGCCTCGCTCTCATCCCCTCGAACGCCGACAAATGCCATCCCTACAAATTTTTCCTTTTTTAGCATTTTCCGAAGAAAAAGTATTTGTGGCACTGTCTTGTGTACACTGCAACACCATCGATTTGTCGTTGCTGGCGGTCCAAATAGTTTCCACGTTTCTTGGGGCATGTGCTCTGATTTCGTCACATAAAATGCAATATCATGTTTATTGCATTGTTCTCGGACTAGTTCAGCACACTCATACGTATCACTAAACTCCATCCCCGTATCACCAAATAATACGACAAACGCATTGTGTGGTAATGCACGACTGACAATGTCAAGCGTTACCACACTGTTCTTTCCGCCACTAAATGCTACGTAAAAAACATCGACCTTCGATCTATATTTATTATAAACACCATAGGCTTTTTTCACAGTCTCTTGTGACAGTGTCTCAAGTAATTCTCTATTTCTTTCGACCATTTTTGGGATATCGACGGCGACGAGCACATCGCCGCAATCCGAATCGTCGACGACGATGAGTTCGGGGGGCGTATAGAGCGATCCGCCTTTCGTCTTCGCAATCGTTCTCCCTCGATAGATGTAATTATTCGCCTCGGCCCACATGATGGGAGCATCGTCGTTCTTGGGATAGCTCCAATATTTGTCGAATCCCAAGATGTCGAGCTCGCGATAATAGACGGGGCGCGGTTCTTTGCTAAATTTGAGTTTGTCGTTGGTGAGTAATAGCCCGCCCGTTTCGACATCCCATATATAGTAATACATTACACGACCTTATGTTTCTTGATATTGTTGCGCTCGCGCTTGGCACATTTCACGACTTCGTCGATATTGCGAAACCGTCTTATCGCCAAATACCCCTTTTCATTGAGGTAATTCAGGGCATCGTTTGTCGTTTTCCAAGTATCGTCGCAAACGAGGGCATCGATGGCCATCTCGTCGAACGATCGAATCGCGCTATCGCGCCGTGCAACCGCACCATAGGTGCCGTTTTGGCAAAACCCTTGGTGTAACAATACAAACGATTGGCTACAGTGCGCGACATAGCTTTCGAGGAGATAATTGTTCCAACTCAAGCCACCATCGACGCGCGGCAAACGCAAATGCAATTGCTGCAACGACCGAAACGGCGTGTAATCGCCATCGATCAAATTGCCAAGTGCGGCGTCGATGCGCGGCACGTCGAATTCAATCGCCTCGGGAACGACGAGCGTGTTTTCGTCGATGCGCAACATCGCTTCCATCACTTTATTGAAATGCGCGTTAGATATGTTGCCAATATTGACTTCGTCGGCAAATTCTTGCAACTCGTCGAAAGTCAAACGCGTTCTTTCGCGACAAAAATCGACGATGACCGTCGACATATCGACTTTTGCGCCTTTTGCACTTATCACTCGGCCGTTAAAATCGAATTGGTCGCCCAATAACACGGCGAGGCAATTTCGCAATCCATACGTCGTAAAAGACTCGATATCGTCGGCGACCGACGGCATTTGGCGGCGCATCGCCGATCGCAATTCTTCGTCGATGGCATAGCCCTTTCGCGCGATTTCCTGCCCTATCCATTCGGCAATAAAGCGCAATCCTTCGGCAGAAATCGGCAAATTCTTTGCATAAAAATAATAGGCGTCGGCTCCTTGTGTTTTTTTAATTACCGACACAACAGAACTTCTCGATTTTTCAATACCTTTATTTAAAGCATAATCAGACAAGAACCACAATTCCTTTGCCAACTCAGAGGCGCTCATCGGTTCGTATTGCGATTTCAATATCCGTCGCACATCTTCGGCAAAACTCGGCCGTCGATCGTCGCGACAAATGAGATAGCCAGCCTTTTTCAACTTCTTCGTGCCAAAGGCGTTGCGCTTCGATGGAACCGATTCGAGCAATTCGACGAGCGCATCGGCGTCGCCGCAGCCGACGAATAGTTCTTCTCGAATGCGATCTCGAAAACCCGCGACGATGGCGTCTAAGCATACACACGTCGCCCCGATGTCGAAGGCTCGCTCGATGAAGTCCCACATTTCGCGCAACAATTGGTCTTTTTTGGCTTCGTCGTAGACGAACAGTTTCCCGTCGCGCTCCTCGCCCATCTGCCACAAGTGTGCCTCGAGGGCTTCGCGGCGAAGTCGCAAATCGACGTCATAACACTCGCGATATCGCCTGCAGAATTGGGCAAACATCAACGACGATCGATAATCATAGCCCGCCGAAAACGATTCGCGCATTACCTTTGCCAAGCGTTCTTCGAGTTCGCCATCGCCGAGTTCGCCATCGTCGAGATCACACACATCGATCGGCAAATTCGCTTCGACACCACGCTCGCCGCATTCGCGGTCGGTTTCGATACATTCAGGGGCATTGTTGCATTTGTTCGCGCCATCGGCGATATCGGACACGTAGATCGCCGAGACGCGATAATACCAAACATCGGACGATTCGCCAAAGACAGAGCAGTTGTTTTCAAAAACGGCGATTATCGCTTCGCGCGGCAGATCGAAACGCGCGGCAAACGAACTGCAAATGGCATCGATCGAGCAACTATTTTGAAACATCGACAAGATGCGAACGAGTTTTTCTTTGAGCGAAAAATGCTTCAATTGCGAAGCATAGAGATCGATCGCTTCGATCAAAACGTCGGCATCGTCTATGCATGCCGAATCTTTCCGTTGGGCATACTTTCGGTATGCTGGGAGGAGTTGCCCCAAGACGACCGAATAATAATCGCCATTGGTCGCAGAATAATAAGTTTCTTCGCCGATCGTCTTCGATTCGAACACGCCTTCGACGTCGGTTCGCAAGACGCCGCGAATGGCGAGCATTCCATCGCTCCAAACTTGCGCAAAGGCATCGGCAAGTGCGGCGAGCGTGGCATAGACGCTGTATTTGGCGAGCACATAACAAAGCCCTGCACGTACAGTCAGCCTACGCAAGACGCCATTTTCATACGCAACGATGGCGCGCAAAGCTAGAGCCGTATCTCGCCCGACGTCGTTCATCTCGCCCTCCTGCGCCATCCATTCGCGCGGAGTGCAAACGGGCACATCGCCAAAGCGGCTTTCGCCAGCGAGGCAGAACGAGATCGAGCCTTGGCAAGATCAGTCAAATTTAATTCAGTAGAACCTGTTGGGGGGGGTAAAAATATTCAGTAGTTTCACAACATATCTCACATGCACACACACCCACAAACGGGCGATTTAACGCCCTAGTAGGTGTATAGAACAAATCGAAGTCGATTTTCAAGGAGTTTTTTGCATGAGTTTACTGAACACATCCCAGTCCCCCTAACTAGCCACCTGCGGCGCCCCCCCCCGAGAGCTACTCGCCCCCTCGCCCTAGCTCTACTGGGCTTTGGCTCGACGTTTCACATGCGCGACACGAGATCCGTCGCCTGCATACGGCAGCGCCTAGGTCTATCGCATGTCTTGCGCATCGATGAGCGAGTTTTCGATAGTCAACCGACGGGATTGACGATCGCGTCGCGATTCGTTAGAATGTTGCGAGAGTTTTCTCGACTTCTTTAGAGTACCGCAGCCCGCAAAGTGCTTCGACGACGACAACGAAGAAGAACATATATAGATGTTATTGAGCTAACAGCGGCACAGCTTGGAGGCAGAATTTATGAGCAACAATAAGATCCCATTCTTATCTGCACTATTCATCGTGAGCAGTGTGGCTGGTTGTACGCTAGAAACCTTAGACTGCACAGAAGACAATGAAAGCGATTTTTGCACGGCAAATACACTTTGTATCGATGGCGCATGACGACAAGCTAACGCCGGAGAAAGATGCTCGAACCATGCGCAATGCGCAGAAAAATCGTTGATATGTCGCAACAATCAATGCACGCCCGGCACGCGTTGCACGCAAAACAAAGACTGCAAAAGCACAGAGATCTGCGAAGCCGATGCGTGCAAAACGGTTAAAATTGGCGACAAGTGCTCAGAAGATACAAATTGTTCTTCTGGATTGATATGTATCGATAACAAATGCGAATCGGGCACGCGATGCAAAGGCAATAACGATTGCCCCGATCTCGAGGTTTGCATCAATACGATATGTCGTGAAACCCACTTGGGAAGCATGTGCACAAACAACTTCGAGTGCTCGGGCAATCAGATTTGCTACGAGAATATTTGTAAACAAGCATGCAAAAGTAGCGACGATTGCGACATCAACGAAATATGTAGCGACAAAGTATGCAAAACATCGAACGAAGGCGATACATGTGCAAATCACGATGAATGCACCGCTGAATACGCGTGCATCGCGGGCGTGTGCAGTGCGGGTCGACGATGCTTCTCAGATGGCGATTGTGCAGACCCCGAGCAATGCGATTCTACCGACCATATATGTAAGATTCTGACTCCTCCTCCCCACCTGTCGATCCTACATGCACTCGTGATTCCGATTGCGAAGAGAATCAAGTTTGCCTCGATAGCCATTGCATCGAAGGACGGCGATGCCTAAAGACACCGACCTACTGCTCTAACGACAATCAACAACTGACGATTTGCGACGAAAACGGTCTCATCGAATCGGAAGTCAAATGCGAAGCCAATCAAACTTGCTATGAAATCAACGACATCGCTTTTTGCGGTCATCCATGCACTGTCGACGACGACAAAAAGTCGTTTTGTTCGCCAAATATCAAAATGCGTTTTACTTGCAGTGTCACCGATGGCGTTCCTTCATACAGTTTAGACAATTGCGGTAGAGGTGACCAACAAAGCGTTTGCATTAACCCCAATACCGATAATACACTATCTCCTAAGAATGAAACGTCTTGCGCCATCACGAACACATTGCCATTATCCTACGAGTGCACATACAACAGTACGGATAAGAAAGTTGACTACAATATATGTTTTCACAATCGTTGCGAAAAGCTAGCGAATAATACAACTTTTGAAACTAACCCATGTTTATACAACCGCGTGCTATGCAAAGAAGATGATATTCACGAGGTTACAATCAATAAAGCTTACCTCTACGTATTTAATCCACCACCAGTAGCATGGGATTTTATTTACTGTGCCAAAAGACCTCGAACAAACAATCAAACATCGTTATCGTATCACACGTGTTATAACAACAGAATTAAGATTTTTGACATTCGCTCTTTTATGGCACTCATTAAAAACCTGTCTGTTTGCAACACTAATTTATCGAAATATAATAAAGAAAAGTGTAACGACTACAAAACGAGAATTAAAAATGCCATGGACGATCCATCTAAACTCATGTGTTGCCAGCCAGATTCTGAGTTCCTCATTAGACCTGTTTATTATAACATCTATGCGATTGAGCCATGCACAAGCTTAGTATGGACTGGTTCTAATTCTTCGTATGTATATGACTTTCAGGATGTTGCTCGGGATGTCCGTTATGAAACGGGCAGTAGCTCACCAGCGCCCGACGTTACAGCTTATCAAATAGATGGTAATCATGCCGTCGAAATGATGGATACTCAAACGCAGCGTGCTATGACGGCAATACAATGTTATTATACAAAGAGGAAGATGAATTGCTTTCTGCCAACATGAAAGCTCGTGGCTACATGAAATTTACTCATTTCAATGCCCCAGAAAAGTATCGAGAACAATCCATTTGTGGTCTCGACGATAAGGGATTTAAACTTTTCTGCTTAGTATGCGATGCCCAGCTCGTACCTATGTATTTTATCGATCAATACGTCTCTCAAATCAAATCGACGAAACGCCCCGTCACATGCCGCATAAGTACAAAATCGAGTGAAATCGATGCCATTGATATCGAAATCGACGGAGAACAAAAGACGGTTGGATTCTGCCCGCCCAATACTCGACTCCAGGGGTGCAAAGATGGCGAACAAGTCATGCTGCGATCGATTAAGTGCTCACCAAACTAGCTTCGACCCAAGATCTCGAAACAGTAGCGTTCAATGATTCGACGACGCGAAGTCGGCGATTCGCGCTATTCAACATCGATGCGCTCAAAACTCATCGACGAGGGCGTCATGAACAACTGGGCGAGGTCGATGTGATACGCCTCCCCCGGTTTCTGGCAATAGAAACGAAGCGTCGTCTTTTCTGCCGTGGTGCTGAGTTCGGGTTCGCCCCCATTGGGGGCACCATCGACACTCGAAACGTTGTCTTGACTTTGGTCGGCAATGGCCACGACGACCGATGCCATCCGCTCGACGAAGAGGCTTCGCTTTTGTCCTTCTAACGTTTGAGCGACGTCGACGAGGCGTTCCAAAAGCGGTCTAGCATCTTCAAAATCGCCTTTGCCGATGCATTTTTTGCGATCGCTATCGACGAGATATGCCCATCGTTTGGGCGATTGATCGAGCACCTCGATGCCATCGACTTCAGATCGCTCACTAAAAAAGAGAATAAACCAATGCCCAAAGCGCAACGATGTCGGTTCGAGTTCTGCGTTTTGAGGCAATTCAGCGATGTATTGAGCGGCAGTTTCATACGCCGCCTTATCTTCGCGACTCTTCGACATCCAATAAAACTTCGTTTCCTCGGCTAGCGTTTGGCTGGCGCTAGGGGCAGTGGCATTGGAATCGGGTTGTTGATTCATTGTAGATCCTTGAGTTTCGCTCGAATCCGACGCCGTTGCCACGCGGGGTTGAGCCGTTTGCGACAAATCGTCTTGCGAAATGCGATTACAACTGCACATCGTGGCAACGGCAACGATAGAAAATATCAAAAAAGCGCGTATTCTCATGCGACTAACTCTTTGTCGATTTTTCTTCCTCTCACATCAAAAACAGTCATTCATTTTGAAATGATATCACAAACAGTCGATTGTTCCATATTAAATGATCCTGTAAAAAGGATGAATACGCATTTGCCTTCGTTTATCTTCGCGTTCCATCCCTGACCTCACCCCCTAGCCCCCTCTCCATAAATGGAGAGGGGGAATAGACAAGTTTATATGGATGGGCGGCTCGTTTACCCCGGCGTTACTGGGGGTTGCGGCGTGTTTAGTCGGAAACCCCTAACGGGGGTTAATATGAATTGAACTATCGTTTACCCCCGGCGATGGGGCGGGGCTACTCGCCGAAACCCCTAACGAGGTTTTTTAATGTCCCTCGCCAAATTTGTCACATCTGCTGTA
>SAMEA104315420__coassemble_759_pt1 | contig 17558 bp, 13 predicted proteins | sample SAMEA104315420__metabat2_high_PE_047 | metagenome-assembled genome bin SAMEA104315420 (sample SAMEA104315420) | gut metagenome | biome: Monkey gut; feature: monkey-associated habitat; material: faeces | place: China | collected 2013 | reverse complement strand
CGATAGGCCGGGGGTGAGGTCAGGAGGAGGAGCGAGATGATAAATGAAAGGCAAACGCATATTCTTATTGAGTCAAAGTCTTTTACCACAGTCAAGAGAATTTTTAAATGCGGTAGCCCTGATTGCCTCAATCGTTGCCATCTTTTTTTAGCCGTGTTATACGGAATCGGTTTTAGCGCATTCAAAAAATTGTATCGGTGTATGCGTGATTCATCAGGAGATTATTATGAATAAACGATTTGTACGCTTTGTACTCACTTCGATGGCGGCGGCGATGCTCTTGACATCGACCACGGCTGTTGCGCAAAACGTCGCCTTTGAAGAAAAGCAGCAGGCTCAAATTAAATCGGCTAAAGAGCCCAAAAAAGCCGAACGAAAAACGCTCGACCAAGAAGAAGGTAGCGGACCTAAAGTCGAATTCCAAACCGATGAAATGGTCGCCGCTTCGGCCGCCTCCGAAAAAATCGAACTCCAACAGTCCGCCATCAAAAAGCTACAATTGCGCATCAAAAATACCGACGAAGACGATCCCGCAAAACCACAGCTCATGGAACGAATGGGCGACATGCTCTGGCAAAAAGCACGATACTACGAGCTCGAAGCATACGAGTACCTCAGCAAGGCAAACGAAGCCGGCGCCGCTGGCGATACCGCTAAACAGCAACAACTCATGGCGAAAAAGACCGAAGACGAAAAAATCGGTCGCGAAGCGCGTGAAGAAATGCTCAAGCTCTATCGCGAAATCCTCAAATACCACCCCGATTACGAGCAAATCGACAAAATCAGATACTACATGGCCTTCAATATGGCCGAAATGGGATATGCCGGCGAAGCATACGAACAGTACAGTGGTATCGTCCGCGAACACTCCAATTCTCGATACCTACCCGAAGCTTTCTTGGGCATGGCCGAATACTCCTTCACCATCGAAGAAGATATGCCCACCGCCCTACAACAATACCAAAAAGTCGTCAGCGTCGATCCCAATAGCTCCGCCGCCTCCTACGCCATGTACAAAATGGGATGGTGCTACTTCAACCTAGGCGAGCCAAAGAAAGCACTCGCGCAATTCGAAAAAGTCATTCGAGAAGCCGATAAAGGCACCGATAAACGACGAACCGATATGCGCAAAGAAGCACTCAAAGACCTCGTCAAAGCCTATAGCATGTGGGATGCCGCAAAACCCGGTAACGCTCGCAAATACTTCAAAGGCTTCGCCGCCGACGACGCCGAAGTCGATTCCATGATGGAACGCTTGGCGCGTCTCTATCAAGAAAACGGCAAAATCGACGAATCCAACTTCGTCTATAACCAACTCATCGCCGCTAACCCCGGCAAATTCAAAATCGTAGGATATCAGCACGAAATCATGCTCAATACGGAAACGTTGAGCGATCCTACCGCCCTGGCCGAAGACATCCAACGTACCGTCGCCATCTTCGTCAAAGCTCGCGACGAAAAATACGAAGGCGCCACGCCCGAAGCCGTCAAAGCCGAAAACGACAAACTCGAACAATACGTCTCCGATACCGGTAAGTGGTATCACATGACGTACCAAAATACGAAAAACCCGCTCTACTACTCCCTCGCCTTCGAAATCTATCGCACCTATCTCAATAACTTCCCAACGGCGACCGATAACTACGACGTCATGTACTACTACGCCGATATGGCGTACTTCCGCAAAAACTACGCCGAGGCTGCAAAAGGCTACGAACGCGTCCTCGATATCAACGAAAACGGCGAATTCAGCAAAGACGCCGCCCACGGCGCCGTCTTGGCCTACGACCAGTTGATGGGCGAAAACAACACCGATAAAGAAGCTTGCCCCGATATCCCCGTCACGCCAGAAGCCGCTCCCGGCGAAGAACAAACCTACCCCGAATACCCCATCGCCGATTGCCGACTCAAATTCATCGAAGCCAGTAAACGATACGCAAAAATCGATCAGTCGGCAGAGTTTGCAAACAACTCCAAATACAAAGCCGCGCAGATCTACTTCAACTACAACCACTTCGAAGAATCCCGCCCGCTATTCCTCGAAGTCACGCGCGATGCTCCGGGGTCCGAAGTCGCCGTCTACTCCGCAAACTACTTGCTCGAGACATACCGACTCACCAAACAATACCAAAAGATGCACGAGGCCATCACCGCGCTCAAATCTAACAGCGCTTTCATGGCCAATAACACCACTTACATGCCAGAATTCAAAGAAGTCCTCAGCGCCTACGAACGCGCTCTCGACTACAAATTCTGCGAAGAAAAAGAAAACAACAAGCAATGGGAAGACGCCGCCCGCTGCTACGAGCAATATGCCGAAGCACACAAAGGCAGCGACGATGCTGCAAAAGCACGTTGGAACGCCTCCATCGCATGGGAAAAGGGCTCGGAAGTCGGGCGCGCCATCGAAGCTCGCGTCGCACTCCTCACCTCGGGCGAAAACGACGAACACACCAAAGCACTCGCTCCGCGCGCCATCTACGCCATCGCGCTCAACTACCACAGCCTAGCCGTCTTCTCCGAAGCCGCCCGATACTACGAAATCTTCGTCAACCAATTCCCCGAAGATCGCGAAGCTTGCGTCCCCATCGGCGCCGCACCCTCGAAAGACCCATGCGCCAAAACCGCCCTCTCCAACGCCGCCGCCTTCCGTTCCGGACTCGGCGAATACCAAAAAGCCGTCGAAGACTACGACCTCTACGCAAAGATGTTCCCAAAAGACAAAGCCCAAATGGCTCAGCTCAAGTTCGCAACAGGGCGCATCTACTACGACCAAAAGAAATACGACATGGCGCTCGATCGCTTCCGCGATTACCTCAAAAACTACGCCAAACTCGGCTCGCCTGCACTACAAGTCGCCGCCAATACCTATATCGGCAAGTGCTACTGGGATAAGAAAAACCAAAAAGAAGCGCTCAAATCGTTCGAGGCCGCCGAAAACCTCTACGCCAGCAAATCGCTACAACAATGGCTCGCCAAAGCCGAACCTACCGAAAGCGAACAAGCGCGAAACGCCGCCGCCGAGGCTCGATTCATGCGCGGCGAAACCCTCTTCAAAGAAACACTCGACATCAAACTCTCAGACCCAAGCGTTTCTGGCCGTAAAGTCAACGACTTCCTACAAAAACAACTCCTCAAAAAGGCTGAAAAACTACAAGAAGCCGCTCCTGTCTACAAAGACGTCATCACCAAATTCAACGCACCGAAATGGGGCTTGGCCGCCATGACGCGCGTAGGTATGATGTTCGACGACGTCGCACAACAAATCGAAAAAGCACCTGTCCCACCCGGGCTACCCGAAGAAGTCGAATTGGCATACGTCGAGCAATTGCTCGATTTCTCCAGTAAATTCGAAGAACAAGCCATCTCGTCCTACGTCGCCGCCGTCAAAAAAGCCGCTGAAACCGGATGGTTCAGCCAATATACCACCGAGGCTCAACGTCGACTCTTCGACCTGCGCCCCATGGAATATCGCTCCGCATCCGAAGTCAAAGCTACGCCTAATAAAATGGTAACGACCTACCACACCGGCGCTCTCTTCTCCAATATCGAAGAACTGCGCGGAAACGTCGTCAAAGAAAAGCGAAGAGTCGTCTCCGACGATGCCATCGGCGCCGATGCCGCACCCAGCGGCAGTGAATCCGCCGACAACGTCGTCGCATCGAACTAATGCTCATCCATGCCCAACCACGGGCATGGCGCCTTTTCTCGCACTTATTTCAATCGCTATTGAGGAGATATACTTATGTTTAATCGCTTTATGCGCCGACTCGCCCCTGTCGCTCTCGCTTCCCTTGCCATTTGCGCTACGACGGCGTGCGGTTCGAGTGGTTCGTCCGCCTCTGGCGCCGCCTCGCTCAAATCCCCCACAGGTGCCTCCAAAACCGTCGACGCCGAAGGAAAACGCGCCGTCGTCAAAGAAAGCGCCATCGCGCTCTTCGAACAAGCCGTCAAACAAGCCAAGACAAACCCACAAGCCGCCATCGATACATTCAAAAAAGCGGCAAAAGAAGAAAGCAACTTCGCCGAAGCCTGGTACAACGTCGGATTGCTCGAACAAAAACTCGGCAACAACAAAGACGCAAAAGACGCCTACAACAAAGCTATCGATATGCGCCCCGATATGTCGGGCCCCTATATCAACATCGCAAAAATGCTCGTCGACGAAGGCAACTACGACGAAGCCGAAAAATACTTGCTCATCGTCGTCGACGAAAACAAGGGCATCGAACCCTACAACCCCGAAGCCAACCTCAACCTCGGCATGCTCTACCGCCACAAAGGCGAAGACATCCTCGAAAAAGAACGCGGCGGCACCGAGCCAAAATTCTCCATGGAAGGCTCCGAAACAAAAGGCGAAATCAAAAACAAAGATGCCTACGCCATGTTCGCAAAATCCGTCGCTCACGTCCGACGCGCTCTCGCCGGCGACTCCAACAACATCTATTGTTACGAGAACCTCAGCGCCATCTACTACCTCATGAACAGCCTCGAAGTCGCCCGACTCGTCTGCGAACAAGCCATCATCAAATACTCCGAATACAACGACATCCTCAAAAAACAACTCGAGTCCGGCAAAATCACACAAGACGAATACGACGAAAAGGCATACATCCCCAAAGACCTCTCCGCCATCTACAACACTTCGGGCCTCATCTACCTCGCCGAAGGCGAAGTCTCCATGGGCAACGCCGAGTTCAAAAAAGCCGTCGAGGCCGACCCCACCAACATTCAAGCCATGCTCAACGTCGCCGGTATCGCCGTCAACGTACAAGACTACCCTCTCGCCTACGACCTCTACAACAAAATACTCACGCTCGAGCCCAACAACACCGAAGCATACCTCTCAAAAGGCGTCGCCGCGCGCGGACTCAACAACCTCGACGAAGCCGAAAAAATCTACCGCGACATCATCAAAAATCACCCCGACTACCCACAAGCTCAATTCAACCTCATCGTCCTCTACCAAGAATACTACCTCAAAATCGACGAAGCTCGCCAAATGTGGGTCGACTTCACCAACGACGCCAACGCCAACAAACTCATCCCTGGCCGCGTCGCCGAAGCCAAAGAACGCATCAAACAAATCGACGACCTAAAAGAAGCACAACGAAAAGCCGAAGCACAACAAGCCGAAATGATGCGCAAAATGGAAGAACTCGAACGCCTCGAAAAAGAAATGGAAGCGCAACAAGAATAACCCAAAGCGCCACCAACTCTCAAAGCCACCGCCCGCCGGTGGCTTTTCTCATTTATAGCGGCTTTTTTTCTTTTTATTTTTGGCTACGCTATTGCCCTACGGGCAATACGCTCCGCTGTCGCCCTATTTCGCTCGCGCTCAATACGGGCTCTCGTGTCGCCCTATTTCGCTTACGCTCAATACGGGCTCTTGGCTACGCTATTGCCCTACGGGCAATACGCTCCGCTATCGCCCTATTTCGCTTGCGCTCAATACGGGCTCTTGTGTCGCCCTATTTCGCTTACGCTCAATACGGGCTCTCGAGAGCCCTATCGCCGGTGGCGATACGGGCTCTTTGTCACCCCGGGGTTGCGCTCCGCTTACCCCGGGCTGTATTCTGGCGCCCCTTCAGGGCGCTAGAGGAAGCAGAATCTGGCAGATTGCAACGATATCTCGTTCAAGAACCGTCGATTGTGCCATAAATTGTTTTGTAATATACGGTTTTATGTCGTCCATGACCTGCTGCATGGATGCTTTTTTGCGCAAATCTGCCATATTCTTCTCCTATCACACGTTATTGCAGCACCTTATTCATCAACTCCTGATAGCTGTCTACATGGTCGTATGTCACAAGACCATCTGACAATTTTGCGAAGAGCTTCTTGGCACAGTCGATCTTGGACTTCTCGATTGGCCGCAGGTTTAGGCTCTCCATCGTGCCTTTGGTTTCCGCCACAAAGTAGATGTGCTTCACCTTGCCCTCATGGAACACGATTGCCCAGTCCGGGGAATAGTGTCCTACCGGAGTCGGAATAAAGAAGCCTTTCGGCAACTTTGCATAGATAAAGACCTCTTCTGCACAATCCAGATTTTCCGCAAACTTCCGTTCCACGCTCTTTTCTGCCGTGCCATCGGTGAAAACATAATCCTGAATCGCCTTTTGCGCCTTGTAAGCCTTGTCCATAGTCAGAGCGTGTTTCTCTGCCGTAAAGATGCTACTGTCATAACTGCCCTCGATGGTATCATAGGTAATATGCTCCACGATCATCGTAGCTTTCTGTTCTTTGATCAGACGAATCGTCTTTGTAATAAATTCTTCCGGGTTGTTCCGGTACATAGCAAAGGTAGTCGGCTTGATACCCTGCAAAATGCGGGCTGTTGTGCGGCGGGTCAATGATGTGCCCTCTGCAATCTTACCGATCAGGTCATATACTACCTGGCTGGTATACGTATTTTTCAGTACAGCCGTCTTACTTTTTGCGTCATAAAAGCTACTGCCATCACGCACCATGTCTGCATTCAAGGTGTCTTTCTGCCCGGCATAGGTAACGGTATATTGCAGGCGGCTGACATAAAGCTCACTGTCGATGTGCGCAATCGACTTCTGGATCAGCTCTTCAGAATCAAAATCCACCGTATAGGCGTATTTGTGGTTGATGGTCTGCCAGAGCTTCTGGAACTCTGCTTTTTCAAACCGGTCGTTCAGAGGATTTTCCAGTACTTTCGGCTTGTTGCCATCCTCGAACATGGATTTGAGCACACTATCGTCATAAATCGCCTGAACCAGCGAATGCACACCCTCTTCGATAGGTTTCAGCGTCTCCGGCACAGGCGCAAGCGTTCCGGCCTGCACATCGTCCCGGTAGTCCTGCGTGACGTTATCCTGCTCATCTACATAGTGGTTGCGGACAAGATACTGATAGATAGCCCGTGCCTGACGGTCATCCACCTTGACCGTTTTGCCATCGAGCTTGATGGTTTTTCCAACAAAGTAGTCGATGTCTGCCTTGCGTGGGCGGTCATACAGCACAGCTTCGGTCTGCTTTTGCAGCCCGTCCACAAATCCGACGTAGCTCTCGCTTGCAATAACGGTCAGGACGTTGATATCCTGAACCTTCTCCCCCAGAACTTCGGCATCCATGCGGTTTCCGTCCTTATTCACGCACAGACGCAGACCACGGCCTACTTCCTGCCGCTTCTGCGTGGTGCTGTCGCTGTGTTTTAACGTGCAGATCTGAAACACATTCGGGTTATCCCAGCCCTCACGCAGAGCGGAATGGGAAAAGATAAACCGAGTTGGCTCTTCAAAGGACAGCAGTCGCTCCTTATTTTTCAGAATCAGATCGTAGGCCGAAATATCATCGGACATATCCGTGCCACGCTTAACCGAACTGTTGACGCTGTGCCCTTTCTTATCAATGCTGAAATAGCCCTTATGCACATCATGTACATCGGTGGTATTCAGGTAGGCAGTATACTCCGGCTCAAGAATAGAACGATATTCGTTCATTACAGCCATGTATTCCTGCTCAAAAATCTTACCATACTCGCCCAGAAGCTCATCGCCGTCTTCATCGTACTGACGGTATTTAGCCACTTCATCAATGAAGAACAGGGAAAGGGTCTTGATACCCATTTTGAACAGCTCCTGTTCTTTTTCAAAGTGGGAAATGATCGTCTCCCGAATCTGCACCCGTCGCATATCATCCTCAGAGACATCGCCGGTTACATCACCTTTGCGGATGGTATCGCCATTGGTAAATGTCACAACGCCAGTGATCGGGTCAATTTCAGAAACGACAAAGCCCTTATACTGCTCCATCTCGCCGGAGATATAGTAGAGATTATCACTCACATCCAATGTACGGAATTCCCGCTTTGTGCCGCTCTGGTGTTTGACCTCCAACTCCACCTTTGCCCGTGGCGGATTCTTGGGGGAGATAATGATGCTTTCCAGATACAGATATTTGTCTGTACCACGCAGGTTCTTGACCTCAAAGCCCTTGACCTCGATCTTCTTGACCAGCCGCTTATTGTAAGCATCCAACGCATCCAGCACGTAAATCAGGTTGTGCTGATTGGCGTGGGTAGCGGAGTAGTTCAGCGTGAACAGAGGATTGAATTTCTTCAACGCTTTCTGGGTAGCAGAATCCTCTTTACCCATCTTCTGCGGTTCATCCAGAATCAGAATCGGGCGGTTGGCTGCGATGACGTCAATCGGGCGGCGGGAACCGAACTCGTCCCGCTTGGTGTAAATAATTCTCGCAGCGGCATCACCCTTGCGGCCTTCCACGTTCTTGTCCTCATTCATGGAGGCAGCAAACGCCTGCGTGTTGATAATCATGACGTTGATGCCGGAATTGCTGGAGAACGAGTCCAACTGGTTCAGATTGCTGCTATTGTAGATAAAGAACCGTGCTTTTTTGCCGTAGCACTCCATGAAATGATCGGCTGTAATCTCGAAGGACTTCTTTACACCCTCACGGATGGCAATGCTCGGAACAACAACGATGAATTTGCTCCAACCATACCGCTTGTTCAGCTCGAACATGGTCTTGATGTAAACATAGGTCTTGCCCGTACCGGTCTCCATCTCAATGTCCAGAGAGCATCTACCCAGCGGGTCAACCAGCTCGTCTGACAAATGAATATTGCTTTCCGCCTGTAATGCACGGATATTTTGCACCAAATCCGCATCGGTTAATTGTAGCGCTTCATTCTTGAATCCGGAATCGTTGATCAAATTCCACAATTCCAACTGTACTACATCGTCGGCCATCGGCATAAGGCTCAACTGCTGGGGCTTTGCAGACAGACTGCCCATATCACGCAGATAGGACACTCCTGCACTATAAGGTTGTCCCTGAAAGACACGAGCCACGGCATCCACGGCATCGGTCTGATACTGCTGAATCTTAAAACTAAACTTCATCTTTGTGGTTCACCTCCTGCTCCAGCATCAGGAAATGGTCAAAGTCGCTCTCATACAGGCGATCCTGAATGATACGATACTTTTCATATTCCGTTTCCGCGTGGAGTTTTGCCTGCTCTGCGCTGATTTTACCCGGCCCGGTCAACAATTCGTTGCCGTTGAACTCCAGAAAACCATCCAGCCGCTTTGCCCAATCTCCCATGCTCATTGGGATTTTGCGCTCGGCCTGCAACTCGGCATAATCCAGATAGAGCGACACAATGCGCTCCAGATAATTCATTTCATCTTTGCTCAGATAGTTCTTGGCAATCGTCACATCTGCTTTCAGAATTTTCCCATCCGGAGCATTCTCCCATGTAGTCAGTCCCATGTGTTCCTTGTTGGCATCTGCCCGCTCCACGATTAGCTCCGCCGCCGTGTGACGGTGGACGGCATAGTGCATTTTGTTCTGTACCGTCTGGAAGAACAGACGAGTCGTCTTTGCGTTTTTGTCGTAGTCAAACGCAGTGGCGTACAAATCTGTCACTTTCTGATAGAATTTACGTTCAGACAGGCGAATCTCCCGAATCTGCTGCAACTGCCGCTCAAAGTATTCGTCGGTGAACATATGGCCTTTTTTCAGCCGCTCCACATCCATCGTCCAGCCTTGAATCGTATGGTCTTTGACGATCTGTCCCGCCCATTTGCGGAATTGCACCGCCCGCTGGTTGTTCACCTTGAAGCCTACGGCAATAATCGCCTGCAAATTGTAATGCGTCAGTTCCCGATTAACCTGACGAGTGCCCTCGGTCTGAACTATCCGGAATTTCCGGATAGTTGCCTGCTCGGTCAGTTCGCCGTCCTCATAGATTTTTTTGATATGCTCGTTGACCGTGCGCACATCCACATCATACAGTGCCGCCATCATCTTCTGCGTCAGCCAGATATTCTCATCCTCATAACGCATTTCAAAGCTGGCATCACTCTCGCCGGTAGAGGCAACAAAAGTCAAGTATTCCGCTGCAGAACTGCGAATGGCAAGTTCTTTTTTCTTCTTATCGTTCATATTACAGTACCTTCCTTACAGTATCAGGGCTATATGTCTCGAAAATCTGCTCAAAGTTTGTGGCTACGCTATCGTTTGCCATACTGCTATCGCGGAACACGGCATAATAAGGCTTCATCTGGGCAATGGCCTTGACGGTTTCCTCGGTCACATCATGGTCAAAACAGGCCAGCAGGAAGCCATCCGCCACATTGAACACCTTTTTGCCTGCGATCTCTTTCACCTCAATGGAGCTGGACAGCAGCACGCCCAAATCCAGCATCACCTGGAACAGCAAGTCCTCCGGGGTACGGTCTTCTTTCACGTTATCCACCAGAGACAACAGATCCTGCTGACCGACTTTATCCGGTGTGTAGTACACAGGTTTCATATTGCTTTCATCCAGACGCAGGCAGCGGAAACCAATGTCTAAATCAGCCGGAGCCGTCAGACCGGCATCCTCCTTGATTTTCCGCCCCGCACGGCGGATGCGCTCCTTGCCGATTTCGCAGATGTTCTTTACTGTAACACCATCAATTTTATTTGAATCTGTACACAATTCTGGTATTTGCACTAAAATAAATTTGCGCTTCATTTTGGTTTCGTAATTGAGTTTTATAACAGAATGCGCTGTTGTCGCTGAACCAGAAAAAAAGTCCAGAATAATATCATCATCATGTGTACAAGACATTGCTAACGTATGTATCAATGTAACCGGCTTTACTGTATCAAATCCATGAAATTGTCCAAGTAACCCATTCAGCTCAGACTTTCCAACTTCAGATGTTGAAGACCATTCATTTTCCATAAAGCAATAAAACGGATCATGTTCTGCGCCTTCTTCATCCTCAAAATAGCGTCTAAATGGTGTTCCATCCTTGAATTCTATGTATCCGCTATTCCATAGATTATGAATTTCACTATTTCCGGCTTGCCAACGTTGTCCCTCTGGAGGTTTATATCCATTTAGTTCAAAAGACATCGTTGTTCTCTGATTAGTTCCACGATTTGATTTAAGAATAGTTGCAAGTCGATATTTTCGCCCTTCAAGTGAATACGGGTACAACCGAACACTTCCTGTTATCAAAGGATAAAATTTATTATTTGAAAAATCTTTTTCATAACATAAAATATATTCGATTTCTTTTTGAGGACGATATTTGGCTTCTCCAATATTAACTGGCTTTACACGCGCTTTCCATACAATCGTCCCTAAATAATGGACTCTTCCGAAAACTTCATCGCATATCTTGTGTAAATTTTCATATTCGTAATCGTTGATACTGATAAAAATTACGCCATCTTCCGCTAATAAATCTTTTGCGATTTTCAGACGCGGATAAATCATATTAAGCCAATCCGTATGGAAACGGCCATTGCTCTCGGTGTTGGTCACAAGCCGGTTGCCTTCTTCATCATACTGACCGCTATTATCCATATATTCCGCCGCACTCTGGGCAAAATCGTCCTCATAGACAAAATCATTGCCGGTGTTGTACGGTGGATCAATGTAGATCATCTTGACCTTGCCCAGATAGGTTTCCTGCAAGAGCTTCAGCACTTCCAGATTATCGCCCTCGATGTAGAGGTTCTCACTGTCAAAACCGCCGGGTGTGCCATCTTTGCCCACGCTGTCAGCTGCCACCGGACGCAGCGTTGCCGTAATGGGCGCATTGGCCGCCAACATCGCCTTTTTCTTGTCCGGCCAAGTAAACTGATAGCGTTCCTCCCGACCTTCTACGATGGAATCCGATAGTTCTTGCCGCAGAACGTCAAAGTCAATGGCGTGTTCCACCTTGCCGTCACGCATTACTTCGGTGATGGCATTGGGGAACAGCTTGCCGATCAGCTCAATGTTGCGCTGTACACCGTCAAGGCTGTGCATTTTCAGTTTGTCCATTATTGTTTTCCTTTCTGGCTTTTCTAATAGAATTAGCTTCTTTCCGTTTTCGATTTTCGTAATACTTTATAAATGCGTATTTCATCATCGATGCTCCCGTTGCAGTTCATTCGCCTGCTCATAAAGCCAAAACGCATTGTAATCACCAAATCGAATAAAGCCAAGAACTATCTCAATAGTTCGCACGAGGCGATACACGAACGATTGCCCCCCCGATGGGGAACTCTCGTCACGCTCCACTCTCTCACGCGCGATCGCCCGCCACTTCCTCAAGCCATTCCAGCATCTTTTCCTGAAGTAGCTTTTTATCAGGTAAATAGAGCTGGTACTTTGAAGCATATATGTTGCTGTCCTCTGGGAGTGTCATTTCGACCATTTTGTCGCTCTTTTCGTTGCAGAGTAGAATGCCAATGGTAGGGTTTTCATCTTCTGTCTTTTCGTAGCGATTATAATAATTGACATACATCAGCATCTGTCCCAGATCCTGATGTTTCAGCTTTCCAATCTTCAAATCAATCAGAACAAAGCAGCGTAACATGCGATTGTATAAAACCAAGTCCACCTTGAAATGCTCTTCATCAAAAGTAAATCGAACCTGCCGTCCTACAAAAGTAAATCCCTTTCCCATTTCCATCAGAAAATCCTGTAAATGGTCTATAATCCGGGTTTCAAGCTCGTTTTCTGAATACTCTGACTTTTCTGGCAATCCTAGAAATTCAAGAATATAGGGATCCTTCACAGCGTCAGAGGGTTTCTCGATGATTTGTCCTTTCTGGGCGAGTTCCTGTACTCTTGCCTTGTCTGTGCTCAAAGCTAGGCGTTCAAATAACGCAGCGTCAAATTGCCGACGTAGCTCTCGTAAACTCCAGTAGTTTTTCGCACACTCAATCTCGTAAAACCGCCGTTCTGCCGTATTCTCAATGCGCATCAGGAAAAGGTAATGCGACCAGCTGAGGGTGAATTGTTCAATGGGTTGGGATGAACCACCTGTTTTAGTCAACTTTGTTAACGATTCCCCTGACTGCAAAATCCGAGACGCTGTCTCGGAAATTGAAGAACCATAGGTCTGATAGAATCGGCGCATGTTCTCAAGGTTATCGACGGAGAATCCCTTTCCAAATCGAGTCGTAAGCCTCTGTGACAGCTCTTTTAATAAACCTTTGCCATACGCCGCTCTGGTTTCTCCCTGCTGCTCATTCTCCACAATGAGCCGTCCTATTTCAAAATAGGTTCGTACCATTGTTGAATTAACCTGTGCGACTACTCGCTTCCGAGAGTTCTCGATGAGTTCCTCAATCCTTTTTGTCAACAAGTCTGCGTCATTGTAGATTTTCACATCGGCCATTATATCACCATCCTTACACAACCACAATATTAAACCCCGTAGGGATTCCCGATATTGTGCGCAAACAATCGTTGCTTTTCATTCGTCACGCTCCACCCTCTCTCGCTCGATCGCCTGCCACGATCCAGCGATCGATCGTCCGCAAATCTTTGTCGAAATTCACCCCAATTTTGACAACTCTCTTCGCCCCTGCTTCGTATTGAATCGCATATCCCTTTTCATCGATTTGCTTCAATGCATCTTCGGCCAATCCATCGAGTTTGAATTCAAATAAATATATCGAATCCTCTGTCTCTATAAGGGCATCGCATCGCCCCGCGGCACTTCGTTGTTCGGTGCGAACGCAGTATTCCGTGGCGAGTGTAAACACGAGATAGAAAATCGTCTTATAGTGGTTTTCGTCTTGCCGTTCGGCGTCGTATGGTATGCTACTATAAAACGCACGAAGTATCGTCATTGCGCCATCGACATCGCCTTGCCGAAACGCTCGAACTAATCGTTGTATTATCGAATTGCTCTCGGCGACATCCTTTTTCGTATAATGTGGTGCTAGCCCCTTTATAAAACTCACCCGGACTTCTTCGTTGGGGAAGCCCAACAAATAATCGTAACCGTTGAACGCCTTAATCGTCACATAGCCGCTTTGATACAGCACGGCTATTGGCGTTTCGGCTGTCTCGATCGGAACATTGAAATCCATCTCGCTTGCGATAAATCCTTCTAAATCTTCGGGGCGAAGGCTATATTGCGCCATCATTTCTGTCAAGTGCGTCGGCGTCCCCGTCGAATACCAATAATTCGACAGTTTATTTTTATATAAACATTGCAATAAATCGAGCGGATTATAGATATCGGGCGAGTTTTCCGAAAAATGATAGCCGTCATAATATGCTTTGAGACGGTTCAATGCCGTTGGTATGGATATACCCAGCGACGATGCAAATCGTTCGATTTCAGGGGCGAGTTGCGCTTCGACTTCGTCGTTTGTAAAGCCGCAAATCGCAGCATATTCGTCGTCTAAACTTATCGTCATAAAATTATTTAATTCGCTAAATATACTCAGTTGGCTATATCGCGTTATCCCCGTAATAAATACAAAAGCAAGGTCGGGGCTCGACTCTTTAATTGGACTATAGAAGTTGCGCAACTGCTGGCGAATATCGCAAAACAGCGACTTATCGTGCATCGAATCCAACAATGGCGCATCGTATTCATCGACCAACAAGACGACTTTTTGCCCCGTCTTCTCCCTGGCTTTTCGAATGATCGACCACAGGCGCAAACCGTATTCCTCTTTTGCAATCCGCTCATCACGCCCATAGACTTCTTCGTGTCCTGCGAGCAAATTGTCGATGAGATTGCCGATGCTTTGCGCTCCGAGAATCCGACTGCGGCTAAAGTCGAACCGCAACACGGCGTGCACTTGCCATGCCGATTCGAGCGAATCGATGGCGAGCCCCTCGAACAATTCCCTACGCCCCTTAAAATATGCCTCCAACGTCGAAATAAAGAGCGATTTGCCAAATCGGCGCGGGCGCGCGAGGAAATAATACTTCCCCTCCGACACGAGGCGATACACAAACGCCGTTTTATCGACGTAAATCGCATCCTCGCGCCGTATATCTTCGAACGATTGCACCCCGATGGGAAACTTGCGCCGCGCTATAACATTATCGCTTTTCATTCGTCACGCTCCACTCTCTCTCGCTCGATCGCCTGCCACGATCCAGCGATCGATCGTGCGCAAATCATTGTCGAAATTCACACCAATCTTGACAACCCTTTTTGCCACTGCTTCGTATTGAATCGCATATCCCTTTTCATCGATTTGCTTCAATGCTTCTTCGGCCGATCCATCGAGTTTGAATTCAAATAAATATATCGAATCGTCGGTTTCGATCAATGTGTCGATTCGCCCCGACGACGTGCACACCTCCGTGCGCACGCAATACTCCGAAGCAATTCGGAACACGAGATAGAAGATCGTCTTGTAGTGGTTTTCGTCTTGCCGTTCGGCATTATATGGAATCGAGCCGATAAAACTACGCATTAACGCCATCGCTCGATCGACATCGTGTTCTTCGAGCGCATTGGTCAACGACACGACAAACGACGCATTTTCGCGCATCGGCAATTTCGAGTAATAGGGCATCAATCCTTTGAGAAAACTCACGCGAACTTCTTCATTGGGGAACCCAAGGCGATATTTGCCATTGCGAGCCGACTTCATCGTTACATAGCCGCTTTGATACAGCACGGCTATTGGCGTTTCGGCTGTCTCGATCGGAACATTGAAATCCATCTCGCTTGCCCAGAACCCCTCGAGTTTCTCTGGATCTATCGCAAAATGGGCGATTTCTTTCGTCAAAAGCGTCGGCGTTCCCGTCGAATACCAATAATTATCGAGCCGTTGATATTTCAAACAATTCAATAAACTAAATGGATTATATATATCGGGGCAATTCCTCGTAAAATGATACCCATCGTAACGCCGTTTAAGGTCAGATAATAACGCGTCGACGCTTAAGCCCTCCGACGCTGCCATCGACTCGACTTCTGGCATGAGTTGCGAAACGATTTCTTCACTCGTAATGCCACAAATCGATGCATATTTTGGAATCATCGTAATATTGGTTAAATTGTTCAACGCACTAAATATGTTCAATTGGCTAAACTGTGTAATCCCCGTCAAAAATACAAATCTCAAATATGCCGTCGATTCTTTCAATACTTTATAGAATCCTTGTAGCATATCGCGCAATGGCTCATAAGCCGGTGTTCGCATCACATCGAGCAATGGCGCATCGTATTCATCGATCAAAACGACGACTTGTTGACCCGTGCTTTGAGCCGCACGGCGAATGAGATTGCGCAATCGAAGCCCGGGGTTATCGCTATCGTCGCCCGTGCGACCATAGATGGATTCATACGAGGCGAGTATCGCCGTCAATACGGCCGATAAATCCGATGCCGATGCGTAGTGAACAAGACTCAAATCGAACTTGAGCACGGGGTATCGAATCCAATCCGTTTCGAGCTCCGACACGGCCAGCCCGTCGAAGAGATCGCGCCGCCCCTCGAAATATGCCTCCAAAACAGACACGAGCAATGATTTGCCAAAGCGGCGCGGGCGCGACAAGAAAACCGCGCGATCTTCACGCGCGAGTGCATAGACGAGCGCTGTTTTATCGACATAAACCGCACCATCGCGCCGTAGATTGCCAAAATCCGATGTCGATACGCGTATATTTCGAGGCTCCATCGCTCACTCCATTTCGCCGCCATAAGCGCCCACATGGCGCCCCCAACAACGCCCTATTTTAATGATTCTAAACCGCACTCGCAACGGCAAATGCGCGCCATATCACACGATGAGATCCCCCATACCATCGCCCATCGATGGCGCACCATTCACCGCCTCGGCGAAACAAGGCGTGGCGAAGCAAGGCGTGGCGATCGTCAAAGCCCCATCGCAAGCCCGCATGCGGCAACCGCGCTCAAGATCGTGGCGATGCCATAGCAAATCGCTTTCCCCGCCCTGCCTGGGTGAAATTTCAAATCGTGCAAACTAAAGAATATTCTATGCATGCAATGAAACGACGTGCCAAAAACGATGAGAAATGTAGCCGCCGCCCCCCACCACGTGTGGAGAACGTTTGAAATCTGAAACGACGATGCATCGCCCGTCAAACCGACATATATCATCGTGCCGACGAGCGCGGGGAATGCAAACGCTATGACCATGCCACCAAATCCAAATAGCCCCCAAAATATGGGCTCATTGGAGCGCTGATATTGCGATAAATCTCGAATATTATTCATTTTACCCCCTATATGTCAGACCATATAATATGACGATCGAGGCGACAATCGTCGCGCCATAGAGCAATAACATCCATACAAACCGCGGCACGAGCCGCGTTTCGCTCGGCGACGTGCTCCGAAACAGGCGAATCCCAAGGGGGAATATCTTATACCAAGTCACGATATGATAGATGACGCCCAAAAAAGCGACGATATTGGCTACGACGACGGCCGGATGCCCCAAAAGCCCGACGACTTGCGCTTGCGCGACATCGCCTTGCGTGGCGCATAACCACGCGATCCACGTCAGCTCGGCGCCGACCCACAAACTCGTCACAGCCGTCAGCTCGCGGATCATATACATCACATACTCGCGCCGAGCGATCCACCAACTGCGCTTCACCTCTCGGTTGTAAGGTTTTCGATACGTTTTTATTTCTCGTTCCATCGTTCTTTACATCATTATATATATATCGTCGTGTTTGATTTGCTCGCCATATTGGATACGAGCGACGACCAGGGCTTGCGGCGAAGGGCCGGGGAATGGCGCGGCATCGAGCCCGGGCGTTGCGGGCGCGGCGATTGAGCGCCCGC
>SAMEA104315420__coassemble_743_pt1 | contig 17816 bp, 14 predicted proteins | sample SAMEA104315420__metabat2_high_PE_047 | metagenome-assembled genome bin SAMEA104315420 (sample SAMEA104315420) | gut metagenome | biome: Monkey gut; feature: monkey-associated habitat; material: faeces | place: China | collected 2013 | reverse complement strand
AGCCAAAAACAGCAGAAAAGTCACCCATATTGGTGGGGGCGGCTGAATAGTTACCGTTTTGTCGCTCGTATTTGTGCGCGGCGCTCGATTTGCCGTGATTCTCGATGATATTTGGGCGAAGTTTGCATTTTGGGGTGGGCTAGCTGGCGCATTTTGGGGGCAATTATGCCGTGATTCTCGACGATATTGGGCGAAGATTGCATTTTGGGGCGGGCTAGCTGGCGCATTTTTGGGGCGTGGAACTCAAAAAACGACATATTCGTCATTTTTTTATTGACACAAATGCGATGTGGCATTAGAAGGCGCGTGTTCGCCAGCCACGGTTGAGCGAATGAATTATGGCTAGGTAGCTCAGTTGGTTAGAGCAGACGGCTCATACCCGTCAGGTCGGTAGTTCGAGTCTACTCCTAGCTATTCCGCTTTTAGCGGTACATTTCTTTTGGCTAGGTAGCTCAGTTGGTTAGAGCAGACGGCTCATACCCGTCAGGTCGGTAGTTCGAGTCTACTCCTAGCTACTGCGAAGGCGGTCGACAGACCGCCTTTTTTTTTGCCTTTTTTGACCTCGTTCTAGGACGGCGATGCGCACCATATTGGCGAAGCTCACTTTTATTTGTGCGGTGCTTTTCATCGTCGTCGGTCTTTATCCGTCGTTTGCTCGGGCGCAATCGATAGGCGTCGGCATTGGGCTCGGCTTGCCATTGATGGATTACATTACCGAGCAAACCGACCGCGAATATCGCATCACGCCCGAGCCCGGCTATTATCCCGTTCTCAAGCGCTACGAAAACGCCTATGGGAGCGTGCATTTCAACGCGAGTTTGTTGCTCGACTTTGAATTGCCCGTCGATATCGAAGTTCGTTTCGATGCGGCGCGGATGCGGTGGCGAAAATCGGTCGTCACGCACGTTTCGTGCGTTCCCGTCGACGTCGTCGACGGTTCATATACCGATGTCGCGACGAAATACGTTCCCCTTGGGAAAGTCGACGGCTCGTGCATCAATAAGATGACGTATCAATCGACGAAAGACATATCGGGCGATGGGCTGAGCAGTTTGTGGTTTTTCCACATTTCTGGCGGCATTCGCTACGCATTTTATCGATCTCACGACTGGCAAATCTTTACCGGAGCGCATCTGGGGCTCACGCTTGCCACGCGCATCACGAGCAAGACTTGGTTTGGCGGCAATGTTGGGGCGCTTTTGGGCGTCATGTTCCGGCTCTCCGATTATTTATGGGTCGAATTCGATGCAAAAATCGCCTTTTTGGTGACCCAAGCCCCCGACGATACGCAAACGCGCATCAATCACGAAAAACAGATCGGCGGCAATATCTTGACCTCGCTCGTTCAGCCCGATGCATACGTCGATTTTCAGCTCACGATTCGATTCGATTTTTCGGATCTTTAGTTTCTAGCCTCCCTACTCTCTCATTTCAATGACTCTATCGCCCTCACATATTGATCCTAGCCCTACGATCCTCACGATTGGGAATTTCGACGGTCTCCATCTCGGGCACCGCACGCTCATCGACATGACGATAGCGCTTGCGCGTAGCTGGGGCGGGCGAGCCGTTCTCATCACGTTTGTGCCACACCCGAAAGTTTTTTTTGCTCCGCAGGCGCATTTTTTCATCCATCCCGAGCGAATCCGCGAGCAAATGCTCAATTCGATTGGCTTAGACGAAGTCATTTATTTGCCATTTGGCGATATCTATCAAATGACGCCGCGGGCGTTTTTCGACGAAGTCATCTTATCGCTCGATCCGGTTGCCATCGTCTTGGGCGATAATTTTTCGTTTGGTTGTCGTAAATCGGGCAATATCGACGATTTGCGCCGGTTTTGTTGCGAATCCGATATTGCGCTCCACGCGCTCGGGCGCACGACATTCGATCATTGCCCCGTGAGCTCGACTCGGATTCGCGCGGCGATCCGCGAGGGCAATATCGCCATGGCGAACAAAATGCTCGGCGTGCCCTATACGCTCTATGGATGCGTCGAACACGGTGCGCAGCGCGGGCGCACATTGGGCTTCCCAACCGCCAATATCCACGTGCCCGACCAAGTTCTGCCAGCGACGGGCGTCTATGCGACGCGCGTCGCCACCGAATCCGACGACGATTGGCACGATGCCATGACGGCCGTCACGCAAACGCCGTCATTCGGATGCGTCGATACCGTCATCGAATCCAATATCTTCGATTTCAATGGCGATTTGTACGATCGACGAATACGCGTCGAATTTCATGAGTTTATTCGCCATGAAATGGTATTCGATTCGAAAGAATCTCTTATTCGCCAAATAGAATGCGATAAAAAGGCGATTCGAGAGCATTTAGCGGCATTGAGACAATAGTGTCGTGTGCAGATTGTGCCACATCCAACGGCGATGGCATATTTACCGCGACAATTCTAGAAATCGCTCGCAACTCATCGTTCTGTCTTGCGGCGATTTTGCCAACAATCCCATCGTTGCATCGACGACCCAATCGGGCAAACCTTCGATATGGCAATGTGTGGGGGGGGCGGGGGGCTTTTCGACTTGAATATGTAAAAGTCGATCGGGGTCATCGTCGTAGAATGGCACGTGCCCCGTTATCCATTCATATAATGAGATGCCCAGGCTATACCAATCGCTTGCTTTTGTCGCCTTTTGGCCGAGAGCTTGCTCGGGCGCGCCATACATGGGCGTGCCATAGGCACAAAAGGCCGTTTGCGATGGGTGGGGGGCGCCGTCGATGAGCGCAAGCGAAAAATCGATAAATCGAATATCGGGGGGATGGGATGGCGACGAAAAATAGCGCTGCGAAATGAGGATATTCGACGGTTTGACATCTCGATGGACGATGCCAACGGCATGAAATGCGTGCATCGAAGCGATGATTTGCGCCAATATCGGGCGCATGGCGTTCCACGACCAATCATCGGCGATGACTTCATCGAGCCCAATTCCGTCGAAATACGTTTCGTATAAATACGCATGCCCTAAATCGTCGACGCCAAAAGCGTGTATTCGTGGCATGATATTCGGCAATTGTGCCTGATCGATGAATTTTGAGCATTCAAATTCGCGTTCAAATTGCCCATAGATATAGGCATTTTGCAAGGCTACGTCGTGCGAATATTTGACGACGAAGTGCGATCCATCGCGCCGCGATCGCGCAAACCAAACGTCGGCGATTCCCCCCGATACGAGTTTTTGGACGATTTCGACATTGCAAGGTTCTAAATCGCCATCGATACTGCGATATGCGTTGCCCAAAGCCATCGCCATTCCCCAATTGTTGGTATTTGCCCAAAACCGTACTACAAAATGAGCCTGTGTTGGATGAGTTCTTCGCGTTTAATGCCTGCACCGCTTCGCACGATGCGCATGACGATGCCCGTTCCTGGCATAAAATAACGCGATTCGCGCCCTTCTTCGACCGATCCGAATATTTCAAATACGCCTGTGTAAGCGCCGTCCGGGACGACGACTGGATCTTGGTGGTATTTTCTGACTTCGTAGCGCGAATATCGAGCCGTTCGGCCTCCGGCGACATCCCATTTTTTCCCGACATCGAGCGGGAAGATGAAGATCGGCGTCTGTCGCATGATATATCCGAGCAAATAGCCGATGTTATCGGCTTGATTTCGGCAATCTCGTTTGCAGATGAAGACCATGCGCGGCGTGACGAGCCAAGCAAAAGTCTCTGTTTCTGGGTCGGGTTGGCTCGAATCGACTGTCGTCTTTTCGAAGACGACGATCCAATAGCCATCGCGATGCATGACATCGGTTATCATATCGGTGACTGTTACCGTCGAGAGCGGCAAGGAAGATTCGGGATCGGTGGGCGATTTTGCCACGTTTTTGCCCGTTTCGTGGTCATTAAACGTGCTACGTTCGCCTTTTTCGACGCGATATTTCCAGAAATTCCCGACCTCGATGGGCATTGGATAGTGTTCGCTTCGCAACAAATCGCTTTTGAGATGCATTCCCGTTTCGAGGAAGACGCGCAAACTGCTATCGACGTCGATGGGCTGTGCAATGCGCCATCCTTGGGGCGTTTTGACGATTTTTGGAACGCGAATGACGAATTTTTTATCCGATTGCAAGAGCTCAATTCGCAGTTCATTGCCCCAGTGTTGCAAGACTTCGTCGGTTTCGGGATCGGCGATTTTACCAGCCAAATTTCGTCCTTTCCCGAGTCGGAATTCGGCCAATCGTACCCTCGACGACAAGACGCTCACGGGTTCTTCGGTCGTCGATTTGGCTACAAATAGCGTCCATAGCGATTCGCTCTTCGCCATATAACCGGCGGCGGTCTTTTCGGCTTCTTTGAGCGGCATGTGAATGAGTTGCGATAGGGCTTCGGCTCGAATGAACATCGATTCATAGGCAGCCCGATCGCCGTCGACGATGGCATGAAATAGCGTATAGCCCAAGTCTTCGGGGGCGATATTGATCACAGGATCGGCGGGCGCGACTTCTTCTTCGGTGCGTTCTTCGGGCGGGAGCTCGGTATAGACGAGTGGGCGCATGGGCGGATCATCGCCACTCATCTTTCGTTCGCAACTCATCGTTGACAAAGCGCAAACGACGCTCAATGCGCCCCAAACGCCCAACTCGGCTATCCGCCTCATCGCGCTCAATTTCTCGCCATTTGATCGTGCCATAAACGCTGCCACGCCATTACTTGAGCAACTTCGTCTTTCCGTCGCGCGTCTCGAATCCATAGACCGATCCATCGCCGCGCCAAAAGACGTTCAAAGATTCGGGCAAAACGGGCTGCGCACAAGCGATCGATTTGGCTTGCTTAGGCAGGTTTTTCCATTTGCATACGACCGATAAAAAGCTCTCCGAATTAGCCGGCGCAATCCATAGCGTCGAAAGCCCGACGTAATAAATCGCACTCGGGCGCGGTTTTCCGCCCAATATCCATTGCGCACACGATACATCGCCTTGCCGATCCATAAACGGCGCCAAATCGCGTACAAACGAACATTGCGGCACATTCTGATATAAAACCGATACGACGCCATCGCCCGTTGCCGCATATTGTTCAAATAACGGCGCTTCGATAAACGTCCGAAGCGAAGCAATATCATCGGCACTTGGCAACGGGAATTCCAAATCGATCTCGCCAGTTTCCATATTCATGCGAATCGGATACCGCATCTTTGCCGACTTAAACACGTATCGCGCATCGAGTATCGAGCAATCTGCGCTCTTTGCCTGATTACAGGCGAGTTGTTTTTCGGGGGGAGCGTCGAAGAGTTCGGTGATTTTGTCGTAAAACGAAGAAAAATCGGCGTCGCTACGCGCCACTTTGTCGAATGATTCGATGGGCGACGCTTGCGCTTGTGCTTCATAGCCTGCCAATGTCGTCGGCGCGTCGAGCGTTATCATGCCAGGAGTTCCACCGACTTCGAGAGCCAAACCCGCTGTTTTTAGGGCTTTTTCGAGCTTCGCGCCAATGGCGCCAGCCAAATCGATTCGATAAGCGCCATCGACGACGACGTTAAACGGTGCGCCATTGGCGCAATTCGACACCGATACGACGCGATACACATGTCCGTCGCGCTCGAACGACAAGCGATATTGGGGCATCGATTCGGTTTCGCGACAGCCATATATCCCATTCGATGGCGCTTCGACTTTTGCGACTTCGTCGAGCAATGCCGTTAAATCGGCAACGCCCTCGGGCGAAAGTGCTTTCCCATCGACGCGCCATTGTTCGCTTCCATCGGTTGCATGCTTGAACAATTGCCATGTCAAATAACTGTTCTTTTGCGCTGCTCCGGGGTGTATGCGCACAAAAGAAACTTCTCGTTCTTTGACTTCTTTCCAAATATCATTATCGACATTCTGCGATTCAATCGAAGGATCTCTAGATTTTTCGGTATTGTCTGTTTTTTGTGCAAGGCATCCCGACGACGAAATGGCAACGCCTATCGCAAAGATATAAAAAAGCAGATGTTCTTTGATATTCATTATCGCCTCCTACATCGTCGATCTTCGAAAACGCATCCCCAGTCCCCGGTCTGTTTATCAAATCTAGCTCTTTGGGCTAGAAGCCCAAACTACTGCATTCCCCCGAAGACGGCGTCGACGACTTCGGCTAGCCCAGGTTCGTAGCTGACCGATTGCGCCGCGCATAGCGTCAAAACCAATATCAATGGCCCATTGGGAACGATATCGATCGCACATTGCCGCGCGACGCCTTCTTCATTGCCGGCTAAAGTGCTTCGATAAATCGACATTTTTGGGCATTTTTTCTTTTTTTCACATGGCAAAGCTCTTTCTTCGTGCGCAATGTCGTATTGCGTTGCGTCGGTAATCGACAGCGATTCGGCAATCGATCCGATAATGGCTTGTGCATACGATTCCCCGCTCACGTCGCTAGGGACATTATCGATTAAATCGATCGTCAAAACAGCTGGCGCATGCGTGCGAACTTCGGTGGCGACGATCCGCTTCTGTGCGCTATCTTCGCTCACTTCCCACATAAACGGCAAGAGGAGTTGGCCGAGATTCTGCGAGTTATAGGGCTGATTGATCTTTATCTCGGTTTTCGCATTGCGCACCGTGTCGGCGTCAAGGCGCGTGCGTTCTTCGATCGAATCCGTGCCGGTGTTTGTATCTTTTCCATTTGCCACAAAATCTGGCAAAGTATCGGGCATGGCGATTTCCTGAGCTTGTGCCAATAAACACGCCCCCAATCCCAGCCCAATGCCGCTCATCCAACCTATCGCTTGCAACGCCATCTTTTCGATATTCATATTCTTCAGCAAACCCATCTATATTTATCACACCAATCGAAATCACTTGCCCAACATACAAATCGCTTGGCGCAAAATGTACACAAGGCGCATCGTCGACTATCGCCGATATTGCGCCTTCTATGCTATAATTTTTTGCATTCGATATTAAGATATTAAAACGTCATCGTCACGCTAGCGGCTGCCCCATCGCCCGAAAACCCTATCGACGGAACGACGGAGACTTGCGCCGTCGAATCGTCGGTCGAAAGCCTGTTGAGGTACATATCGGCGACGAATAGCCCGATACCCGAGAGCGCTGCAGCCGCCCCCAATCCCAACAAAACGCCACCACCGACGACGCGCCCGCTATTGCGTTGATAGAGATAATCGCGTTTGGCGCCGTTAAACGAAACGTTATTGCGATATCCAGATCCGATCAAGCTCCCGCCCGTTATCATCAATATGACGCCCGCACCGCTTGCGCCAACGGCGCCCCAAAACATGATCGATGGTTTCGTTTCGAGAGCCGTGCTCGCGACGGCCTGATTGGCCATCGGATGTTGGGCTTGCGCATTGGGCACGAAAGGCGAATTGGGCGACTTTTGAGGGGCGTCGTCGGTCGGATTCACCTGCTCTTGTAGCGGAGCACGTTGCAATCCTACGGTGAGCGATACTTTAGACTTATCGCGCGAAAGCGTGATTTCGCGGGTTTCGGCGAGGTAGCCATCGGCTAAGAACGACAACTTATGCGTGCCCGTATCGACGCTATGCGAACCGCTACAAGCCGTTTGTGCGACGCCATCGATGAGGAGCGTGGCCGATTCGGGCACGCATGTCAACGTCACTTCGCCCGTCACGACACCGCATTGCGCATCGAGTTCGTCGATATAAGTCTTCACAGATTTCGCATTTTCGGGCGAAAGCAATGCATATTCCCGATACTTTTCGAGCGCACTGGAGCATTTGTTCAACATGTGATAACATCGCCCAATATTATACAAAATATCGGGATTTTTCTGAATTTCATACGCCTGTTCGAACGCTTTTATCGCCTCTTCGTATTTCGATGAATCTTGCGCCCCCTGTCTATAAGCCGTGACGCCGTCCATCATCAACTTCGAAAACTGCTCCTCTTGTGCCGAGTTTTGTGCAAATGCCTCTGCCCCACTCAACAAAAGTCCAAGCGCCAACCCAATGCTTATCGTCGATTTTCGCATATCTTTTAACTCTCATACGCCAAAGGCGTTGCAAATCCTACAACGCCCAAGCTGTCAATCTACAAATCCATGACACCGATCGTGCGGCGATGCGCTGTGATGCAGAGCATCGCCGCGCACATCAATGCGCCACGCACTTTATTAGCACATTTCGCGCCAATTAGCACATTTCGCGCCAATCGATCGCTTTTATCAGTAGTACTTTCCACCACATTGCCCATTGATGATGCGCGGAGCGTCTTTCGAAACGAGGCTATCGCGCGAAAAACACGCCTTTTGCGCCTTGACGTAGTCATAAATCGTCTTTTTGATCACGGGGCCTTTGTCGATGACCTTTGCGCGATCGAACATGCCACCTAGCGCATCGCCACCTTTGAATAAGAAATCGCTGATGACGACTTTATACATGCGTTCAGGTTCCAGTGGTTTTCCATCGACGCGGATATCGGCACACAAGCAGTTGTTTTCCCAAGCATCGATTTTGCCATCTTGCGTGAGATCTTCGGGATTCTTGCAATCGTTTTCGATCGTATACGTCATCCCCGAAACTTGCATGGCACCATGTTCGAGCGAAGAGCTCACTTTGAGTATGCGAACCAAATCCGCCCCTGGGATTTCGATAAAATAGGCATAATTATCGAATGGCATGAGCGAATTGAGGGTTTCGCGATATATATTGCCCTTTGGCAACTCGATGCGCAAGCCACCTGCATTCTGAACGGCGACTTCTGCCTCTGGATAATAGGCACGCATGGCATCGGTGACCATATCGCCCAAAGCGCACTCACTCGTATACGAACGCACGATTTCTTCTGTCGTGCATCCCACCACTTCGCAGCGATCTTCGCTCATTTGTTGTTCATATTTTTCGACGATTTCGCGCCCCAGCGCCGACGGCGTAATCTCCAAATCGCCCACTTTCATCTTCGTCAGCTCAGCGGGCTTCTCACCACATGCCGCATCGATCGGCGCATGGCTCAAATAGTGCTTTTTCACCGATTCTCGATCGATATGTAGCCCATTTGCATCGCCATATAGCGTCATTTCGGTCAACTCTCGCCCGGCCGACAGCGTCTGAACGACCGTCAAATCGCCCTGATGCGCGATGAAGCTCTTGTGCGAGTGCCCAGTTAATATGACGTCGATATGCGAGAGAATGTCGTCGGGCAATGCCAAAATTTCGCCGACTTCGCCATCAAAAGTCGCATTGATAACCGTTTCGCCGCGTTCGGGCAAAGGCACGGGCAATCCCGTAATATGCGCATTGACGATGACGAAGTCGGGCTTTTGCTCGACGATTTCGGGCACGATCTTGCGCAATGTCTCGGCGGGCGACGCGAACGTCAATCCTTCGACGTTCTCGGCTTTTGTCGCAATCGGCGTCTCTGTCGCCAACAAACCGACGACGGCGACGCGATACGGGCCTTTGTTAAAGATGACATAAGGCGACATGTTTTTTGGCGGCCAGTGTTCATCATTATCGGCGGTCTTCTCGACGTTTGCCGTCACCCACGGAAACTGGCTCCGTTCTAGCGCTTCGTAAAGCGCACCGCGAGCAATATCGGGGTATCGCGTGCCCGGACCATAGTCGAATTCGTGATTGCCGAGCGATGCCACGTCGATTTTGAGCGCATTCATCACTTCGATCATCCCTAGCCCTTTGGCATCGTTAAACGGCATCGCGCCCTGAAACATATCGCCACCATCGACGACGATCGACAATCCATCACCCCGAACAGCCTCGACAGCCGCCATAAATACAGGCAATCCACCGAGCGCAAAATCGCCCTTATCGGCCTCATAAATATTCGAATGGAAATCGCTCCACTGAACGAGCTTCACATTCGGATACGTCGTCACCGTCGACTCCACTGCCGATTCAACCGGCGCCTTTGTTCCACATCCCGTTGCAAGAACCGCTACCGCGGCCACCGTCGCCAAACTCCATCGCTTCATGCCATCCTCCCTTCAAGTCAAAACCGAACTATACAACAGCCCGTGAGGATGGCTTTTAACACGGTCGCAAACAAAAAGCAAAGCCAACACTTTGCCTAAACGTTTTTGAATTTCAATATGTCATCGTTGTAATCTTACTTCGGGGAATGTTTTATCAATATAATCAAGCACATCGATTTCACCTCCAATACACATTGAAATTTCCTTCAATGAATCAGAAAACATCCTACATACTTCTCGTTGCTTGCTCAATGGTATATCGATCTCTTTTTCTATGATAAATTTGTTTCTACAAGCATTAAAAACAACGCTTTCGTCGTCATAATCTGCTTGTCTTGTAAAGGCCACATAGGAATACTTTGTCTTGCTCTTCTTGTCTTTTATACTTAGGTTGCATAAATAATCCAATAGCGTAAATAGTTCCATTTTCCAATGATGATATGTCCGAGTATCTGGGGCATATAAATGACAGTACATGCACAAACACCAATTCTGAGCAATTTGTTGTATTCTATCGGTGACTTTGTCTTGAAATTTGGCTTTATCAAAAGCCATTTCAAAAACAGAATACCTAGATTTAATATTTCTTCTCTTAATACTAAACAATCTCGTCTCTCTACATTGTCATTTTGCATCACAAGCTCGCCCCCTCGGGCGGGCTTGCATTTATAGAATATCTAGCCCATTCCCTTGGGGAGGTTATCATATAACGTAACAAGCCCGCCCCGAGAGGCGGGATTTCATATAGCACAACAAGCCCGCCCCCTCGGGCGGGATTTCATATAGCACAACAAGCCCGCCCAGAGAGGCGGGCTTCCATTTATAGAATAAAAAGCCCGCCATCGGGCGGGCTTCCATATCAACTATTCACACTTACTATCTTTGCAAATATTGCTCTTACAATCGCTATAGCTCTTACACCATTCACCTCTCTTGTACTTCTCACTGCACACTTTGTATTCTACTTTCTTCGAATACAAACACGACAATGTGCCCTTGCAGGCGTCATCATTATAACAAATATCGCCTTTATCGCGAGGAACGACGCATACCTTTCCTCCCTTCGTGTTCAAAGACGGTCTGCCTGCGCTATCGTAATTTACCGTATATTCACATGCACCAGATTTACATTCTTCATTCGAATTGCACTTTGCATTTATCTGCTGGAGTTCCATACACAAATCATTATTAATTGCAGTGGTCAATCTGGCACAATAATACCCGTTGCCACACTCCGCCGTCGTCCGACACGTACATGTACCCGTACCCGGGTTGCTATAATCGCTATAATCGCATTTATCACTATTACACATTCCAGCATACGTACACTTTATGCCCGGTTCACATCGATTCGATACGCAAAGGCCATTGCAACAGAACTTGCCATCTTTACACGTACTGCCGTAATCAGTCAAATGACATTCACTACCTTGTATATTGCGCGGTATACATCTACCATCGCGGCATACGCGTTCGTAAGAATCGCATCCCGTCAATTCGCAATCGCCCGTGCATTTTCCCGATTTACAATAACCGCTCGCACAATCGTCGTTATATTTGCATTGTGCACCTTCTTTCAAATTGCCACTACTCGACGGCTTCGTCGCACACTTTTTCGACGAATTGCAATAACCGCTCTTGCAGTCTTCGCTCTTCTGGCAATTTCCGCCATTGGCGATACTACCGCCGCCCGACGGCTTTGTCGCACACTTTTTCGACGAATTGCAATAACCGCTCTTGCAGTCTTCGCTCTTTTCGCAATTTCCGCCATTGGCGATACTACCGCTACCCGACGGCTTTGCAACACACTTTTTCGACGAATTGCAATAACCGCTCTTGCAGTCTTCGCTCTTCTGGCAATTTCCGCCATTGGCGATACTACCGCCGCCCGACGGCTTCGCCGCACACTTTTTCGAAGAGTCGCAATAGCCGCTCGCGCATTCTTCGCTCTTCTGGCAAGTTCCGCCATTGCCGATATTGCCATGATTCGACGCCTTATCGGCACAGACGAATGTTTTTCCATCGCAATAACCACTCTTGCATTCCAAGCTTCGCGAACACTTTTCGCCGTTTTGTTTCTTTTCGTCTACTGTTGGTGCAGCTGCGCATTTTTTCGTCGTCGTATCGCAAAGATTGCTCTTGCACTCTCGACTACTCGTACAACTCGCGCCATTTTCTTTTGTATTCGCAATGGCCGGTTTGTTGGCACATTGATGCTTTGCATTGTCGCAATAACCGCTCGCGCAATCGGCGTGATTCGAGCAACTACTATCGATCGGCTTATTGCCTCGATCGGCGCATACATAAGCCTCCCAATCGCAATAACCACTCTTGCATTCTTCATCGACGATGCACGAATGACCGTTTTCTTTATCCTTGCCGACGCAGATTTTTTCGACGCAAAGGTCACTTCTGCAGTCGGCATTATCGGTACATGCGCCGCCGATCTCGACGCCAACGCTATCCCAACTACACCCAACAAACCCTGCTGCGCATAAGCACAATGCGATAAATAACGACTTTTTCATTGCCCTACTCCCTATTATTTCTACAGTTATGATCTGAATTTGCTTTCCCAGATTAGTTGCCATACGTACCACAAAAACCACGGAGACAGACGTTCGAAGCACAATCCGAATCGTCTTCGCACTTCTGTGGCTCAGCCGGCTTTGCCTTGCATCTCTCTGTCTTGCGATCGCAATACTCGCTTTTACATTGTACATCGCCAGTGCATATCTCTCCATCCTTCAAATTCTTTGCTCGGCAAAAGCTTTCATAGCAGAGTCCACTCTCGCAATCTTCATGTTTCTGACACCAATCCCCGATCGGCGATCCTTTGTCGTCCATATCGTCCATATCGTCCATACATACCCCCATGACAAAATGCTTACAGCCGCCTGGGTACATATCGTCAAACTCATCGTCAAACTCTTCATCAAGACCGCCATCATAGCACCCGACGATGCCGATAATGCCCATACACAACGCAAAAAACAATGCCTTTTTCATCGCTCTACTCCCTATAAACTCAATGAAATGATATGTTCCATATTTGATGTACTTGATTTAGTTGCTCGTCAAAGTGCAATTCCCATTGATGCACAAACCAGATGGACATTCCGAATCTCTTCGACACGATTGCCCTACAGACTTTTCTACGCATACTTCAGCATAGGGGTCGCAATAACCACTTTTGCATTGCACATGCTTCGAACACTTCTGACCAAGCCTTAGAATAATGCAACTACTTTTTTGGCATATACTGCTTCTGCATTGCTTATCGATACGACATTCCTCTCCAGTCTCTAGATTGCTTGGGTAGCAACGATCATAGTAACATATACCACTTTTACACTGCAAATTGGTGTAACACGACTCACCGTCGTGCTTATTCGTCGCACGGCAATAGCCTTTGTAACACAAGCCACTCTTGCACTGAGAATCTATATCACAGTTCAATTCGTTGTTTCTCACGTCTCCGGCACACTTACGAAGATAAGTATCGCATACGCCGCTCGTGCACTCATAATCGTGCTCACAGTGCCATCCTTCTTCTCCGCACCCGACGAAGCTGGCCACTCCCATACACAACGCAAAAATCAATGTCTTTTTCATCGCCATACTCCTACTCCATCTACACACCACTCGCTCGATATTATCCATGGCATTCGCCATCGGCACGCAAAGCACCGATGGCGAATAAATAAACATCAAGCAAGGAATGTGCCAAAAATACAAAATCCAAATTCCGGCACGATTCCTACTCCATTTCCTTTGCCAGCCAAGTGCGGGCACTGAGTCCAATTTTGGCGCTCAGATCCCGTCTTCCTCCTCCGACGACGCCTCTTTTGGCGTCTTCCGCAACAAGACGTCTTGATCGGTCGTTTCGATGCAAAGATCATCGCACTTCGATTTGACGGCATCGTTGTTGGGATATTGCTCGTGCATCTCGATCAAAACGCGCTTCGCGTATGAATCGTCGGGCTTGCGACGATAGAGCCAAGCATAAATCTCGACCGCATCTTCGATCCGCTGTAGCTTATAGTAACACACATCGGCATATTCGCGCAACGTATGTTCGGCCACTCCCAATAACAATCGCTCATCGCACGACGACAACACTTCATTCACGTTGCACGACGATTTCTCGATTCCGAGGTAATACGCCAATTCATCGCGCAACAAATCCAGTTGTTCTTCCCATTCATCGCGCTCGCGGCAAATCCGCTTGTAATGCTCGATAACGGCGAGTTTGTCGACGAAATCGTTCGTGTCGAAGAGATTGCGAAGTTCGCGTTTGGCATCGTCGATTCGATCCGATTCGATATACAAAGCGATAATACGCAACATGTGTTGCGCCATCTGTTTCGAATTCGGTTCCAATATCGACGTCACCGACGTGAGCGCCTCGATCGCCTTGTCGATTTGCTGCGTATCGATATAGATCTGTGCCAAAAGTTGCAAAGCCGTTTCATTTTCGGGATTCTGTTCCAATATCCGCCGCATCGTATCGATGGCTTGTCCATTCTCGCCCAAATGTTCGTAGCGAATTTGTGCCAATCGTATTTCGTTGCGGCGGCGTTCTTCGGCAATTGTCGATATTTCGACTTTTTTCTCCAAGACTTGCGCCAATTCTCTGTATTTGTTCAACGACTGATAAATGTTTTCGAGCGCATTGAGCGTTTGCTCGCCACGCGAAACGGCTTCGTCTAGTGCCGACGCTTGCTCCAAATACTTCTGCGCCATTTCGTTATCGTGTTTATCATACAAATATATACACCCAATTTCTTGTAAAACGCGAGCTGGGCGTTTGGCGTCTTCGATATCTTCGATCGATTTCAATAAACAAGCGAGTAGGTCGTTTGTATTGCCGCGTAAGCGAGCATCGAGAATTTGCTCTTCGATAGGGGCATTGTCCACGCATTTGCATTCTTCCGATCGTTGTGCATCGAGTGTTGCAAGGCGTACCAAACCCGAAACATCGCCCGTTCCAGAATGCGTCCGATCGGCGCGTGGCACAGAGGTATCGACGGCATCGCCCACGACAGAAAGCGATTTAGACGTCAAGACGACTGCGGCTAATGCCGACAACATATTCCCACCTTGTCCTTTTTGATGTTCCAATTCGACGAGGCGTTGACGCGTTCGGATCTTGTCGTTCATTAAAGACGCGTTCGCATTCGGATTAATCGGGCTACAAAGCTGCGCTTCGTGATAGAGCGCTTGCGAAACTTGGTGATTGCCCAATTTCTCGTGAACTTCGCTCGCCTCGAGCAATATGCTCTTGCGCGTCTGCAAATCGGCAGTCACCCGAGCCAATTTCTCGAGTACTGTTGCCAATTCAAACGATTGACCATTTTTTCGAAGATACTGCCGCAATTCCAATAATATCAAAGGGTTATTTGGAGCTCGCCCGTTCACCCGCCGCAATAAATCGATGATTCGCTCGATGGGGACGTGTAAAGCCTCGTATTGACGCACGAGCGATAGTGTTTCATCGATCGAGTCTTTTGCCGGCAAGACGTCGATGAGTGCCAATCGATGCCCGATTTCTTCTTCTTTGAGCCCGTATTTGCGACATCTATCGATATCGGCTGATATGACGCGAGCGTCGTCGGGCCCGATTTGGCGAGCCATGATGAGTTGTTGATCGGCCTCGTGCGAAAGATGAAGGGCACCTTCGTATATATTATATAGTGTCAGGCGAATGGCAATTTCATCGTCTTTGTCGATCGCCGGGTTTTCATTCAAATACGTCGTGCTCACTTGTACCATTTCATGATACGAATGCGCTTCCTCGAGTGCTTTGAGCAACTTCGATAATATGATTTTCGACGACGGTTCAAATCTGATATGTTGTTGCAAGACGATGCACTTAAACGCATGATTGCCCGTCATATCGTAGAGTTCTTCGAGCTTTTCGGCAATGCGCGTCAATTTCGACGTCATATATATACTCTTTTCTTTCTCTTCGATCGCATCCTTGGCTTGCGTCTCAAAACATTTCGATTCCCACTCTTGAACGTAATAATCGAAACATTGTTGATAAGCATCGGCGGCATCTTCATACATTTTCGATCGTTCATAACACTGCGCCATGATTTCGAGACTATCCATCTGGCGCGGATTGTCGACGAGTATGCGCTTGCAAACATTGATAACCGTTTGCATCGGTTCGTTGTGCTCGAGCATGATGTGAATCTGCACCAATCCGATTTGTGCAATTTCTTGCGGCGTTTGCGCACGTTTCATCATACTATGCAAAAATTGAATCGCCGCACCCGAGTGCTGAGCTCGATGACATGCCAATGCATACGCCGTGATTTCATTGCTATTGCCGTGCTTTTGTACGATCATCTTGAGCACGTCGAGCTTTTTCACCGCCATCGAATACATCGATAACTCTTGACTCAATATATTGACATACTCAAGACCATATCGAATCGTACTATGTGGCGAAAATGTATTATTATTTATCATGCGCTGTAACAACGCCAATAGCATCGTATAATTGCGTTCATAATAATATATATTCATCAATACATCGACGAGCACGGGTAAATCGTCATCTTCCGAGCTAATCGCCAATACTTCTAGCCGTATAATATCGCTCAATTCCGGCGCCCATAAATGCAACATATAGATAAACGGCGGGCGCATCACACTCGGCAAATGTTCGCTCACTTCGTCGAGCGCGAGTTTGGCGACTTCGGGCGCTATTTTTTCGTGCACCAATACCGCACGATGTATCGCTTCGATCGTCGGGCATTGCGAATCGACTTCTTCGACACTCAAACTCTTCTCGACGCTCACGCCAAATTCATCAAACGACTTCATCGACGAAGAAAGCGATATATCCCCCTCATCGCCCGACGACAAAAGCCAATTCTCATCCCCATGACTCGCTCGCATCCCATACGCACGAATCTGCTCCATAATCGACCAGCTCGTCTCGGTGCTCAATAACGCACCCATCTCCGACGACGGATCCGACGATATAAACGACCAATCGTCGCTCTTCGATTCGAGTCCTTCGCCATTCTCAGCCGCAACATTCCGTTCTTCGCCATTCCAGTCTTCTACGTCGTTGTCGAAATCGCTATAAAACCGCGTGCATCGTACTTTGCGTTGACCAATATTCCCGAGCGACGGCGCATTTGCCTCCACTTCACCCGTGCAAATATCATACGTCACCAAGAACCTATCTTTTTCGACGCGAAACGTCGTTTTTCCACCCGATACGACCACATGAATAGACGTCTGTTGCGTCATATACGACGTAATTGCCGCCGCTACGTCGAACGACAATGTCCCCTTTTGGCTATCGTGATGCAAATCGAGTGGCGAATTTTGCGCCGCAAGCGCCGATCGCAATACGTCGATATAATCAAAAGCCATATCGACCGGATCCCGACGCGGAAACCCCAGCGCATAAACGTGTTCGAGCTGAAATTCCGTTCGCCCACCGCGCGACGATTCATATCGCCATATCATCGACAATAACGTCGAATCATTTTCGCAATAAATGTGCAAGCAAAATGCATCGCTTTCATACGGCTGCATCGCCATGCGCAAAACGACCGACGACGAAGCCAAATAATCCGAAAGCGATTCAAATACGTGATTGACAAGCCCCTGTGACAATACGACATCGAGCTTGCGCAACGTCGACTTCCCCGATCCCTCGGCTATCACGCATTCGCGACAATATATCTGATTCGATGCCGCAAAATCGCGTACGACTTGGCAACGCAACATCCCAATATGTTCGGTGCGAAACGGAAAATAAGGCGCGTATGCGTTCATGTATTATTCTTCCTAAAGTCATCCATCAAACGCCCGCTCCGCGGGCGTCTTATTTCCCGCCACCATCCATCAAACGCCCGCTCCGCGGGCGTCTTAT
>SAMEA104315420__coassemble_733_pt1 | contig 18005 bp, 15 predicted proteins | sample SAMEA104315420__metabat2_high_PE_047 | metagenome-assembled genome bin SAMEA104315420 (sample SAMEA104315420) | gut metagenome | biome: Monkey gut; feature: monkey-associated habitat; material: faeces | place: China | collected 2013 | reverse complement strand
GCCTGTCGGCCACCCCCTCTCCATAAATGGCGAGGGGGAATAGACGCCCGCACACGCGGGCGTTTATGACATGCGAAGGGGAAATGACGCCCGCAAAGCGGGCGTTTATGACATGCAAGGGGGAATAGACGCCCGCAAAGCGGGCGTTGTAGATTTGCGGGCGTTGTAGATTTTGAGAGGGGGAAGAAACGCACGCACACGCGGGCGTGATTGATTTGGAGATGGACTTGAGCCAGGGCGTTGCGGGCGCGGCGTTTGAGCGCCCGCTTGCCATGCATGGCGTATGCGCGCAAGCCGCGCGTCGGCGGCGAGCACATAGCCATGCCGTTGCGCGTATTGGCAAAGCCAATAGCGCAACACACGAGCTCGTATTGCCCGCAGGGCAAGCGGCGAGTGCCAGATCCAAATACAAAAAATGCCCCATATGGGGCATGGATTGGCAACACTACACGTCGATGATGTGAAGCATGACGAGAGCGAGTGTCGCGATGGCTCCGATGATGAGTCCGAGCAGGACATAGCATGCGGATCGCAGATGCCGATGGGGTCCTGAGACCATAGATGCGCGCGAGATGAGGACGGATTTCGACGATGGCAAGATGTCGTTGATGCGGCGCGTCGGCGAATCTTGTGTGACTTCTTGTGCGGCGATTTCGGCGGCGGTTTTTGGGCCGTTTGCGCTCGGGTTCGACGTATCGGATGCTTTTGTGGCATCTTGCTTTTCTTTTTCTTTTTCTTTATCGGTGAAGACGACGGCGCCATCTTCGAATCCGACTTCGTCGAAGACGTCGTTGAGCCAGTTGGCATTTTGTGCAATTGCCTGCTCGCTGCTTTTGACGTCGACGGCGACCGAAACGCCCGTGACGATTTCGCCCAAGATTTCGGCGTCGCCCGGCGGTAACATGCCGCCCAATTCGTCTTGCAACGTCTTTTGCATCGCTTCGGAGACCTTTTCGCCGCCAAATTCCGACCATCGATTGTCGGCAAGGTCGTTGACGATCCACGCCAGATCGAAGCGATTGATGGGGATTGCCAAAGCAGTCGCCACCGAAGCCAGATCGAGATAGAGCGATTCACACGTTTGGTAGCGATCGTCTGGATTGGGGGCAAGCGCCTTATAGAGCACTTTGAGCAGTTCGTCGGGGATATCGTTTCGGATCCGACGGATATCGGGAATGACGCATGCCTTTACGGCTTTAAACGTCTCGATATCGGTGCTTCGCTGGAATAGACGACGCCCGGCGAGCATTTCCCAGAGGCAGATGCCGATGGAAAAGATATCGCTTCGCGAGGTGATAGCTGGTGGGTTTTTAGTACTTTCGGGCGAAATATAGGCAAATTTGCCTTTGATCATGCCTTCGGGAGTCGAGACGTCGTTCGATCGCGCATCGCTAAGCCCAAAGTCGGCGACTTTGACTTCGCCGTGCCGCCCGATGAGGATATTGGGGGGCGAAATATCGTTGTGAATGAGCCCGAGTGGCTTGCCCTCGGCATCGGTCAACGAATGCGCGTATCCGAGCCCCGCGCAGACTTGCAACGTAATATAAATGGCAACCCCAAGGGGAAATATCGTATTATTGGTGCGCAACTTCTCCATGACCGATTTGAGATCGAATCCCTCGATGTATTCCATGACGATGAAGAAGGTATTCGACGTCTGGCCGACGTCGTAAACGCGCACGATGTTGTCGTGTTCGAGTTGAAAAGCGAGCCGCGCCTCGTCGACAAACATTTGCTGGAAGAGCTTGCTCTGCTTCTGGATCAATTCGGGCAGAATGCGCTTGATGGCGACTTTGCGTCTCAATCCACCTACGGAGTGCATCCATCCCAAAAAGACTTCCGCCATACCACCGCGTCCGAGCGTGCTGACGAGTTCAAATCGCTGTTCTTGTGCCATAAAACTTCACTCCCTTCGTATTCTATGCACGCGAATCAAAGCCGCGCGCCGTGTATTGTCACATATTGCTAAAAACTGCAAATAAATGGGATGTGGCAATAGATGGGCTCTGGCGCTCGGCGATCGTACGCGATCAAAACGCATGTCTACAGTCGCGATGAGAGTGGGAATGTGCGCCGCTAGGCATCGGAACGTCATGACGATGGGATCGGGCTAGAGGTATTTGGCGGCGCTAGGCATCGGAACGTCATGACGATGGGATCGGGCTGGAGGTATTTGGCGGGATCTTTTGGAACGACTTGGATTTGGATCGACTCTTGGGTTTCTTCTTGCGAAGCGCATGCGACGCCTAGCCCATAGACGCCATCTTGAATCGACTCCGTAAGTCGCAATGAAGGATACAGCGCCGACGAAGCCAAATTGAACTCGAATTGTTCGGCGTCGACGCCCGATATTTTGACGCGATGCTCGGTATTGGGTGCGATATCGAAGGGAATATCGAGCTGGATGGGGGCATCGTCGATCGAAACCGAAAGCCTAGGCATGCAACGCAACTCGATTTCGATCTCGATGGGGTGTGCATTCGGATGTAGCGCATCGCGTATTTCGATGTGGTGTGGTCCTGCGCCATAGCTACACGAAGCGAGCCATCGAAATGACCCGTTTTCAATTCTGCCAAAATTCGATTTTAATAATAGTTTTGCATCATTTTCGGCAACAATCGGAATTTCCATCAACGTTCCTTCCGAAACTTCGAAGAATTTTCGCCCATCTTCTGTATCGATCGTCGCCGGGCAAACTTGCGGCAGGGCAATGACTTTTTGCGTCGTTCGCCCCGTCTCGTCGGTGGCAACGAGCGTTAGCGGCGTGATCTCGCTGAAGTCACAATCGGATTTGATCCGAATCTCGCCGCGATAGACATCGCCTAGCGCGTGCGATTCGCTACCGAAAGCGATTTCATGGGGCGCATTGCCCAAGACTTGGATTTTGTTCTTCGACAAATCGCCATCGGTATCGACGATCGTAAAAGCATATCGATAGGTGCTGTCGTCGGTTCCTTGGGCGACGAGAGCCAACTCGTCGATTCGCGGTGCGCATTGTCGCGCATCGAGCATGATCCAGATTTCCTTTTCGGGCGGGCGATTGCCAAAGCCGATATGGGCCGTGCAAAGTCGTTCTTTGGCGGGCAACGAAACTGCCAGCCCCGGGATACATCCGCGCTTGAGCTTGAAATCGATTCGCCAAGCGTTTTTGAGACTCTGAATCAACGGCGTTTCGAAGGCGCTAGCAAATTCTGGCGTCTGGCAATCGATGCGATCGACGACGGGTTCTTGTCGTATCTTTTCGCCTTCGACCGGATAAATCCACGTGCCATCTTCGGCATATTGCGCATCTTGTTCGGCTTCGTATTCCCGCAGTTGGAGATGCTGCGAGGTGAAGACGTATTTCGAAGACTTTTGCTGTGCAAAAGCGAAGATGAAGAGCGATTTGGCGGCCGGCATGCGCTCCGAAAGATCCGATACATTCGCATAGACGGCAAAACTCGAGTTCTCCGACGAATGGACGTTGCTGAGCATTCGGAAAGTAAACGCATAATCATTGGCTCTGGGGAGCTTTTCGATATTCGTCAGTTCGACGACGGCTATGAGCTGTTGCGTCGATTTCGAATAGACTTCCCATTGGTCGCCCAGCTGAGTTTCTCCGGTTTTATTGGCATACTGGCGAATATAGCGCAGATCGATGCCGTGATTGTCGGAAACTTGGAACGCAACGACGGGGCGAATGCGCGATTGTAGCGGGTCAAACCGCACGATAATCCGCAATTCGTTGATGTTGCGGTCGGGAACTCGGCAAACGCGCGCCTCAGACGTGCCATCGCAAGGCAATCGCACCGACGTCGTCGACATCACGATATCGGCGTTGACGATCTCAATGGGGTGGAGTTTATCGGCCGCCAAAACGATGTTAAACGAAAGCGACGCCGCGATATTATCCGAGATTTCGAGCTCAAATGTCGACGTCGCAAAGGCGCTCCATTTCGGCGAGAGATCGAACGTGCCATCGGTCGAGACGGCAACACTCCCATCGGGCGATCGCAACCGATACATGATGATATCGGCGTCGGCGTCGTTGGCCAAAACGCGCAAGCGCAACTTATCGTTGACGTCGACGCGCGTCATTTCGCCGCGCTTGGTGAGGTAGTGCATCGTACCCTTTGTATCGTTGATGATTTGAACGAAGGCGATTTTTGGGGCGCTATTGGGGCGTAAAACGCGCACGCGAATGCGTCGAGTATCTTCGCTCGACGGGGGCCCATCGGCGATGCAATCGATCGAAAGCTCGTAGTTACGCCCTTGGCGCTGACCGTCGCTAAATTGCGGCGTCCATCGCAAAACGCCCGGGCACTCGGGGTCATTGATGCTCTTTTTGCACGGTTCCAACTCTTCTAAAACTCGCGCTAACGTACATTGTTCGGCAACGCAAGCGACATTCTCGGCTCGCACATCGGCTCGAACATTGCGCCCGCCCGTGCACAGCGGAATGGCGAGCTCTTTCCCGACCTCGGCATAAAACTCGACGATATCGGTGCCTTTCCCCGCAAATTCGACGGGTGGCCCGCCGATCACGTTGGCAAAACAAATCAAAAAAATGGCGACGTTTACGACGGCAACGGCGATATATTCGACGACCATACTACGCCGCAATTTTGTCTCGACGACGGGCTCGAATTTCGACGCCGAAATCGACAAAACCGCCGCTTTTTTAAACGAATCGCGCACCTCGCTCCGGTAGGCAATCCCCCCCGAAAACGCTTCGAGATTTTGCCGCACGCCGCGCATTCCCATGCCCTCATCGGCCGTCGCTGGCAACACCTCCGATTCGTCGTAAACCTTGATGATGAGCTTCGAAACACCCGTAAATTCATCGGTCAAAAAAGCCGCCTCGATCGCGACGTTGCGACTCTGTTCGAGCGCATTGTCGAGCAATCGCGTCATGCACATCGTCAACGTCCGCATCGGCGCATCGCACAACAATCGATCGCCATCACAACGATAAATCCGAATCCGATTTGCAATATCGGCGCGATTCGTCTGCGCCGCCACCGCATCAATCGCCCCCTGAATCATGGCATTGGGGTCGATTTCCATCCGGCACGAAGCCGCCAAAGCGAGCGTCGCCGGATACACACTCACGTAATCGAGCGATAAAATCTTGTAAAAGTGGACCGACGATTTCGCCCACATGCTATCGGTATTGACGAGCCACACCATCGCGCGCCGCAACTCGACGAGCACCTTAAACGCCGCCGAAAACATCGGGTCGACCATCGGCAACGCCAACCGCTTCCCCGTATAATGGTAAATCTCCTTAAACGCATCGCTAAACCGCGTCCAAAGCCGCTCTTCGGGGCGCGCCTTTATCCCGCACAGCCGAAAAAACTCATCCCGAAACGCCACGTCTTTCTCGGGCGATATGGCCCGAAAATCGAGTTTCTTCTTGCCCGTACCGCCATAATACTGCTGCATCTCCTCAAACAGCGAGTGCAACCCCAGCAACCGATGCTTGAGCACGTCGTGCGCCAAGCATTCGAGCAACTTTCGCACGTGCAACAACTTATCGGCCGATATTTCGTCCTGCTTTTTACGCGTCTGCGCCACCCACTGCGACAGCGTATGCCCCAAAAACCGCCCCGAATGCCGGTGCATAAAGACGAGTATCACGAGCGACAAAATGAGCCCGATTATCGTTCCAAAATAGACGATGTTATACATGATGCCAATGCGTTACGACTTTTGTTTGCTCTTGTGTCGCCCTATCTCGTCCGTTGGGCTCAATACGGGCTCCGTGCGCCCTATTGGCTACGCCAATACGGGCTTTGTGTCGCCCTATCTCGCCCGTTGGGCTCAATACGGGCTCCGTGCGCCCTATTGGCTACGCCAATACGGGCTTTGTGTCGCGCTTTTGCCCTCCGGCAATACGCGCTCTTGTGTCGCCCTATCTCACCCGTTGGGCTCAATACGGGCTCCTTTTTAATACTCACAACGCACCAAATACAAGCCTTCAACCGCTCCGCGAATTCCTTGCGCTTGGCGCATTCACTTTTCATGCGTTGAAACTCTACAAAACGCCTATGCCCCTATCGCTCCGCGAATCCCTTGCGCTCGGCGCATTCGCTTTTCATGCGTTGAAACTCTACGAAACGCCTATGCCCCTACCGCTCCGCGGATGAGATTCTTCTCAGCATCGGTCAATTGCAAATAACGCATCGATTCTTCGAGCGTCGTGCCCATCTTTCCCATGATCCGTTTCGTCATCACGAGTAGTTGATTGAGCTCCCCGTTTTTTTCCCCCCGCTCCTCTCCGATAGTCATCCCCTGAGAAATGAGATCTTTTTTATAATTTTCAAAAACGTCACACATCATTATCTCTCCTTTGCGCTCGGCGCATTCGCTTTTCATGCGTTGAAACTCTACGAAATGCCTATGCCCCTACCGCTCCGCGGATGAGATTCTTCTCGGCATCGGTCAATTGCAAATAACGCATCGATTCTTCGAGCGTCGACCCCATCTTTCCCATGATCCGTTTCGTCATCACGAGTAGTTGATTGAGCTCACCGTTTTTCTCACCCCGCTCCTCACCGATTTGAATTCCGCGCTTTTCACCCCGCTCCTCACCGATTTGAATTCCACGCTTTTCCCCCTGAGAAATGAGATCTTTTTTATAATTTTCAAAAACGTCACACATCATTATCTCTCCCTTGCGCTCTGCGCATTCGCTTTTCATGCGTTGAAACTCTGATTGTTTAGTAATTTCAGTGAACAGATTGAGAAGCTCATCGATATGTTGAATTTTGAGCCTAGGCCACTCGCTTATTTCATTTAAGCGCAACTTTCGCAAAAAGATAGCAGCCACTTTGAGATCCCCCGATAAGCTATCGATTTCTTCGTCCGTCAACCAAGCGAGTTCGATGACCTCGATTCTATAGTCTTGAAACTGATCGGCAAATTCGATCGGCACACGACACTGCTCGCTCAACGATCGCGGCTCAGTCCACCTCTTATGATACCCAAAATAGAGCACCTTCGTAAATACAGGGATGAGCTTTTCGCCCGCGTGCAAGTGCCTGAATTGATCTTCATAAAAGAGCGCATCATACGTCATCACGCGCGCAGGCATTGCTTTTTCTGGCTTTGTCTGGTTTTCGACGCCCAAAACGGCAATGTTGAGCTTGAGTTCGTTGCGATAGTACTTGAATATGTCGCGATATTTATGAACATACTCGTGTTTGGCGTGCGTAATGTGCTCTGTTGGTGCTTCACATAACGCCTCAGGGTGAATCCGGACTTTCGACCTGAAATTCCACACTTCGGCGAACACATCGTTGAGCGAAATCAGGTGTTTTTCGCAAACGTCTTTCGTTCCCATGTAACCTCCTAGTGGGGAGATGGGATGCGTCGATTATCGCAACGGCGCGACCGACCGTCGCATGCCCTTTCTATGGGAATCATGTCGTTTAAAAAAAAATGTGACGGTTTTTTTTCGTTTTTTTTTCATCGATATCGTCAAACCAGCCATGGATGGGCGTTTGAGCGAATAAGTGACAGATTTTTTTAGCCCCAATCGATAACCGATGCCATTCCGAATACGACATCTCCGCATCGGTACTGCGAGTACCAACAAAACAATGGCACCGAGTACCGACAAAAAAAGCCCTCCCAGACGGGAGGGCTTTATCGTCTACATTTCTAATAGAGATTAGAAGATGGCCAAGAGGGCGACGAGCAACGCATAAATCGACAACGATTCGATGAGTGCCAAGGCGATGATCATCGGCGTAAAGATCTTGCTATAGGCAGACGGATTGCGGGCGATGCCTTGGAGAGCACCTTCGGCGGCACGACCTTGACCGAGACCGCAACCGCAGGCGGCGATGCCAATGGCGAGCGCTGCAGCGATGAGGTTCATCCCACCCGTTGCAGCTGTTTTATCGAGTTCTGCGACTGCGTTGGCCGCTTGTTGTGCGACGGCACCACCATCTTGAGCAAATGCCGATGGAACGACGAAAAGGAAGAACGTCACAACACTCGTTGAAAAGAGAGCAATTTTCTTAGAGAAAGACATTTTGATACTCCAACTAAAGAAAAGGTCAAAACGACCCAATAACAAAACGAATTATTCAGCAATCGCCATAGAAATATAGACGACAGAGAGAATACAGAAGACCGCCGTCTGAATGACGACGACGAGGGCACCGAGACACATCATGACGGCAGGAACACCGGCAGCGACGAGCGTCATCAAGACGCCGACGACGGCATGGTCGCCATACATGTTCCCCATCAGTCGGATCGAGAGCGTGACAGGGCGAACGAGCTGACCGATGATTTCAATCGGGAACATCAAAATCATGAGGGGGAGCCCATACCACTTGCGAACTGGTCCCAAAAACTCGGCAAAATAGTGCACGAACCCCTTCTCGCGGATTCCAGCAATATTCGACACGAAAAAGATGATAAGCGCCATACCGACGTTTGTATTCAAGTTGTCGGTCGCAGGAGCAAGCCCTGGTAGAAGCGCACACGCGTTGTTAAAGAAGATAAACACGGCAATCGCAAAGACGAGCGGCAAGTAGCGACGCGCCTTTTGTTTGTCTTGCATCTGGTCGATGAGCAAGTTGTGGACGGCTTCGATAATGACCTCGAAAAAGGTACGCGGCGTCAACTTCGCATCAGGGGTTGGCTTGAATTTATTCCAACTCAGGAACACGAGCAATACGACGACCGCCATCGACAAGAGCGTCATCATGACGTGCGTGAAAGAAATCGGTGTTCCATTGAGCCATGTTGAACCGTATTTGCCAAACTCACTGAACCACTCATGGATACCAGGAATAAAATCCATGAGACTGTGAATCTCGTGCGCTTCTGCCAAAGCAAAGTTCATCATTTATCTTTATCCTCAGAGACCTCATTCGTGCCCTCGAACTGCGGCGTGTCCGCATCCGACGACTTGAAGAGCAACGGTACGACGGCATACGGAATGTAGAGACCCGATATACCGACGATAATCGCGACTGGCTCGAACTTGAAGGCAATGATGAGCACGACGAGTATCGCCGCCGTCGCAAAGAGTTTAATTAACGAAGCAATTTGAATCTTCGTCGCAACACCCGACGCAACATCGCCCGTCTTATCCGACTCCATCTGCGATTTTGCGCCCGATACCATGCGACCTATCCATAACATATATCCCGCTAAAAGCGCGATACCTATTCCTCCTGATATGCCAACTTGCGTAGCAAAATAAAGATCTTCGACAAAAAATGACACAATAACAGCCGCCACGATAATGCCAAACGACGTCAAAAAGCACGCCTTGAACACTTTCGGAATGTTTTGGCTCATCATGATCACTATGCCCACGTGTCAGTCTTCGGCTAATCGTTTCGCCTTGCGGATCGAACGCCACAATTCGCGAATCGATGCGATAATGGCACACACAACCCAGAACACCGTAAAGACCGGTTTTGTTCCAAAAAAAGAGTCTAATGCATTTCCGATAAAATAGCCAAAGATTATCGCGATGAGCAGGAAGAGCCCGAAATTGCCCACCGACGCCATCAGTCGAAAGCTCTCGGCTCGGACTTCTTTCGACTCCGCCTTATCGCCACTATGCCAAACGAGCGTTTTGTCGTCTTTTGCCCCAGAATCGCCTTCTTCGGCTTTTGCATCGCCATCGAAGGCGGCTATTTCGTCGTCTTTTGCCCCAGAATCGTCTTCTTCGGCTTTCGTTTCTCGGCTGAGCTCGAAATCGTCTGGGATTTTGTCGTTTACAGAATGCGTCATAGCGCGATGACCATCGTAAGAGGAGTAGATGCACAAGAGTAGACACAGAAAAAGCGGCAGAACTGTGGAATAGCCCTGCCGCTTTTCGTCTTAGCACATCGAAAGAGATTAGGCGAGTACCGAAGGACGCCCGCACATGACGGGGTTACCGATGCTACCATAGTGTTTGACGGGGGTTCCACCGGCGTCGTAGCGTCCACCACTGCCATCGTAAACGGCGACGTGGTTGATGCCGCGCCAACGCGTCCCGCTGTTCCAATTGTTGTGGTAGAAGAGCAAATCGCCAGGAATGAGGTTGCGCGTGCTCACCTCACCGCCTCGGTTGTAGATTCGTTTTGCCTGCCCGACGGAATTGTCGTAGCCCATTGAGATGCCGACTGAAGCCCACGAACGCGCCGAGAACGACGAACAATCGTAGTGCCCACTCGATGTACGTTTACTTTGGCTGTAAGTCCAATGCGCCGAGACGTATTGCGAGTAGAGAGCCGCAGCCTTGCTACGCGCGGCATTGCCGAGGCTACGTTGTCTTTGCGTGCCCGAACCGCCGCCCGTGACTGCGCCACCGCCGCCACCGCCGGTGACCGTACCACCGCCGACTGTCGTGTATTTCTTCGAAATCCAACCGACTTTGCCCTTATATGAAATCTTGAGCCAACCACTCGACTCGCCCGTATACGAGAACGAAGCACCTCTCGAGAGCACGCCTAAGACGCCATAACTCGTGCCCGCGCCTTTGCGAACGTTGAGCGACGAAGCCGTGACTTTGCCCGTTTTGGCAGCCGTCGACGATGAACCACCACCGCCACCGCTCGAATTGCCACCGCTACGCGTGTATTTCTTCGAAATCCAACCGACTCTGCCATTATAGGAAATCTTGAGCCAGCCATTCGCCTCGCCCGAAGCCGAAACGACGTTGCCTTTTTTGAGGCAACCGATAACGCCATAGCCCGTACCCGCACCTTTGCGAACGTTGAGCGACGAAGCCGTGACCGTGTAGCTACCGCCACCACCGCCACCTCCTGTCGTGGTTGCACCACCCGAAACACTCACATACGTTCCACAAATGTAGCCTTTTCGCCCCGAATAATTGATCGAATACCAACCATTCTGACGCCCATTGAGCGATACAGTCGTGTTGTTCTTGAGTTTTCCGAGCTTCGCATACCCAGTACCAGGGCCTTTGCGAACGTTCAAACCATCTCTTGCCTTTACAACACCGGTCGACATGGCACACCTCCTTTAGTAAAAGTTACCTTCAACCCTAACTACGAATTGTAAGTACATTGCACCAGTGTGTCAAAAAAATTTCAATACACGCGATATAAAAAAAAGGCACAAATATCAATGCGTTATGGCGTCGTACAGAGTTCCAATAAACAAAAAAGCGTCGCGTATGCGCGCGAGCGCATAGCGACGCCAGAGCCCGTATTGCCAACGGCAATAGGGCGATACAGAGCCCGTATTGAGCGTTAGCGAAATAGGGCGACACAGAGCCCGTATTGCCAACGGCAATAGGGCGACAAAAAAACTAACCCTCGGGGAAGAAGCGGCGGTAGGTGGGGACGCGGCGGCAGATGGGCAGGACGAGGCAGTTGGGGAGGAGGCGCATGAAGCCGAGTAGGACGTGGTTGAGTGCGCCGGGGATGGCTTCTTTTTTGCGGCTCAGGGCGGCGTTGATGGCTTTTTGGACGAGTTTTTCGGGTTGCATGAGGAAGCCTAGGCGGCAAGCAAGGCGGCGCAAATTGTCGGGAAGCCCGAAAAGCGTCGTATTGATGCCACCGGGGCAGACGGCTGTGACGCCGACGCCGTAGGGTTTGAGCTCGAAGTAGAGCGACGCGGAGAGGCTGCGCACGTATGCTTTCGAGGCGTTGTAGACGTTGATGCCGGGCATGGGCATCCAAGCACTGAGCGACGACACGTTGAGGATGTAGCCAAAGCGGCGGTCGCGCATGCGTTTGCCGAAAACAGTGCACATGTGTGTGACGCCGAAGACGTGCAGATCGCACATAATTTCGACTTTGCGTTCGGGGGCATCGAGGAGCGGATCGAAGAGGAAGATGCCGGCATTATTGATGAGAAAGTCGATTTCGATGCCGTTTTCGTCGCAAAAAGCGAGGCATTTGTCGGCGGCGTCGTGCTTCGAGAGGTCGGTGGTGAATGTTTGTGTCGTGACGCGACTCGTTTGTGCGATGGCTTGGGCGGTTTCGGCGAGTGCTCGTTCGTTGATGTCGACGAGGACGAGGTTAAAACCGCGTTGTGCGCACGCGAGGGCAAAGGCGCGCCCGATGCCCGAGGCCGCGCCCGTGACGAGTGTCCAATTTGGGAGTCGTTTTACGGTTGACATTCAGGATTGCCCCATTTTGCTTCGAGTTTGGCGATTTCTTTTTTGAGTTTTGGGGGGAGTTCGTCGTCGCATTTGCAGTGGCATTTCATGTCGCAGGAGTACATGCGCCCGACGCAGTAGTTTGAGTGATTGCAACCACTTCGCGTGTTTTCGTCGCCGTCGCGGAGTTTGTTGACGAAATCGGTGTCGTGAACGAGTGCGCGAGCCATTTGGACGGCGTCGAAGCCCGCATCGAGGACTTCGTCGATGATCTTTCGACTGCAACAGCCGCCGACGTAGATGAGTGGGAGTTTGAGCTCTTTGCGGAAGAGTTTGGCTTCTTCGAGGAAGTAGCCGTCTTTGTAGGGCACGGGGGGGATCATGAAGCCGCCGACGCATTTGAGCCCGAGTTTGAGCCACCAAAACTGCTTCATATCCATATAATAGGCGAGCGTTTTGAGGGGCATATTGCCGCGCATGACTTCCATGGGGGCGCGCGAAACGAAGCCGGCGGTCAGGACGAGTGCATCGACGCCGAGTTTTTCGAGCTGTTTGCAGACCTCAAGGCATTCTTGGCGTTGCATACCGCCTTTGAAGCCATCGTTCATGTTGACTTTGACGATGAGTCCGAGTCCGAGTTCGGTGCAGACTTCGCGCACAGCCGTGATGACGCGATTCATAAAACGCATGCGGTTTTCGAGCGATCCGCCGTATTCATCTTTGCGATGATTCGTATAGGGCGACAAGAATTGCGACAACAAATAACCGTGACCGCAGTGGAGTTCGACGCAATCGAAGCCCGATTCTTTGACGAGTCGGACGGCTTTGACGAAATCTTCGACGAATTGATCGATTTGGGCAACGGTCATCGATCGGACGAAAGTCGGGCTATAGATGTTAAAGCCCCCCGAAGCACCGAGAGGCGTCTGACCGCAGGTGCGACGATGGGTCATATTGCCGCAGTGACCGACTTGGATCGAGGCTTTTGCCCCTGTTTCGTGGATGGCGTCGGTCAATTTTTTGAGTTCTTCAACGACTTCTTCGCGCATCCAGAGCTGACCTTCGAACGAGAGACCGCTTTGATTAATCGAGGCATAGGCGATCGTCGTCATACCGATACCACCGCGCGCGACTGCCGTATGATAATCGAACAACTTTTGCGATGGGCCGTTGGCAACGCACATATTTTCGAACGCTGCCGAACGAATCGTTCGATTGCGTATTTCGACGGGACCGATCTTGACAGGGGTAAACAATTTCGAAGACATGGTTCAATCCTAAATCAATCGATGAGATGTAGCGAGCCCAAACGCCTAGCTGCGGCTGGCTCGTATGTTCAAAAACATATCAATGCTCGCCAATACGCCCTTGGACGGGCGACGCGCATGAATCCGCTCCCTCGGGCGGACCGAGGCAAACCCGCCAATCCGCCCCACGGCGGGGCTTTGGTGGGCTCGTGTATTCTAATTTTGGCGATCGCGATGGATAGCTTCGCGCGGTATCGGTTTGCCATCGGGCGCAACAGCTTGCATATCGTCGATCGCTTCGTCTTGAACCGATTCCGTAGCCGTTGGCGCTTGCCCAGATTCCGTAGCCGTTGGCGCTTGCCTTGATTCCGTAGCCGTTGGCGCTTGCCCAGATTCCGTAGCCGTTTGGTCGGCGCTATCGATCGTCAACGAATCGGTCGATGGTGGAACATCTTCGGCTTCGTTCGAATTTGCTGTGTCGTCGGAATCGCGATGCAAACGAAGGAGTTTCCCCGACAAGACATCGGCAATGGCGACGGTTTCTTTGAGCATCACGATGCGCCCGTTTTCGTCTTTGTGGCTATAAGTCACAAAAGCTTCGTCGGGGTTTTCGGGATTGACGCGGAAGGAATCGAGACCGGCTTTGAGATGTTCGTCGAAAAATGGTCGCTCGATGAGTGGGACAAACGTCGAACCATCGTAGAAATACAAGATATAAGTGCCCCAAGGGGATCGCGTGAGGTCGTAGATGCCGATGCCATCGAGTCCGTTAGCTGTTGCGACTTCGTTGACGAGTTTTGCCTTATTACATGGCGATAGGCGAATGCCCATGCCGACGCCGCCTTTGACTTGCCCGGCATTGATCTTGACGTAGCAAACCGAATTCTGGTCGGCGTCGAGGTCTTGGACCGTCACAAATGCCCTATCGTAGACATCGGGCAAACGGAAATGCCCATAAATGATGTGTTCGTCGTCGCTACCGCGCCCGATATTGACGACTTCGCCATTGTCGTTGACGCGGAAGAGCTCGACGGAATTCGTCGCACGACAAGCGCCAAAAAGCGCGAGGCAACATAGAGCTAGGCAAACTAAGCGAAATAAGCGCATATCAAACTCACTCGACGACGCCCATGGCGCAACTGCCGCCACAGACGCCTTAAAACTCATCGTTCAAATAGCATCGAAATATCGGCAGCTCGCACGGAATGCGTCAGACTGCCACTCGAGACGTATTGAACGCGCAAGTCTCGGATTTGTTCAGCGCTTTCGACGGTGACATTGCCAGAAATCTCGATCAAGGCGCGATTGCCTATGATATCGCACGCTTCTTTCATCGCGTCGTGCGTCATATTGTCGAGCATGATGATGTCGGCGCCTGCGGCGAGTGCTTCGCGGACTTCGTCAAGTGAGGTGACTTCGACTTCGATTTTCAGCGTATGCGGTGCAAATTCGCGGCATTGCGATACGGCCTTAGTTATCGACCCAGCGGCGGCGATGTGGTTGTCTTTGATCATAATGCCACCACCCAAATTGAATCGATGGCTATAACCGCCGCCGCATTGCACGGCGTAATGATCGAGTTCTCGCATTCCAGCCAAGACTTTGCGCGTATTGACGAGTTTGATCTTCGGCCCGAGAAGCTGCGCCATTGCATGCGTTTGCGTCGCGACCCCACTCATGTGCTGAAGGAAATTGAGCGCCGTGCGCTCGGCCTTGAGCAAGATATTCGTCGATCCTGAAAACGTCGCTATCTTCGTCCCCTTCTCGAGACGTGCCCCATCGGGATGTAGAAATTCGACGGTGACGGGCTCAAATGCGCCAAAGGCGCGGTTTTGGACCTTTTCCACGACGTATTCGAAAACGTGTTGACCGCACAAGACGATATCGGCTTTTGCGACGAGATAGCCGCGCGACGTGCGACGCCCGTCGTCGCATATCGCATCGGTCGTCATATCGCCTGCAACGAGGTCTTCGGTCAGCGCGAGTTCGATGATTTGTTCGGTAATAGGTGAAAATGTTTGCATTTTATTCTTATTTCCTTTCGTTTTTCTGTTTAAACATCATTTGAGCTTGACGCGCGAGCTGTGCGGGGATGCTCTTCGACTTTTGGAGGTTTTTGAGGTCGTTGAGCCGCAACTGTCGCATGAATCCGACCGACTCCGAAAGTGGGCATTTGGGATTGTTGACGAGGGCCACGACGATGGGATAATAGCGCACCCAATCTCGGCGTTGTGCGATATAGGCGATGACTTCGTCGGGCATGCTCTTGGAGGCGCAAATCTGCCCGACTTCGCCCAACGACATCTTCGGGCTTTTGATAACGCTCATGTAGACGATTCGTCGCGTATCGCGCAAAAGTATCGAGCGATCTTCGCGATCGCCCATCAAAGCGAGTCGGACGCGTTGCGGGGCATTCATGCGCTCGATGCGTTGCGCGCGCGTGATGCGTCTGGTCTGCTCTTCAGGGCTCGCGTCGGCATCGGATTCATCGAGCGATTTGAGATTGCGCAACGCCGCCTCGCCTGTTTCTTGTTTTTCGACCGTCGCCGCCGACGAAGCGATGACGGCTTCGAATTCTTCGTCCGAAAGCCCCGGTTCATCGTCGTGTGCATCTTTTGCCGAGACGAAATCTTGGAGTGCCTTAAACGGCGATAAATCGAGCTGATGCTCTTTGGCAAAGGCGACGAGTTTATCGACCGTCGCCATGCGCGACGCCGGATTCGCATATATTTTATCGATGATATCGGGGGCGCGCATGATGCGCGTCTGGTTAGCGGCTATCAAATCGACCAAATCGCGCGTCGTCACGGCGGCCAAATCCATTATCGTCGCATCGTTCGTCTTCGGATTGAGGATGATCTTTTCGAGAACCGCGTTTTCGGTATTCGTCTTCGAAAGCCAATCGATCACCGATTCGGGCAAATCGCGCGATGCCAAATCGACCATAATCGCTTCGTCGAATGTGCGAACCGTTTCGGTCACGGCGCCGCGAATTTCGGGATCCGATTCAAACGAAAGCTGATACCATAACAAGATGAGCGTATCGGGCGGCAACGGAAGTGCGCCGTTCGCCGCCATCATCTTCATCGGCTTGGGCGTCTCGGGCTGGAGCGCCTTCTGCGCCATTGGCGGAAATGACTCTAGCGGTAACGGGGTATTCTTCAACGATTCTAACATAATGCGTTATCCTCCTTATCCTTCGTTTCTACATCTTTGACTTCGTATCAACAGCTTTCCGGCGCCTATACAGATCCCTACGCGCCGCACAAATGCGACCGCCATCACGGTACAATGCACATATCCATAATATATAATGAAAGCGCAAAGAAATGTGCTAAAAACGACATGGCAATGCGACGATATACGTGCGCCATTCCCATCCATTCCCATTCACCGACAGCGACTTTACAAAGCGATAAATTACGGAGACTCCCATGTCATCGACTCAAAATACCCCAGCGACCATTGGCGATAAAAAAGGAATGTGGGCGTGTTTGCTCGTTTCGGCACTCGTCATATCGCTCTACTACATTCCCTATGGCGACTATATTCTCTATCCGATGATGCTCGTCTACACGTTCGTGCACGAAATGGGGCACGGCATAGCCGCCATGCTCACAGGCGGAGACTTCATCAAATTCGAAATGTGGCTCGACGGATCGGGCGTGGCAACCAATGCGCTAGCCGTCGATGCAGGACGCTTTGCTCGCGCTTTTACGGCATTTGGCGGCCTCATCGCCCCCGCGATCATGGCGGCGATTAGCCTCCTCTTGGCGCGTTCGGCAAAAGCCGCAAAAATCGGGCTCATCGCCTTCGGCGTCATTTGTGGGCTCTCTCTATTGCTCGTCGTGCGCAATCTATTCGGCTTTTTCTTCGTCTTGAGTTGCGGCCTCGTCTCGTTGGCATTGGCACTCATCCCCAAAAACGCCAACGTCGCACGCTATTCGATGCTATTCATCGCCATCACATTGCTCACGGCAGTCTTTTCGCGCGGCGATTATCTCTTCGTCGCCGAAGCCAAAACCGCCATGGGCGTCATGCCCTCCGATACGGGGCAAATCGCCAAGCAACTCTTCTTGCCTTATTGGTTCTGGGGTGGCTTGATCGCCGTCATTTCTATTGCCATACTCATATTTGGCGTGCGCGGGTTCTTCTATAGCTCAAAGCCAAACGACGCCAAACCTTTGCCAAGCGACGATACGGCGGCCTGAGCCATCTCTTCTACGCAGCTACCGCGCTATTCCCATTCAATCGCGCCATTTCCATTCAATCGCGCCATTTCCATTCGATCGGCGACTCGTCTACGCAACTATCGCGTTATTCCCATTCAATCGCGCTCCCGCCATAGCGGGCTACGCCAAACAGTTCTCTCAAAAAGTCATCTCTATTGGAGTCTCAAAAAATGCTCTACCATACACGCGGCTCCCGCCCTGCAAATCTCACATTATTGAGCCTAGCCACTATCGCCGCACTCGCTTTTGCCAGCTGTGCCGACGGCGTCGACGACTATGCACAAGACAAAAACGAAGACGGCACTATCGGCAGCGATGTCCCCGGCAGCAACGGCTCGGGCAATAACAATTCGGGCAACAAAGGCGACGACAACGGCTCGGGCAACAAAGGCGACGACAACGGCTCGGGCAACAAAGGCGACGACAACGGCTCGGGCAACAAAGGCGACGACAACGGCT
>SAMEA104315420__coassemble_715_pt1 | contig 18342 bp, 10 predicted proteins | sample SAMEA104315420__metabat2_high_PE_047 | metagenome-assembled genome bin SAMEA104315420 (sample SAMEA104315420) | gut metagenome | biome: Monkey gut; feature: monkey-associated habitat; material: faeces | place: China | collected 2013 | reverse complement strand
TCGCCAAATCAACAACGCCCGCCGTAGCGGGCGTCTCTCCCCATCTCCATTTATGGAGAGGGGGTGGCCGACAGGCCGGGGGTGAGGTCAGGGTACACTTCAGACAGGCCGGGGCTGAGGTCATGGATCTAGAGCATGAGGTCAGATGTGATCACCCCGCTCAAAAAATACGTGCACTTTTAGCCCATAACTGCTAAAATATCCAAGAGGTTACGTGTTTATCTTATCGATAGTTCGCCTCATACGCCAAGCGTTTTGCTTCCATTTTACGACGGGTATACACATGAAAAAGTCACTATTTTCAGTACTTTGTGCGCTTTGCGCTATTTCTTATGCAGGCATCTCACCAAACGCGTGGGCACAATCCAACGACGCCGACGAAATCCTCCCTCCCATCGTCTTCCTCGTCCTCGACACCTCCGCCTCCATGAATCTATTTTTCGACAAAGACGCCAACCAAACGCGACTCACCAATGCCATGGCTGAAATCATCGGCGGCATGAAACTGACAGCCGATGGAAAACTCAACCGCGCCGAAAGCGGCAAACCGTTCGATATGCCATTCCCAACGCTCCAAAACGACGGCAAATACACGCCTGGCCTCAAAAATATCCCCGGCGATTCGCAAATCGCAAAACCCAACGTCGACGCCTCCTACGACGAGAGCGGCGTCATTCATACCTACAAAAAAGTCGTCAAATTCGGCCTCGCTGGCCTCGCCGTCGGTTCCGCCGGATCCAGTAGCACTAAGGACTCCAAGATCAAAGAAGCCGCTAAACTCTCCGGCGGCCAAACCGAAGGAACTGTCCTACGTTTTACACTCGTTTGGGGGCACATGAAAGATTCAAATGGTAATAGTTACACGACCAACTCCGACTTAGACGCCCATGTCGTTGTCAAAGATAAGAATGGACGAGAAAGATCACATATTTATTATATGGACCCATCAGGCACTGGCGGTCTCCTAGACGTCGATAATATAGAGCCTAAAGATGAATACCCAAATGTTAAAAACATGGAACCAAATAAAAGTGCTTCTGATTACGCAGTTTGTATCAACAATACAAATCAAGATTTTGAGGTATGCAAAAATCTTAAACCAAATATAGATAAAGGAAGAGCCATTGGTGTCGAAAACATCTACTGGAAAGACACCACTGAATTAAATGACGGTGATACATTGTCATATTTCGTCCAGCCATTCACCTCCAGAAATGTTGATCATGGGTTCCAAATCGAGATCTCATATATCAATGAAAAAGGTTGTGAAGTAAGCGATGCTTTTAAATATAATATTAGCTTTTCTTGTGGATACCATTACCATAATTGTTCAAACAATTATGAATATAGAATTCCCGTTATAACAATGGAATATCGCCAACCAGACAAAAGTAAGCCTGGTTATTTCAGAGTTAAACCCAGTAATGAGGTTGATGATCGTGCTTTTATAGCTAAAGATGTTGTTAAGATGGGCGATAAATATGCCATCGGCAGTTCTGTATATGATGGAATAGTATTAGCCAATGATGCTTTTAACTATACACCAGACTTCCGCAACGCCGGCGAACCCAAATACATCTACGGCTATACCGATTCTATCCAAACCTATGGCAATTCATCGAATCAAATCAAATATGGCCTCGATCTCACGGGGCTCGACTACAAAAAGAACTTAGATTGCACCTACGACAAAGGCATTTGGTCGATGCAAAAAGAAGCCGATGCCCCCCTTGTCTATCCCGAGCCTTCCGACAAAGAAGTCGACATCACAGCCAACAACGAGCGACTCATCCAAATCGCACGCACCTACATGGGCACGGCTGCCACGCCGCTCGGCGAAGCACTCGCCGATATCTACTACATGTTCGGAGGCGATTCTGGCATCGGTATCGATCAAGGTCTAACCCATCACTTCAAAGACGGCAAAGTCGTGCGCAACGACAAATTCAATTGCCGGGGGCGTCAAAAATCCGTCATCCTCATCTCCGACGGCGACCCTAACGGATCGGGCATCCAAGACGCCAATCGAAAATCCGACGCCACTCCCGAACATCAATACGGTCACTCGACCGATATTTGGTACGACGCAGCCCACCTCTACGAACTCGGCATCAAAGTCTTCGTCATCGGTTACTCCAACGAATTCGATCCGTCAAAAGTCGACCCATCGATTGAAAATTCGGCGGCATGGCGCTTGAGCAAAGCCGCTTGGAGAGGTGGCACGTGCCGCGACGAAAACAACAATATCATCGATCCAAGCGATGCTGGCGAAGCCGCTTTCAATAATTTCGTCAAAGGATACAACAAAGTTCATAACAAGCTCTGCTTCTACAGTGCCGTTTCAAAAAACGCCCTCCGCCAAGCTATCGTCAACGCCGTCTCCGAATCCCTCCGCGGCACCGTATCCAAAACGCCCGCCGTCACCACGACATCCGTTGGCTACTTGTCATCGATCAACAAAGGCGTCTACCAAAACGGTTTCAGCAACATCTATTCGGGCTATACCGTCGAATTCGGCAATCGTCGCGAAACACTCCTCGAACGATCGACATTCGTTTGCAATCCAGATGAAGCAAAATTTGTTGAAAAATCAAATAAAGAATACGTTTCCAACATTTCACAACGTCTCGATTGCGATATCATCAAGTGCAATACATCCGACGCCGATAATCGCACGGGAAAACCTCATCCATCTAATCCATGCACACTCAATGGCAACGAGAATACGTGCATGAAACATCGCGTCATCTTCGCCGGCGACTACTACGACCAACGCGATGCCATCTACCCTGACAATGCCAAACTCGACGACAACCAAACCGACAATCACATTGGCGATACGCCACAATACAATGTCCATATCGGCACGATCAAAGGCGGTAATCGAGGCGAAGATTACCACTTCATCACCGAATCGACAGCCGATGCTTGCAAAAAGTCACTCGATTTCAATAGTTCCTCGGCAACCGACGACGCCAAAACTTCTAACTACATGATCACCCCATTCGAATGCTTCACCGACGTCGACTGCGGCATCGATGAATCGGGGAAAAAATCGTATCTATGTGTGCAAGGGCGTTGTGCAGAAAGTTCAAAAGTCAGCGAAATTAGTGGCACAAAGAAGTGCTCGACGCACAAAGACTGCACAGATGGCTCGGTGTGTCACAACGACAAATGCATCCCTGGCATCGTTCACGAATGCGACATCCGCAGTTATATTGCATCGCAACGCCTTGGTGTCATCGAATATGCAACGCCCGTCGCCGTCGAACCGCCCAATAAATCATATAAAGATGCCGCCTATCGATTATTCCAAAATAAATATTGGAACCGCGACACGCAACTCCTCGTCGGCGCAAACGATGGTATGTTACACAATTTCATCATCGGAAAAAATAATGATGAAAAGTATAATTCGGGCTCTGGTTTATATGCCATCGACGAAAGCATCACGCCTGCCAATAAACTCGATCGCGAAATATCCGAAGGCGACGAGCTCTGGGGCTTCATTCCCAAGGCGATCATGCCAAAGATCCGCCAAGTCGCCACATCGGGGCTCTCGTCCAATGTCAACGCATCGCCTGCCGTCCTCGACGTCCGTGCACCCGATTGGTATACCGACAAATACAAAGATCTTTCCGATCCTACCAAATCCGATTCTGCTCCGATCCGCTACCGCACAGTCGCCGTCGGCGGCTTCCGCGACGGCGCTCGCGGCTACTACGCTCTCGATATTACAAACCCTGCCAAGCCAAAAGTCTTATGGGAAATCGATCCAACCTGGCAAATCGGCAAAGACTCCCCCAGCACTCCGTCGACTTCGAAATCAGATTTTGCAAATCCACCAAGCCACATCACCAAATCGCAAATCGACGATAACGCCGCCCGCACCAAAACCGATCCCGACTATTATCCGTTCCAATTGCTCGGCAAGACCTATGCGCAACCTATCATCACAACGGCGCTCATCGGTAATAAACTCGAGCCCATCGCCATCCTTTCGGGCGGGCTAAGCGATTCCATCGCCTCCGAAAAAGACAAACAGACGTCGACCGAGAGCGCAAACGATAACCAAATCGGGCGCGTCATGTACGTCGTGCGACTCTTCCCCGAAAAAGCCGAAGACTTACTCGTCAAAACTTTCTATTTCAAACACGAAATTACCGGCGAGCCCGCAGTCTTCCCCAATACATTCGGTAAGCCCGTCCAACACATCTACTTCGGCGATAGCAAAGGCGCCGTCTATCGCATCAACATGCGCGGCGACGTCGCCAATTGGGCGAGCCAAGACACGGCGACAGAAGGTGAAATCGTATACGAACTCCCAGCATTCGATCCAAAAGAATTCGATGAGCTCAAAGATTTTAATTTCGAGCAAATCACGCACAAACCTGCCGTCGCTCTCCATCACATGAACGGCAATCGAGCCGTCATACAAGTCGCCATTGGCACCGGGTCAAACGACAATCTCAATATTCAACCCACCGATCACAACTACGTCGGCATCTTCTACGACGTCCCCGATTCGTCTCAAAACGGTTCAGTCTATGGTTTCAATTTAGACAATGCTCAAACGAAATCTAAACTCATCCTCTTCAACCTCAACAAAGAACAAGATGATTGGACCGACATCAAAACTATCGAAAGCAAAGCAGATCGCAAGAAGCATGACAAAGTGCAAACGATGCGCATCACGACACACGATCCCGTCATCATACAAACCGGCGAAAAAGATGTACTAGGCGATAAACTCGACACACGTCAAAAGATGACGGGCGCCCCCATCATCTACAACTTCGACACCTATTTCCCAACCTATATCGCCAGCGATAAGAATCCAACCGATACGATTTGCCACTACGGCAAGGCGGCAATTTACGCCGTCCGCGACGAAAAAATAAAGCGCTACGACGCACTCAATCCCAACGACGTTCAGAACAACGAAGCCGCTAAAGACGAAAACCTCATTAGATTCCAAAATGGCGAAGTCTCGTTCTATAAGCTCGACATGGGCACGAAGATCTACGGGCTACAAATCACCAACCAACTCTATTGCGGCAACAAAAACAATGGCAAATTCGCTGCGCCGCAACTCATCGCCCAAACGGGCATCCCCAACGGCGTCAACGGCTTCGACAAATCGAGCGCCGATAACTTCGCCAGCAAAAATACGTCGCTCAACGCCTTTGGACTCAACCTCGCCGGCATCAAAGCGCAAAGCAGCCGAATCAAATGGGCTTCGGTCTACGAGTAGTCCCATCAACCCGCTATGCGCACGCCACAGGCGTCAACGCATAGCCACTCACAATAACCCCGTACATCGAAACCGAAGGCAAGATGTGCGGGGGATCTGTTAATCTAAGAACGAAGAATATTTAGCGCGGGCACGGACGCCCGCGCAGTGATGCAAACATACTAATGCAAAGAATGCACAAACAACCCACTTCTCAATTTGGGTTCAAACCAAGTCGATTTAGGCGGCATCACTCCACCACCATCCGAAACGGCAAAGATCTGATGGATCTGCGTCGGATACATCGATACGGCGAGCCGCATTTCGCCCGAATCGACGCGCCGTTCGAGCTCTTCCGTGCCTCTGATACCGCCCACGAAATCGATCCGTTTATCGGTTCGCGGATCTTGTATGTCGAATATCGGCGAAAGGACGCGTTTTTGTAACAAATCGACGTCGAGCGATGCAACGGGATCATCTTTATCGATCGTCGCTGGATCGATCGTGAGCAAATACCATTGTTTGCCGAGATAGATGCAATACGTACCAGGGCATTCGGGCGTTTTAAGCGTCGTCTTTTCGACTTTGCCAACTTTCGACAACGCATCGAGTATTTCTGCATCGGTGCGATTCTTATCGTCTTTGAGCACGCGATTATACGGCATGATCTTGAGCTGATCGGCGGGGAAAAAGACTGCCAAGAAATGGCAATATGGCGCATCGGCTTTCGGATCTGCCGCCTCTGCGCGGCATTCTGCACCCGCCCGAACGGCACTCGCTGCGCGATGATGGCCATCGGCTATATAACAAGCTTCCACTTTTTCAAACGCATCTTCATACGCTTTTGGCGTCGACGAACGCCATACGATATGCCGTATTCCGTCTTCGGTTACGAAGTCATAGAGCGTTGCACCCTTTGTGTCAGCCGCCACGAGGGCATCGATAGCTGCATCGTCGCGATACGCTAAGAAAACCGGTCCGGTGTGTGCATCGGTTTCTTTGACGTGTCGCGTGCGATCGTCTTCCTTGTCTTTGCGCGTAAATTCGTGCTTTTTGATGCGATTTTCGATGTAATCGTCGATATGGGCACAGGCGACGACGCCTGTTTGCACGTGATCGCCCATGATCTGGCGATAAATGTAGACCTGCGGTTCGGCATCTGTCTCCATCACGCCTTCTTTTATAAATTTGGCGAGGTTTTCGCGTGAACGCGCATACACATCATCGCCGGCTGGGTCGTGCGATCGATCAAACTCGACTTCTGGGCGCGAAATGCGCAAAAACGACCACGGCTTCCCCTCGACCATTGCCCGCGCCTCCTCGGTATTCATGACGTCGTATGGCAAAGCCGAGACGGCTTCCACCATATCTTTTCGCGGATGAATGGCACAAAATGAACGCACACAAACCATCTTCACTTTCCTTATCCGGGCTATGTTTACACGCCGCGCCTCCCTACCCGAGCGAAAGGCAACCGCACAAGTGACCATATACCGATACTCTGTTATCGACGATTTGTAAATTGTCCAATTGCAGCCGATCGCTTTTTGCGACGTTCTAAGCCATTACCCTGGCCCAAACGTCGGCATACCTATGCCACTCGGACGTTGATCGCTTTGTTTCTTTTCTTTTTCGGGTTGGTAATCGCCCATTTGCATCGTCGTCATTCCGCGCGTTCCGAAGACGAAGAACGTATTCTTTCGTTCGAGAAGCTCGTGCGCGAGTTTCGTGGCAGAATTCTTGAGATGCCAAGGGCTGTTTTCGTCGGGCGCTTTGCGCGAAATCTGCTCCCAAGGGCAAAGAACGAAGATTTCTTCGAGGAAAGTGCGAAAATCTTCGAGAAACTCTATGTTATCGTGGTCGCTAAACTCGGGCGGTTCGTGTTTGGCGTGCTTAACGGCATCGATATCGGCGCGAGCTTCGACGATCGGCATATCGTCGAGCATAAAGGGAAGCGGACGATCGAGGTCGTAATAGCGCTCGACTTTTGGAATGTTGCGCAAGATGAATTGCGGCGTACATTCGGCAACGTAATCGTCGTATTCGACGGGGCGTTCAAATTCGATCGTTTCACCGCCCACGCCCGATTGGTGTTCGTGACTCGTCGTTATCTTTTCGACAAATGGGGCGATATCGCGACATATCGGTCGATCGACCGATACTTTATCGATCAAATGGCGCACGCCAAAAGCCATATCTTCGACGACGAGCGCAAGACGCCAAAACCCCTTCTCTTGGCGCACATTCCCAGTCCCGATGTCGGCTTGGACGATCGACAAATCGATGATCTTTTCGAGCTCTTCGCGCATGCCGTACCTCAAAATCGGGCAATTCTAGCCCCCCGCAAGGGGCTAATACCACAAAGCCCCACACAGTGGGGCTAGAACTATCGCAATATTGAATGCTTTAGCCCCTTTACAGAACTAAAACGATTCCTTATCGACTACAATCAGCCCCACGAAGTGGGGCTAAAACTATCCCTTATCGCCCTTCGACTCCAGAGAAATCGTGCTGTGCACTTCTTCCTCTTGTTGATAATACTCGCTTGTATATTCGCGATTTCTGACGATGCCCAAGGCTTCCTCGATTTCTCGCGTCAGTTCGGTGCAGCTTTTACCCTTTGCGCCTTTGACGGCAATATCGACCGATCCATCGGGTTTAATCGAAAACTCAATTTCTTGTTTTACTGCCATTTCTTCACCGTTAAAGTTATGACGTTATCGTTTTTCGTCTCTTCCATATCGAGGGTATAACCTTTCTTTTTAACCTCTTTAAGGACTTTGTGATAAGCGTAACGTTGTTGTAACTGATTGACAAACTGCTGTTCATTGACACCAAGCGTCGCTTCTACGCCCCACCAGTCGGCGAGGAGTTCGCAACCCGTTTCCGTAATGCGCAAACCAACGTCATACTTTCCGCTGGCTCTAATCGAAATGTCGGCTTTTTCGAGCTGTTGGTTATAGCCACGAACGTTGACGCCTTCTTCGGCTTGCGTATAGGTGTATCCGAGATCGGAGATGGCTTCGAGAATGCACTCGAGGTCATTCATTTTCGTTTCAACAGTAGAAAAGTGACTCATGATATATCCTTTATATTACATTTCGAGATGGCGGATCTGCTTATCTTCTTCGGCACTACCCTCTTCGTCGAGGCTAGCACGACGAGCACGGCTCTTCGCCCAATCGCGCATGTAATCGATGCGCTCTTTCATCTGATACGAAAGCGGGATGATTTCGTTACAGCTACGAACGACGGCATCGGTATCGATATCTTTTTTCGCCTCAAACGCATCGAACAATGCCGAAACGATAGCTTGTTCGATTTCCGATCCCGAGAACCCCTGTGTCGCTGCCACGATTCGAGGAATGTCGAAATCGGCAACCTTTCGGTTCTTCTTGATGATGTGAATTTCGATAATCGTCTTTCGCTCAGTCGGACTGGGCAAATCGACGAAGAAAATTTCGTCGAAACGACCTTTACGCAACAATTCCGGCGGCAACATCGACACGTCGTTTGCCGTTGCCATGACGAAGACGGGGCTCGTCTTTTCCTGCAACCACGTAATAAACGAACCGAAAACGCGAGCCGACGTACCACCGTCGGTCGATCCCGACGACTTCGTCCCAGAAAACCCTTTTTCCAACTCGTCCATCCACAAAATACAAGGCGCTACGGCCTCTGCCGTCTGGATCGCTTTGCGCATGTTCTCTTCCGACGAACCGACGAGCGACGAGAACACCTTGCCGACGTCGAGGCGCAAAAGCGGCATCTTCCAAAGCGCACCAACCGCCTTTGCCGTCAACGATTTACCGCAACCAGGTATACCGATGAGCAAAATGCCCTTCGGCAACGGAAGACCGAATTCGCGAGCTTTCGAGCTAAACGCCAAGTTACGCGTCTTGAGCCATGCTTTGAGAATCTCCAAGCCACCGATATCGCGCAATTTGAGATCCGATTGGTAGAATTCCAAAAGACCACTTTTGCGGATGAGGTTCTTCTTCTCTTCGATAATCGTATCGATGTCGAAATCGCGGCATACGATGAGGCTCTTCGAAAACACGTTCGACGCTTCGACTGCCGTCAACCCCAATGCCGCCTCGACGACGCGTTCGCGGAAATACGGATCGTTGCGCACTTGCTGGCACAATTCATCGGGCACGCTCTTGAGAACTTGCAACACTAGCTCATTGATGACCGTGCGATTCGGAAGATCGAAATCGATGACGCTGACTTCTTTTTCGAGCTCCGTTGGCAATTTAAACGTCGGGCTCAATAGCAAGACGTGCTTCTTATAACGGCTCGTCTTAAACTCTCGGCTCAAATCGCGCAAACGACGCGTCACCTGTGGATCCGACAAATACGGGTGAAAGTCGCGTAACACGAAGAGCGCATCATTTTCATAGCGGAAAATGTGTTCCATCGCTCGCTGCGGATCGCGAATGTCGTTAAACGTATCGCCGTCACCGCCTTGGAACCCTTCGGTGCAAGACCATGTAACAAAGCGGCGGTTACGACGCTCGCAAATCGCCCGCAGGCTCTTTTCGACGCGTTCTTCTTCCGTACTCGTAACATAGAGAAGTGGGTATCGCGCGCGAATTAAAAACTCAATTTCCTCTTCAGAGGAGACAGCGGCTCGAATTCCTTCCATGATTCATTAGCTCCCGGTTAGGGTTAAACAAATGAAACGCACATGCGTACGCTTCTTATCAATTCGATAATGACTTCGCTAAATCGACGACAAATAATTCTAAAACATTTCTCAAAAAACGTCAGCAATTTTATGGTTGCAACGCATTTCTAAATGTCTTCAGCTTTTCTTTCGTCATCGCCAGCGCATTTTGCCCCGCATCGAGATACGCCCCAATGTCTTCGAAGATCACTTTCGGATCGTGATCTTTGAGCACGTTTTCCAAACGCGTGCGCTCTTGTGGTTGCAAAGATTTGACGTCGATTTTGACATACGCCACAAACACGCGCTGAATATCCGATATGCTATCCTCGAGCGATTGCATATCGCTGCGCCACTGGCAAATGATGTCGTTGAGCTCTTCGTATATCCCGCGCAACAACTCTAGCAACGCCGAATCGCCTCCACCTTCCGACGCCCCAGATTGACTCGCTTGGTGCAATTCCTCTTTGAGTGCATCGATCTCTTCTTGCAACGACTTCGCCTTAGAATCGGCTTTGGCCGCCGCTAGCGCTGCCGCACTCTCCGTCTCCGCTAGCTTCGATTTGAGATTCGCTATCTCCGATTCGCTCCCCGCACTCGCATTCACCGATTCCTCCGCGTTGCGAAGCTGTTTCTGCAACATCTCGCACTCGCTCGATTTCTTATTCAGAGCATCGCGAACGACCGATATCTCTTGCATGAGCGCTGCACTATCGGCGCCACCTTTGGCGCGCAACGAATCTTGCAACTGCCGTATCTCCCTCGCTCGATCGTCCAAATTCCCCTTCAGCTCGCTAAACATCATCTCGTGCTGTTCGACGACCTTTTTCATGTCGCGATTGCGACGCTGGCTTTCTTCGAGCGATTCGTTGAGCGTTTCGATGTTTTCTTTCAAGCGTTCGACGTTCTCACGCTCTTCTTTGCACGAAAACTGCGATAAATCGAGCTCGCGTTGCAAATCCGAGAGAAGTCGAATCTTTTGTTGGAGCTGAACTTTCAAATCCGCAATCGTCGTCTCTGCGTTCGACGTCGCCATCCCTTTCGATTCGAGCGTCTCTTTCAACGTCGAAAGCTCCAGTCTTAAGCTCTCCGAGTCATCTTGTGCCGTCACGAGATCTCGACGACACTCTTGATACTGCTCTTTTTGATGTTCGAGTTGCTCCTTGAGCTTGTCGATCATATCTTTGAGCCCTGTCACAACAGTATCGTGAAACTCAATCCGGCGTTCGTAATCGGTCAGAATCTGATTCCGCTCTTCGAGCTTATTCTGCAACTCGCGCACCGAGTCATCGTTCGACACAGTCCCCGATCGAAGTTCCTCGATTTGTTGCCGCAAACGACCGTTCTCCTCTTGTAACTTCGCCATCTCTGCATCTTGTGCATTCGGCGCAGAGTGCTGCTGTCCCTGTGCCTGCGGCGTAGAATGCGAATACCCCTGCGGAGCGCGGCCGCGATTGATCCGTGCATTGTCGGCACCCGATTGCCCCATCGGCTGGCCTTGCGGCTGTTGCATCGGCTGAGCTTGTTGCTGCATTTGCTGAGCCTGCATCGGCTGGCCTTGCGGTGGCATGGGCTGCATGCCGCGTTGCCCGCGCATATCTTGCGCATAATTTCCACGCCCTCCGGGGGCTTGATACCCCATGCGCGGATTGTTTTGATACATCTGTGCAGCTTGTTGTTGCTGTTGCGGATGCGTCGTGTACACGATCGGTTTACCCTGCGCCGGCGGTATCTGCATCGCCTGCTCGCCCATTTGCGGAACATGCGAACCTTGATTATCGTCTTGCGCTACGCGAATGGCAAAATTGCCACACAAAAGCTCACTCCCTGCAAAGAGCTCGAGCACCTCGCCCGCTTCCAACCGCATGCCATCGACTTTGGTGCCGTTGGTCGGACGCCCATTCGGCGGATCCTGGACGAATAGTTTCCCGTTTCTCCACGTGACCATGGCGTGAACGCGCGATACCGACGCATTATTCGTCTGGATACCGCAGTCTGCATTGCGCCCAATCATCAACACGTTGTTCTGGTCGTTCAGTTCAACCGACCTTTCCCAACCACTCTGATCGTTGAAAATTAATTTCACCAAGGATCGCTCTCCTCTCAAAACGTGCAAAACACAAACCTCTATCGTTGTAAACCATTATGGCGTGCTTTGTCCACCTTTAGAAAATCCGACCTGCAAAAATGGCAACGATGCGTCTGCAAAACCACGGGTTTCCACCCTGTTATTCGCGACATAAGCGTCAAAAGATCGATTTCAACCGCTCATATATGACAAAAAAATCATCGCGCTACGTACTCGCATTGAGTCGCGACATCGCACCACTATCGTTGAGCCTTATCGCTTGCTGTTTGGCGATTTCTCGACAAAAACTCCCTTGCTCATGCGTCGCATATTTCGAACACAGATTCGCGGCCAACTCGGTGCAATACAAAATATCGGCATCCACCACCATGCTATCTTCTAGCGTCTTGCCCAATAATAGCACCGTGCTATCGAACATTGGCCAATCGAATGTCGCCGCACAACACGGCAAAAGCTCCGCATACAACCAATTCAAATCAAAACTCTGTCCATGCGTCTCGAGCTTCTCGATTTGTTCCAGTACGAGCGATTTCGCCTCGCTAAAACGATGCTTCGTCAACAACAACATCACGAGATTGATAACCGTCGTCGTGCCATCGGGCGCATTGATCTCGCGATAAAGCTCCATGGCGTTGCGATACCATACCTCCGCCTGATCCGGCTGCTGATAACCAAGTCGATAAATCTCACCTATATCGTTATAACAGTTGGCTATATAGAGCCGATAACCCATGTTTTGGAAGATTTGGAGCGCAAAATCCAGGCTCTTTCGCGCATCTTCATACATGCCGCCATGTTGGTACGTATTCCCAAGCGATTTATACGATCGCCCTAATCCACAATAGTCGTGAATCTCGTTTTGGATGTCGATCGCTTGTTGCAAATAATTGCGAGCCAAATCGAGCTCATGGCGAACGTCGCAAATTCGACCGATGAGCGACAGCGTTTCGGCTTTTTCACTCATATAACCCGCTTTTCGGCGCTCGCTTATCTGTCCAAAAAATGACAACGAAACCATGAGCGTGTCGATCGCATCGCCCACGTTATTGCGCATATAGAGCAATACGCCCTTCTCTTTAAAAGAAAGCGCCTGAATCGCTGGCGACTGGATGCGTTGTCCGAGGGCTAGTGCGCGTTCGACGATGGGCGTCGCCTCGTCGAGTCTTGCTTCTTGGAGCAAGGCATTGGCTTGTGCTAGCCATCCCAACGCTCGAATCGGACTATCGGCATCGGCATGGCAATTGTCGATCGCCGTTTCCCTCTGCTGCAACAACATGTATCCCGTCGAAAACTCACATCGTTGCTGGCGCAATTTCGCAGCCTGCAAAAGCGGATCAATACACGCCTCCCAAGCATTGGCCGCAAATAAATGTTCGGCTCGGCGTTCGTGATAAAACGTAAGAGCATCCGAAAAATACGCCCGCAACATATCGGCACAAATCATGTGGTGATCTTTGAAGCGGTTATTTTCACGAGCATTGCGCAACAACGATTCGCGCAATAAATCATGCGCAAACTGTATGTTCGGATACTTCATCTCAAACAATTTGTGCTCCAACATCGCTTCCACTGTCTTCGCGACGTTCCCGAGCTCTGCCATTTCACACGCAATACGCCATTCATCGGCATCGAAATGATTCCCTAGGCAAGCCGCTATCTCGAGCTGCTCGATCGGACGCGCATTGCCAAATTTCTTCGAATCTTTGAAGATTAAATGCAACCTCGATATCCATAGCTCGTGCAATGAATCCGGAAGCGCAAGCGATACTCCCTCCTTGACCACAAACCCCGTACTACTTGGAATCAAAACGCCACGTTCGATCCAATCCCCGACGATTTGAATCGCAAAAAGCGGCATACCGCTCGTGCGCTGGGCAACCTGCTCGCACAAATCGTCGTCGAGCCCTATCAGCTCATGCACCAATTTCAGCTGATCTTCATACGCTAGCGGTGCTATCGATCGACGTATCACCGTCGGCACTTCGAGCAATTCTCGCATCGATTCCGCTTGCGGTTGCGCATCGTCGAGATCTTCGTTGCGCGTCGTACACAAAAAGAGCACCGGAATTTGTTTTGCGACTTCGTCGGTCAAGAAAAACCTCACAAAATCCATCCCAAATTTCGAATAATGTATGTCGTCGAGCCACAAAATAACGGGGCGATCATGCGTCACCCGCTTGAGAAATCGCGCCAATACAAAATACTGCTCCTCGGCGCTATCAAATCGGATATTCGCTATCGGATGCTCCGGATCGTCTTCGAGTTGCATCAATTCGAGCATCGGCAACGCATCGTCAAACTCTGGCTGCAACGGATGCTCCGATAAAAACGCCTCGATCCGTTCGAGCGCCAAATTGCGCGTCAAGTTCTGACACACGAGCGCATACGTCATCGCGCGAGCTATCCCTGGGGCTTGTATATGATCCTGATAGTGTATCGCCTTCAACGTATGTGCTATCGATAGCTCATGGGCGCGTTGCGATATCCACTCGATAATGCGCGATTTTCCCGTCCCTCTCGGGCCATCCAAAATGATGCAACGCGCCAAGTGATCCGATCGCGTCGCCAACAATCGATCGTAGATCAAGTCGCGTTCGGCATCTCTATCGACGAGCGGTATCGTGCGCAAGCCCCATAATCCTAGCCCTGCACACAATAGCTGACCAAACTGATCGTTAAACGCCTCTCGTCGCCACGTCTTGGGCGCCGGAACAACCGACGATCCCTCTCGCGGTTCCGCCCCAGCAATACGCGATCGATAGACTTCCGCCAACGTCGATAACTCGTGCTCTTGTTCATCCCGTGCTCGCGCCGCCTGCGCCTGTTCCGATATCACTTTCGCAATATCTGCACTATCCATGCGCATCGTATCGCCCATATCGTTCAACAAATCGTCGGCGATATCCTTATCCGATTCCTCGCCTCCCTGTCCCGCGCCTCCTTCTCTCGTCCCTTGCGCAACGGCGAGTTGCAACTGATCCGAATTGTAAAGCGTTTTGAAAACAGAAGACGCCGACCCGCGTTCCTCGACGATGTTATAATCGCAAGAATCCATGCTATCGACAGGTTCGGCAACCACATTCTGCGTATTGCTCGGAATCTCGGGCGCCTCTAATTCCGGCTCCGCCAGCGATATCAACTCCCAAGCCGCCTCCGCTGCATACTCAAACCGTTGCGATGGCTTCTTGGCCAGCATCTTCGATAGCCATTTCTGAAACCCTTCGGGCAAATGACGACCCGTCACGGGCTCCGGCTCCTCGTCGATCTGACAACGCAAAACCTCCGTCCCCGTCGCATGCGCAAATATCCGGCGACCCGTCGCAAATAAATACGCCAAACAACCCAACGAATATAAATCCGTCCAAGGCCCCTGATCGCGCGTCTGATTCAGTATCTGCTCCGGCGCCATATATCTCGGCGTTCCCGCTACGAGACCATTGGGCAACTCCTTCGATCCAACCGCCTTCGCTATGCCAAAATCCGTCAACATCGCACGTGTATGGCTCTTCTCATACATGAGCAATATATTACCAGGCTTGATATCTCGGTGGATTACATCTCGCGCATGGGCATGCGCCAACGCATCGAGTAGCTCCAATAACAAATAACGCATCTGAAGCCACGGCAACGGCTGCTTCGGACGCGGAAGCGTCCCACCCGTCGCCAACTCCATCGCATAATACGGACTCCGTATCGCTATCTGCCCCCCAGTCGACTCGCTCAGCGCGTCATCCGTCACGCCATAATCCAAAAGTCGGATAATCGACGGATGATGAAGACGCGCAACCGCCCGAACCTCGTTCATAAACGATTGCCGAAACTCATCTTGATCGCCAAATGTCGACAAAATCTTGACTGCTACAGGTACCGATTGCGCCCGATGAATACCTTGCCATACGACACCCATCGAGCCCTTGCCAATCGGCTTGATCAATTCAAATGGTCCTATCGACAGTCTGTTCTCACTCATCACATCCATCTCCATGACGAACACCCTAGCCTACAATATACTACACTCGGGCAAAAACATCCATTTTTTCATCCTATGATAAAATATTCAAAACGACAAAAATCAATACCTTGCACCAAATTTGATTTCATTCACCGTTCGATTTATAACTCCCTCGCCCTATCGGCGCATATCCATGCGCCACAATGGGCTCTCGGCGCTTTTGCAACGCCCCGCCCTATCGGCGCATATCCATGCGCTACAATGGGCTCCACAGCGCTTTTTCGATGATTCTTTCTTTCGAGGCATATCGATTCTAATGGCATATCGCATCATGAAACGTTCTCACGACAATGCAATCGAATACGCGAACCCCATTCGCCCCATTGCCTCGGCATGCGCCATAGCATCCCTCGTCTTTGCTCTATCACTCCCCGCCCCAGCTCGCGCCGATATCTACCGCTACGAAACCGACTCGGGCGAAGTCATCCTCACCTCGCAACCGCGAAAAGACCTCAAGCTCATCGAAGTCATTCGAAGCACACCCACAAAAACGCAATCCAAATCCGCCTCAAAAGCCGATAAACCCAAACCCAAAACACCCACCTCGGGCATGCAAAAATCTTCGGCCGAAGATCGCGCCAAACTCTACGCGCCCTATATCGCCGAAGCCTCACAAATCTACGGCATCCCCGAAGCCTTCATCCGTGCCGTCATCAAAATCGAAAGCAATTTCAACCCTCGTGCCGTCAGCCACGCAGGCGCCATGGGGCTCATGCAACTCATGCCAGCCACCGCCGAACACATGCGCGTCGAAGACCCTTTCGATCCACGACAAAACATCATGGGCGGCGTCCGATACCTCCGACGACTCTCCGACCGATACGACGGCGACATTAATCTCGTTCTCTCCGGCTACCACGCCGGCCCTGGAAACGTCGAAAAAGCCGGCGGCATACCCTTCGAAAAAACTCAACAATACGTCAAAAACGTCTACGCTTGGTACCTCCGCTACCGCGACGCCGAAAAAGACGATAATTCCGCAAAATCCGCAAAAAACGACAACTAAAATCCCCCCCCCAAAAAAAAAAATCTAAGACTGAATATCGATCCCCGTCGCGTCCGACTCTTTCAATCCCCCCGGATTCGGCGCAAACTGCCTCTGCATCATCTCGTTCATCCGTTCCATCTGCTCCCGCTGCATGTTCATCATCTCCTCAAACATGCTATCGGCTGGACCAAATGAAAACGAAAAACGACTCGATCGATTTATCGCATTCTCGGCAACCGCTCTCGCCTCTTCGGGTAACTTCGAAATTTCACCAATCGTCGTTTTCCACGAATTTTCTCCAATCCTCACCTCAATAGCCGAATTATCATCGCTCACTGGCCCATCAATCGTCACAATCGTCGACTTCATCTGCCCATTGTCATACGTCATCGATTGAAACACCGACTTCCCGCTATATGCCTGCGTTCCCGAAGCCCCAGAACCAGCCCCACCATTTCCAGCACCACCAAACGCTCCCCCACCCGCGCCAGGCAAACCAAACACCGACGCACCAAACGGCGACGAACCCAATCGCGACTGACCCGGACCCGCCACTGGCTTGGCATATTTCCACAAAATTTCATCGGGCAAATTGTCCAACTTCGCATATATCTGCCGGTGTTCCCCCTTCTGAATCACGTCGAGCGTCACTTGGTCACCCGATTTCTTCGTCGCTATATACGCCGTCAAATCCTGCGGTTTCGTCAACGAATGCCCATCGATCGACAACACGATATCGCCCTGCGACAATCCCGCCGCCTCGATTTCGCTACCCGCTACGATGTTCTCCACCACCAGACCCTCGCCATCCGAAAGCCGCAAATGCTGCAACAACATTGGCGACGCCTGCAACGGCGATACGCTCAACCCCAAACGCGGCTTCGCCTCCTGCGCCCACGCCTCCTGCGCCACTGCCCCAAAACAAAACGCCACTGCACAAATTATCGAAAAAACAACCTTAAAAAATCTATTCATCACATACCTCCATGCTCACAGCGCTGCCGCACACGCGACACCACCGTTTCTCCTACATAAAAGGCAATCACCCGCCGAATATTCCACGTTTTTTCCTTTCCTCCCCCGAATCCCCCACCACTTTCGCACCTTTCGTGCCCCGCCACTCAATCGCCCTCTTTCTGCCCCCACCTCCGCTTTTTGGGGCTACGCCTATTGCCGCAAGCGACAATACGGCTACGCTGTTGCGCTATTGGCCACGGGCCAATACGCGCAACTGGCGCGTCTATTTCTCCGAAATACGACGCGCCCACTTGGGCTACGCCTATTTGCGGCTCTCGCCTGCAAATACGGCTACGCTTTGGGGCTACGCCTATTGCCGCAAGCGACAATACGG
>SAMEA104315420__coassemble_704_pt1 | contig 18613 bp, 18 predicted proteins | sample SAMEA104315420__metabat2_high_PE_047 | metagenome-assembled genome bin SAMEA104315420 (sample SAMEA104315420) | gut metagenome | biome: Monkey gut; feature: monkey-associated habitat; material: faeces | place: China | collected 2013 | reverse complement strand
GCGTAGCCGACGCCGTATTGACCAACGGGAAATAGGCGGCGACACACAAGCGGAGCCGTATTGAGGCAAACGCCGAAATAGGCATAGCCGCCGCCGTATTGACCAACGGGAAATAGGCGGCGACACACAAGCGGAGCCGTATTGAGGCAAATGCCGAAATAGGCGTAGCCGACGCCGTATTGACCAACGGGAAATAGGCGGCGACACACAAGCGGAGCCGTATTGAGGCAAACGCCGAAATAGGCGCAGCCGACGCCGTATTGACCAACGGGAAATAGGCGGCGAAAAGAGAAAAAAGAACGCGCTGGGAGGAAAATGGCGTAGAATGGCGTAGAATGGTGGAAATAGTAGAAATGGTGGAAAAGAAGCCGGACGAGGAGGATAGAAGCGATGCATATCATTTATAATAAGTCGAAGGGGGGAGAAGTTTCTGTCGAAAATGATGGATTGGGTGAAATTTTAGGCGAAGATGCGGCAGATTTGGCGAAGGAAATTGTGGAGCGATTGAAGGCAAAAGGCGAAACGGTATCGTTTGCCGAGAGTTGCACGGCGGGCAATGTGTGCCGGCAGATTGGGGGCGTGGCGGGGGCTTCGGCGGTGTTTATGGGCGGCGTGGTGAGCTATGCCGTCGAAATTAAAAAGCGCATTTTGGGCGTCGATGAAAAGATAATGCAGAAATATGGTGTTGTGAGCGAAGAAACTGCCGTAGAAATGGCGCGAGGCGCATTAAATGCGATGAAGACGACGTGGGCGGGCGCGGTGACGGGGTATGCGGGCCCTGGGGGCGGCGACGAACACGCAAGCGTGGGGACTGTGTGTTTTGCGGTGGCGCATTGCAGTGGCGCGGTGAGGGCGTTTCGGCGCGAGTTTGAGGGGGCGCGCGGGGAGATCGTCGAGGCGGCGACGAAATTTCTCTTGTCGAAACTGGTGGAATTGATCTAGAGGATGGCGGCGGTGCCCGAATCGAAAGGGCGGCGCGATGACGTGCGCTTAGACGAGCATGATGTGATGGGCGCTGGTGGCGTTTTTTGCGATAAATGTGTAGCGTCGAGAAAAAGACTTGACAAAAGGCGCTATACAAAGGTAACTAGCCCCGTCTTTTCGCCACGCAAAAATTTGCGAGGCGCAGTTTCCGGTCTGCATCAAAGCAGACGTTGATCACTAGAATTGAGGTTTGAAGATGTACGCTGTGATTCGCACAGGTGGTAAACAGTATCGCGTGAGCCAGGACGATGTTCTGCGCGTCGAGAAGTTGGATGCTGAAGTTGGTGCCACTGTAAAACTCGAAGTCCTCGCCATTGGTGAAGGCGAATCCCTTAAGATTGGAACACCGGTTGTGGCGGATGCCAATGTCACGGCGACAGTCGTGCGTCAGGCTCGCGCTCGCAAAGTGACCGTTTACAAATTCCGTCCGAAAAACTATTCCCGTAAACGCGGTCATCGCCAAGCGTATACGGAAGTCCGCATTTCGATTGCCTAATTCAAATTAGGCACGAATTTCATTCAGGAGTACAGAAATGGCACATAAGAAAGGTCAAGGATCGAGCCGTAACGGTCGCGACAGTAATCCCCAGTATCGTGGTGTGAAATTGTACGGTGGTCAGGCTTGCCGCGCCGGCAACATCATCGTTCGTCAACGCGGAACGCAAGTTCACCCGGGCAAAAACGTGGGCGTCGGTCGCGATTGGACGCTTTTTGCGCTCGTCGATGGCGTCGTGAGTTTCGAAACATACGGTCGTGGCATGAAGCGCGTCAGCGTCGTTCCCGCCGAAGGTTAATCGGAATTGCGCAGTTTTTGCCGCTCGCGGCCGGGCGGCAAATACATGGAACACAAAGGGGATCGCCGATAGCGACGATACTTTTTGTGTTTTTTTTATGTCTTTTTGACGGTCATTTTTCGTGGCTTTAGTTGCTACGCATCCCCATGGATAGATATGCGATTTGTCGATGAAATATTTGTAGAAGCGACCGCTGGCAAAGGCGGCGATGGCGTAGCGTCGTTTGCTCGCGAAATGTTTACGCCGACGGGCGGTCCGAATGGCGGCGATGGCGGCTGGGGTGGCGATGTCGTTTTGGTGGGCGACAACGGCTTTAATACGCTAAGCCACTTGAGATTCCGGCGATTTTTGCGCGCCAAGAACGGGACGCCTGGCGGCAAAGATAAGATGCACGGCAAGACGGGCGAAGATTGCACGGTAAAAGTCCCCGTCGGAACGCTCGTCTTCGATGCCGAAACCGACGAACTCATCGGCGATATCACGGCGCATGCGCAAGAGCTGATCGTGTGCAAAGGCGGGCGCGGCGGGCGAGGGAATACGCACTTTGCGACGCCGACGAACCGATCGCCGCATTTGGCGGAACGCGGCCGCCGTGGCGAGGCCAAGAAACTTCGCCTCGAAATGAAGTTGTTAGCCGATGTGGGATTGCTCGGGTTCCCGAGCGTAGGGAAATCGACGTTTATTTCGACGATTTCGAATGCCAAGCCCAAGATTGCCGATTATCCGTTTACGACGCTCGTGCCGAATTTGGGCGTAGTACTCGTGCACAACGAAGTGAGCTTTGTCGTCGCCGACGTGCCAGGGCTCATCGTCGGAGCTAGCCAGGGAAAAGGGCTAGGACTCGATTTTCTCAAGCATTTAGAACGCACGCGCATACTCGTCCATCTCATCGAAGTGACGTGCCAGCTCGAAGGCGTCGAAACCGACCGCGACCCGATTACCGACTTCGAAAAGCTCAACGCCGAGCTCGCGACGTTTAGCGAAGAGCTCGCAAAAAAACAGCAAATCGTCGTGCTCAATAAGTGCGATGAACCTTGGTGCGCCGAGCGCAAAGACGAAATCGCGAAGTACTTCACCGAAAAGGGATACGAATTCCACGCCATCAGTTGCCAAGATCATTCGGGGATCCAGAAATTGCTCGAATCGATAGCGCGGCATCTCATCGCCATACGCAAGAAGGCTGCAGCAGAAGAGGCGACCGACGAATCGGTGGGCTAGAGACCGCAAAAAGTGCGCGGCGCAGCCGCGAACACCAGTTCTCGGTGAACTAGAAAACCCAGAAAGTGCGCGGCGCAGCCGCGCACCCCAAATCGCGGTGGGCTGGAAAACCGCAAAAAGTGCGCGGCGCGGCCGCGCACCCCAAATCTCGGTGAGCTAGAAAACCGTAAAAGTGTGCGGCGCAGCCGCGCACCCCAAATCTCGGTGGGCTAGAAAACCCAGAAAGTGCGCGGCAAAGCCGCGAACACCAGTTCTCGGTGGGCTAGAAAACGCCGCTCGAAATTTGCAAGTCGGCGGAGTGCTCGGGGACAAAGAGGCGGAATATGCCTTCGTCGTCGGTTGCCGACGATGCGACTTTGCGGACTGCCCCGGATTTCGATCGGATGTAGACGTCGGCTCGGACGTCGGAGACGGGGTTTTGTACGTCGTCGTTACACGTGCCGAAGATGAGATTGGAGCGTTCGAAAGAGAAATCGCGCGTGATGGGATTGGAGGAATCGACGCGTAATTTGTCGAAGGCAATCGAGACGCCACGCGTTCGATTGGGGATGAGTTCGACGTCGTAGTGTCGGTGATTGAGATTGACGTTGTATCGCCCATCTCGATCGGTGACGACTTCGATCGTGCGCGAGCTTTCGGCTTTGAGCGGGGTGAAAGAGACGGTCACGCCGCTGAGCGGCGTCGCATCGTCTTCGGCGTAGACGATGCCACTGACGGGAGTCTTTGGCGTGACGTTGATATTCTTGAGCGATTCTAAGTCGTCGAAGACAAAGCTCTCGCTCGCCAAAACGTGTTCGTCTTCGTATGAGACGTGAACGGTATAGGTGACGTTGCAATTATCGGAAGTGCAGCAGTTTGCCGGATAATCGAAGGTGAAATATCCATCGCTACTCGTCGGCGCATGCGCCGTCGATTTCCATTGGATATTGCCCGATTCGTCGACGGCAGAGACCGAGACGATGGCGTTGGCAGGATTTGTTGCCGATGGTGGCATGAGTTGCCCGACGAATTTGCGCGAAGCGAATGGACGCAAGACGACTTCTTTAACCGATAAATTCTCGACGCCGTTGACGCTGAGTTCAAACGATCCCAAGACTTCTTCTACTTGTAGGGTTTGGGTCATTTGGTAGAGAGCGGTGATGCGATAATCGCGCGTGCTATCGATGCGCTGCGGCGGCAACGACACGTCGATGGAATTGAAATGTTTGATTTCGCCAGGCGAGAGATCGAGGACGATTTGAGCGACGCTAGCACTTTGCTTCGTATCGGTGATGCGGAAGGCAATTTGCGGATGGAAGGCGTCTGCGTCGGCATCGCCTTTGTCGTCGGTGTTCTCGTCGGAGCTCGAAACACGCTTGCCCCAAGCGTATGAGACGGTAAAGAGCCCCGCCCACCACGTCATCGCATGAGATGAAGGCACGGGCGCAGAACTCGGTGCAAGCGGCGAATCGAGATCGTGGACGATCTGAAAGACGAGGTCGGAATGCGCTTTGTCGACTTCGATTGAATCGAAGACCATCGTCGGGAAAACCCGGCCATCGCTTTGCGCCGGCGTGAAGACGATATCGTAGACGGCGGGATAGATCGAGAAATCGCTTTTTTGTGCAGAGAAAACGAAAGATTGCGCATTTTCTGCGCCATTCCAAGCGCCGTGCTGCGTAAACGTCGCCGTGCCCTCGACTTGGCGCCCCTCGTACCAAACCGAAAGATTGCCCACGACTGGATCGGGCAATTCAAACGCGCCCAAAGATTCGCCAGGAGTGAACTCTAAGTAACGGGTAAATGGCTTGTCGACGGCATCGGGATAGGTGAGTTTGAGCGCGACGTCGTAGGGGGCGCCGCTGGCACTTGCACATCGCCCTGCGATACAAACGGTATCGCTCGGACAACTCGACGTCGTGCGGCATTTGGCCTCGCTGCCGTACTCGAGCGGCGAATACGATTCGATCCCTGGTATGCTCTCGCAACCGACAGCCAACGCAGCTGCAATTCCATAACCCAGTAATGTAAAACGCCTCTTCATCCGACACCGAACCATACGACGCGCGGCCTCCAAAACCGCCGTCGCCTATATAGGCAATTCTGCGCGAATATCAATATTTCGATCGACGGAAGAGGCGTTTTTCTTCGCTTTTTCGGTACTTTTTCGGTACTTTTTCAGTGCAAAAATTCTTTGCGATACGCGCTTTGGATTGTAGAAGATGTGCAGGATCGGCGCGGTCTCTGCCCGCATCGCCCGATTCCCTGCTCAAATCGCATTCCCTTTGGGAAATGAGCAGAAAGCGCACAGCCGATGGAATGAATCCAATGCCCGAAATCAATAGCCCAGAATCGATTATCGTCTATGGCGGATCGTTTAATCCGTTGCACATGTCTCACGTTCTCGTGCATGCGGCGCTGAGTGCCTATTTTCCGCTGGCCCAAAAATGGATCGTCGCCTCGTATAGCCACGCCTTCGACAAGCGGCTGATGGACTATGAACGCCGTTTATCGGTGCTCCGCTCGGTCTTCGGGCAATCACCGCAGACTGTCGTCTCGGATATCGAGGCTCGCATTGGCAAGACGCCGACGTATACGATCGACGTCGTGCGAGCCATCGGCGAATTGTATCCCGATCGCGCGGTGTGGATCGTGGGCGGCAGCGATCTCGTCGCGTCGCTCGACAAATGGCACGAAATCGACGAATTGAGGCGCATGGCGAAGTTTGTGTTTTTCCCGCGCGCGGGCTACGAAGCCCCCGCCGCGCTCGACGATGCGATATTGCCGATGATCGCCTTGCCCGAGTTATCGAGTAGCGAAGTTCGCGCGGCGATAGCGCGAAAAGACGCCGCGCGCGTGCGAATGCTCGTGCCCGCCGCAGCATACGAAGACCTCGTCGCACATGGCGATTTATAGCTCGCGCGGGAAATGCAAGCGGCTCGGATACCGAGGCATGCGGCCAGAGACAAAGACCGAGGCAAGCGGCTCGGAAACCGAGGCAAGCGTTTGCCCCCATCGATCTCGATCGAGAATCGTACAATTGTGAAAAAAAACGACACCTCGACTTGACACATTTTAACCCGTGCCCAAAGTTATGGGGTGTTGGATGACAGGAGCCATGAAGGCTTTGGACAGAAGACTTCTGCATCGCGGATTTGAGATTTGATACTTGTATATAATACCGTTTTATATACAGATATCACATGATATTTGGAGGTATGTTATGTTTACACTTTGGAGTGATATTGATCGTTTATTTAATCGTTCGCTTAGCGATTGGATGTTGAATTCGCGCGCCGACGATGAAGCATTTCGCGGATTTCACCGCATGAACTTAATCGATTCGGGCGACGCGCTCAAATTCATCGCCGAGTTGCCTGGCGTTGCCGATAAAGATATGAATTTGTCGGTTCATCAAGACACGTTGACGCTGAGCGCAAAACGCAGTATTTCGCACGAAAAAGATAATACCGTTTATCTTTCGGAGCGCGAGAATTACGACGTTCAACGCAGCATTGCACTCCCCGTTCACGTCGATGCCGCAAAGGCAAAAGCAACGCTCAAAAACGGCTTGCTCACCGTCATCTTGCCAAAAGTTCCCGAGAGCAAACCGCAACAAATTGCCATCCATTGTTAATCGTCGTCAATGATAAGAATGTTATATATCAATAGGAGAGTTTATGATGTCAGCAAACAATATTAAAAACGTGAATCACAATCGCGAACAAGAACAAGATAAAACCGATGTCGAAGTGAAATGCGTTGAATTTCAACCGCCCGTCGATATCGAAGAAACGAAAGATGAATATATATTGAATGTCGACATGCCGGGTGTCGATCCGAATGCCATCGATGTCAATCTCGATAAAGACATTCTCTCGATCGGTGCAAAAGCCGAAATCGACGGCTTGCCGACGCGATGCTATCGCCGACAGTTCCGCGTCATGCGCGGACTCGATCCGGCCAAATGCAAAGCCGATTACAAACTCGGCGTGCTCACATTGCGACTCGCCAAACCGTCGTCGCAAGTCCCACACCAAATCAAGATTTCGTGTGAATAATCCAAATTCGATCGCTCGGTGCGTCGCCCGCCAAGGGCGTCGCACACCGCGCCCCCTAGCCACGGATTGCTAGCAGGGATTTGAGAGCGCGATTTTTGTGGGGCGCCCACGAGCCTCGAATGGCTGGGGCTCGAACAAATGCACGGCGTATTGCCCGCACCGCGGCAATAGCCGTGCCACTCTGGCGTATGCGCGCAAGGGCGCAAGCCCGAGCACATAGCCAGAGTAGCGAAGCGTATTGGCCGCCCCCCAACGGGGGGGCGGGCGATAGCGCAGCTTGCGGAGCGCAGCGTAGCCGCGTAGCCCGTATTGAGCCCCTCTCGTGGGGCGAAATAGGGCGCGCCCCGAAACAAAAAGAAAAGTCGTCGGGATTGAATCTATCGAACGGAATTATTGCGTGCATAATCGCCATTTTGTGCTAAAAAGCGCCGATTTTTACGCGCACGGCGCATGACGCTCGGCGCGGTTTGTCGTATTCAGGAGATTGAACGCATGAATTCCGATACATTGAGAGAGAAATTTTTGAGCTTTTTTGCGAGTCACGGTCACGAGGTAGTGGCGAGTTCGCCGGTGATTCCGCGAAACGACCCGACGTTGTTGTTTGCCAATGCGGGGATGAACCAGTTTAAGGAAGTGTTTTTGGGCAACGAGGTGCGCAGTTACAAGCGCGCCACGAGCGTGCAGAAGTGCATTCGCGCGGGTGGCAAGCACAACGACCTCGACGAAGTCGGCAAGGACGGGCGACACCTGACGTTTTTCGAAATGCTCGGCAACTGGAGCTTTGGCGATTATGGCAAAGATTTGGCGATTCGCTTTGCGTGGACGTTTTTGACCGAGCATCTCGGGCTCAAACCGTCGGAACTCGTCGTGAGCATTTACAAGGACGACGACGAGGCATACGGCGTTTGGCACGACCAGATTGGGCTTGCCGATGAGCGCATTGCACGATTTGGCGATATCGAAAAAGACGACGAAGAAAACTTCTGGAGCATGGGGCCTGTGGGGGCGTGTGGTCCATGCACGGAAATCTACATCGACAAGCGCCCCGATGAGCCGATTCAGTGGGGGCTTGGATTCCCCGAAGACCGCTATTTGGAGCTCTGGAACCTCGTCTTTATGCAATACGAACGCGCCGAAGACGGGACGCTGACGCGGTTGCCGATGAGCAGCGTCGACACGGGCATGGGGCTTGAGCGCATCTTGGGCATATTGCAACACGTCGATTCGGTCTATGAAACCGATTTGTTCAAGCTCATTTTGGAGAAGACGTCGGCGCTTTTGGGCAAAAACGAGACGCAATCGCAAATCTTGTCGTCGCCCGATTGCACGGCATATCGCGTCATTGCCGACCACATTCGCACGCTGACGTTTGCGATTGGCGAAGGTCAACCGTTTGCCAACGATGGGCGCGGCTACGTATTGCGCCGCATTTTGCGCCGTGCCGTGCGCTTTGGGCGAATGCTCGGTTTCCACGAGCCGTTTTTGTGCAAAGTTTCGCAAGCCGTCGTCGATACGTTCCACCACGCCTACCCCGAAATTGCCCTCGTCGCCAAACAGACGCAAGAAGTCATCCGCATCGAAGAAGAGCGCTTTTTCCAGACGATCGACCGCGGCATGGCTCGCTTTGAAGAAGTCGCCGCACGCGCACAAAACGCCACGATCGACGGCAAAGACGCCTTTATATTATATGATACGTATGGATTCCCGCTCGATTTGACGCAAATCATGGCCGAGGAACGCGGCCTCGCCGTCGACAACGATGGATTCGACGCCGCACTCGCCGAACAACGCGCACGTTCGAGCGAAAAGGCCAAATTCTACACGAATATCGAAACGCCGTGGACGATTCTGCGCGAAGGTCAGGCGGGCGATTTCGTCGGTTATACGTCGTCGAGTGCCGAATCGGATTGCTTGCGCTACCGCCAAAGCGGCGATATTTGCGAGCTCATCATGCGCCACACGCCATTCTATGCCGAGGGTGGCGGCGAAGTCGGCGACCATGGCACGATAACCGCAAAAGGCGCTGACCTCACGTTCGACGTCATCGATACGATTCGCGGCGAGGGCGGCATCGTCCACATTTGCGAAATCCGCGAAGGATTTGTCACGCCCGAAGTCATGAACGGCACGTTTACGCTCACCGTCGATAGCGCATTCCGCCTCGATACGTCGGCAAACCACACCTGCACGCACTTGCTACAAGCGGCTTTGCGCGGCATCGTCAGCCGCGACATCTTCCAATCCGGTTCGCTCGTTCGCCCCGATCGATTCCGCTTCGACTTCACCTTCTCACGCGCCCTCACCGCCCACGAAATGGCGCAAATCGAAGACCGCGTCAACGACGTCATCGCGCGCGCACTCCCCGTCTACAAACACGCCGACGTGCCCATTGACGAGGCCAAGAAAATGGGCGCCATGGCCATCTTTGGCGAAAAATACGGCGATAAAGTCCGCGTCATCGAAGTCGCCAACGGCGAAAGCACCGAGCTTTGCGGCGGCATTCACGTCGACAATACGCGCGACATTCAACTCTTCCGAATCGTCTCGGAAAGCGCCATCGCCGCCGGCGTCCGCCGAATTGAATGCGTCACAAGAGGCGCTGCCATGCAGATGTATCGACAAGAACGCGAAAGCATCGCAGAAATTGCAAAATTCTTGCGTTGCGACGCACACACCATCATGGCGCGTCTCGAAAAAATGCGCGACACCAACGCCCTACTCGAAAAGGAAATCGAAGCCGCAAACGTCCGACTCGCACAAGCCGAACTCGCCGGCATCCTCGCCACGAAACGCGTCAGCGCCTCGGGCATGGCCGTCTACGCCGCTCGCATCGACGTCCGCGAGCGCAAAGACTTACTCACCTACGCCGACCTCCTGCGCGACAAAATGGACACCGGCGTCGCACTCCTGGGCACCATCCTCGACGCCAAACCCGCCCTCATCTGCGTCGTCACACAAGACGCCGTCGCACGCGGCCTACACGCCGGCAAACTCGTCGGCGCCTGCGCAGCCATCGTCGGCGGCAAAGGCGGCGGCCGCCCCAACACGGCACAAGCCGGCGGCACCGACGCGGCAAAACTCGACGACGCCATCGCCCACATCCACACACTCGTCTAGCGCCTTTTGCGCCTCTCGAACGCGCTCTTTTGGGGGCTGGCTATTGCCTTGCGGGCAATACGCCCGAGCCGGTGCGCTATTGCCTGTGGCAATACGCGCACCATGCGCCTACGGCGACGGTAACCGCGCCACGTGGTGCCGGCTAAAGAACGCGCCCGCAGGCGCGACTCAATCTATCAATAGACTCGGAGAACACTGCATGTCTCAATATACAGAAGAAATCCAAAAACGGCGCACGTTTGCGATCATATCGCACCCCGACGCCGGCAAGACGACGTTGACCGAAAAGCTCCTCCTCTACGGAGGCGCAGTCCACGAAGCAGGATCGGTCAAAGCGCGCAAAAGCGCACGCCATGCGACGAGCGACTGGATGGCCATGGAACAAGAGCGCGGCATTTCCATCTCGACATCGGTCATGCATTTCGAATGGGCAGGGTGCGAAATGAACCTCCTCGACACCCCAGGCCACAACGACTTTAGCGAAGATACGTATCGCACACTCGCCGCTGCCGACTCCGCCATCATGCTCATCGATGCCGTCAAAGGCGTCGAACCGCAAACGATTAAATTGTTCAAAGTCTGTCGCATGCGCGGCATACCTATCGTGACATTTATCAATAAGATGGACCGCGAGGGCCGCGATCCCCTCGAATTATTATCGGAAATCGAAGACGTCTTGGGGATTCCGACGTCGCCGGCGACTTGGCCCGTCGGGCAAGGGAAAAACTTCGTCGGCGTCTATGATCGATGGCATAAACGCTTGCTCAAGTTCGAACGCGCCGCGGGCGGATCGAATCGCGTCCCCATCGTCGAAGGTTCACTCGACGACCCTGCGCTCAAAAACGAAATCGGTCAACGCGCATACGACGATCTCAAAGATGGGCTCGAATTGCTCGATGGCGCGGGTTCGGACTTCGATCGCGATGCCTTTTTGTCGGGTCAGATGAGCCCCGTCTTTTTCGGCAGCGCACTGACAAACTTTGGCGTCGAGCCATTCTTAGATTCATTTATCGATTTGGCACCGGCCCCGCGCAATCGCCTCACGGAATCGGGCGACGTCGTCGCCCCCGACGATGAAGCCTTCTCGGGATTCGTCTTCAAAATCCAAGCGAATATGGATCCGCGCCACCGCGACCGCATCGCATTCTTTAGGATTTGTTCTGGGCGTTTTGAACGCGGCATGCAAGCGACTTTGCAACGCACCAATGCGAAGATGACGCTCTCGAAATCGCTCATGTTCATGGCACAAGAGCGTAGCAACGTCGACGAGGCGTTTGCCGGCGATATCGTCGGACTCTGGGACTCGGGCCAGCTCCACATCGGCGATACGCTCTACACGGGCAAAGCCGTGCGATACGAAGGCATTCCGCGCTTCAGCCCCGAACACTTCGTGCGCGTCGTTTTGCGCGATCCGCTCAAACGCAAACAACTCAAAAAAGGTCTCGACGAGCTCTCCGAAGAAGGCGCCGTCCAAGTCTTCTACGATCTAGAGCGCATGGAACGCGACCCGATCTTGGGGGCCGTCGGTCGACTCCAATTCGACGTCGTTCAAAACCGCCTCCAAAACGAATACAACGTCAACGTATCGTTCGATGCCCTCCCCTACCAACACGCTCGCTGGATCGATGGTTCTCTCGACCCGGCCGAAATCTCGCGTCGTTCGGGTACGCTTTGCTTACGCGATATCGAAGAACGACTCATCGTTCTATTCTCGAGCGAATGGATGATGCAGCGCATCATCGACGATTACCGCGATAAGCCCGTGACGTTTATCGCAGCCGTCCAACCCGGACGCAAAGTTTGACAAGAGTAAACGAATATATCGTCGTCGTATTTGCCGTGCAAATGCCTTGCACGGCAGTCGATTGAACAATTGGGAGATGTCAACATGGCTCAGATTACTGTTATTACATCGGCATACGATGTCGGCGCCTATATCGAGCGCTATGTATCGTCGCTCAAATCGCAAACGTTCAAAGATTTCGTCGTCATTTGTCGCGACGATCATTCGAGCGACGATACACTCGAGAAATTGCGAGAGCTTTGCAAAGACGATGATAGATTTCAAATTATCGAATCGCCTCAAAGCGAGTCTTGCTCGCGATTATGACACGGGGAGAGTCGTCTATGATCATAAGAATGCGAAGATTCGCAAAGATATATCAAAGCGACGCCATGTAGCACTCCATTTTTGTGGTAGTCAATGGATTACAAATTTATACCGAACGAGTTTCATACGCCAGCATCATATATCGTTTCAAACTCGGGCATCGGGATTGGAGTGGGATTGCGACGATATTTTTATATTAAATATATTGTTAAACAATCCAAAAATCGCATTTTGCGATAATGTATTTTATCATTATTATCAACGTTCGACATCGGCAGTTCATCAAATCAATGCATTGCGGTTTACATCGACGATTAAATCGCGTCAGATCGAGACAGAACTTTTAAATCAATATTATCGCGACAAAAAGATATCTAAAAAAGATTACATATCGCTTATTTCGCGTTTATTGATCGAGCTCTCGAAACATTACCGCATCTATTCGTCGCAAGAGCATTTCGATAAGCACGCCTATTTATCGGGGATGCAAGAGATCGTCGAGGCGGCGATATATTGTCCGTCGTATTCATTTGTCGAGAGATTAGAATCGAAAGATCTCGATGCGGCAGGGAAACGCCTTTCGACAAAGCCGCTCTATTACATCGACCGCATCCGAGCATGGCTCTCGGGTTACTGATACTTTGGTCGCGTGAGGTCAAATGGCCTTGGGTGCTCGGTTTGAACTATCGCGAGTGCCAACGATGAGTGTTGCGACTCATCTGAGATTCTTTTTTCGTCTTTGCTCGCATCGCCCTCTTATCTATGGCATAATCATCTTGTCACCCCGACAAGCCCCCCTTTATGCATGGAGGACTCGACAATGGCAAAGAAGCCCAAGTATTCGATTCGCGACGTCTTAACCGAACAAGAACGCGCTCAAGCACTCGCCGAGATGACGATATTCTCCGATATCGTCGCGACGAAGTTTTTTGACGACACTGGCATCACGGAATACATTCTGCGAGCCGTCACCGGACAACAAGATCTCGTCGTGACCGAGGTCAAAACGCAAAGCATCATCGATAACCCGATCGGCCATTCGGTTCGCTTCGACGTCTTAGCCAAAGACGCCGAAGGTACTTTATACGACATCGAAATTCAGAACGTATCGGGCGACGATCTACTCCAACGAGCCGATTATTATGGCGCATCGACTTCTCGTGCACCGATCCCAACGAGATGCAAGACGAAGCGATGGCAGAACGTTACACAGACATTATGTCATATAAGGAGGAAGATATGGATCCGTTTACACAGATGGTCTTCAACCGAGGTATCGCCATTGGCGTAGAAGATGGAAAAAATGGGGCATGAGATGGATCCGTTTACGCAGATGGTCTTCAACCAAGGTATCGCCATCGGCGTAGAAGGTGGAAGGAAATAGGGCATAAAACGACGGCTTTATGCCCTAAATTGAGACGCAATGCCAAGGCGCGTGCCATCGATCGCGATGGTGGCATTGATCGGTAGCCACGATGGCGACATCGAGATCGTCGACGATTGAGAACCACAATTTTTTATGTTCGTCGTCGAGGGTGCAAAGTGGTTCATCGAAGAGATAGATGTCGGCTTGAACCGAGAGCGCTAGTGCTGTCGCGCACCAATGTCTTTGCCCCGCCGAGAGCGCATGAGGACATCGATTCCAATAATCGTCGATCGCAAACGTCGACCGTTTTCGATCGATCCATGAAGCATCTTTTTGATATGCGCAACAAAGCCATTCAAAATGCGATGCAATTGTCAAATGATCGAATAATATTTTATCATCGAAGAGCGTCATCGCGCGATAATCGGTTCTCCCCTCGAATCGCACACTGCCCGATTGTGCGACGAGTTCGCGCGCGATGATCTTGAGTAATGTCGTCTTTCCTGCGCCATTTGCGCCAACCACAACGGTTTTATCGCCCAATTGGGCATTCAAATGCTCGAAGATATCGCGTTTTTCGTATCGAAAAGCGATATCGTCTAGGGTAATGGTTGGCATCGGTCTAGATCAATTTCATGGCAATCGTAAAGATAGCGCCGCCTTGTGGCGCGTTATCGACTTCGACTTTAGCCCCATACTGGCGGGCAAAATCGCGGACAATCGACAATCCTAGGCCGAAGCCTGGGATTCCCGAATCGGTCGTGTTATCGCCACGCTCGAAGGGTTCAAAGATCTTCTTTTTCATCGCTTCGTCGATGCCTTTTCCCTCATCGCGCACGCGCAATACGGCGACATTTCCATCGCGATTGAACGAGATATAGACGCGCCCCGTTCCGCCGTGCGTAAGGGCATTTCGGATGAGATTCGAAGCGGCATGGCTAAAGTCTCGCGAATCGATGGCGATCTCAGGAACGGTATCATCGATATCGACGTCGAGCCTGCCTTCGTTTGATTTATCGGCAAAGAACGATGCGACGACTTCGTGTAGGGCATCTTGTAGTCGAGTTTTGAAGACGACTTTTTGACTATTGTCGATGGGCTTTGAGTCGAGGATTTGCTCGATGAGGTATTCCATGCGCCCAATTTCTGCATTCATGTGTTCGATGAGTTCGTCTTCTTCGGCTTCGTCTTTGAAGCGATGCAACGACAGCGTATCGGCATACATGCGAATCGAAGTCATCGGCGTACGGAGCTCGTGCGAGACTTGGGCCATGAAGCGAGCCTTCGTTTGATTATAGCGATTTTGTCGTACGATAAAGACGAGGGCGACGATCGATCCGGCGATACCGCAGACGGCAAAGACGATAGTCAGAATGCCGAGGGCGATATCGCCACCGCTTTTGAATAAACACAATAAGACGATACCGGTCACCAAATTCGCAATCGACGAGGCGAGTGCGCAGAAAGCGATAATCCATGGCGTACTGCGATAAATCTTAATCGGTTGTGGTTTGTGTTTCATGCTCGGCTATTCTCCGGTCCAAGCGACGTTATCTTCGACGTTTTTGAGCAATAAGTCGAATTCGCCGATGCCGGTACTCACGACGAGTCGCACGGGTGTACGCCGTTCATCGACGCCGATCCAAGCCGAGGCGAGGTGATACGATTTGACTTCGACTTTTCGAGCCGGATCGATGAAAGCGCCGCTGAGAGCGCCGTGCGGAGTAATGGGCTGGCTACGCTCGCGCCAGATTTCAAATTTCTTACTCTTGAAAAACCCGATCGGCGTCCAAACGTCTTCGACGGCGACGACTTTGAGATCGATCTTGTTAATCGTCCATCCATCGAAAGAAAACCACGAATACGTCTTGCCCACTTCGAGATCGAGCGAGCGCACCCAATAGACCCATGCCATCGAATCCATCGTGCCGACGGGTACGGTATAATCGCGTTTTACGGTATGCCCTTTCGACGTACGCTCGACGGAGGCCAAGTTTTCGTCGTTCCAAAACCACACGGAGTATTCTCGATCGCGGTCGTTCTCGTTGAGGTGCTTATAGCTGTATATCGACTCCCAAGTATCGGGATCAATGTAGACTTCGGCACGGTCGTCGAGTTTTGCGAAGAGTCGGACGATCGATTTCGACGTCGCATTTGCCACGATGGGGATATATCGCGTTCCGTCGTCCATTTTGTTTTCGTAGCCGACTTGAACAAAAGCATCGGCAAGCGATGCTTTTGTCGCCACGTGACGCGCATCGAACGTCAATCGCTCGCCTTTATAGGGAAAATTTCCCCGGACTTCGTGGCGACGCGTACTTTGTGGCGTAGCATCCATGACGTGTGCCGATGTCGTTGCGCACCCCGATGTGAGCGCGGCAAGTGCGAGGGCAATGATCGATGTTTTGAAGAAGTTGTGCATACCGTTTACCGTAGAGATTCGATTTAGTGCTTGCAGACGGCATTGAACGCTTTCACCATCGTCTTGACGCGTTCGACGTCGACTTCATTTTCGACTTTTCCGTCGCGTTTGAGTGCCGTTCCGACGATGGCGCCCGAAATAAAGCTCGCGTAATTTGCCAGAGTTTCGCTTTTTGTACCCGATCCGAGCAAAACAGGCTTATTTTCTGCGGCTTGGTAGACTTCTTCGAGGACGCGTCGTTCGACGGGCATGCCCGTGCCACTGCCCGTGACGATGACGGCATCGGCGCAAGCGCGGTGCAAGATGTCTTTCGTCGCATCGGAAGCTGAGATGGGAGCAAGCGGTGTGGCGTGTTTGACGAGTACGTCGGCTAAGATGGCGATATGCGAAGCGCCCAAGAGTTGTCGATAGCGCAAAAGATCGTAGGCATTGCCTTCGATAATGCCTTGATCGGTGACATAGGCGCCTGTGAGCACGTTGACGCGAATGAATTGAGCACCGACAGAAGCGGCAATGCCCAAAGCTGCCATGGCGTCGTTTCGCAAGCAATTGATGCCCAAAACGAGGTCGGGATGGGCTTTTCGTATAGCTTGAGCGACCATCGTCATCATCGCCGTATGATGCGGCGGCATGAGTTGATCGGGCGTGCCCTTGGGGAATGGGGTTGAACCAAAATTCTCGACGATGACGGCGTGAATACCGCCCTCGACGAGGGCTGCGGCATCGCGCAAGGCAAATGAAATGATATCGTCGATCGATCGCCCATCGTAACACGGATCGCCCGGCAATGCGGGCAAATGCACGACACCGATTAATCCGCGAACTGGCCATTTTTCCATCATATTTTGCTCCTTTAGCTCAATTGCACACGCCTTATGTGCGGCGTGTGATTATAGCGATTATCCGATCGATTCGCACGCCAAATAGGCATCTAATACGACGCGATAATGCGGATGAAATTGCAAGATTTGATCGTCGAGCGGCAGACGCGAAAGCGTCGCCGTTTGAAGGTGGGGGGAAAGCGTCGAACCGATGGCGTGAATGCGAGCCGCAAGGCGGCGAAATCGCGCTTCGTATTCGCATAATATTTCGTCGGCAACGACTTGACGAGCACAATCCTTGAGCAATCGCGTACTATAACGAATAAAATGCACGACAAACCGATTGGCCGGTATATCGTCGTTGCGTTCGACGCGCCGATCGTAGACGTTGAGGAATCGCCATTTTTCGCCTTTGCAAGTGAAATGTCGCATGCGATCGGTATAGGCGAGAGCGCCCGATTGCGTTGCCGACAAGGCGAGCGATGAGGCTTCGATATTCTTGGCATCGCCGACGCCGACAAATGGCGTCGTGACGCGCAAAACGACGTGAGGCGCGGCGCTGATTGCTCGCAATGCAGTCCAGAGTGCGGGGCGATGCGCAAAGATGGCATAGATTTGTTTGATGTGGTCGCGTGAGACTTGATCCATTTGGCTCGGCCTTGGAAAGTGTATCGATGGCGGGGCGCTTGCGCCCCGCCACCGCCCCCTGCGCAAGGGGGCGCAGCGACGAAGTCGCTGCAGAGGGGGGTACGTCGAGGGGGTAGCGCCGTCGCGCCGCTTGCGGCAAGAGAGGCGCTCAGGGGGAGACTTCCCCCTCACACAAAAAAAATCAACGGAATAAAAAAGTCAACGGAATAAAAAGAGTCAATGGAACATAAAAAAGTCAATGAACATGAAAAGTCAATGGAACATAAAAAAGTCAATGAACATGAAAAATCAACGAAACGTGAAAAATCAACGGAACATGAAAAAGTCAACGGAACGTGAAAAATCAACGAAACATGGAAAAGTCAATTGAATGAAAACAAAAAGATTGAAAACAAAAAGATTGAATATAGAAACTCGAATTAAAAGTCATAAAAAACATTTGAAAGTCAAAACGCGATTTGAAAGCCAAAACGCGATTTGAAAGTCAAAACGAAATTTGAAAGTCAAAACGCGATTTGAAAGTCAAACGAGAGATTTTGAAAGTCAAAACGCGATTTGAAAGCCAACCAAGAGATTAGAAAACCATAAAATAGCCAGTAAATACAATGGGTTAGAAGAACGAAGCGAGTCCTGTGTCGAGGAGTTGGCGCAACATGCGGAAGAGTTTGTCGGCGGTCATGGGGTAGGTGGCTTCGTCGCGGCCGAGTTTTTGTAGGATGCTTGGGAGCATGCGTGCGTCGAGGATTTCGGCGACGAGTTCGGTTGCCGTGGCGTGTAGTCGTGCGATGTCGTTGTCGCCGGTGATGGCAAAAGCGAGGAAGACGGGGAGGATTGATCCGAGTTTGTCTTCGCCGCCGCGGAGTTTGGGTAGGATTTTGGCGGCCATGCAGAAATCGCCTTGTGTTTGCCACGTGCTTTGCGCCTGGACGATGAAATCGAGGACTTCGCGGACGGTTCGATAGCCGAAATGGAGGTTTTCGGGGCGGAGGATTTTGTACATCGTTTGGAGCGCGGGGCGTGCGTCGTCGAAGCCCGCCCAGTCGGCGCATACGCGGTCGTAGTCCATTTCGTTGAATTCCATGACGAATGCGCG
>SAMEA104315420__coassemble_676_pt1 | contig 19255 bp, 14 predicted proteins | sample SAMEA104315420__metabat2_high_PE_047 | metagenome-assembled genome bin SAMEA104315420 (sample SAMEA104315420) | gut metagenome | biome: Monkey gut; feature: monkey-associated habitat; material: faeces | place: China | collected 2013 | reverse complement strand
GCCAATACGCCGCTCCCCCCTCTGCGGGCGCTCAATCGCCGCGCCCGCAACGCCCCAGGCTCTCTACGCTCCACAAACCCAATCCCCCTCTCACTCGCCATTGCCCCTAAAATACCCTATAATGACACCCACCGCCGGCAACACGCTCGGCGTGTCACGATATACGAGGAGGCTACAATGGGCAGATTTCTCAATCCAGGTAATGGCGGGTTTCGGATGATTGTCAAACCCGAAACATACGTCGATAAGACGGGGATTATCGCGTATCTCAACGAGTGGATAGATACCGACGGCAGGTTTGTATGCGTGAGCCGAGCGCGGCGTTTTGGCAAAACGGTGGCGGCGCGCACGATCCAAGCCTACTATGACAATTCGTGCGATTCGCACGAACTATTCGCACCCTACGAAATCGCTCGCGATTCGTCATACGAAGCACATATCAACAAATATAACGTGATCGGCTTAGACGTGCAGACTTTTTTTTAATTCAGTCAAGATCACAAGACTTTTGTCGAGCGATTGGAAAGGGCTGTTCGTGACGAGGTATGCGAAAAATGGTCGTCGATCGATGGACTCGATGAAATGACACTTGCCGATGCCCTTGCCACGGTACACGAGATGACAGGCGCGAGATTCATCTTCGTCATCGACGAATGGGACGCCGTATTTCGCTACTATCCGAATGATGCGGCGTTGCAGAAGGATTGGATTCATTTCCTTCGCGATATGTTTAAACAGGGCGGTACGGATGAATCCGTCGCACTTGTCTACATGACGGGCATTTTGCCCGTTAAAAAGTACAAAACCCAATCGTCGTTGAATCAGTTTTTTGAATACACGATGCTTCGACCCCTAGAATTGGAAAAATACGTCGGCTTTTTGCCGGCAGAAGTCGATGCATTGTGCGAAAAGTTTGACATGGATCGCGCCGAGGCTGCCCAATGGTACGATGGCTATGTGCTCCCGCATGAGCATCATGTATACAATCCTTGTTCTATCGCTAGAGCAATGAAAAGTCGTACTTATGGCAGTTATTGGACCCAAACGGATACATTTGAATCGCTTTTGGATTATATCAATAACGACCTCGACGGCGTATATCAAGATGTGATGGGCATGATTGGTGGCGAACGCATCGGAATTGATACAAACTCTTATGACAATTCATTTACGCTACCAAAGAATAAAAATCATTGCTTTACGTTGCTTGCACATATTGGTTATTTGGCATACGATGCAACGACATCGCAAGTTTTCATTCCCAACGAAGAAGTACGCTTGGCGTTTCGTGGGGCTCTCGAGATGTGCTCTTGGCCCGAAGCGATTAAGCCCTACCAGAGGTCTCAAAAGTTTATCGAAGCCATCCATGCCGAAGACAGTGCAACCGTCGCACGCATGGTCGAAGAAACACACCAATATATGACATCGGTATTGAGTTATAATAATGAAAACGCCCTAGCCTGCGTCGTTTCGGTTTTGTGCTTTTATGCCGAAAATCAATACCTCGTCATCCGCGAATTCCCATCGGGCAAGGGCTTTGCCGATATCGTCTTATTGCCCAAAAAACGCGTCCAAAAGCCCGCCATCGTCGTCGAACTCAAATTTAACAAAGATGTCAAAGCGGCAATCGACCAGATCCACGACAACCAATATCCGGGGCGGCTCGCCGATTTCTATGGCGATTTGATATTGGTCGGCATCAGCTACGATAAGAAAAAGGCCCACGATTGCGCGATCGAGAGGTTCGAGCGAGAGCGAGGGTAGAGTTGCGCCCCAGTAGGGCGCAGGGATATTGCTTCTTATGTGGTTCTAGGCGAGAATCGGGTGATTCATCTTCATTCAACCATTTCGTCCATTGTTCCGAACACGGACCATTAAGTAGAATGGAGTAATTGTCTTCATCGAGTCCAGAATCCTTAAACATATCGTTCATATACTTGACGTTTGAAACATTCCAATCGTTGAGCGGTTGGTTGAAACTCGCGGCGTTCTGAAACATCCAGCTCATCTTGGTGACGTGTGAAACGTCCCAGTCATTGAGATGTTGGTTGAAACTCGTGGCGGAGTTAAACATATCGCTCATATTGGTGACGTTTGAGGTATTCAATTTGTCGAGCGGTTGGTTGAAACTCGCGGCGCCCAAAAACATCTCGCTCATATCGGTGATTTGTGACGTATCCCAATGATTGATGGATTGATTAAAGGATGATGCACCTTATTCCCAGTGATGTACAGTGGCAACATCCTGCCGCAACTTTATTGAGATTTTGCGCAGGCAGCGTCGTCGGCGTTGCCTGCGCCGCCCGGTGGTGCAACCGACACACCATTGGGCAGCATCGCGTTCTTATGCGTTGTCGTAGTCGTGTTCTTTGATCCACTTTTCTAGATAAGGACGGTTGTTGTTATCACTTCTTTCGTACCAATCGTTGCATAGCACATAAGTGACGGAATTGAATACAATTGGTGATTTGTAATAACGCTTTTGCTCATAATCGGAGTCGGCGAGAGCTAATACTGGGAATTTAAGATTGAAAGCTTTTCTGCTGTATTCGAGAGTAAGCATTTTGTCGAGTTCGTAGGCAGAGACTTTGCCTTCTGTAATGATTCTCGAAATCGCTGTTTGAGCGAGTTTACCGACTTTCATATCGCTTTCGGACGATGGGAATACGTCGTCGATGACGGATTGAGGCAATTTCTTGTAAAGGGCACTCGCAGCAAGTCCCTTTTTTCGATAAATCATTGGAATGAGTTTGCCGACGAATAAATCTCTGACGTCCTCTTCGGCAATTTTACCGTGAAACTCGACTTTTCCCTGAATGTGAGATGGATACCATTCGTCGACTTTATAGACTTCTTTGACGATGCCATTAGTTACAGAGAGTACGTATTGAATTTTTCTAATATTTTTAACATTTTCTAAACTCAGTGACCATGCTTGTCGTGAGGCTTCGTAACGATCGTTATTGTATAGTTCAACCGTACTGTTTTTCACTTTTACAATGACGTAGTCGATATGAGGCGGTTCATCGTATTCGACGATGTTAAACAATCTGATGAGGTCATCTGTGCTGATCAATCCGCGTTCAGGCTCGTATCCGGACTTTTCGTTTGCCAATTCGCCGAGTTCAGCGTATGTATCGGTGAGGGCGGATTCGACTTCGAGGGCTTCTTTTTCAGTCAACCCAAAGCGATGGATGAAGTGTTTGACTTTGAGATTTGCATTGCGAATGTCGCGAATCGTTTGCATTTTTTCAGACAATTCGCTTTCGTTGGAATCGCTTTCATCGACAGTGTTCGAAAACCTTAGTTCGTCGTTGACATGGTCAAAAACGCGATTCCCGCGCCCTTTACCGACATAGAAGGTATTATTATCGCGCGGGTCTACGAGACGATAGACGTAATAACCAAGGACGTCGAAGTTTTCTTCATTAAACCTATCCATAAACATGCTCCTTTTGTTTCAGACTTTACGAAATGCAAAGCCCAGCCATCACATAAAGTCACGGCAATTGTTGAGTAAAAAACGCATCCTTCAATACGATGATGGGTGCTATATCGTGCATCTGTAGTTATTTATCTATCCACTTCCGCCATATACGACGACACTGATTCCTAATCAAGCGCTTATAATTGCGATCATCAAGCCCAGAATCCTCAAACATCCTTTCTATTTGGTCTTTTATTATTCTTCGCACGCTTTGAGTTTTGCAGGGCAATGCGCAAATCCTTCATATATGGAAGTTGTCATCGAATCGCGAGGCGGCAATATATAGGGCAGAAGACATCATGATATGCACCCCGTAACCGCCACCATAAAGACCAATGCAATATCTCATGTTCCAACATCCTCTTTCGCCAGAATAACTCGATTGCGCCGAGCCGAATAGACACGATCCGGATGGTTCATGCTTTTAGCATGCATAAACCAATGGCATCATAAAAAAAAAAAAATCAAGCCTTCTCGACGAAAAAATCAAAAATTTTGTAACTATTCAGCCATATCCAGCTTTTTCAGGCCCCACCCGCCGCGACGCGGCACCCGGGGTTACGCTACGCGGCATCTGACCTATCCCTGTCCCAGCCCGAAGGGCGTAACCCCAGGTAACAGGCACACCACCCCATCAGCACGCTGAAAGTGTGCAACAGTATCACCATGAATTCGGGATCAGGTCTTGCCAGCTTAACAGGGAAGAAATTTGGGGCGAAAAACCTGTCGAAAATGGTCGAGAAAACTGATTCCCCTGCGTCTGCATGTCTCTATCACACTAAGCAGAGTACAGTAGACCGATTTGCCCAAATCCTTTCTGAAACCACCGGACACCTTTTGGCGGTTTTTGCATTTCCGCAAGTCCCTCTCAGACATATTGTTTGTAAATGGGACTTCCGGATGGGACGCAAACAGCAGATGATTGCTTTTATACGTCTCCAAACGCCTGATAAGCGACAATTCATCACTCTTAGCAATAGAGCCCAATGTCCGCTTGTTCTGTTCTTTGGCTTGTTTCAGGAGTTCGTCATACCGGGCAGAATAGCGGTCAAGTTCCTTTGGGAGAATTCCACCAGAGTGGCATGAGACGAGTGATTTCTTGTGATTGTTCATCTCGACGAGCAATGCCCCCATTTCCTCGCTCCAGTTGTTTGAGGCCTCTTCGGTATTCTTCCGAAGGTAGCGAAGAATATGGGCATTGCATTCGGCATGATCTGTGCCGAAATGGTATAATGCCGTCTCATGGTCATGGATCAGTATTCCTGCAAACTTGGACAAGATCGTCCCTTTCATCTCTTCGATGCTTTTTGTCTTCATCGGATAATACAGAACGTTCTCCGGCGTGCTGAAGTTGCGGATATGTTCCTGTACACCGTTGACGGTAATCGCTGTACTGTCCGTACACAAAACCACCGCGTTTAGAAGATTGGTCTGGATTTCCTCAATAAAATTACTGCTTGCATCCGCGAGCACTTGGGCATGCTGGCAAAGGCTGCCGGGGGAAAGATTGATGAACTCATTGCTCAATGCTGAAATGAGTTCACAAGTACGCTTTAGCGGAACATTTCCAACATGGTTAAGCGCAATGGCAAGGGCTTTGGCATCATTGCCATAGGTCACAACACTCTTCAGTTCAGGGGGCAGTGTGCTTTTCCCATCCGCGTCGGGGTAAAATCGCAGTTCCCGAACCACAGTCTTTAGCCGCAAATCCAGAATGTACCTCACAATATAATCACCAACGGGATTGCCAGAATTCTCAATCTCATGCAGGCATTCATCCGATTCAATCAATGCCTCGACTGCTTCCCTAGTCAGGGTTTTACCTTCGTGTCCCGGTTGTCCCCCTGGTTTGCGGCCTGTTTTAGTCCGACCGTTGTAGGTATTGGCTGGTTTTGTGGGTTTCTGATCACGGGATGGCGGCTGGGATGAATTGCTGCTATTGTTGTTCATAATACGCTTGAGACGCTCATTATCGGCTTTGAGTAAGGCAATCTCTTCATCCTTTTTGGCTACTGTTGCCTCCAGCTCAGCAATCCGCGCATGGCATTCAAAAAGCTCCTGCTCGGTTTTCTGCTTATATGCCTCGAATTTTCGTTCAAGAGCATCACATCTTGCCAGCGTTTCCTCAAGATGTCTGTAGAGGTCTCTGTTATAGTTGCGTGCCATCGTGCCATCCATAGATCTATCGGCTGCATCATGCTGCTGTTTGCTTATACATGAAAACAAACGGAAAAAACAGCTCTTTTTAAGGGGGGCTGAATAGTTACAAAATTTTTCGCTACGCGAAAACTGAGCAATGGCGTTGGTTTGCGGGATTTTTTGCATCACGCGCCGTGCAGGTTGCACGGCGCGATATCGCAAATAGCCCGCGCCACAAAATTTTCTCGCGATTTGCTCCATGGCAAGCTATGATGCTCAATGTGCGCAACGCGCCTTTGAAGTAGGAGTGATGACGATGACGGAAACACGCAAATATCCCATCGCGGGAACTGACTTTTTTACCAAAATTCGAGATGAAAACGGCTACTACATCGATAAGACTGACGTGATTCCGTGGATTCTGTCCCGAAAGAAGCAGGTTCTTCTTTTCACGCGCCCACGCCGCTTTGGCAAATCGACGATGATGTCAATGCTCAAGGCGTTTTTCGAATACCGCCTCGACAACGACGGAAAGCCCGTCGATAACCGCCATTATTTCGAGGGGCTCAAGGTGTCGCAGAATGCCGAAGCCATGTCGATGCTCGGCGCATATCCCGTCATTTCGCTTACGCTCAAGGATGTGATTCAGTTTAGTTTTAAGGAAGCCATAGGCGCATTGGCTAATAAAGTCCAGTTGATGGTCAAGTTATGCGATTGGGCGTGGAAATATTCCGGGGTTGAGCTTGATGAAGAACAGCATCAGATGATCAAGCGAATCTATGGGGGAACTGCATCTGAAAAGGAACTTGCGAATTCGATTGCACTTTTGTCAGGCATTCTTCACGATGCCACCAACCGCAATGTGATCATTCTCATCGATGAATACGATGTGCCGCTCCAGTCGGCGTTTTTGCACGGTTATTATGACGAGATGCTCACGTTTTTGCGGACGATGATGTCAAGTGTACTCAAAACGAACCCATATCTGGAGCGCGGCATGATTACGGGATGTCTGCGCGTGTCTAAAGAGTCGAGTCTTTCTGGGCTCAATAACGTCGAAAGCCATACGATTATGAGCGAGGGGAAGCGCGAGTTCTTTGGGTTTGAGCCTGCGGAAGTGCAAGAAATGTTGCATTATTTCAATTTAGATGATGCCTATCCCCAATTTGAATATAATTACGACGGTTATAATTTTTGCGGTCGTCACGTGCACAATCCGTGGAGCGTGATGATGTGTACACGTGCGCTGCTCGAAGGGAATCGTTTTCCATATCTGTGTTATTGGGCAAACACGAGTGGCAATGCCGTCGTCACCGATATGTTTCGTCAGAAGCCTGAATTCCGCGAAATATGTATGCGGCTCATCGCGGGCGAAACGCTCCACGAAACCGTGAGCGAATACTTGACGTGGAAAGATTTGGTTGAACCGCGCCATGTCTGGAGTCTTCTTACATTTAGTGGATATTTAAATGCGATTGACCCTGAACCCGTGCTTTACGATGCCTGGGATTGCGAGCTGGCAATCCCCAATCGCGAAGTGATGCAAATCTTTGCGAGCGAGGTGGGGCGTTGGTTTATGGATGAAGCACCGTCGCTCAACGTGCGGAATTTGTCACTTTCATTTTGGGAGGGGGATATTGCGGCAATACACGAACAACTCACTTTGGCGCTCCATGCGATGAGCTGCTTCGATAGCACAGAGGCGTTTTATCACGGCATGATGCTTGGGCTTTTATCTGCCAGCAATCCTAATATTGAATCCAATATCGAATATGGTTCTGGGCGTTTGGATTTAGCCGTATGGCGAAAGGATCGCGCCTATATTTTGGAAATTAAAAGTATCTCATTATCCGAGCTAAAAAAGCTCGGCATTACGCGGGAATATAAAGAACTCGATGACGCTACGGATGATGAAAAATCGCGCATTCGCACACGATTGGCTGCTCTCAAGGATATCGCTTTGCATCAAATCGAAGAAAAACAATACGCCGATGGATTTATACAACGCCATCCTGAGGTAAAGACAATTCGGTGTTATGGTGTGGCTTTTTGCCGAAGATGGGTTGAGATTGCGATGAAGATATAGTTTTTTTGGGGGCAGCCTATGCCTGCGGCATACGGCTCGCTGGCGGCTGGCTATTGGTGGCATCTGACAGTGGTGCATGCCCCACTGTCACCGCGTTGCGGTGGATGCCGCCAATACGCCGCCGTGCGCCCGCTATCTGCGATACGCGTGAGTTTTTTCTCTTGACTCGCTCGCCCCCAAGCGAGTGAATAATGACACTCGCTATAATGTGGGCGGGCATTCATGAACCGCCCATAACCAGTGGCGGCGAGCATGAACGAATTGGTGTTGTTTGAATCAAGTGATGGTCTCGTAACGTTAGATGGGCTATCGCGTCAAGTCACAACGCGGTGTGGGATTTCGGCGCTGGGCCAATTCTATACTCAAGCACCACAGCTGCGCCGTATGCGCGGTGACGGCTATTGGCTCGTCAATACGCCATTATCCATTCTCGCTATCCTCCTCTTTCTTTTGATTCTTTTTTTTCTTATTTTTTTCGCCACCTAAAACACCCGCCATTATAACTAGTATCAATACTAGAGGGCCACCTACTGGCGTAAACACAAATCCACTAAATGTTATAATCATAGCCAAAATAAAACATATAATCGCCGCCATGATAGTTCATCTCCTTATTCTTCAAAATCACTATTTTTGATTGGCCGTTTTTTGTTTATTTCGTCAAAACAGTTTAATAGTAATTTCTTTAAGTTTTTATCCTCTGATATTCTATATAATAATTCTCCAAAGATTGACAACGTGTCTTTGTGAATGTCGTCTTGTAAATATTCTCTCAACAAAAGGATTTTATAGATATAAGATAGAGATATATCTGTGACAGCCAATGGATATTTTTGAATATTCTCATCGCTGTGCCAAATGATGCCTAAACTTTCTTGTGAATCCATTTGAAACCTCCTTGCAATAAGATGGCCGATGTTGTCAAAATTATTTAAATGGAAGCGTAAGAGTTACAATTCCATCTAAATCCATCGCATGATAAAAAAAAAAAAAATAAAGCAAGACCTTTTTAACAAAAAAAGCACAATTTTTTGAAAGGCGTAAACGGCATTTGCCGATGTCGTATGATGAGTGTGGGGAGATACGACGAAGCGATGCACAATTTATTGCGTAAGAACTGCACAGAGGGTATAGGAATGCGGTTTTTGCGTGGCTGTTTGCGATAGACGGTCGGCTGAGATGTGCGTCGAAGGCGCGGAGTGGGCCTGGTGGATTTGGGCTCGATTAGAAGATAGGATTCAAGCGATATATGGGAAAGAAGCTCTTATGGATATTGGCGACATCGGCGTTGTTGGCGCCGTGCAGTGCGTTGGCGCAGACGACAGACTCCGAGACACAAGCCGAACCAGTGCAAACCGACGTCGCCGAGAGCACGACGCAATCTGATGGCGCGGGATCTGATGCGGCCAAAAATGCCGAGGTGGAGAGCGGAGTGGGGGCTGATGCTGGGATCTCGGATGGAACGGCCGATTCTGCGGCTTTGCGACGCCCGACGCATGCCGAGGCGGAGACTGCAACGCGAGATGCAGGGACTGTTGCCGAGCTTGCCGAAACGAAGCCAGCCGAAGATGTGGCGGGTTTGCCCGAAACGGTAGCGGCGCAGAAGAGCGACCGCGAGGCGCGTAAAGAGGCGATGCGCAACTTGTCGAAGCGGTACCCTGCCGATGGTAGTGCCGAGACGGCAACGGCTCCGACGCAAGAGGCTGCGCGCCCTTCAGAACCCGTGCAAGCGCGCGTCATACCGGCGGCGCAGAAGACGAGTGAGCGCATGCCGCATTTCGAGCATCATGGATATTTTAGAACGCGATTGACGGCGTTTGGCAATTACGATTTGAACACGCGCGGGACGTCGCCCGTGCCGGCGCCGCTCGATTCGAAACACCGAGGCAACGCGGCGCAAGACAACATCGAGACGAGCGATAGCGATGCGCTTCTCGGGGGCAACATTCGATTCCGGTATTCGCCGACGATTCACATTTCGGAGACGGTGCGCATTGCGGGTTCGTTCGACGTGCTCGACAACCTCGTGATGGGAACGACGCCCAATGGTTTGCGGACGAATTGGGGGGCGGATGCGTTTTTCACGTTCAATGGCGCAGAACCCGTCAATGCCGATACGATTGGACGCAATGCGATCACGGTGAAGGCGCTTTATGGCGAAGCCGATACGATAATCGGTACATTCCGAGCCGGGCGCGTGCCAGCGCACTGGGGGATGGGCATCATTTATAACGATGGTGGCGTCTATAAACGCGATGAACAAATCATCGATGGGCAGGGCTGGAAATGCCTCGATTGCGATTCGAGCGATGCAGTCGATCGAATCGAATGGCGCGTGCGAGACCCATTTTTCGACGCGTTGTATCTCGATTTTTCGTGGGATTTCATCAATTCGGGTCTAGCGAGTTACAATTTGCAGAAAGACAGCTTGGGTCAGGCGTTTGATTTGGCCGATAACGACGACGTGTTGCAGTTTACGTTGTCGGTGTTCGATCGACCGATATCGCAGCAAGAAGTCGATGAACGCTACCGAGCGTTGTATGAATCGCGCGATTGGACGGTCGATTGGGGCGTTTTGTTTTCGTATCGCGAGCAATCGATTGCCGCCGAGTCCGAAGCGAAGCAGACGAACGACGGCGCATCGTCGACGTACGACATGTATAAGAAAAATGCCAAAGCGTATGCCGTCGATTTATGGGGGCGATTCTTCATTCCGTGCCCCAAAGACGTCTTGTTGCGCTTAGAAGCGGAATTCGTCGGGGTATTTGGTAGCGTTTCGCACGACACGGGGCACGATGGAAAATCGCGCGACATTACGCAGATCGGGTTTGCGTTCGAGGGCGAAGTCAAGTGGCGCGATTTGACGACGGGTCTCAAAACGGGCGTCGCTTGGGCCGATAACATGGTCTATAGTGGGCATTCGATGATCGAACAACTCGACGTCGTGCCGATTGGTTCGATTTTGCGCTTCGATCCGAATTATACCGTCGATACGATAATGTTCCGCGAGCTGATGGGCGGGATTAACAATGCTTGGTATTTGAATTTATATGGCGAATACAAGTTCCCGATCCAAATGCCGCAAACGACGATGGCACTTGGTGCGCGACTCGATTTGACGACGTCGGGCGCCGTCGAAAAAGAAGCGACGCCGGGGAATGCGTCGTGGTATGGCTTCGAAGGAAATGTCAAGTTATTCTATGACGAATCGGATCGGTTTAGATTCGAAATCGGTGCGGGCATCTTCGTGCCGGGGAAAGCTTGGAAAAACGTCGATTACCCCATTCTTCCCTCGCAGAGCGTCTACGAAAATTCGACATCGGAGGCGTATGATCCCGATATTGCTTGGAATGTACTCGCCAATTTGTACTTTATGTTCTAGGAAGAGTACCGCGATCGCGCGATCCGACCGACAGGTGGGCGCGATCGCAATCGTCGAAGAGATGAATTTATGAAAAAACGAATAGGAATCGCCTTTATCATATTGTTGACGCTAGCTTTGACGCCGGGATGCTCGAAGAAAGGCGCAAAAGACGAAGCGCCTGCGGCGGCTTCGAAAACCGTCGATCTGGGTGAAGTCGACGATAGCGCCGCCGGCGATGAAGCAAAAAACGACGCCAAAGGCGCGAAAGCCGACAAAGATAGCGCAAAAGGCGAGAAAGATAGTGCCAATGCCGACAAGGCAGGCAAAGCCGAGAAAGCCGAGAAAGATAGCGCAAAAGACGAGAAAGACGGCACAAAAGCCGACAATGCCGCCGACGACAAAGCCAACGCCGAGGCGGGCGCAAAGGCCCCCGAGGCGGGCAATGCGCCCGAACCGAGCCAACCCAACCCCAAAATAGCCGACGACAAAGCCAATGCCGAGGCGGGCGATGCGCTAGGCGATTCGGACGAGGCGCAAAACGACGAGATGAATTTCGACGAACCCGAGCCTTTGCCCGAAGTGCGTCGACCCAAACCGCGTGTCGGACTCGACATCGAAAAATTGATCAACATTCGAGAACTACGCGAGCAAACGGGGTATGCGGGTGCATTGTCGGATGCGTGGTTATTGGGGCAGAATCCCGATGAACGGTACAACGCCATGCGTTTGGCGACCGACAATGCCAAAGACTTGGGATTTGCCATTCAAGTTTGGAAACCGGGCAATGAATCGGCGGCATCGAAGCGATTTGGCGATTTATATGCGCAGTCGTTTGGCGGTAAAAAGCTCAAAGCTCTCGCGACCGATGCCTTTACGGCATCGCATCACGACGTGCACGAGCTTGGTTTTTATGATAGAAGCAAACGCGCAACGGTATTGTTGTCTTGCTCATCGAAAGTGTGTACGCTAGCGCAGTTGCAATCGATCGCATTGACGATTCAACGAAGACTTTAGTTGCAGCCATGGACACAAAACGCGGCGCAGCTGGCGTCGATCGAAATGGCGTCTGGCGAGATGCCAATCTCAGAAGCGATAAGATACAGCCCAGAGGGCTATGGCGTTGGAATGGTTCTGGCGCCGAGAATTAGAAGGAGAAAAGCGATATGTGCATGAATAATCACTGTCCGAATGGACTCGAAGTCTTAACGATAGCTCATCCGAATACGAAGGGTCTTTCGAATCCCGAAACGGCTGAAGCAAAAGACTTGGCGAAGATCATCGACCATACGTATCTCAAGCCCGATGGCGACCGCGAGCAAATCGAGAAATTGTGTGCCGAAGCACGAGAGCATCATTTTGCAAGCGTTTGCGTCAATACGACGATGGTTCATTTGGCAGCAGAATTGCTCAAAGATAGCGGTGTCAATGTCTGTGCCGTTATCGGGTTCCCGCTTGGGGCGGCGACGACGGCGTCGAAAGTCTTCGAAGCACAAGAAGCCGTTCGCTGTGGCGCCGTCGAAGTCGACATGGTCATCAACGTCGGTGCGCTCAAGAGCAAAGATTATGCGCTCGTCGAATACGATATTCGCAAAGTCGTCGAAGGCGTTCCCGGCACGCTCGTCAAAGTCATCATCGAAACATGCCTCTTGACCGACGAAGAAAAAGTCATCGCTTGCGCCCTTTCGAAAGCGGCCGGCGCACACTTCGTCAAGACGAGCACGGGATTTTCGAAGGGCGGCGCGACGGTCGAAGACGTCGCCTTGATGCGCCGCGTCGTCGGTTGCGAAATGGGCGTCAAGGCCTCGGGTGGAATTCGCGACACCGAAACGGCGCTCGCCATGGTCAAAGCCGGCGCTTCGCGCTTGGGCGTCTCCGCTAGCGTCGCCATTGTCAATGGCGGCAAATCGCATTCCGATTACTAAATCATTCGCGTTACGACCTCTAGCCCCCGGCGTTCGGTCTATCTGATCTAGGGGCGGCACATCCCCCGCACACGCCCTGCGGGAATAAATCCAGCCTGCTTGGCGGGGGGCGATAGTCTGGGGGCGTGATGACGATCACCCGATAAGAATCAATTCCATGAAACAATTACAACTCATCGTCGTCGCCATTGTCGCCGTTTTATGTGATGCCATATTGCAATATTTCTTATGGTATTACCCTGCCCCATCGGGAACGGCTGTCGTCAGCGATCCATGGCTATTCTATAAACTGGCGATATATTATTCGTCTTGTTTTATTTCGTTGTGTACATTGCCTTTTTTATTGCTTTCGTTGATAAAAAAGATACCACAATCTGTTACATATATACTGTTATCAATCATATTAACGATATATGTATTTTTAAATCATGCCGATCACGAATACATGCGCCAAGTCGGGACGCATTATGCCATCGAAATGATGAATACGTACCAGTTGACGGGCGACAGCGTGTTACCTCTCGTCGGTCGGGTTTTATCGTCCGATGTGAGGGGGAGTTATTCGGCGCTTTGGTTAGGTCTGATTCCGTTGGCAATGTTGGGTTTATTGCTCGGATTCCGCAAAAAGATGACGCAAGGTTTTGAAAAACTCGGTGAAAAGATACAAAACCGCGCAGCTACCGCTGCGCGGCATCCACACGCGTGGATGCGCGTGGCGCGATTTGCGCCGTGTATCATTGCATTTGCCATCGCTTTGGGCGTGGGTGGCAGTGGCGTGGCGCTCGTCTTTAAAGAATCGGCCAAAGACCCTGGCAAGATCATATTTAATCCGTCGCGACGCCAACTCAAGACGGCGCCCGTCTTTTTGACGATGATCAAAGAAACGACGCACATATCGCGTTCGTCGCTGACGCCCGACACGGCGCGCCCAATTATCGAACGCGTCCAAAACGATTGGCTCATGCGAAGCAATGGCCGTTGGAAATTCAAATCCCCCGACGATCCATTTGCAAAGACCTATGTCGGTGAAAAGAAGACGAGCGATTTCTATCGCCCAAAGAAGATCATCTTCGTCGTCGTCGAATCGCTTCGCGGCATGTCGTTGCCCATCTTTAACGAAGCCGAAACGCATCACGCCATGCCTTTCTTGGAATCGATCGTCGATGGATCGGCAGAGTTCTTGAGCAAAAACGGGCTCCATAGCGCATATTGGAAACATTACAATACGAATGGACAGCCGACGATCGATGCGTTTTTCGCGCTCCACACGGGGTTAATTCAGCATTCGACGCAAACGGTTGCTTCGGCCTTCCCCAACGACAAATTGACGGCTTTGCCCCAGTACCTCAAATCGTATGGTTACGAGACGTCGATATTTATCGGTGGCGATGCCACGCTCGATTCGCAGGCGATATGGGGCAATCGTTGGTACGATAAAATGGATTATTATATCGAATGGGACGACCGACTCGTCTTCAATGGTGCGCTCGATGAAATCGTCGGCGACGACGGCGCAAACCTCGACAAATCGCAGTTTAGCGTCGCATGGCTCATCACAAATCACGTCGATTGGACGTTGCCAAGCGATTTAGGCGTCGACCAAAGCGGGAAAACGCTCGTAGAGAAAATGTATCAAACGATGGCTTTCGACGACGATGAATTGCGCAAATTCATCACGACTTTAGACGAAAAAGGCGTGCTCAAAGATGCCATCGTCGTCATTACGGGCGATCACGGATACGATCTCGGCGAGTACGAAGTCGAGAAATCGCAAGTCGCTGGGCTCGAAGCATGCCGGCGCAACGTGACGTGGATTCCGCTCGTCATGATATCGAATCGCGAAGATATGCCACGAGGCGAGCAATTGACGATTGCTTCGCATTCCGACGTCGCGCCGACGATTTTGTCGGCGCTCGATATATACGACGACAACGTCTTTACGGGCCACGATTTGTGGACGACGAACCAACGCATCACGATCAATACGAAATATGGCAATTCGATGATCGAAACGAACGATTTTACGGCAGTGTTTTCTGATCCCGTTGATCGACTCTATTCGACTCACGACTATATGCAACGGTCGAATGTCGCCTCCTCGCATCCAGATGTTTTGAAAGAGCTCCGTCGCTTGGTCGACGATTATTGTGCGATCGTCGACTATGCATACGAGCGTGGGATGTTTTAGACGAAAAAGCCGTGCGTATGCGCACAGCATAGCGAGCACATAGCACGGCAGCGAAGGCGTATGCGCGCAAGGGCGGAACGCCCGAGCACATAGCCGTAGCCCAGAGCCCGTATTGAGCGATAGCGAAATAGGGCGATACAAAGCCCGTATTGAGCGATAGCGAAATAGGGCGCAAAACGCGCTTTTTTGTCAGTTTGATGCAGATACAAGGAAGCTAGCCCAAGGGGGGCGGGGGCGTACTGCGGTACGTTCCCGCCGCACGCGTGGCGACGCTGACGCCGTAGATGCGCAAACTGGCAAAAAAGAGAGCCCGTATTGAGCCCATGGGGCGAAATAGGGCGATAAAGAGCCCGTATTGAGCGATAGCGAGATAGGGCGATAAAGAGCGATACAAAAAACGACGCACGAGGCGGAGAAAGTGTGTGGAATTGTTGCTACAATGAATCGCGGTGCGGTGATCGGGGAGAAAAATAGATTGTAACAAACGGAAATATGTGGAAAATAACGATAGGGCAAGCGACGAGTTTGTTGGAAAAACGGCACGGAGGATGGAGATGCGAAGAAGCGTTTTGTTGGCATATGCGACGGTGGCGGCATGTGCGATGTTTGTTTCGAGTACGGCGCACGCCATATCGATATGCCTCGACCCGGGGCATGGCGGTAGCGATCCGGGGGCTGTGGGGTGCGGTTTGAAAGAGGCCGAAGTCGTGCTCAAGTCGTCGAAGATGCTCAAATCGATGCTCGAGTCGGCGGGGCACACGGTCTACATGACGCGGACGACGAATGTCGACGTCGGGTTGGGAGCGCGAGCGAGTTATGCCAATGGCAAGGGCGTGGCGACTTTCGCGAGTATCCACAACAATTCCTTTAGTAGCCCAAGCGCGACGGGGATCGAAACGTTTTGTTACATCAATAACTTGAGCAAAAAAAGTGGCACGCAGGCTAAGAACATTCAGAACAATATGATAGCGACGTGGCCGTTGGCCAATCGCGGTGCGAAAGAGGCGAATTATGCCGTCGTGCGCGAAACGAATATGCCCGCGACGTTGTCGGAGCTGGCGTTTATCAGCAACTGCAGCAAAGACGCGAAGTATTTGGCCAACGATGCCGAGCTCAAGAGGGCGATGGTGGCGCATTGCAAAGCGATTGTCGCACAATGGGGCGGCAATGCGGCAAAGTGCTCCGAAGGCGGTGGCGGCGGTGGCGGCGGCGAGACGACGTCGAAAGGCACTATCAAGGCGGGCACGTTCAATACCACGATTGCCAATGACAAATGGCTAGGCGGCGTGAAATATTCGGTTGGCGGGCAAACGCAAACGAGCGCCGGATCGTATTCGATGATGTCGTTTTCGCTCGCGCCGGGCAAGTATTCGGCGACGGCTTCGAAAGATGGCTTTAACACGGCGACGAAAGAGTGCCAACCCGTTACGGCGGGCCAAGTCGCGTGGTGTTCGATTGCGCTCACGCCGAAACCTGCCGAAATTAAGCCTGGCACGGCCGTCGGGCACGTCGACAATGCGGCAACTGGGGCGCACATTGCCAATGCCAAAGTCGACATTAAGAATGGTGCTACGGCGACATATAATGGCAAAGATAAATGGTCGTTTTCGGTCAATCCCGGCACGTATCAAATCATAGCAACGGCCGACGGTTACGACGACAATGAGAAGAGTTGCACCGTCGTTTCGCAAAAAGAGAGCGATTGCACGATTACGCTCACGCCTAAGAAGGGCGTGATTACGGGCGCCGTGACCGATGGTGCGCAAAACGTCGCCGCAAAAGTCTCGCTCAACGATTCTAACGTCGATTACGATGCTTCGACGCCGTTTACATTTACCGTCGAAGCGGGCACGTATACGATCAATGCCATTGCCGAGGGCTACAAACCCGGTTCGGCGTCGTGCTCCGTCAATCCAGGACAAACGGCGACGTGCAATATTACGGTCGAAAGAGAACAAGTCGCCGTCGAACGCGGCACGCTCATGGGGCTCGTCAAAGATGCCAATAGTGGCGAGAACGTCAAGAGCGATGTGACGACAAACGATCAAACCGTCCACTTTACGGGCACCGAATATTATCGCTTCTATCTCGAACCCGGCGAATACACCGTCACGGCGACGGCAACGGGCTATGAAAAAGGCGAATCCAAGTGCACGGTGAAATCGGGCGAAAGCGTCCATTGCGATATTTCGATAACGCCGCTAGGCGGAGCATTTGCGGGCACATTGCTCGATGCCGTGACGAAACAACCGATCGATAGCGCCAAAAAACCGATCATCAAAATCGGCGAGTCGACTGTCGAGGTCGACGATAAGGGAGCGTGGAAATCGACGCAAGCCGCCGGCGAATACGACGTTTCGGCATCGGCCGAGGGCTACCGTACGACGGCTGTTTCGTGCACGGTCGAACCGGGCAACCAAGAATCGCCTTGCGAAATCTTGCTCGTGCCAAACGACACCGTCACGGGCGCACTCGTCGGCTATGTCTACGACAGCCGAAGCGAAACGATGCGCATTCCCGCCACGGTTTCGATCGAAGGCTATAGCCCCGCCAAATACCCAGGCAAGGGAACTTGGCGCATGACGAATTTGCCCGCCGGATTCTATAACGTTCGCGCAACGGCCGACGGCTACTACGAAGCGACGAGAGAATGCCAAGTCATGCCAAGCGACGACGATAAAGAATACAGCCCCTGCAATATCGGGCTCGTCGCTAAATCGACTGGCGGTGCCGTCGTCGAAGCCGAATACGACACGCCGACGACAAAAGTTCAAGTCTATTCCGATTCTTGCTCGGCTACGCCGGCGACAAACAACGCCCATTCGTCGATGGCTTGGGCATTCGGTATCGTCGCCCTCGTCGGATTGGGCATTCGTAGACGATTATCGTAAGGAGAGTTCTACAATGAAATGGTATCGCATCATCGCTACGACAACGATTCTCGTCGCTTCTTTTGCCGCGCTACATGCCTCGGCGCAAGACCTCGTGCAAACACAAAATCAAGCCCAAACACAGAATCAAGCCCAAACCCAAAATCAAGTGCTCGAACGCGGTCAGATAAAAGAACAAACCCAAGCCAAAGAACAAATCCAAGTCACTGATCTCGTCCCCGCGCAAGCCATACTCCCCGCGCGTGAACGCGTCGAAGTCCCCGTTCACGTCGATCGAAAACCCGGTCTCCGTTTGCCCGTCGATGGCGAAATGGTCGCGCTCGACGCGACAAATATGTGGACTATCTCCGATGTCCCCGAAGCAAAATTGACGGAAATTTCGAGAATCAGCACAAACACGAAATTCCCTTCGATTTCGCCCAACGGCGACAAAGTCGTCTTGTTTAGCCCCGAAAAAGGCGAAACGCCAAAACGACTCATCCAATGGTCGCGCCACGAAAAAACAGACCTCGAACTCATGCGCGGTCAAGACGTCTCGACTTACGTCACCTGGGACGACGCCGACAACATCTCGATGCGCCAAGCCGACAAGCCCTTCTTCCACGATGGCCAAATGCTCAAACTCAAATTGGGCAATAAAAAAGCGACATTGCGCGCGAAAAAACGCCTCTCCGAATCGAAATACTTCACCTACGACGCCGACGATATCATCATCCTCGTGCGCAAAGATACCGAAACGCTGCAGGCGATTTCCGATACATCGGCCGACCGATACTATTCGCCCATGTTGTCGCCCGACGAAAAATTCGTCGTCTTCAACGGCCTGACGACGGGCGTCCACGTCTTCGACATCGAACAAAACGCCGTCGTCTACATCGGCGAAAAAGGCACCGATCCGAGCTTCTCGCCCGACGGCCGCTACCTCATCTATGCCGTCACCACCGACGACGGCGACGATTTCACCTCGGGAAACCTCGTCTTGATCGACCTCAAAACCCATTCGCGCCGCACGATTTCTAACCCATCAAAAGAAATCCGACTCCGCGGTTCGATCAGCTACGACGCCCAATTCGTCGCCTACGAAACGACGAAAGGCGTCTTCAGAGCAAAAATCGTGAAAAAATAAATCCCCGTCTATTCCCCCTCTCCATCTATGGAGAGGGGGTGGCCGATAGGCC
>SAMEA104315420__coassemble_670_pt1 | contig 19388 bp, 15 predicted proteins | sample SAMEA104315420__metabat2_high_PE_047 | metagenome-assembled genome bin SAMEA104315420 (sample SAMEA104315420) | gut metagenome | biome: Monkey gut; feature: monkey-associated habitat; material: faeces | place: China | collected 2013 | reverse complement strand
CAATCGCAGAGTGGCGCGCCGACTCCAGAACAACCAGCGGCGGCGCAACAAGCGTTGCGCCGCCGTCGCCCGGCTATCGTCGGGGCCCAAACATCGGCGCGCCCAACCCCGACGCAACAAACGGCCATCGCCGCCCAACAGCCCATGCCAGCGCCGCCCAAGCCCGCCATGTCGCAACCGCCTGCGCCGCCCAAGCCTGCGCTGTCCAAGCCCGCCATGTCGCAGCCACATTTGCCGCCTGCCACGCCGACGCTTTCGCCTCGCGCCCCCGTCGGGCGCCCCGCACAAACCCCGCCGTTGCAAGCGCCTGTGGCTCAACCTTCGACGTATCAAGCCCCTGCTGCTCGGCCCGCGGTGCCCAATCGTGCGCCATCTTTGCCGCCCACGCCCGCGGCGCAACAGCCGCATTTGCCGCAAGCGACGCCCCAACAGCCAGCGACAGGCCTCCCATCGTTGCGGCCAGCAGTACCCAATCGCGTGCCCGTTCGCACGGGCTTGCCATCGATGCATCGCCCTGGGCTACCGACCAAAGATAAATAGCGCACCCTGACCTCACCCCCTAACCCCCTCTCCATAAATGGAGAGGGGGAATCTCTATAAAATGGAGAGGGGGAATCTCTATACTATAAAGGCGACAAAAGCACGTCGAGCCCGAAATAACCCGCGACGTTGCGACGTTTGTAGCTTCCCCCCCGTAGGGGGGGCATCTATCTATAAAGGTGACAAAAGCACATCGAGCCCGAAATAACCCGCGACGTTGCGACGTTTGTAGCCCCCCCCGTAGGGGGGGGCATCTATACTATAAAGGCGACAAAAGCACGTCGAGCCCGAAATAACCCGCGACGTTGCGACGGTAGATTTGTGCCAAAAAACGCGCTTTGGCGTCGTTTCCCAACTGAAAAGCACGGATTTTTTCTCTTTGATCGAGGCGTCGCAACTTCGCCTTTTCTTCGTCGCAGATCAGTTCGTTGGCGCCGTCGAAAGTCAAATCGACGGCCAAGGCATAATCGGCAAGGCACTGTGCTTTGTATTTCGCAAACGATTCGGGCGTTTCGCGCCAATTGGGGTGAGCGGCGATCGAAACTTGATGGGCTTGGATGAGAGCCATATACGCTTTGCGCAAGATGTCGCGGATGGGGGGCTGTTCTGCTCGTTTTCCGCATTCGATGATGCGACATATCGCGATATCGTAGGGATCTTCGACGATATCGCCATGCCATGGCATTTGAGCGGCGGGCAACGTCGATTGACGGCGTTTTTCGGCCCCAATGACGCGTTTTGCTTCGTATTGCAAGCGCGAGAGGCGGCATCCGCGATCGAATACATCGGGGTGTTCGGCCAAATAGGCATCGAATGCCGACGTAAAATCGCGAGCACATAGCCCCGATGCCGCCCATTGCAAGGCGTAGAATACATCGGTTGCCGAGAGTTGGCGCGTCGGATACCGCATCCAAACCCAAGCTTGCATATCGCGCAAAAACAATTCATGGCGAAATGGCAACGATTCTATCATGTCGGATCCTCGTCGTTGTGCGATACGAGCATGCCCATGCTCTTCATCTCAATGCGAGCCGCCTGATAGAGCGTATCTTGATCGACGATTCCATCGCTCGACGCGGCCATAAACGCCGCTCGCAATATGGCATTTTTAATATAACCGCCCGATATTTCGAACTCGGTTGCCAATTCTCGATAATCGATTTTTCCCTTTGGTAGCCGAGCCGATCGCAACATCGATTGCCACAGCCTGGCGCGTTCGGCTTTCGATGGCTTCGGAAACGATACGCGCAGCGAGAGGCGACGCGCAAAAGCCTCGTCGATTCCCGCAGGGAAGTTCGTCGTCAAAATGGCAACGCCCGGGAATCGTTCGATGCGTTGGAGCAAGTAGTTGACTTCGAGGTTTGCATATTTATCGTTGGAATTCTTGACATTGGTTCGCTGCCCGAAGAGCGAATCGCATTCGTCGAAAAGCAACATTGCCTGCGCATTTTCGGCTTCATTGAATATTTGCGCCAAATTCTTTTCCGTTTCGCCGACGTATTTCGACATGACGCGCGACAAATCGACTTGATAGATATCGATTCCGATTTCGTTGGCAATGAGCGCCGCACACATGCTCTTACCCGTTCCCGGAGGTCCGTCGAATAGCGCCGATAGCCCGATATCGTGCCCGAAACGGTCGCCCAATCCCCAATCGTCGAGGACGCGAGCTCGATATTGATATCGATAGACGATTTCGTGCAGTTGCATCTCGACGTCTTTATTGACGATGAGATCTTCCCATCGATACGTCTTTTCGATGAGCGTTGCATGTTCGCTCAATCGGTGTCGCATTTGCGCCTTGACCGCCCCGATGATGTATTCCGAATGGACTTTCGTGTCGGGTTGCGACGCATACGAAGCTTCGCGCACCGCTTCGCGAATCTGCCCCGGGGTGAGGTGGAAATTCTCGGCATAAGCCACGATATCGCATTGATCGTCGCGCAACGCCGGCGGTAAAGCCGCCTCCCAAAGCAGCCGGCTCGTCTTGTGATCGGGCATGGTGAGGCGCAACGATTCGACGTTTCGCGACTTGAGCACGGGCGCAAACGAAACGCTATTTTGACACGTCACGATAATCGTCAGCGGATGCCACGCCAAGAGCGCATCGATAGCCCGGCAAATGTTGAGGTGTAGCGCCGTGATTTGCGCATGGAAATTGGCATCTTCTGCCGTCGTCGGCAAGATGAGCGTCTCCCATCCATAGAGGCAGAGCACGGCATTGTGCAACATGGCTTCGCGGTTGGCGACGCTCAGACCCATGCCAAAATCTTCGTAAGTATTGAATATGCCCTTGATGTCGACGCAAAGCAAATCTCGATCGAGCAAGGCGGCGACTTCTTGGGCAAATCGGCGTTTACCCGCCCCAACGGGGCCCGTGATATAACAAAGCGGCAACGGTTTCGCCATCGATCGCAACGCCCGTATCTTCTCGATTCTCGCATACCACTCGCGGTTTTGACGATCGCTCAACATCGTATTGCCCGACAAATCCGATCGCGTTCGATACTCGGTAAACGACGATATCGTCGAATCGATCATCTCGATCCCGCCCAAATATGCCTGCATTCGCGTCGGCAATACGAGCGGTTGGCGATTGGGCGGCAAATACCCCAAAGCCTGGCGAATTTCGATTAAGCCCTCGCCGATGAGCAGCGACCCCGGAGCAATGAGCCGATTCAAATACGCCGCTTGCTTGTCGCGCGAAAAGATTTCGATAAACAGCGACAGAGACGGATAATCGCGCTCGAAATGGTTTTGAATAAACGCATAGAGACGCGAAAAAGACGGATTGAATGCAGGCGCAATGACGAGCAAAAAAAGCAAATATTGTGCGTCGTTAAGGTGATATTCTTGCCTTAAAAAAGCCAACGGCGTTGTCGAGTCGAATTTTGTGTGCTTTTCGTAGTACTGTCGCCGGCGATGTTCGATGCTCGCCAATCGCGTCTTTGCCTCGACTTCATCGGGGGTTGGGTCGCTTGCGTCGTCGTCGCATTCGTGCAAACGCGCCTCGACTTCTTGCGGATAAATGACCGTTCCCGGTCTCAAATCGCTCGCCCCTGGCAACAGCCCCGACGCTTGCATCTCGCGGATGCGAACTTCGAGCAGTTGGCGTAGCCAAGCGATCTCGAGTTCGAGGTGCGAAATCATGGGATTCATCGGCATTTTTGGGGCAAATGGGGCATTCATATCGTCATCCTCGTCGTTCTCGTTCATCCAACGGCACACGACCGCCAATCCGCCCTTTTACAACGTTGTCGGTTTGATCTCAATCATTCCTATACCCCTCGCCGGCGAGTTCTGCTAAACTGGTGCTTTGTTCCTCGATATCAATAAGGAGAAACTCATGGAACTCACTATTTTGAAAGAAACCGTCACGCTCGACACAGCCCCAATGCACATTGCGCCCGGTGGTTCGATATTGTGCCACATCACGGGCAATTCTCGCCGCATCGCCAAACTCCTCATCGAGCTGCGTTCCGAAATCGCCTTTGGCATGTCAAACGTCACGACGATCGACGCCGACAGCCAAACCATCACGACCGACATCTTCTTTGGCACCGCCGATGAGCCCGATTTTCGCACCATCTTTGCCAACTTTGGCGAGGGCCTCGCTTTTGAAACGAACAAACTCGAAGAAGACCACCGCCAAGATGCCCTCACGATGGCTGCTCGCAATTGCGTCATCGATATGTTGAAATAAGCATACAATACATTTTAATATATCGACATCGCCATTTGCACGTTTATATCGTTTTACATATATCATCGCCATTATATTTATAGCATTCATATAAACGTTCGCAGCATCCAAACTTATATAAGCCCATATAAATGACATGTATTTATATAAGTTTGGGGTCGCCCTATCGGCAAAGCCGATACGGGCTTTGGCTACGCTATTGCCCCGAATGGGGCAATACGCTCCGCATATCGCCCTATTTCGCCCCTTGGGCTCAATACGGGCTCTGTTTTTTGCCAGTTTGCGCATCTACTTCGTCAGCGTCGCCACGCGGGCGGCGTGTGTGAGTTGCATCTGCATCAAACTGGCTAAAAAACGATTGAATCGCCCTATCGCCGGTAGGCGATACGGGCTTTGGCTACGCTATTGCCCCGAATGGGGCAATACGCTCCGCATGTCGCCCTATTTCGCTATCGCTCAATACGGGCTCTATGCTCCGGTTATGTGCTCGCCGCGCGGGCGGCTTGCGCGCATACACCTCCGCCGTCGCGCTATTGGCTTTGCCAATACGCGCGCCACTTTTAATATGCTCGCATGCATAGCGTTTCGATACGCCAAGCTTGGTGATTGCGTTGCATCGATTTTTGGTTCGAGAGCCAATCGAGGTAGCAAGCGAGGTGCTGGAGTTCGGAATCGTTTGGATCGCCGCGCCATGTACCGATGAGAATGCCGTTGAGCGGGCATTTATTGAACATTGCAGGGGTATTGTCGACGATGGCGATTTGGGTGAGGTCTTCGGTGATTTGCCGCAAAGGCTTTTCGTAGGGTTCGCCCTCGGTGCAGTTTTCTATCTTCTTGCAAAACGCGCGTCCCCAAAGCGTGAATCCTTCGATGCCGATGAAGTCGAAGATGCTCTCGACGTATGCTTGCACGCCCGTCGACCAAATGGTGACGTCGAATTTATTGCGCACAAAGTCTAAGAATTCTTTTGTTCCCGGGCGCAACATCGTAAAAAAGCGCGTGCCATTGGCACTGAGTTCGACGGATTGTGGACCGATCGATTCCATCGTCGAATAGACAAGGGATTCATCGAGATCGAGGACGAGTTTTTTGATGATAGACATATTCGATAAAGCAAAACAAGGGGTTATCATCGCCACTATCGCATGGTGCACGTCATTTGCGCACGACGGACTCGCCGACGAAATCGACGGGGCGCACGCCATTATACGCCATGACGTCGAATCGATACAAGGCACGCGCTTGCATTACGAATCGTATGCGATCATTCACCCATTGCGACCGCCGATTCGCGAAGATTACACGATCGAAATCGTCGACAAATGGGGGGCTGGCGTCATCTTTAGCTACGAAGTTCGCCAAAGCGTTTTGGGAACGTCGACGGGGATTCAGTCGTTGTCGTCGCTCGATGCATGCCGTTCGATTGATCCGTGGTGGGATCCGGCTCAGACGTCGTTCGATGGGCGCTGCGAGCTTTGGATAAGTCCGCAACAGCTGCGCGAACTCATCGTAGAGGGCAAGACGTATTTGGCCGTCGATACGATCGAGCGCAAAGATTCCGTCGTTCGGTGGTCTTTTGATGGCGACGTGGCGTATTGGGTTTCGATAGATGGGCGACGCGTCGCCCTCGACGGCATTCGAGCCCATACATCGCGAGGGGATGAATTCATCATATTAAAGGATTTCGAGAATCCCCTGATTCTGAAAGCTAAATCTTCGTATTTTTCTTGGGATTTGGTTAGGATTGACTAATTTTATTCGATTTGGATAGACCGCTTCCCTGGTGCCTTGACCTCTCCCTCGGCCTGTTTGACCTCACCCCCGGCCTGTCGGCCACCCCCTCTCCATAAATGGCGAGGGGGAATTGACGCCCGCGGCGCGGGCGTAATGTATTTGGCGAGGGGGGAATGGACTTTGACCTCACCCCCGGGCTGTCGGCCACCCCCTCTCCATAAATGGCGAGGGGGAATGGACGCCCGCGGTGCGGGCGTGATTGATTGGGCGTGGGACATAAAAAAAGCCCGTAGGGCTTGACGCGAGTAGCCCCCGGCAACGCCGGGGGGAAATGGAACCACAATTCATTCATATAAACCCCGTTAGGGGTTTCCGAGATGACAAACGAAGGCAAATATGCCTACGGCAGATGTGAGAAATTGGGCGTGGGGTGGAATGGAACGCCCTGAAGGGGCGCCAGAATACAGCCCGGGGTGTAGCGTAGCGCAACCCCGGGTGAAAAAGCGGAGCGCAACCCCGGGTAAAAAAGCGGAGCGTATTGCCCCATTCGGGGCAATAGCGTAGCCAGAGCCCGTATTGAGCCCATTGGGCGAAATAGGGCGACCAAAAGCCCGTATTGAGCCCATAGGGCGAAATAGGGCGACCAAAAGCCCGTATTGAGCCCATAGGGCGAAATAGGGCGACCAAAAGCCGTATTGAGCCCATAGGGCGAAATAGGGCGACAAAGAGCCCGTATTGAGCCCACAGGGCGAAATAGGGCGATATGCGGAGCGTATTGCCCCATTCGGGGCAATAGCGTAGCCAGAGCCCGTATTGCCGCAGGCAATAGGGCGACAAACGATCCCAGACAATGGTTTGGCAGATGTGTGTGATGGTGGGTGCGATAGCGCGTTGGTTTGGGGCGGATGGGCGAGTGTGCGTAGAAATCGGGGGTGCGCGAAAAAGTCGAAAAAATAGCGGATTTTCGATGAAGATCGTATATGATGCAGGGTAACAGAATGGGGTTGCGTCCTGGCCGATACGTGTCGCATAGGCGGCGGAGCTAGGCTCTCGGAGGGCGCGCGTTTTTTTTGACTTTTTTACCGACAATTTGGAGTTCAATTTGACTCGCAGAATTTTGATCAATGGGCGACGTGCGGAAGAAGTGCGCGTGGCGATAGTGGAAAACCAGACGCTTGACGATTATGAGATAGAGACGCGGCGCAGTGGGCTTTTGCGCAACAACATTTATCGCGGCGTCGTGGCGAATATAGCGCCGAGCTTGAATGCGGCGTTTGTCGATTTTGGTGACGTGAAGAATGGCTTTTTGGCGTTTAACGACGTCGTAGAGAGCGCGTATTGCCGACCAGTGAAAGATGCGTATCGGATTTCGGATGTTTTGGTGCCGGGGCAAGAAATCATCGTGCAGGTGATTAAGGATGCGGGCGGGCCGAAAGGTGCGCAGGTGACGACGAATATTAGTTTGGCAGGGCGTTACCTCGTTTTGCGGCCGAAAGATGCCAAGAGTGGCGTGTCGCGCAAGGTCGACGACGATGCCCGGGCGGATTTGACGCAGAAGGTGCGTAGCCTCGATTTGCCCGAGGGTTATGGTTGCATCGTGCGCACGAATGCGATGGACCAGTCGAGGGCGATTTTGTTGCGCGATGCCAAGGCGCTCGTGCAGTTGTGGCACAAAATCGAGGCGGAGGCGGCGCGTGGCAATGGCCCGCAGTTGCTCTATAACGACCAAGATATCGTCGTTTCGGTGATGCGGGATTATTTCGATTCGTCGATTAACGAAGTCCTCATCGACGATAAGTCGTGTTATGAACGCGCGATGACGTATGTGAAGGCGACGATTGCTAGCGGCAAAGAGAAGATCAAACTCTATGAAGACAAGATGCCGATTTTCTCGCGGTTTGGCATCGAGAAGCAGATCGAGCAGATTTATGCGCGGCAAGTGGCGTTGCCCAGTGGTGGGTATATCGTCATCGACCCGACCGAGGCTTTGACGGCGATCGACGTCAATTCGGCGCATGCGACAAAACGCGAAAATCAGGATTTGACGGCGTATCATACGAATCTCGAAGCGGCGACCGAAATTGGGCGACAATTGAGAATGCGAGATATCGGGGGGCTCATCGTCGTCGACTTTATCGATATGCGTTCTGGGAAACATCAGCGCGATGTCGAGCGCGTGATGCGCAATGCGATGGCGCGCGATAAGGCGCGGAATAAAGTCGAGCGGATAAGCGCCAATGGCTTGCTCGAAATCAACCGACAACGCATTAGTCAGGCGTTGTCGCAGCGCATGCACCTCACTTGCCCGACGTGTGGCGGGCGTGGGACGATTCCGAGTGCCGAGGCGATTGGCATGAATCTCATGCGCGAAATCGATGCTCGGGCGGCGAATGGAAATCTCGGCGGCGTGAACATCAAGTTGCACCCCGATATTGCGCAGCAACTGCAGAACGAACGCCGACGCGAATTTGCACAAATCGAAAACGAATACGACATTCGCATCGAAATCATTGCGACGCGCGAAATGTCGCGCGGCGAAGAAGCCATCGAATGGTTGACGAGAAAACAGGCCGATGCGCTGTATCCGGAGAAATCGGTACAACGCGATACGGCTTCGATTATCGACGTCGCCGAAGTTTATCAAAACCAAGACGAAATCGACGATGCCTATCGTCCCAACGATTACGAAGAGTTTTCGAGTGACGATGCTCGCCGTAAACGCGCCTCGCGACGCGCACAACGCCGCGAAGCGATTTGCACAGATTGCGAAGAAAGTACACAACAGAGCGCATGTGTTGCAGACGATGCAGAATCGAAGTGCATGAACGAAGATTCTTCGACCAGAAAGCGAAATCGTCGCGAAGAACGCAAAGAGGAATGCCGCGAAGCTCGTTTTGATGAACGCCGCGAAGGTCGTTTTGATGAGCGTCGCGAAGGTCGTTTTGATGAGCGCCGCGAATCGTCGCGCCGCGAAGAGCGCAGAGATGGTGGAGCACCGTCGCAGCGTTCGTTGCGCACGGGTGCGGCCGAGGCGGTTCAGGCACCGGATTCGCATCGTTTGCCGGGGATTGGCATAGCGAGTGGTTTGATTGCGTTGTCGGTATTTATCGAGGCAATGGCGCCGTATATGAATGATGCGAATGGGGCGAATGGGCCCGAAGATCGATCGCGTCGCCGATTTAGTGCACGTCGCCGGACGTTTAAGAAAGAAGCGGGTGCGGGCATGGATTATCGCATGTTTACGCTCGATTTGGTCAAAGCCGTATGCGTTCGAGCTTTTGGCATGTCGACGGAGATGACGCGCAAAGACTTGGTATCGCAGATGCCAGAAGTTTCGCGCTATTTCGAAGTGATTGCGCAGAAGCCCGAAGACGAAAGATTGGCGATAGTGAGCGATTTGCGCATTGCGATTACGTCGCGCCATGCGTCGGCGCGTCTGTCGTGTATCTTCGATGCGAACCCCGATGCGCAAGCCGACGAGATGGCGGCGATGCTCGTCCAAGCACGCGATAACGTCATTACATCGATGACGACGCGCGGTGCTGGGGAATGTCGATCGGCTGCCGAAAGCACGATTGGGGCGGCGTTGGAACGCGTCTTTGGTGCGGCAAAAGCCGTAGCAGAACGAGTTGAGGCTTCGGACGCCGAAATTTCGAGTGCAGAGGTTGAGCGTGCCGAAGAATCGTATACGGTAGCCGATGCGGTGGCCGAGAGCGAAGAAGTCGTGCGGCATCCGGAAGTTGCGATTGCAACGGTTCCCGTGGCCGAACGACGTGGATCGCGCCAGCGACAGCGATCGAACCGCCGTGCGGCGATCGGTGCGCAAGCCCAAGATGGCAGTGCCGAAGAAACGCCTTGTATCGTCGACGATGGCGTCGTCGTGACTGCCGATGTCGAAATCGCGCCGATGACGCGGCTAGACGATGTCAAGACGACAGCGGAGACGGCTAGCGAAGCGCACCAAGACGAAGATCTCGAACCGACGCTCGAAATGCCGCGCGTCTCGAGAGAACGACGCCGCGATAGGCGATCGCGCGATAGGCGAAATATGGCTAGCGAAACGGTCGATAGCGCCGAATCGAATGCGATTGTCCGAGATTCGATTGCCGAAACGCAGGTTGCGAACGAAGTTCAGTCTACGAACGAAGTTCAGGTTGCGAACGAAGTTCAGGCTGCGAACGATGCACAAACAGGGCGTCGCCGCGAACGCCGTACGCGTCGCCCGCAAATCGGTAGCGAAAACGCCGGAAACGCCGGAAACGCCGTTGTCATGGCGCAAAACGGCGACGAAGCGGCAAATACCGTAAAACAAACGGCAAATGTCGAATCGCAAGCTGTGAAAACCGAGTCGCAAGAGGCTAAAGCCGAAAGACAAACGGCTAAAGCCGAAAAACAAACGGCTAAAGCCGATAATCAAACGGCTAAAGCCGATAATCAAACGGCTAAAGTCGATAATCAAACGGCAAACGTCGAATCGCAAGCGAAGCCCGCGATCGACGACAAGACGGCGCCCAAGGCACAAAAGTCGCCGAAAGCCGAAAGACTGCGTCGCGAAGCGCCGAAAGCCGAAAGACCGCGTCGCGAAGCCGTTTCTGAGCCCGTTGTCGTCGCTGAAGCACCGCAAAACGACGACAATCGAAGCAAGCGACGCGTGCGCAAAGTCAATGCGGCACAAATCGATACGACACTCTATGCAAAAGACGATGTCGTCGCGGTGAATGCCGATTTGGCAAGCGCAGATTCGAGCGCTGTAAGCGCAGATATGGGCGCTGTAAGCGCAGATATGGGCGCTGTAAGCGCAGATATGGGCGCTGCAAGCGCAGATTCGGGCGTTGCCGAACGCGACGCCGTCGAAGTTGTGGCTCCTGTCGAGCGCCAACCGCGTCAACCGCGTCGTTCGCGTAGCCGAATCGAAGCGAAAGACAAGACGAGCGATGATTTGGGCGTCGAACGAAAAGTCGACGAACCGAAGGTCGACGACGTCGCTGATATCGCGGATAAAGCGAGCAAAGCGGATAAAGCGAACGCGGCGGATAAAGCGAGCGATAAGGAGACGAAGAGCACGCGCCGAACGCGAACAGTTCGCGCGCGCATGGCGAGCCCGACGGCGGCGGAGTCGGAAGAACGCGTCGACGTTGCCCCCGTCGCCGAATCGTTGCCAGTTGTCGATAATTCGCCCGCCGTCGAAGATGGCGGTGCGCAGACCGAGCCGGCATCGAAACCGCGTCGCGCGCGCCAGACGCGCCGTGCGCGCCCTGGCGATGATGTTCAATAACCCATCACGACGACATAGCCCCGCTCCGCGGGGCGTATGTTTATTAACCCGATTTTGACGAGTGACGACGATGATAACGAAGCAGCAATTGAGCGACCAGATTGCCCAGGAATTGACGATAGGCAATCATCAAGTCGCGGCAGTCCTCGATTTATTCGACGAAAATGCAACCGTTCCATTTATAGCGCGATACCGCAAAGAGCGCACTGGAGGGCTCGACGAAGTCCAAATCCGAGCCATCGAAGAGCGCCGCGATTACCTCAACGAGCTTTCTCAGCGCCGCGATACGATATTCGCGGCGATCGAAGAGCAGGGCAAACTCACGCCCGAATTGCGCCGACAAATCGAGTCGGCGGCGACGAAGTCGACGCTCGAAGATCTCTACCTCCCCTATAAGCCCAAACGGCGAACGCGAGCGATGATAGCTCGCGAAAAGGGGCTTGCGCCACTAGCCGAACGCATCTTGGCGCAGCCGGCGACGGGAAATCCACAAGACGAAGCCCAATCGTTTATCAATGCCGAAGTTGGCATCGAATCGGCGCAAGATGCGATCGATGGCGCGAGCGATATCATTGCAGAAATCGTTTCGGAGACGGCCGAAGTTCGCGATTATTTGAGGCAGTTTATGACCGATGACGGCGAAATGACTGCACAAAAGACGGAAAAAGCCGACGAAGAGCGTTCAAAATTCGAGCAATATTACGAATACAAAGCGCCGCTTCGAGAATGCAAAGGTCATCGCTTTTTGGCGATTCGCCGTGGCGAGCGAGAGGGATTTTTGCGAGCTCAAATCGAAATCGATGAGGAACGGGCGGTTGCCGAGATATCGCGCCGCATGCATATCGACGAAAAATCGCCATTTGCGCCGCTTTTGATTGAATCGTGTCGCGATGCCTACGAGCGGCTTTTGTCGTCGAGTATCGAATCCGATGTTCGCGTCGCGCTCAAGCAACAAGCCGATGCCGAGGCGGTCGACGTCTTTGCCAAAAACGTCGAAAACCTCCTGCTCGCCGCGCCGCTCGGGACATTTGCCGTCATCGCCATCGATCCAGGGCTTCGCACGGGTTGCAAATGCGTTGCGCTCGATGCGACGGGGAAATTTCTCGACAATACGACGATTTATCCCGAAACGGGGAGCCGCGATAAGGCGACCGAAGAATTTAAGCGTTTTATGCACAAATACCCCGCAAAGGCGATAGCCATTGGAAACGGAACGGCTGGACGCGAAACCGAGGCATTTGTGCGCCAGATAGTCTCGCAGATCGACGAAGAACAACGCCCATTCGTCGTCATGGTATCGGAGTCGGGAGCGAGTATTTATTCGGCCTCGGATGTCGCTCGCGATGAATTTCCAGACCTCGATCTCACCGTTCGCGGTGCCATTTCTATCGGTCGACGGCTCCAAGACCCGCTCGCCGAACTCGTCAAAATCGACCCAAAATCGATTGGCGTCGGGCAATATCAACACGACGTCTTCCAACCCATGCTCAAGCGAAAGCTCGAAGAAGTCGTCGAATCGTGCGTCAACCGAGTCGGCGTCGAACTCAATACGGCTTCGGCAGAATTGCTCAAGTACGTCGCTGGCATTGGACCCTCGATGGCGAAGAAGATCATCGCCTATCGCGAAAATAACGGCAGCTTTAAATCGCGCGCACAGCTGCTCAAAGTCGCCGGATTAGGGCCTAAGACGTTCGAACAAGCGGCGGGCTTTATCCGCGTGCGCGAGAGCGATAACCCACTCGATGCCTCAGCCGTCCACCCCGAGCGATATTCACTCGTCGAAAAAATTGCGAAAGATATGGGGATTTCCGTGCGAGATCTCGTCGGAAATGCCAGTTATGCGAAGAAGATTTCGATCGATTCGTATAAGAGTGACGACGTGGGCGAAATGACGTTGCGAGATATCATCGACGAGCTTCAAAAACCCGGACGTGACCCGCGAGCGCAATTCGAACCGCCGAAATTCGACGAAAGCGTGACCCAAATCGAAGACCTCAAACCGGGCATGATCCTCGACGGCGTCGTGACGAATGTCACGAATTTCGGGGCGTTTGTCGACGTCGGCGTCCATCAAGATGGACTCGTCCACATATCGGCGCTGAGCCATCAATTCGTCTCAAATCCCGCCGACATCGTGACCGTCGGCGATTCCGTGCGCGTGCGCGTCTTAGAAGTCGACGTCGTGCGGAAACGCATCAGCCTCAGTTGCCGGCTACAAGACGAAGCGCACGGCGCACAAGGGCAAGCAAACTCGAAATCGCATCACGCCAACGATAAAGCCGGAAACCACAACTCGGGCAATAAGCAAAACTCCAAATCGCCACGCAGTGGCAACGACAAAAAGCGCGATAATGCGGCGTTTGGCAACAATCCGTTTGCCTCTCTCAAACATTAATATAGCTCTATATGCCATTTGAACCGAGCCCGAGAACGGCGATGGCAACGATTGGGAGCGGTTCATGGCGATATATTCGACTCACGACAGCGCGACGAAGGCACGTCGCGCGCGGAGATTATCGATGAACGATATCTATTGGATGAAAGAAGCCCTGAGCGAAGCATCGAAAGCGGGCTGGACGACGCACCCCAATCCCATGGTCGGCGCCGTTATCGTGCGCGATGGTAAAGAACTCGGGCGCGGATATCACCATTGTGCCGGCATGCCACATGCCGAAGTCGAAGCTCTGCGCAATGCCAAGGAAAACGGCTTCGACGACGTTTCGGGCGCGACCCTATACGTCACCATGGAGCCGTGTAATCACTACGGACGCACGCCGCCATGCACCGATGCGATTATCGATGCCAAAATCGCTCGCTGCGTCATTGGTACGCGCGACTCCAATCAACACGTTTGCGGCGGCGGCGTCGAACGCCTGCAAAATGCCGGCATTCCGTGTACTGTCGGGCTATGCAACGACGAATTGCGATTCCTCAATCGCGCTTTTTTCACCGCAACACGACTCAATCGCCCCTATATCACCGCAAAATGGGCCATGTCGGCCGATGGAAAAATTGCAACGCGAACGGGGCATTCTCAATGGATTACGGGCGATATCGCCCGGCGCGATGTCCACGAACAACGCGCTCTTCACGATGCCATTATGGTCGGAACGCAAACCGTCATCGCCGACGATCCACAACTCAACGTCAGACTCGACGCACCCAAACGCCAACCGCTCCGCGTCATCGTCGATCGGCAACTGCGAATCCCCCTATCGGCCAAAGTCTTCGATACTTCGGCACAAAAAACGGTCCTATTCACCAGTGCATCGAACGCCCCCTTTGCCCCCTACGAAGCAAAAGGCGTCGCCGTCGAATGCGTCGAACTCGCGCCCAATACAAAAGGCTGCGATAACGCCGCACCGCGACTCGATTTGGCTCAGATCTTTGCTCGACTCGTCGAGCGATATGCCATCACTACCCTATATTGCGAAGGCGGTGCGACGTTGCTCGGACAATTGCGCGACGAAGACGTCGTCGATTCATGCCATATCTACATCGCGCCAAAACTCATCGGCGGCGCAACAGCTCGCCCTGCCATCGCTGGACTCGGCGCCGAAACGATGCAACAAGCCCAAACTTTTCGCTTCGAACCGCCTCAAATCCTCGGAAACGACATCCGTTTGACTGCCTTCATCGACCATCTCTGATTTTCGGCAAAACAAGACGATCGACATCGAGACAAGACAATCATTCTCCATCGCCATCGAGCCACGTTATCCATCGCCATCGGGCCACGTTATCCATACATCGCCAATCGTTACAATGTTCACAGGACTCATCACACATATCGGTACGATATCGCAAATCACGCCATCGGGCGACGGCGTACGCCTCTGCATCGACGCCGCCATGGCTCCCTATACGCTCGGCGAAAGCATCGCCGTCAACGGGATATGCCTCACCGTCGATGCTGCAGCCGACAATATCTTCGAAGTTCACGCCACACGCGAATCGCTCGCTCGCACCAATCTCGGGCGCTTGCGCCCCGGCGATGGCGTCCATCTCGAACGCGCTCTGCGCATCGGCGACCGATTGGGCGGCCATTTCGTCATGGGGCATGTCGATACGACGGCGCATCTCGACAAGGTGGTCGAATTTTCTTCAGGGAAACAACTCTCTTTCGCAATTTCTCGCGACTACATTCGCTATATCGTCGAAAAAGGTTCGATAGCCATCGACGGTGTATCGCTCACCGTCAACCGCGTCGGGCAGGCCGATTTCGACATCATGCTCATCCCGCATTCCCAAGCAATACTCGCACCTTGCTTCACAATCCCCGGGCACCTCGTCAATATCGAAGTCGATGTCATGGGCAAATACGTCGAAAAACTGCTCTCTTGCAACATGGCGCAACCTCGGTGTATAGAGCCATCGACATTGTCGATTGAATCTTTGCGTTCAAACGGCTTTTGTTAAATCAATGGCACTGGCGTCGCGTCGACGTCAGATCGTCGAAGTTGATAACTGAATGGATGAAACGGCGAGAGACTTCTTTTCAGTTATCGCAAAAGGCGCGTTCGCAAATGGTATGCGACGCCAACTGATGAGAATCGGGAGAATTCATGATCGCTACGATCGATACCGCCGTTCAAGCCCTTTCACAAGGCAAGATGATCATCCTCGTCGATGACGAAAATCGCGAAAATGAAGGCGATTTGTGCATGCTTGCCGAACACGTCACGGCTCAAGATATCAACTTTATGGCGCACTACGGATGCGGCTTGATTTGCCTCACACTCACACGCGAACGCGCCGAACAGCTCGAACTCCCTCCGATGACGCCCAATAATACGAGCCGATTCCATACCGGGTTTACCGTCAGTATCGAAGCTGCACAAGGCGTCACAACCGGAATCAGCGCCGCCGACCGCGCGACGACCATTCGTGCCGCCGTCGACCCCAATGCCAAACCAAGCGATTTAGCCCGACCTGGGCACATGTTCCCAATCATCGCTCGCGATGGCGGCGTACTCGTCAGAATCGGACAAACTGAAGGAAGCGTCGATTTGGCCAAACTCGCCGGCGCCAAAGTCCACGCCGGCGTCATCTGCGAAATCATGAAAGACGACGGCACCATGGCGCGAATGCCCGATCTCGAAATCTTCTCCCAGATCCACCAAATCCCCATCGTCTCGATTGCCGACCTCGTCGCTTGGCGACTACAACGCGATGCCCTCGTCTCGAAAGTCAACGAAGCAGAAGTCACCGTCGGATTCGCCGCCGGATTCCACGCCGTCTCGTTTAAATCGGCTATCGATAGCCGCGTCCACCTCGCACTCTGCTATAACCTCGATAAAATCGACGAAATGACGCCGCTCGTCCGCGTCCACAGCGGGCTCGTCTGGAACGATATGCTCGGCATCAACGACGATAACCACGCGCTCTCAAACGCCATCGACGCCATCAAAAAACACGGCTGCGGCGTTCTACTCTACATCCATCGCGATGCCGATGCTGGCAACTCCGTCGCCGATGCCATCTCCAACACCACCCCCATCGACGAAGACGCCGTCAACCACATATCGCCCGAAACTCGACTCTACGGCATCGGCGCACAATGCCTCCGATCCCTCGGCATTCACGACATGATTCTGCTCTCCGATTCCCCCAAAAAACTCGCCGCTATCGAAGGTTTCGGACTCAAAATTACTAAAACTCAATCGTTCTAACGGCTTCGGCCGCTCCGCCCCCCCGCCACTTTAGCGCCTCCCCAAACACGCTACTTTAGCGGCTCTCAAAACCGCATCACCATCTACGCATCATGCGTTCGAAGTTTTCGCTTTTATAAAGGGTTATCTGCCATGATTTACGAAGGTCACCTCGTCGATTCTACCCATAAATTCGCCATCGTCGTCGCGCGTTTCAACAGCTTCATCACCGATAAACTCGTCGAAGGTGCGCTCGATACCATCGAACGCCACGGCGGCAATAAACAAAATGTCGACGTCTTCAAAGTCCCTGGCTGCTTCGAAGTCCCCATGGCCGCCCAAAAACTCGCTTCCAAATCCAAATACGACGCCATTATATGCCTCGGCGCACTCATCCGCGGCGAAACACCACACTTCGACTACATCGCCTCCGAATGCACTAAGGGAATCGCCGCCATCGCACTACAAGCGCAAATCCCCGTCACTTATGGCATCATCACCGCCAATACCGTCGATCAAGCCGTCAATCGCGCCGGCGTCAAAGTCGGAAACAAAGGCGCCGACGCCGCTCTCGCCGCCATCGAAATGGTCGATCTCTACAATAAAATCGACGATAATATCCGACAATAACGTCTTCAATCCTTAGTTCGTGAGACAAATATGTCTCACTTCTCAAAAGAAATCATCAACCCAATACAAGAAGCATCATGACCCATTCATCAAACTGTGATTCCCACGCCGATACGCGCACTGCCGCTGCCTCGTGGATATATGCCGCTTCGTTCGAGCCCAACCAACTCGCCTCTCTCCTCAACGCTCTACTCGAAGAGCTCTTCCCCAACGCCAAACTCGACGACGCCACCGACATCGTCAAACTCCAAGGCAAATACGCCAGCATCACGCCCGAACTCATCGACGCCTTCATCGCGCAAGCACACACCGACGGCTACGAAATCACCGCTTGGCGCGAAGCCGTTTTGCGCGTCCTCGCCGCCGACATGCTCGTCAACCTGAAAACACAATCCGCACCCATGACCGAAGACGCCGTCACGCGAATCACCGACGAACTCGGACCCAAATGGCGCGGTTCTTCCAAAAACGCCTGCCAATGGCTCTCGGGCCTACGCACGCGCATGCGAAAGACGATGCGAACACTCACTCTCGCCGCGCTATACATGCGAGCATACCGCCCATACCTCACCTTCGACGACATGCGCGAAGCACTCCAATCCCTCGTCCTGCGTTCAAACGACGACGGCTTCTTCAACGAATCCTTCCCATTCGACGAATTCCTCGCCGACGACGGTTCCATCAATATCAAAGGTCGATTCGTCATCGAATCCGCCATGAAATTCTTCTGCGACATCTACCCAAACATCGACCGACTCGACGACATCATCCAACACTCAAGCCGCAACTGGCGCGTCTCACGCATGACCACCATCGACCTCAACCTCCTCAGAATCGGCGTCTACGAGCTCATGATCGAAAAAAACGCCTCACCGCGAGCCATCATCAACGACACCGTCGAAATCGCAAAAATATACTCCGCCGAGCCGAGCCGAAAATTCGTCAACGGCATCCTGCAACAAGTCTGCTCCGACAACCGCATCACCATGGGCTAAACGATGTGGCGCGCCCTCGTTTTCATCATCGCGGCTACTCTCACCGCCTGCTCCTCTGGCTCTAGCGACTTCGGCCTCGCCGCCATGCAAAACGCCGAAAACCAGACGCACCACTACCGCCCCGTCCACCCAAGCCACCCCGAATGGGTCATCGCAAAACTCGGCAAATCACTCACGCTCAAAGGCGCCGACGAACGCATCAAAATTAGCCTCCGCCCCGACGACGCCATCGTCCGCCGCGCTGGCTCCATCGCCGGCCGCATCGTCACCGCCCCCGACGGCATCATCTCATTCGTCCCCCAAGACGACGCCATCACCGACGAAAACGTCCGATTGCGCTGCCACCGAAAACGCGCCGAAGTCTTCGCAAACAGCACGCTCTACGTCTTCCGCCCAAACCAACACGGCGTCGCCAGCGACCAATTCGAAATTCGAAAACTCCCGCAAAAAAACAAATATTCTGTCACAGAACGCGCATTACACGGCGAAACCTGCGAAGGTCTCCCCCTTGAGTCGCCATTTAATTCACTCGGGCTCGCCATTTTCCTCACCGACGAACTCCCACTCCACCAGCGCATGGGCATCGCCACCTTCGTCACAAATCGCAACATCACCTGCCTCTAACGCCACCTACAAATCGCGATTTGACACCATTTTGGCACGTCGCCCTATCTCGCCCTATGGGCTCAATACGGGCTCTTATCGCCCTCTTGCCTGCGGCAATACGGGCTCTGGCTCCGGCTATGTGCTCGTTTCACTGCGCGCATACGCCTACGCTTTTTTACCCGGGGTTGCGCTGCGCTACACCCTGGGCTGTATTCTGGCGCCCCTTCAGGGCGCCCTCGACCCCAACCGCGCCC
>SAMEA104315420__coassemble_643_pt1 | contig 20012 bp, 15 predicted proteins | sample SAMEA104315420__metabat2_high_PE_047 | metagenome-assembled genome bin SAMEA104315420 (sample SAMEA104315420) | gut metagenome | biome: Monkey gut; feature: monkey-associated habitat; material: faeces | place: China | collected 2013 | reverse complement strand
AAACGAGTTCAAGCCCGTTTAGCATATCGAACACCACAAGAGGTTTTGCTTGAATGCCAAGCTACTCTAGTATAAGCTGTTTATGTTTACCAAAACAGGGATACCTCAGACCGTGACGAAGCGGCTCGTGTACCCGGCCACATAGACCTCCAGCTTGATCTGGCGGCTATTGATGTAATAGCGATCCTTGTCATAGGCTGGGAGCGAGGCTTTGAACAGAATCCGCACGCCGGTCCCGGACGGGCTGTATTCCGTATAGGTATCCATCCGTGCGATGATGTCCTCGGCCATATCCGACAGCACACCGTCCTCGACACAGCTGTCGATGTCGATGGCGCAGATGTCCCCGAAGACGCCGATGCCGATACCGTCATATCCGGCCCTGTGTCTGACGGCTATGGCATAATTCGTGAAGGTGGCCTTATTCGCAGAATTCGCACGGAGGCCGTTCGTCTGATACGGCACCTTGGTCCTGTTCCCGTCACGCTCCTCATATTTCCAGAGGCAGAAGGCACCTCGTTCCTTTAATTCCTGTGGCAGCTTTTCGTACATATCTGTAATCATCCTTTTCGGAGGGCTTCGTCCCGTCCTCAATACCCACTGGGGTGTTTTGCCGGTTTTGAACGAAAGATTTTGAAAAATCCTTTCCTCAGTACCCACTGGACAGAAACCGCCGTTTTGGTCTAAAGAATCGGAAACTTTTTTCTCCCACTACCCACTGGAGGGAAATGGGCTGTTTGGCCAAAAAGTTCTGAAACATTTTTCTCCTCAATATCCCCTTGACAGTTCTGGGCGTTTTGAACGAAAGAATTTCGATTTTTCTTTTCTCCGCTACCCAACGGACACGAGGTGCAGGTTTGGTCTAAAGAAACAGAAGATTTTTTCATCCTCCAGTACCCCCTTTGACAAAAATCGCCGTTTGACCAAAAGATTCTGAAATTTTTCTCTTCCCACTACCCATTGGACAAAAAGGGCCGGTTTGAACGAAAGAAAATAAAAAAACCTCCGAGAAAATCCCAGAGGTCCAAAGTTCAAAATATATTTATTGATTTTTTCACATAAGTGTGATATACTGAATAAGTTAATTGAGATAAGGAGTCTGATGATATGGCCGTGAGTTATAAACCTCTAATGCATATGATGATCGAGCGGGATATTTCCAATGCAGAGCTGATGCGCCGTGCCAGCATATCCGCAAACATAATTACAAAAATCAAAAACGGGCAGTACATCGCCTTGGATAAGGTAGAGAGCATTTGCCACGCTATGGGCTGCTCCCCCAACGATATGATGGAGTTTATACCCGATAACCCGGAAGGAGAGAAAAAGGATGATTAATATACGGAAACTTGAAGCGGAGTTGTGGGAATCCGCTGATCTCCTTCGCGCCGGGTCAAAGCTGACATCGAATCAATACTGTATGCCCGTGCTGGGGCTTATTTTCCTGCGCTATGCGTACAGCCGCTTTAAGAAGGTAGAAGCCGAGATACTGAAGAACCGTCCCTCTCGCGGCAGACGTGTAATGCCCGTCGAGGCCAGCGACTTTTCGGCAAAGAGCGCCCTGTTTCTGCCCAAAGAGGCGCAGTACGCGTATCTGGTCAATCTGCCCGACAACATCGCAGCGGCAGGCCTCGTCAACAAAGACGGCCACCCGATGAACAGCCTGGGCGAAGTGGTCAACAACGCCATGCAGCTCATCGAGGACCAAAGTGAACAGCTCACAGGTGTTTTGCCGAAAAGTTATACCGACTTCTCTGACGAGTTGCTGGCAGAGCTTCTTCGTATTTTCAATAACAGCGCCCTTGACGATGTCGGCGGCGATGTCATCGGGCGCATCTATGAATATTTCCTCAACAAATTTGCTAAAAACATCGCCTCGGATGACGGCGTGTTCTTTACGCCCAAACCGCTCGTCAAGATGATCGTGAACATCCTTGAGCCCACGCAGGGGGTGCTGCTGGACTGCGCATGCGGCAGCGGCGGCATGTTCGTGCAGAGCGGCGATTTTATCAACGCCGCCGGGATGAACGCCAACCGCACCATGACGTTTTATGGCCAGGAAAAAGTGGAATACAACGCCCAGCTCTGTTTGATGAACATGGCGGTGCATGGCCTGACGGGCGTGATCAAATCGGGCGATGAGGCGAACACCTTCTATCACGACGCGCACAATCTGGCGGGATGCTGCGATTACATCATGGCCAATCCGCCGTTCAATGTGGACAAGGTCAAGGCCGAATCCTGCGAAAACGCCGGACGCCTGCCCTTTGGTCTGCCGGGCGTGAACAAGAACAAAGAAGTCGGCAACGCCAACTACCTGTGGATCTCCTATTTCTATGCCTATCTGAACGAACACGGCCGCGCCGGTTTCGTCATGGCGTCCTCTGCGACGGACAGCCAGGGCAAGGACAAGGACATCCGCGAAAAGCTCATAAGGACCGGACACGTCGATGTGATGATCGCTGTCGGCAATAACTTCTTCTATACCAAATCGCTGCCCTGCTCCCTGTGGTTCTTCGATAAGGCCAAAGCCGCATCGATCCGCGATAAGGTGCTGTTCATCGATGCCAGGAATTACTACACCGTGGTCGATCGCACGCTGAACGAGTGGAGCGAGTGGCAGCTCAGGAATTTGAATGCCATCGTCTGGCTCTATCGCGGGGAGTTGGAGAAATATCGGGCACTGATCAAGGCGTATCGCGGGTATTTGAAGGAGGCAGCCGATCATGACGACCGCCTGAAAGCGGCAGTCCATCACACGTCCTTTGCCGAGATCGTCTCTGCGCTCAAACAGGCGGTCTCTGATCTTCGCAAGACCGCCAAAGCCGAAGTGAACGCCGCCGAAAAGCGCGACAAAAAGAGCGTTCAGCAGCAGCATGATGACAGGATCGCCGAGGCCGAAGCGTTGCTCACCGTCGCCAAAGAAGCGCACTGGCTCTATGAAAAGTTCGGCGAGGGCGTCTATGCTGACGTGCTCGGCCTGTGCAAACAGGCGTCGATCGACGAGATCGAAGAAAAGGGCTGGTCGCTCACGCCCGGCGCTTACGTCGGCGTCGCCCCCATCGAAGATGACGGCGTGGACTTCACCGAGCGCATGGCCGAGATACACCGCGAACTTCTCTCCCTGCAGGCCGAATCCAACGATCTGATGAATACCATCTCGAAGAATATGAAGGAGATGGGGTTATGAGCAAGGCGTGTTTTGAATTTGTCGTCTACATCATCCATGCTTGTGCAAAGAAGTGGAAGATGACCCCCAAGCGGGTCTATCAGCTCATTGAGCAAAAAGGCTGTGTCAGTCAATACCTGGTGCCATTCTACGAGGTATTGCACACGCAGGGGACGAACTATCTCGTCTGCGATATTGAAGAATATATGAAGAAGCGAGGTGTCGTGCTATGATCGTTTACCATGGATCATCTGTTGTCGTTGAGCATCCGGATGTCATGCATTCATTTCATGCGCTTGATTTTGGGGCTGGATTTTACGTGACGACCCTCGAGGAGCAGGCAATCATATGGGCAAAACGCAAAGCTGTCTTGGATGGGACAAAACGAGGCATCGTAAATATATATCAGATGTCGGATGACGTATCTGCACTTAAAGTGAAACGCTTCGAACCGGATTTAAATGAATGGCTTGATTTTGTATGCGCTTGCCGGGACGAGCAAACAATTTATCAGAATTATGATCTCATCTATGGCAAAGTCGCCGATGATAAAGTTTATCGCGTCGTTGAGAAATACCATTCAGGCGACTGGGATCGTGAGCGGGCACTCAAAGAAATACGGGTCTATCCCCATTATGACCAAACCGCTTTTATCACCCAGAAAGCGATCGATCAGCTTCTGACATTCAAAGAATACAGGGAGGTGTAATCATGGACGAAGAAACGCTGGAATATATGTACCGCGAAGAGTTGGATGAACGCCTGATTGCGCATCTCGCCAAAGTAAAGAATCTGTCGCTCTTTAAGGCGATGGATATCTACTATCACAGCCGAATGGCAGATCTGATCGGCAAGGGCATGTATGGCATCCAGTATCTGGATTATAAAGTCCTGGTCGAGATGATGGTCGACAACGAACCCAATCTATTCGATGCAGCGAAAGGTGTGCTTGATGGGGAGGTGATGGGGTGATGAGTAAGTGGAAGAAATATAGTGTATCGGAACTCTGTTCTGACATTATCGATTGCGTGAACAAAACTGCGCCTATTGCGGATACCGAAACGCCATATAAGATGCTTCGGACAAGCGATATCAGAGACGGATTCATAAACATTGAAGGGTTGAATTGTGTAACTGAGGAAGTTTTCCAGAAATGGATACGAAGAGGTAAACTCCAAGTTGGAGATATTGTTTTTACAAGAGAAGCACCACTTGGTGAAGTTGGTCTTGTTAGAGAAGCAACGAACTATTTTTTAGGGCAGAGACTTGTATTATATCGCACAGATTCAAGTGTTTGCGATAATCGATTTTTGATGTACTGGTTTTTAAATCCAGTGAATAAAGCGGGGATAAAATCAAGGGGCGTTGGGGCAACTGTCACCCATTTACGTGTTCCAGAGTGTGAAAAGATAGAAATAACTGCACCAAGTATAGATATTCAACATCGCATAGCCGACATTCTCTCATCCTACGACGATCTGATAGAAAACAACCGCAAGCAGATCAAGCTTTTGGAGGAAGCGGCGCAGCGATTGTACAAGGAGTGGTTTGTGGATCTGCGATTTCCGGGGCATGAGGAGACGCCGATCGTGGATGGGGTGCCTGCGGGGTGGGAGAGGAAGCGTGCAGACACATTCTTTGAAATTACAATTGGGAAAACACCTCCTCGTGCCGAAAAACAATGGTTTACATCTGGCGATAAAGGTGTTCCATGGCTGTCAATCTCTGATATGGGAAATGCAGGTGTTTATGCTTTTTATACTTCTGAAGGTTTAACCGAAGAGGCAGTAAAAAAACATAATATGAAAATTGTGCCAATAGGAACTATATTTGTTAGTTTTAAGCTTACTGTTGGTCGTGTAGCCATAGCAAATACTGACATGTGTACTAACGAAGCAATTGCACATTTTTATATAAAAGATGATATATATAGACCCTATACATATTGTTATCTTAGAAATTTCGAGTATGATACACTTGGTAATACATCATCTATATCTAAAGCAGTGAATTCTAAAATAATCAAGTCAATGCCTTTTGTTATGCCTGATAGAGACACAATTTCATCTTTCTCCGAAATGGTTTCTCCAATATTAGATGAAATTAATAATAAACAAAAGGCATGTTTAAGACTAATTGAATCCCGAGACCGCTTACTTCCGAAGCTGATGAGTGGGGAGATTGAGGTGTAGAGAGGCATGAAGGAGCAGAAAATGAAAGATTTAACGACATCGAGGTTTGATCGTCAGAATATCCTGAACAACGAGATGGCAATTGAAGAGATTCAAGATAAAACCGGTATCACAGGCATTGCGTGGGAAGGAAAGGTTTATCTCACGAGGGAAGCCGTCGCTTCATTTTTTGAAGTCGATATCAGGACAATCAGTCGATATATTGAGCAATACACTGACGAGCTGACTGAAAACGGGTATGTTGTTCTGCGTGGGCAAAAATTAAAAAGCATTTTATCTGTTATTCCAGAAAATTTTGCTAAGGACATTAATGTCCCTAGCAAAATTCGTCAGCTGGGCTTGTTTGATTTTAAGGCTTTTTTAAACATGGCCATGCTATTGTCAGAGAGCGAAAAAGCCCGTGCGTTGCGGCAGCTCATGCTGGATATTGTTATTGACCTCATCAACCGCCGAACAGGCGGAGGGACAAAATACATTAACCAACGTGATAAAAATTATATTGGTTCAGCATTACAGGAAGAAAACTACAGACGAGAGTTTACAGACGCTTTGAAACTCTATGTTGTGAAGGATCGTTATAAATATGCACATTTTACAGATATGATCTATGTGAGCATTTTTAAAGAAAAAGCTAAAGAATATAAGAAAATACTTGATTTAAAAGCAAGTGATAAGGTTCGAGATACATTTTACAGTGAAATTCTTGATATTATTGCAGCTTATGAAAGCGGACTTGCTGATGCGATTAAGAAAGAATGCGAAAGACTTGGGCATGTCCTGAGTATATCTGAAGCTGAACTGTTGTTTCATAGATTTGAATCCATGGCTTTGTGGAAGCCCTTAATAAGCAGAGGACGAACAAAAATGGCAAGCCGTGATATGGCTTTGCGTGAAGCGTTTCACTATCAGCTTTCTGAATATATTCAGCCGCTTGATAAGGATGAATATCAGAAATTCCTTGGGGCAACTGGTGATGAATTAGAGCGTCTGATGGCCGAAAACCAGGATGTATTGAAGCGCCTGAAGGAGCGTGATTAAGATGAACGGTTTTGTATATATCACGCTGGATCAGGCAAAAGAGATCCACCGCAAGACAATTCAGTACAGCGGCGGCGGGATGTATGAGCATATTGATCTTGACCGCCTGGACAGTGTTTTACAGCACATTCAAAACGATGATTATTATCCGACATTTGAAGATAAGATAACGCATTTGTTCTTTTGTACGTGTAAATTTCATTGCTTTGCTGATGGCAACAAAAGACTGGCCATTACACTCAGTGCTCAATTCTTGCTTTTGAATGGATATATGGCTGTTGCAAAGCATTTTTTTACCGTAATGGAGAATACAAGCTACCATGTCGCCGCAGGAAGAATCGATAAAGATTTGCTTCATCGTATCCTCGTTGCAGTGATGGATGGGACGTATGATTCAGATGAAGAACTGAAATTGGCTATATATGATGCGATCCAATAAGGGAGGCCGAAAGGATGACCTGCGATTATTCAGAAAATATCCTCGTACAGGAAAGCGCCGGCAATCTTTTGAAGAATGAGCTGGGATGGGATGTGCGGTTTGCCCATAACACAGAGGTGCTGGGTGAGGATGGCACCTTTGGGCGGAGATCGTACAGAGAGATTTTGCTCGTGCGGTATTTCCGCGCAGCATTAAAAAGGCTCAATCCCTGGATGAGCGAGGCGCAGATGAGCGAAGCGCAGTCTGCGATGGAAAAGCGGCTTTCGACGTCCTCGCTTTTGCAGGTCAACGAGGAGAAATATTTTCTGATCCGCGACGGGATCCCCGTGACGGTGAAGCGTCCGAACGGGCAGACGGAAACGCGGAAAGCTGCCGTGATCGATTTCCAGCACCCCGAAAACAACGCATTCCTCGCCATTAAAGAATTGAAGATCCACGGCGATCTCTACCGCCGCCGCACGGATATTGTGGGGTTTGTAAACGGTCTGCCGCTCTTGTTTGTGGAATTGAAGAAAACCACCGTAGATGTGCAGAACGCCTACGAGGACAACTATACCGATTATCTGGATACGATCCCGCATCTGTTCTATTACAACGCCTTTTTGATGCTCTCGAACGGCACCGAGGCCAGGGTGGGCACGCTGGGCAGCAAGTACGCATTCTTTCACGAGTGGAAACGTTTGGAAGAAAAGGAACAAGGCAGTGTGGCGCTCGAAACGATGCTGCGCGGCATCTGCCAGAAAGCGCATTTCCTCGATCTTTTGGAGAACTTCATCCTCTTTGACCACTCGAATGGCAACACCGCCAAGATACTCGCCCGCAACCATCAGTATCTGGGGGTCAACGAGGCGGTAAAGGCCTACGAGGCGCGGAAGCTCAACGACGGCAAGCTGGGGGTGTTCTGGCACACCCAGGGGTCTGGCAAGAGCTATTCCATGGTATTCCTCGCCCAGAAGATCCGCCGCAAGTTTGCAGGGTCTCCGACCATCGTGGTGCTGACGGACCGCGAGGAATTGAACAAACAGATCAGCGATACTTTTGAAAACTGCGGTCTGCTGGGCAAATCGAAATCGTCGCAGTTTATGGCCACCAGCGGCGATGATCTCGTCTCGAAGCTCAAAGGCAACCCGAGTTTTATCTTTACGCTGATTCAGAAATTCAACAAGCCGGAGGCAGCGCCGATCTATCCGGATCACGACATCATCATCATGTCGGACGAGGCACACCGCAGCCAGTACGGCATCTTTGCCGATAATATGATGAAGCTGCTGCCGACTGCGGCGCGCCTCGGGTTTACGGGAACACCGCTTCTCTCCAGCGACAACATCACGGCGCGTACTTTCGGCGGCTATATTTCCGTTTACGATTTTAAACGCGCCGTGGAAGATGGGGCTACCGTTCCGCTGTATTATGAGAATCGCGGAGAAAAGATACTCGATCTTCGCAATCCTGAGATTACCGAGCGCATTCTCGATGCCATCGAAAACGCCGATATCGACGTTGACCAGCAGGATAAGCTCGAAGCAGAGTTTGCAAAAGAGATCCATTTGATGACGGCAGAGCCGCGCCTGAAAGCCATTGCAAGGGATTTTGTCGGTCACTACTCCGAGCTGTGGACGAGCGGCAAGGCGATGTTTGTGTGCCTCAACAAGGTCACCTGCGTTCGCATGTATAACTTCGTGCAGACGTACTGGCAGGAAGCGATCAAAGCGCTGGAAGCGAGCATGAAAACGGCCTCGCAGCAGGAAGCCCAAGAGCTTGAGCGCAAGCTGAAATGGATGCAGGAAACGGAAATGGCCGTGGTGATCAGTCAGGAGCAGAACGAGATCAAGACCTTTGCAAAGTGGGGTCTGGATATCAAATCACATCGGGAGAAGATGGAAAAGCGCGAGCTGGACAAAGAGTTTAAGGATGCGTCCAATCCGTTCCGCGTGGTCTTTGTCTGTGCGATGTGGCTCACCGGCTTTGATGTAAAGAGCCTTTCGTGCCTGTATCTGGACAAGCCGCTGAAAGCGCACACGCTGATGCAGACAATCGCCCGGGCCAACCGCGTCAGCGAGGGCAAGAGCAATGGGCTGATCATCGATTATATCGGCATTGTCAAAGCGCTGCGCAAGGCATTGGCGGATTATACGGCCAATGTCGGCGGTCAGGGGGGCGATGATCCGACTGTCGATAAGGACGAGCTGATCGCGCGTATCCTCGATACAATAGAAAAAGCCAAGAATTTCCTCAGGGAGCGCGGGTTTGAGCTTGCCGATCTGATCGCAGCCGTGGATTTTATGAAACTGTCGCTGCTCCAGACGGCCGCCAATGCGGTCTGTGGCACGATCGAAGATAAAAAGTCATTCTCGACGTATGCTTCGGAATTGATCCGCCTGATGAAATACATGAATCGCGATGATATTACCGATCAGGCGCGAAAAGACTATGAAGCGATTGTCGCGATCTACAAAGAGCTACAGAAAAAGCGCCGCCATGCGGACACGACCGATCTGATGGTAGAGATCAATGCGATCATCAGCGAGTATGTGGAGATGGAGGATGGACCCAAGGCAAGCGGTGAGACGCGCCGGTTCGACATCAGCGCAATCGACTTTGAGCTTCTGCGCCGTGAATTTGCAAAGATGAAGAACAAGAATCTTGCGATGAAGGATTTGGAAGCGATCATCCAGCAGAAGCTCGACCGATTGCTCCTTAACAATCCGAATCGCATAGATTATTACGAGCGGTATCAGCAGATCATCACGAATTACAACAGTGAGCAGGATCGCGCCACGATTGAGAAAACCTTTATGGAGTTGATGGATCTGGCAGATAACCTCGATAGTGAGGCGCAGCGATATGTCCGCGAGGGGTTCGAGAACGATGAGGAACTCTCGCTCTACGATTTGCTGTTCCGGGAGGATCTCACCAAAGCGGAGATCAAGAAACTCAAGGAAGTTTCTGCAAGTCTGCTAAAGAAGATCAAGGCAAAGATTGACGCGATCGACCACTGGACCGATAAGCAGGAAACGAAAGCAGCCGTGGATAATCTGATCCGCGATACGCTCTGGGCTGAGCTGCCGGAGTGCTATGACGAAATCAGCATTTCCGAATACCGCCAGCGTATTTACGAATATGTTTACACACGGTATAGGGTGGCAGCATAAAGGAGGCATCTAACGAATGGGGAAAATAACTCATGATTTGCTTCCAAAGCAAAGGTTACGCAAGCACAATCTGAAAGTTGAGATAGATATATATCCTTATGCTACAGAGTTGTATGAAGAACTCGAACATATTGGAATCATCAACCGTGTAAAGGAAATCCCTCAGCTTGGTGTCATTAAGGTGGCAAAAAGATTAGCAAAAACGCGATATGACTATGTTATGCTTCAATTGTACCTTCATCAGATGATAAAGAATCATCTGCAGGGACATTTGAGATGGACCTATAACAATTATGTCGCGGCAAAAGAGTTCCGTAAAGATTACAAGTACATAAAGAAAGATAAGCCATCGATTGGTGATATCCTTCAGCTGCTTACAATTGTTTATAACATCGGGCATTTTTATAATACGTTCACAGCATCGCGAGCTGTCACCATGTTAGCATCAGAGGATAGCGCTTTTTTTGATATGGTCGTTGGTGCATCTACAAGCGAACGCTTTCATGAAGCAGCGAAGAGCATCCTGAACAGCAAGAATTATCAACGATTGCATTTGCTGAATTCAATTTTGATTTTGGAGAGGTGCGACCAAGCAAAGCAATCGGTGTCCTTAGCTATGGAAATACTATACGCGTACATTAATGAGTCCACGTTGCCGGAAGATAGCAAATTAAAATATGCCTTTGCAATTTTTCGGAATGTGAGAACTGTATCTTATATGGCGTATGATTTGCAAATTGCAGAGACCCCACTCACAATAGATCTTTGCAATGAAAAAGCAATGATACTATTATTGCAAGAACTGTTATCGAAGTATAACAACAATCAATCGTCTCACCATTTGGTTCAATCTACCACGAAGCTCATTGATGACACTGTTTATAATGAGAATTCTAATGCCATTTGCTACTACAAAATATCCCGAAAAATGGTTTCACTAATAACAAAAGATCCGAGTTATGCGAGCACTAACTATTATGCCGATCTGTTTGCTGATAAAAGCAGCATTTTGAACCGGACACACGCGCATAAGCGGGATTATGCTCAATCTCAGATACTTAAGCTCACTTTTTCAGGAGATCAACGCTTTTTATCCGAGGCGTTGCTTGCGGATTTAGAGAAAATCAACAACACTCGTGTGGGATACTATGACAGGCATTCTGGGGAGCAAACCATTCTAGTTTCAATTAAAAAGAACTGCGATCCATCGACAAAAATTTATTCTGCTTTTAAAGCCATGAAATGTGCTGTAAGCTACCTACGTAGAATTGCCGATATCAGTTCTTCAGATGCGCGATTTATTCTTTGTACAAAATTTTTCTTGTTCTATTTGTTTGATGAAAACCCCGTTGTGATAAAGCCAACAATAGATAGAGAAAAATGTGTTATATGTACTCGTGGCAAAAACTCTCGTGTAAAGGAATTGAGATCATTATTATGTGCTTCTGTTGGGACAGAGGATGAAAATCATGAAGTCGAATTTCTCTTAAGCCAGCTTGAAAGTGATTCTATAAACGATACGAGCATTACACTACCTGCAAGTATTCTGGTTTATCAAAAGGACGCAGTGGGACGTAAGTTGTGCGAATTTGACGGCATGATTATTCATCCCATGAGAAAAATGGATCAAGTGTTTTTCTTGGAAGCCAAAAATCGTAACGAGAAGCCTGTCTATGGAAAGAATTGCCTAAAGGAAAAACTTGATAAGTTCCCGATTAGGTACAATTATGATGACATACAAATAGTATTGTGCGATGCTTATTTGAAGTATTCTATCCAATAAGAGTCTCCGCCAAATATCATCTAAATACAAGAAAACGGCCACACAAAAGCATTTTTACTTCTGTGTGGCCGTTTGTTTTACCCGCTAGAAGACGAATGGACAATGGTTTTTGAATTATCCCTTATCAGCTCCGCCTTTGGGCGGGTGTGCTTTTCTTGAACAACGCCCGCCCGATGGGCGGGTGCGCCTTTTTACTATAAATACCCGCCCTTTGAGCGGGTGTGCCTTCGTTCGAAGGGGCTCTCGCATGATTTAATATATATATTATTATATATATTAAATCTTAAAATCCAAAATGACGGGATTGTGATCGGTGTTTTGAAATTCCTCGTCGATATGTTGGCAATTCAATATTTCGATCCCCGACGAGGCGAAGAAACCGTCGATCGTTGCGACGAATGACGATCCTCTCACATAGGGTTTATCGAGCAAACGGCTCGTCGCCACGCTGGGATTCTGTGGGGCGATATATCGAACGCCCTCGGGCAAGAGATCGTGCAAAAATGGCTTGCACCATCCAAGTGCTTTAGCCTTGCCATTAAACCGTTCGACAGAATCGGTCGGCAGATCGTGATTAAAGTCGCCACCGCAGATGATTTCATCGCCTTGGGCAAGGCGCGAACCGATATCTTGGGCGAGCATGGCGATTTGGGCACGAGCGATATCGTCGCCTCCGCCATAAGCCGTGAGGTGCACGTTATAGATATATAAATTCTTGCCCGATTCGGTTTTAAACGTCGAAACGGTATAACATCGATCGAGGTCAACGACTTTTTTGAAGCCGCCCGATATCGGTAGCGATACGCGACGCGATTCCCCGATGGCATAACGGCTCAAAATCCCGATGCCACTCTTTGCCTTGCCAATGGGATCGGTGGGGGGCCAAAACAAATATGGCGAATCGTAATTCGACGCATAGACGTTGTCGAATGATGAAAACCGTTTTGTATAATATGCCCATTCGTCGACGTGACAGCTACGATCGCCGTCGGTATCGACTTCTTGTAATAGGGCGATATCGACGCGCTCGTCTTCGAGTACTTGGGCAATCCCTGCAATGTGTCTTTCGACTTCTGCTACACTGCGAGCGCGCGACTCCTTGCCGCCATCCATGAAAAACGTATAATCGTCGCTATAGGCGCCATAGCCCGTATTCCAGGTGGCAATGCGTATGGATTTGTCTTTCGGAATCGGCGGGAAGGATGCCGTATTTGGACGCGGTAGCGTTTGATCGCCAATTCGGCGATTCGTGCCATAGACATAAGCTGCATAGGCCAAAAGGCTAATGTCGAAAAAGATAAACGCGCCAATGGCAACTTTGAGCAATGATTTGGAATTGATATGCATAAAAAAAAGTATGCGGCGGATTTATCCGCCGCATATATGATGATGGGTTAATTTGATATGTATTATTTCAATATAAACGTCGTGTTATATGTAATGCCGTTGTCATTGGTGCCAATTGACATTTTCATGTTGCCGGCAAATTCATCATATATAGCCGAGACTGAATTCATGAATAGTTTAGATTCGTCGTCGGTGAGACTCGTAGCGGCAGTGCTCATGAGTTGTTTATAGAAGTCCATGTTGAGTTCATAGGCGATAAACGTCTTGTCGGATTTGGGCGATTTCTTGGCCAAAGCTTTGATATCGTAGTTAGGCGTAGCAACGATGAAATCGGTGTCGGTGAGATAGACGTTGACTTTTTGATTTGAAATGATTTCGCTTAGGTCGATTTCGATTGGGGCATCGGCATTGGGCGTGAGCGCGATGAGCTGGGGGAAGGCTTTGACCATAAAAGGTTTTGCCAACGATAAAACGCTACCGATGTCGTTGCCACCCAAATCGAAGGCTGCTTCAAAGTCGATCTTATCTGCATCGATCTTGCTAAGGTCGATTTTATTCAATGCAAAGTTGACGCCTGTAATCTTCGATGTCACATTTTTAACGACTGCCATCTCGGGCGCTTGAAGGGCGATGAGCGTTTCACTCAAATCTGTTTTCAATTCGTTAAACGCTTTGCATTTGTATTCTTTCGTCGATATATCGGCGAGTTTGGCGACTGTTAAATCGAGAGCTTTGCCCAGATCGAAGTTGAGATTCATGCCCATGATCGATTTGTCGTCGGACATGTCGCGATAGCTGGCATGGAGGGCTTGGATGTTTTTGAGTTCTTGTTTATCGCTCACGACGAGTGTCGAATCGAGGTGAATTTCTTTATCGTTGACGACGCGATAGGTGAAATCGATGCGCGGATATTTGGCGACGAGTTCCGACGCTTCTTCGCCACATTCGGCGGTCATATCCATATCGAACAATTCGCCGATCAATTCGCGCGTTGTCGGCGCCGAGAGTATCTTTTTGAAGGCGATGACGTTATCGACGTATCCGATGCCGACGACGCTCGAATCGATTTTACCCAATTTCTCTTTCGTGAGCGGATTGTCGGCTAGCTTGACGATTCGATCGACATCGACATCGCCATTGGGATCGAGTAGGACGATAGCCGTCACGGCCTCGATGCCATAATCGACGATGATTTTAGCTTGTGCCACTGTGCTATCGGCGTTGTCTTTGAGCGAGAACGTCGTTCTGTAGTCGGAATTATTTTCGACAGCGACGATATCGCCTGCTTTGCCAATGTTGAGGACTGCTTTGATGATTTCGGTCGATTTGGCTTTGAATTTGTCGCGATTGGCGATCGAGAATTTGACCACCAAATTTGCGTCATCCAAATACATGACTGAATCGTCTATGAGCGGGTGAAGCCCAAATTCAGGGGCATTCTTGGCGTAATCCGTATAGAGCGGCATCAGCGTCTTAAACAATGTCGACATTTCGGAAAGCATCTTTACATCGGAGTCTTTGTCGGCGAGTTTGTCTAAGAGCGCTTTGGCGTTGTCGAGACTCGTCATCGACTTTGCCGTGCGCTTGAATACATCTTTGATAAAAGGCGAATCTGAATTCATTTCGCGCGTCGACGCCATGACAAATGGCGCATCGGCTGGGACGTACTTGAGCAATCCATTGACTTCGGATTTTGCCCATTTCGAATCGTTCATTTGGGCGTTGAGAAGGGATTGTGCCGTTGTCGCGCCACCATCGGCAGGCTCGGATTTTTTGCAGGCCGGAAGACCAAGGCAAAGTGATGCAGCCAAAAGTCCCGTTGCGATAAAACGATAATTCATCATGACTCTCCATGCGATTGATGCGGATGAAATTATCCGCCATTGCGAATAAAACATAATAACGTGTCGCAACCACATTATAAACGCAAGAGCATACGCCAAGCATGATAAAGTGTCAACGATTTGAAATCGCGCGTTTGCGGGGCTGAGAGGCGCAAGCGCACGATGTTTGTCTAGACGACGCCAAATTCGTCGATTTCTGCGCACGATGCCGGTTGCGACGGGTAGATCAACAATTTGTTTTGCGATTTAAAGTGTTTCGACAAGTATTCGGGGATCTTTTCGCATATCGACATGTGACAGAAGGTGTTTTTGCGCGCCGAAATGAAGACGATCCAATCTTCTGGCTTGACGATCGATTTGACTTGTTCGCCGTCGATCGGGGCACTGCTCGCGTTTTCGATGGGAATCGATTTTTGCAAAAAGTCGCGCCGCGTGCGCATGGCTTGGGAGACTTCTTCGGTCCCAATGTGGACGATTTTGAGCGTGTAGTGTTCGGCGATTTTTAAGATCATGTCGAACCAGCCGTCGAATCCGTATTCGCGCTCGGCATGGGGGAGTGTAAAGATGGTCAAACGCGTCGTTTTTGCCGCATTCATCGGCAAATCGCACCATATCACTAGGCGATCGACGTCGTGAATGACGGCTTTCCACTTCTCGCCAATGATGATATCGCTCAATCCCGTCATGGGCCAACCCAAGACGAGTGCCGAAGCCGTATGCTCGCGCGCGGCGCGAGCGATGCCATCGGAGATATTCGGATCGATGACCGTCGATATCTGGTGTTTGCGTGGATTGAGTTTGTCTTTAAACGCCTTGACGATGTCTTGGCGAATGGCGTGGATATTCGTCTCGGCGCACGATGAATCGGGAATCACCGACAACATCGTCACGCGCGATGCCGAATCGTTGCCGTGTAATATTTCTGCAAATTCCAACAAATCGTGCGCGTGTTCTGGGTTGGCAATCGGTACGAGGACATTCGCATAGGCGTGTTCGCTTTCGTGGGTTCCGTTTGCATAGGCTTGCGATCGTTCGAGCGCGAGTTGTTGGGCTGCCGATTCGGTGACAAAACTCGCCACGATACACGTCACGAGGATGAGGACGATGGCTGCATTTAGGAACGAATCGTCGATGAGCTCGGCTCGATGGGCGACGAGTACGATAGCTAAAGTCGCGGCAACGCGTGCGACCGAAAGGCCAAACATCGTATTGCGCTGAGCTTTCGTGTAGTGGAACCATTTTTGCGCAATCCATGCGGCGCCAAATTTACCGGCGATGGCCGATATCGATAAGACAGCAGCCAAAATCGCCGTGCGCGGACCATCGAAGACGACGCCTAAGTCGACGAGCATCCCCACGGTGACCAAGAAAATCGGGATAAATAGCACATTGCCCACGAATTCGACTTGGTGCATGAGTTGCGAATTCTTCGGGATCATGCGATTGAGAACGAGACCGGCTAAAAATGCCCCGACGATCCCTTCGAGCCCCGCAATCTCTGCCAAAAGCGCCGAGACAAAAACCATGAAGAGTACGAATATATAGCGCAAATAGTTCTCGCGGTGCCAATGGGCAAAGAACCAGACAGCAATTCGCGGCACGACGAAGAACATGACGAGCGAGAAGATGGCGAGCGAAGCGATGAGCTCGATCCAAAATGCCGCCGATAAATTGCCAGAGGCAAGCCCCAATATGACGGCTAATAGGATGAGTACACCGGCATCGACGAGTATTGTGCCACCGACCGAGACGGCAACGCACGGATCGACCGCCACGCCCATGCGACTCACCGCCGGATACGCTATGAGCGTATGCGTTCCAAACATGCTACCGACTAAGAAGCTCTCGAGGACCCCTAATCCGTATCCGAAATGACAAATCGGAAATATAATCGCCAGAGGGACTGCCCACGTCAAAAAACCAAACGCAAAACTCCGATTTCGATTGAGCTTGAATTGGTTGAGATCGAGCTCGAGACCAGCCGTGAACATGATGTATAAAATGCCGATCGTCGAAAATAAGCTAATTGCCCCAGAGTTGTCGATGATGCCGAGTGCATGCGGTCCCATCGCAACGCCGCATAATATCAGCCCAATGACGTGCGGAATGCGCAATTTCTGCGTCAAAAGCGGAACGATTAATATCACCCCGAGCATCACCGAAAAAAGCGCGACGTTCTTCGTCAATGGGAGCGCGAAAAGCTCTGATAAATGTTCGTAAATTCCCGTCATAGTCGATGTCATTTCCCTCTATCGCATGGGCACACCACAAATAGCACGCCCCCTGTGCAAGCTAAACGATATTGCGCTCCGACAAAATCGCTTTTTTCAAAAGATTCGCGTTCGCAATCGACCACCGCAAAAAAATGCACATATCGATAATTTTTTGAACAGTTTTTCGAAAATTGCCCGCTCCTATGAGTACGGACCAATGTGCATGGCCGTGCACATGTAACTGAGGAGGTTTTTATGGCAAAGAACAATTTTACTCGTGCCGAGCTCGATGCCGCTTATTCGCAAATGGTTGAAACATCATGGCGGTGGATATCATAAACCGCCATCCACAAAAGCCCGTAGGGCTTTCCGCGAGTAGCCCCGCCCCAACGCCGGGGGAACCAGACCGCCCCCATCTACAAAAGCCCGTAGGGCTTTCCGCGAGTAGCCCCGCCCCAACGCTGGGGGATGTGCGAGATGATAAACGAAGGCAAATGCATACTCATTTTTTTGTACAGGATTATTTCTCTATTCGTAAAGATTTTGACGAAGAATACTTCCTTTTTAGGATGTTAAATCGGAAACCCCTACGGGGTTCATTTGGGTGGTGCATTCCTTTTCCCCCAGTAGCCGCCTACGGCGTCAACTGGGGGCTACTCGCCAGAACCCCTACGGGGTTCATTAGAGAGTTTTTAAATGCGCTAACCCTAGAACTGATGTGGCGTGCCGATTATTTATAGGTATAATGATGCATGACTTTTCGTGTTGCGAAGCATCGCAAATGCTCGACCACGTCCTCGGCTTCGACGACGTCGAACGCAAACGATGCGCAATCGCTTATGCTGCGACACATAGCCGTCACATCTGGAAGCCTCTTGGGTGCGCCCCAACGCATGTTGGGGCAACACAATCGATGGGTCATGCTCGATATCGGCATGATGCCCGATTAATCGTCGCAATCGCAGTGACCACAACCGCAGCCACAGCCATCTTTTTTATCACTCTTTGGCTTGTCGATGATTATCGCTTCGGTCGTGAGCAAAAGCCCGGCGATCGATGCCGCATTGGTGAGTGCGACGCGGGCAACTTTGGCAGGATCGATGATGCCTTCGGCGACGAGGTCGGTATAGGTGTCGTTTGCGGCATTGTAACCAAACGTGAATTTGTCGTTGGCACGAACTTTATCGACGACGACGCTGGGTTCGGCACCGGCATTTTTGGCGATTTGGCGGCACGGTTCTTCGAGTGCCCGGCGCAAAATGCCGACGCCAAATGCCTCGCTGGCATCGCAATCGACGTCGTCGAGTGCCGATACAGCTCGCAAAAGGGCTGTGCCACCGCCGGGAATGACGCCTTCTTCGAACGCCGCGCGCGTGGCATGCATGGCGTCGTCGACGCGATCTTTGCGCTCTTTCATCTCGGCTTCGGTGGCGGCTCCGATCTTGAGTACCGCAACGCCGCCACTCAATTTGGCGAGTCGTTCTTGGAGTTTTTCGCGGTCGTAGTCGCTCTTGGCGTCGTCGATTTGCTTCTGGATTTGCGCACAACGGGCTTTAATCGCCTCATTTTGCCCCTTTCCATCGACGATAACGGTCGAATCTTTCGAAATCGTGACTTGTCGTGCCGATCCGAGTTGCGCGAGTTTCGTCGCATCGAGTTTCATGCCGAGGTCTTCGCTGACGACTTCCGCGCCCGTCAAAACGGCGATATCTTGCAACATGGCTTTGCGTCGGTCGCCAAACCCAGGCGCCTTCACGGCGGCGACTTTGAGCGTACCGCGGAGTCGGTTCACGACGAGCGTCGCCAACGCCTCACTTTCGACGTCTTCGGCGACGATGAGAAGCGGCTTATTGGCTCGCAAAACTTCTTCGAGAACGGGAACAAGGTCTTTCATCGTCGAAATCTTCTTGTCGACGAGCAAAATATACGGGTCATCCAAAACGCACGTCATGCGCTCGGAATCGGTCACGAAATAGGGCGACAAATAGCCGCGATCGAATTCCATCCCCTCGACGATTTCGAGCACCGTCTCCATGCCCTTGGCCTCTTCGACCGTGATGACGCCGTGATGACCGACTTTTTCCATCGCCTCGGCGATGAGGTCACCGACGATCGTATCGCCATTGGCGCTCAACGTCGCCACTTGGCGAATTTCTTTCGGGTCGCGCGTTTGGCGAGCATTGGCCTCGATAAATTTCACGACTTTTGCCACGCCCTTGTCGATGCCGCGTTTGAGTGCCATCGGGTTGTGGCCAGCCGTCACATAGCGGATACCTTCGCGGTAAATCGCCTCGGCGAGCACCGTCGCTGTCGTCGTGCCGTCGCCCGCCACATCGGCCGTCTTCGACGCCACTTCGCGCACCATTTGGGCACCCAAATTGTCGGCAACGTCTTTAATCTCGACCTCCTTGGCAACGCTAACGCCGTCTTTCGTCACTTTTGGGCTTCCATACGCCTTCTCGATGACGACATTGCGCCCCTTAGGCCCGAGCGTCGTTTTGACTGTATGCGCCAACAATTCGACGCCATGGAGCAATTTTTGACGAGCCGCTTCGTTGTAGATGATTTCTTTTGCCATGACTTATTCTCTCTTCATCAATGCGTCCGAATCGTGCATGAAGTTCGCTAAACTTGCTAATCCTTGAACTCAATTCGGAGGATAAAAATATTTGTTGTATAAAGTTCTCTTTTTTTGTTTTTGGGTGGGGGGAAGTCTCCCCCTACGCCGCTATGGGGCGGTGCGCATTTGGGTATTGAAGCGCTCCCGCCAAGTCGGGCGTATTGGCTTGCGCCAATAGCCCGACCAGCGCGGCGTATTGGCGCAAGCCAATAGCC